>Ga0182021_10003822_pt1 | contig 17682 bp, 14 predicted proteins | sample 612E3MmetaG_FD_120493 | JGI IMG/M metagenome (GOLD analysis project Ga0182021, IMG submission 120493) | Permafrost microbial communities from Stordalen Mire, Sweden - 612E3M metaG (Illumina Assembly) | ecosystem: Environmental > Terrestrial > Soil > Wetlands > Permafrost | place: Sweden... | reverse complement strand
CGCTCGCCAGCGCCGGAGCCAGCATCTCGGCTCGCCGCCTGGTCACCGCCCCCGGTGAGCTCGAGTCGGCCTGATGCTGGCCTCAGGGCGTCGGGTCCGCAGGCTTCACGCCGCGCCTCGGCCGGGCTAGCGCCGGTACTCCGGGCGCGAGTGGTAGCTCGTGTGCAGCAGCTCTTCGGACTTCTCGCCTAGCGGCTCGCCCAGGAAGTCCTCGTACAGCTTCTGGATGTACGGGTTCTCGTGGGCGCAACGCCACAGGCCGGCCTGGTCGTCCTGGTAGAGGCCGGCGGCCCGCTGGGCCCGCAGCTTGTCCGTGACGCCGTAGGGCTGGCCGCCGCCGCCGACGCAACCGCCGGGGCAGGCCATGACTTCGATGAAGTGGTACGGCGGTTCCGCGCCCGCATCGCGAGCCTCGCGCACCCGCTTGAGAACGGTCTCGACGTTGCCCAGGCCGTGGGCGACGGCGAAGCGGACTTCCTTGCCTGCGATGACCGTCGAGCCTTCCTTCACGCCTTCGAGTCCGCGCGTCTTCTGGAACTCCACGCGGGCCGGGTTCTCGCCCGTGAGCAGGAAGTACGAGGTCCGCAGCGCGGCTTCCATGACGCCGCCCGTGGTGCCGAAGATCGTCCCAGCGCCGGTGTAGGCGCCAAGCAGTTGGTCCGGCTGCTCTTCCGCGACGGCGCGGAAGTTGATGCCGGACTGCTTGATCATGCGCGCCAGCTCGCGGGTCGTCAGCGAGACGTCCACGTCCTGGAAACCTGACGAGCGCATCTCCTTGGACCGGATAATCTCGAACTTCTTGGCCGTGCAGGGCATGACCGATACGACGAAGACCTTGGCCGGATCGAGCCCCATCTTCTCCGCGTAGTAGGTCTTGGCCAGGGCGCCGACCATCGCCTGCGGGGACTTGCACGACGAAAAGTGGGGGATCATGTCGTCGTGGAACTTCTCCATGAAGTCCACCCACGACGGACAGCAAGTCGTGATCAGCGGCAGCACCGATTTGGAGTTGGCGAATCGCTCCACGAACTCGTGGGCTTCTTCCATGATCGTCAGGTCGGCGCCGAAGTTGGTGTCGAAGACCGCATTGAAGCCCATCCGCCGCAGAGCGGCGTAAGTCTTGCCCGTCAGATTCGTGCCCACCGGGAAGCCGAAAGCCTCGCCGATGGCGACGCGGACGGCCGGGGCCAGCTGGGCCACGCAGAATGCGTCCGGGTCGAGCAGCTTGTCCCACACTTCCTGGGTCTCGTCGTACTCGACGATGGCGCCGGTGGGGCAGTGAGCGGAGCACTGGCCGCAGCGCACGCACGGCGAGTCGGCCAGGTTGATGTCCCCGGCGGGGGCGATGCGAGTGTCGAAGCCTCGTTGCAGGAAGCTCAGGGCCCAGACGTTCTGGATCTGCTGGCAGACCTGGATGCAACGGCCGCAGGTGATGCACTTGCGGGGATCGAGGACGATCGCCTTCGTCGTGGCGTCCAGCGGCAGATCCGGAACGACGTTGTCCAGGCAGATCTCACGCAGACCGAAATCGGCGGCGATCGTCTGCAGCTCGCAGTTCTGGTTTCGGCCGCAGGTCAGGCACTCGTTCGGATGCCTCGAGAGGATCATCTCGACCACCGTCCGGCGGACGTGGATGATCTCCGGATCCTCGGTGGTGATCGCCATGTCCGGCTCGACCGGCGTGCAGCAGGCGCGCAGCATCTTGTTCGAGCCCGCGACGCGGACGATGCAGATGCCGCACGCGGCCGTGGCTTCCAGGTCCGGGTGCTTGCACAGAGTCGGGATGTGGACGGAGACCTGGCGGGCGGCGTCGAGGATCGTTGCGCCCGGGGCGACCTCGACAGGAAGGTTGTTGATGGTGGCCTGGATCATCTCGGTCACGATTGGCACCCTGCTCGGTTGCTGCCTGAGGTCAGCCGACCCCGGAATTCCGGTTCGAAGTAGCGCAAGGCCGAAAGAACCGGGTTGGGGGCACCCTGCCCGAGCCCGCACAGCGAGGCCTTCTGCATGGCGTGGGCCAGCCGCCTGATCGTGGCGATGTCGCCTTCGCTGCCCTTGCCGGCCGCGATCCTGTCAAGGAGCCGCAGCATCTGCGTGCCGCCAATTCGGCACGGGGCGCACTTGCCGCACGACTCGTCGACGCAGAAGCCCAGGTAGAACCGGGACAGTTCGACCAGGTCGTCGGTCTCGTCCATGACGATCATTCCGCCCGAGCCCATGTACGAGCCAAGCTTCTGCAGGTGCTCGTAGGTGATCGGTGTGTCCAGCTCGCGGGCGGGGATGAGGCCGCCCGACGGGCCGCCCGTCTGGACGGCCTTGATGGGGCTGCCCGTGGCCGAGCCGCCGCAGATCCCTTCCACCACTTGTCGAAGGGTCACGCCCATCGGGATCTCGACCAGACCGGCGTGCTTGACCTTGCCCGTGACGGCGAAAACCTTGGTCCCGGTCGACCTGCCCATGCCGATCTCGGAGAACCACTTGCCGCCCCGCAGCATGATCTGGGACAGATTGGCCAGCGACTCGACGTTGTTGATCATCGTCGGCTGGCCCCACAGGCCCTTGACGGACGGGTACGGCGGCCGAGGCGACGGAGTGCCGCGCTTGCCCTCCACCGAGGCGATCAGGGCCGTCTCTTCGCCGCACACGAAAGCTCCGGCGCCGAGCCTGATCTCGACGTTGAAGCTGAAGTCCGTGCCCAGGATGTTGTTGCCGAGAAGACCGGCGGCACGAGCCTGGCGGAGGGCCCTCTCAATCCGCTGGATCGCCAGTGGATATTCGGCCCGAATGTAGAAGAAGCCGCTCGTCGCGCCGATGACATAGCCGCCGATGATCATCCCCTCGAGGACGGCGTGAGGGTCTCCCTCGAGAACGCTGCGGTCCATGTAGGCGCCCGGATCGCCCTCGTCGCCGTTGCAGACGATGAGGTGCTCCTCGCCCTTCGACTCGCGGGTCAGGGTCCACTTGAGCCAGGTCGGGAAGCCGGCGCCGCCGCGTCCGCGCAGGCCGCTGACCTTGAGTTCCTCGATGACCTGTTCGGGCGTCATCGTCGAGAGGACCTTGGCCAGGGCCTTGTAGCCACCTCGATCGAGATACTCGTCGATCTCTTCCGGATCGATCACGCCGCAGTTGCGCATGACGATGCGGTATTGTGGCGGACCGTCGCCGTCGCCGTCGCCGACCGGCTCGCCGGCGACACGGGCCAGGTCCGCGATGCCCGGCACCCGCTTCTCGGCCGGCAAAGGCCTCCCGTCGGTGCATGCCGCCAAAAGCTGAAGCGCGAATTCTGGCGTTACGGCGCCAAACATGACGGCCGGCTCGCCCGGCAGCGTGACCTCGACGAGCGGCTCCATGCTGCACATGCCGGCGCAGCCGGTTCGCATGACCCGCCACTCGAGCGATCGGCGCTTGAGCTCGCCCTCGAGGGCGGCAAAGACGGGTTCCGCGCCGGCGGCCCGGCCGCACGTGCTCATCCCGACCTTGATCTCCGGCTTGTCCGATGTCTCCGGTCTGGCGGGCACGCGGGCCTCCAGATCGGCGACGGTCAGTCGTGCCATGTCACGCCTTCCCGTCTTCGGTGGTGGCGGGTGACAGCAGGTGTTCCTCGAGCGACTCGCCGGTCACCTTGGCCAGAAGCTTGGCGTTGATCGTGACCACCGGCGCCAGGCCACAGCAGCCCACGCACCGAACGACCTGCAGGTGGAACTCGCCGTCGGCGGTGGTCTCTCCGGGTTTGATGCCCAGTTCCTCGGACGCTCTGTCGAGGAGCAGCGGCGCGCCCTTGAGGTAGCACGCCGTGCCCATGCACACCGAGACGACTTGCTTGCCGGGCGACTTCAGTCGGAAGTAGTTGTAGAAGGTCAGGACTTCGTAGATGCGCGCCAGGGGCACGTCCATCTGCTCGCCAAGGCTCATCGCGGCTTCGCGCGGCACGTAGCCGTATCGGTCCTGAAGAGCGTGGAGGGCCATGATCAGGCTGCCGCGCTTGTTCTTCCAGCGTTTGGCTATGGCCGCAACGTCGTCTTCGGTCTTGGCTGGGTTCACGAGGTTCTCCGCCTTGGGTCTCCAGAAACGCGCGCATTCGCGGCGTTGGCGCACCGGGGTGTGTGGCCTCTGACGCTAACCCTCGGGGTGCCGTCCACTTAGGGCCGTTGTTCGTGTTGTCGCCGGGCCTCAATGGTACAAAGGCACTTCCAGGGGTGCGGCAGGGGAGCCGGTCGACTCTCCGCGTCGTTGTTTCTGGTTCTCGGTTGGCGCAGGCGGACACGCCGCGCAGCTCGAAGGCCCCGGCGTGTGCCGGGGCCTTCGAGCGTTTGGCTAGGGTCCGATGAAGGGAGGCTGGGACGGCCCGCGGTCCGCCCCGCCGGTGCGGCTACTTCCAGTAGCCGGTGACGTCGAGTTGCATGTTCGCCGTCGAGGCGACCGTGCCGACCCAGATGAGAGCGAGGTTGCCGGAGCTCAGTGCCACGTCGAAGCCGCGGGCCGGCTGGGGTAGATTCGCGGCCTGGGCTGGTTGACGCTCAAGGCCAACGGACCGAGGCAACGGCGGAGCCCGATTGACGCCACCCGCTGGGGCGGGTATCCTCGGCTCATCCCGACCGTGCACCCGCTGCGGAACGATTCCGCGCGAACAGCTTGCACGGCACCTTCCCCCACCGAGCCCTGCCCTCATGCCTGTCAACGGTCCAGACCAGCGTTCCCGCAACCGTCGCCCACGCCGCCGCCCTGCCGGCCGCACGCCAATGGGCGACTACGACGAATTCCAGGAGAGCGACACTCGCGAGCTCGACATCACCGAGCTCAGCGAGATGAACGTCAACGAGCTCCAGACCATCGGCCACGACCTCGAGATGGACGGCGAATCTGCCGGCAAGGAAGAGCTCGTCGACCGCATCCTGGTCCGCCAGAGCGAGCTGGCCGGCCACGCCTACGCCACCGGCATCCTCGACGTCGTCGACGAAGGCTTCGGCTTCATGCGCCGCCACGGCCTGATGCCGAGCCAGGACGACGTCTACGTCTCGTCCAGCCAGATCCGCCGCTTCGGGCTCCGAGTCGGCGACCGCATCAGCGGTTCCGTCCGCGCCCCGCGCGAGGGTGAGAAGTACTGGGGCATGATCCGGGTCGACCGCGTCAATGGCATCGATCCGGAAACTGCGCGCCGGCGGCCGGTGTTCGGCGACCTCACGCCGGTCCACCCCGACGTTCTGATCAATCTCGAGACGGACGCCAAGAATCTCAGCCAGCGCCTCATCAACCTGGTCAATCCCATCGGCAAGGGCCAGCGCGCCCTCATCGTCAGTCCGCCCAAGGCTGGCAAGACGATGCTCCTCAAGCACATCGCCAACGGCATCAGCACCAACTACCCGGAGATCCTGCTCATGGTCGCCCTGATCGGCGAGCGGCCTGAGGAAGTCACCGACATGCGCCGCTCGGTCAAGGGCGAGGTCATCAGTTCCACATTCGACGAGCCGACGGAGAACCACACCCACGTCGCCGAGATGGCCCTCGAGATCGCCAAGCGACAGGTGGAGACAGGTCGCGACGTCGTCATCCTGCTCGACTCGATCACCCGTCTCGCGCGCGCATACAACCTCGCCCTGCCGCCCTCAGGCCGAACTCTTTCGGGCGGTCTCGATCCGATCGCCCTCTACCCGCCCAAGCGTTTCTTCGGTGCCGCCCGAAACATCGAAGAAGGCGGCTCGCTCACGATCATCGGCACCTGCCTCGTAGATACCGGATCGCGTATGGACGACGTCATCTACGAGGAATTCAAGGGGACGGGCAACAGCGAGCTCATCCTCGACCGCAAGCTGGCCGAGAAGCGCATCTTCCCGGCGATCGACGTCCAGCGCTCCGGTACGCGCCGCGAGGAGCTGCTCCTCGAGGAGCCTGTCCTCAAGATGGTCTGGACCATGAGGCGGATGCTTTCCGCCGTCGGAACGAACGAAGGCCTGGAGCTGCTGCTCAACCGCCTCGTCAAGAGTGAGAACAACGTCGATTTCCTGGCCAAGCTGACCAAGAACCTCGACGCCTGATCCAAAGCCGGACCGGCACTCGGGCGCCGAGCCGGTCGATTGCAGCCTTCTTCCCTCTCTGATAGGGTTGCGCCCGGCCGACGCCCGTCCCGCGCCGCAGGAGTCTTGTATTGCCTTCACCCGCGAGCCCAACGCTTCGAGCTCTGCGCAGACTGGTCGCGCGCGATCCTGAGACGCCGATCCGCCTGGAACTCGGCATTACGCGGGCCTCGCTGAAGGCTTCGCTGCGCGAGATCGTTCGACCCGTCGGCGTCTCCGTCGGCGAACTTCTGGGCGGCGCTGGGACGCCGGGAACCGCCGGCCCCGCGCAGGCCCCCGGCCGGGCCGAACCGCTCAGAGGGCCACTCGCCCGAGTCACGCGCCACCGCCACCTCCTTCCGCTGGGCGCCTGCCTGCTTCTCGTGGCCGTGGCTGCGGTCAGCGCGATGACACCGGTCTCGGCGGTGGGTGCTCCGGCCGCCGCTCCGAGCGACAGCTCGGCAGCTGCCGGCTCCGGCACTGCCACGGATCTCGGTACTGCCACGGATCTCGGCACTGACCAGACCACCGCGGACACGGGCGCCGGCTCGGACCAGGGCGACAGCAACGTCTACAACGTCATCCAGACGGTCGCCATCGCCCCCGGCTCCGGCGACTACCAGCTCTACGTGGTCCAGAGTGGCGACAGCCTGAGCAAGATCGCCGGGAAGTTCGGGCTGAGCCGCAACACCGTCTACTGGGCCAACCCAACCCGCCTTCCCAACCCCGCATCGATCCGCGTCGGGCTGAAGTTGCTGATCCCGCCGGATGACGGGATCACCGTGACCGTCAAGGCGAACAACACCGTGAGCGGGTTCGCCTCCAAGTACAAGGTGTCGGCCCAGAAGATCCTGACCGCCAACAGGATGTCCGACGCCAGCCTCACCGTGGGCCAGCTGCTGGTCATCCCCGTCGCCCAGGTCCCCGCCATTCCCTCGCCCAAGCCCGCGACCGCCAAGTCGGTCAGGGCGTGGAACGGTGGCAGACTTCGATGGCCCGTGCCGGGCCACACCAACCTCAGCCAGGGCTACACATCCGTCCACCGGGCTATCGACATCCCGGCCCCGACGGGCAGCGCCGTCGTGGCCGCGTACGGCGGGACGGTCATCTTCGCCGGCTGGAAGTACGCCGGCTCCGAGGGCTACGGCGGTGGCCTCGTGATCTGGCTGTCGCACGGTGGGAAGCTGTGGACCACCTACAACCATCTCTCCGCCGAGTTCGTCCACGTGGGACAGGTGGTATCGGCCGGGCAACGCATCGGCAACATCGGCATGACCGGCAACGCCACCGGGCCGCACCTCCATTTCGAGGTCTGGGCCTGCTACCCCTGGACGGGCGGAGGCACAACCTGCGCCCGGAACCCGCTCAATTACCTCTGAGCGGGCCCGACCAGCTCGGCCTATCCGACCCCCGGCGGCGCGGTTCGGCCTCGATCCAATGGGGGCCCGCCGCAGCCGCTTTCGATCCGCATGCGAGAATTGACCAGTGTTCTTCGATTCTGTCCGAGTCTGGATCTTCGCCGGTAACGGCGGCGATGGCGCCGCGACCTTTCGGCACGAAGCCCACGTGCCCCGCGGAGGCCCCGACGGCGGCGACGGCGGCCGGGGCGGATCGATCTATCTGACCGTCGATGCGGGCGAGACGAGCCTGCGCGACTACCGCCACAGGCACCACTTCAAGGCCACGGCTGGAGGACGGGGCAGCGGCCAGAAGAAGCACGGCAAGGCCGGCGATGATCTCATCCTGAAGGTTCCGCCCGGGACGGGCGTCTTCGACGAATCGTCGGGCGACCTGCTGGGCGATCTCGTTGCGTCGGGGCAGACGCTGATGGTGGGGCGCGGTGGGCGGGGCGGCCTGGGCAACGTGCACTTTGCGACCTCGACTCACCAGGCTCCTAAACATGCCCAGAACGGCGAGCCGGGCGAGGCGCGCCAGATCCGCCTGGAGCTGCGGCTGCTGGCGGACGTGGGCCTGGTGGGGCTGCCCAACGCGGGCAAGTCCACGCTTCTCGCGGCACTGACGGCCGCCCGGCCCAAGATCGCCGACTACCCGTTCACCACTCTCGAGCCGAACCTGGGCGTTCTGGACCTGGGCGACGAGGACAGCCGCCGGCCGACGATCGCGGACGTGCCGGGCCTGATCGAGGGAGCCAGCTCAGGGGCCGGGCTGGGCCACGCCTTCCTGCGCCACGTCGAGCGGACACGCGTCCTGGTCCACGTCGTGGACGGCTCCGACCGCGACCCGGAGTGGAGCTACAACGTCATCCGCGACGAGCTCGGTGCGCACGATCCGGCGCTCCTGACCAAGCCGCTTCTGGTCGCCTTCAACAAGATGGACCGCCCTGCCGCAGCCGAGGCGTGGCCGGCATTCCTCGCCGCCCGCGCCGCCCAGGGCGTCTCCGCGGTGGCGATCTCCGCGGAGACCGGCGCCAACCTGGTGGAGCTGCGCGAGCGTCTGTCGAAGCTTCTGCCCTCCGCCGAGGAACTGGCGGAGCCGCCGGAGCCGGCCGGCATCGTCGTCCACCGGCTCGAGTCGGCCGGAAACGCCTTCACAGTGGCCCGCGAGGACGGGATGCTGGTCGTGCACGGCCACAAGATCGAGCGGCTGGCGGCCCAGACCAACTTCGACGTCGAGGAGTCCGCCGAGCGCTTCCAGGGGGAGCTGATACGCCTCGGCATCGATCACGAGCTGCGACGCCAGGGAGTGGCGCCGGGCGACATGGTGCGCATCGGCGGCAGCGAGCTCGAATGGGAGTCCGACGCGTGGGACGACCGGTGATTGGACCGGGCGCCGCTGCCGCGAGCAGCGCCGGCGCGAGCAGTGCCGCCGCGAACGGCCCCGGCGCCGCGAGCGCCCCCGGCCCCGGCGCCGGCGCGGCGCTCGCCCCGACCGATCGGCGAGTCGGGATCCTGGGCGGCACGTTCGACCCGATCCACTACGGCCACCTGGTCATCGCCGAGCAGGTCCGCGAGGCCCTCTCGCTGGATCGCGTGCTATTCGTCCCGGCGGCCGTTCCGCCCCACAGGATCGGCCTGGCGATCACGCCGGCGGAGGATCGCGCCGCCCTGGTGGAGCTGGCCATCGCCGGCAACTCCAGCTTCGCCGTCAGTCGGATGGAGTTGCAGCGCGACGGTCCCTCGTACACCGCGGACACCCTCCAGATCCTGGTCGACGAGGCGGCGCGAGAGGGAGTGGCCCGGGACCTATTCTTCATCCTCTCGACCGAAGCCCTTGCCGGCCTCGGTACCTGGCGTGATCCGGATCGCATTCTGTCGCTATGCCGCCTTGCGGTCGTCCCCCGGCCGGGCACTCCGCCGCCGGACCGCCGCCAGCTCGAGGCCCAGTTCGGCGACAGCGCCGGCCGAATCGTCGAGGTGGCGACGGTGCCGCAGGCCCACTCCGCGTCGGCCGTGCGTGCCCGCGCCGCCGCCGGTCTCTCGATTCGCTATCTGGTACCGCCGGCCGTGGAGGCGTATATCTGCGACCATCGGCTGTATCTTTCGGACAATCCCTCGGAGGACCGCCCCAAGTGACCGACCCCACGCCCTCGACGAACGCGACGCCAAGCCCGGACGGTCTACCGCGGCGGCGGAAGCCGCTCGCCCGCGCCGCCGCGCCCGCTTCGTCCGAGGACGCCCTGGCCGACCTGGAGGTGGCCGCCTTCGAGGCGGACGAAGCCGCCGCGCAAGCGGCAGCCGCGGCCGAGCCGCCCATCGAGGAGACTCTGCTCCAGCGCGGCATGCGCCTCAGCTCGCTCGAGATCGCCCGCAAGATCGTCGATGCGGCCGAGGACAAGAAGGCCGCCGACATCGTCCTGCTCGACGTGTCCGAGCTGACCTCCATGGCGGACTACTTCGTCATTTGCTCGGGCGGTTCGGAGCGCCAGCTGGGCGCCATCGGCGACGGCATCGCCGAGCAGCTGCGCGCGGAGGGCGTGCGGGCGATCGGTCGCGAAGGCGGGTCCAACTCGCACTGGACGCTGCTGGACTTCGGCGCTGTCATCGTCCACATCTTCGCCCCGCCGGAGCGCGACTACTACTCGCTCGAGCGGCACTGGGCCAAGGCGAAGACGGTTCTGCGCGTCCAGTAGAGCCGGGCGCGGAGAGGGCCGACCTCCGCCGCCAGGGAGGGGAGCCGGCGGCCGCGCCTCGTGGCCGCCGCGGCGCCCGGCCGGACGGGTGCATGATGTGAACCGATCTGATCAGCTTTCTGCGCCCGGGCGCTCGATTCCGTAAACTTCAAGGGCCGGCGTCACCTGTCGGTAGTCGCACAGTCTGTGGAGACCAAGCCACGACCACGCTCACCCCACCCAAACGACGCCCACACCGCGCCCCCACGATCGTCGACTACGTCAACATCCGCTGGGTCGACGAGTGGTGCAAGCGCTGCAACATCTGCGTCGAGATCTGCCCCAAGGATAGCCTCGTCCTGACCCACGACGCGATCATCGAGGCCACGGACTGCATCCGCTGCGGCCTGTGCGAGCGCTACTGCCCGGACCTTGCCATCGAGGTCCTGCCCAAGCGCGACGAAAAGGGCAAGCTGCCCCAGGCGAGTCAGGCCGAGGAGGCCGCCTCGGCGCGCAATGTCGCCCCACAGCACATTCCCGACGTCGCCCGGGGACCGGCCGTCGCCGGAACGGATCCACATCGCGGCATCACCGACACGGAGAGTGCTCCGAACGTCGACCGCGACAACCAGACCTGATCGGACGGGACATACCGATGACCAAGCGACTCGTCCAGGGAAACGAGGCCGTGCTGCTCGGCGCCATCAAGGCCGGAGCCAGCCACTTCGCCGGCTATCCGATCAGCCCCTCGTCCGAGATCCTGGCCCAGGCCTCGGTTTACGCGTCGAAGCATCCGGAGTTTCACTTCCTGCAGGAAGAGGATGAGATCGCCAGCGCCAACGCGATTCTCGGCGCCAGCCTGGCGGGCGCGAAGTCGTTCACGGCGACCTCCGGGCCCGGCTTCAGCCTGATGCAGGAGGCGATCGGCTACGGCCACAAGGTCGGCATCCCGTGCGTGATCGTGAACGTCATGCGCGTCGGACCCGCGACCGGTATGCCGACGATGCCCGGCCAGGGCGATCTGAACCAGACTCGCTACGGCTCGACGGGCGACTACACCAGCTTCGTCTTCTATCCATCGACAGTGGCCGAGTGCTACGAGTACACCATCCACGCCTTCAACGCGGCGGAGGAGACCCGCAGCCCGGTCATCATCCTGTCCGACGCATTCCTGGGCCATCTCAACGAAGTCGCGGACCTGGACACGATCGACGTGCCGGTCGTCCCGCGAACGATCGAGCCCCTCGCCTCGGGCGGCACCCGGCTCTTCTCGGGCGTGGCCACATACGCCGACGGTGAGCCGGCGACCGCGGATGCCGACGAGTACATCCGCCAGTACCGCGAGTCCCGCGACCAGCGCCTCAAGGTGGCGGAGAAGTACGCCTTCTACGAATACGGCTGGAACAAGGACGCCGAGACGCTCGTGATCGCGTTCGGCATCACCCGCCGCATCGCCCAGCCGCTGGCTCCTCACTTCGCCCTGTTCCGACCGATCCGGATCTGGCCCACCCTGGACAGGGAGCTGACCGAGATCGCCGCGCGCTACAAGAAGATCATCGTCATCGAAGGCAGCGATGGGCAGTACGCCAACGTCGTGGAGCGGATGCTCCTGCGCCGCGTCGAGCGCGTACCGCTGCTGGGCGGCCGGATGAGCCTCGAGGCGATTCGCGAAGGCCTCGATGCCATCGGCATGCTTCCGGCACAGCCCGCGCCGTCCGGCTCCGAGTCGCCGGCCCGGGTCGGCTGACCGCGTCCCCGCAGAGGTTCACCGCAATGGCAGTCAAGGACAAGCTCAAGACCGATCTCTTCCCGACCATCTGGTGCCCCGGCTGCGGCATCGGCTTGATCATGGCGCAGCTGGCCACCGTCATGGACGAGCTCGGCCTCGACAAGAACAACACCGTCCTGGTGACCGGGATCGGCTGTACCGGCCGAATGGGCGCCTACATGAACTTCGAGTCCGTGTACACGCTCCACGGTCGAACGCTGCCGGTGGCCGAGGCGATCAAGATGGTGCGGCCCGAGCTGCACGTCCTGGTCGTCTCCGGCGACGGCGATCTCGCCTCCATCGGCGGCAACCATCTGCTCCACTCGATCCGCCGCAACCCGAACATCACGGTTCTGTGCAACAACAACGAGATCTACGGCCTGACCGGCGGTCAGACCGGGCCCACCACGCCCCAGGGCACGAACACGATCTCGTCGCCGGCAGGCGCGACCTACACGCCGATCAACCTGCAGGGCGTCGTCAACACCAACCCGAACGCGTATTACGCCAAGACCACGGTCTACCACCAGGGAGCGATGAAGAAGGCGATCCGCGAAGCGATCGAGTGGCCGGGCTTCTCGTTCGTCGATATCGCCAGCCAGTGCATCGAGAACAACGGCCGGCGGATCGGGTTCGCGAGCGCCAACGACATGCTCCAGAGCTACCGCACCGAGTACAAGGCGGCGCCTCCCGGCACGACGCACCTGGAACCGCATCAGACCGGCATCATCAAGGGCCAGCCGCTGCCGGTGGCGGGTACGGCCAGGTCCGGCAACGGGTCGGGCGAGTAGGCCCGGGCAGGGCGGAGGAGGATCGGATGGCGGCCAAGTCCATCGTCATCGACGGCGTCGGCGGTCAGGGCGTTCGGGTCATCGGCAACACCATGGCCAGCCTGCTGGCGGTCATGGGTTATGAAGTGACGCTCCTGTTCGACTACGACTCGTCGGTTCGGGGGGGCATGAGCGAGGCCTTCCTGGCCTACGACCGCGAGCCGATCTCCAACTTCGTGGTCGAATGCGCAGACGTCGTCCTGCGTCTGGCCGACCGCGGGCCGACCCACCTCAGCACGGACTACCTCATCGCCGATATCGGCCTGACCAAGCCCGGCGAGAGCGGCGAGGAGATCCCGTTCCTGCAGCTGGGCGTCGAGAAGTTCGGCCGCGACCTTTTCGGCAACATGATCGCCCTGGGCCGGCTGCTGTGCGTCTGCAACGTCGATTTCACCGACCAGCACCTGCGCGACGCGCTGCCCAAGAAGTACATCGACGATAACATCGCCGCCATCAAATACGGCTACGGGCTGGATCGGAGCTCGATCAAGGCCATCGTGCCCGAGCAGGCCGCCAGCCGCTTCGCAGAGCGCTACGCCGAGCGCGTCCTTGCCGGAACCGCGCCCGCCGAGGCCGTCGAACAGGCGGCGGCACGCAGCTGATGAGCCCGCGACGGAGGGGTCACGGTCGGCACGGGGGCGGCAACGGCGCCGGGGGACCCGGCAGCGCCGCCGGCGCGCCAGGTGGCGCCGCCGGCGCGGTCGGGCCGGAGGGGCAGGGGAGCGTCGCGGAATTCGGCGCGGCCGACGCCGCGGGATCCGGCGCCGACGGTTTTGGCGCCCTCGGCGCCGCAGCGGCGGATCCGGTCGAGAGGCCGGCCGCCGAACGTGCCTCGGTTCCGTGGAACGGGATCGCCCATGTGAACGGGTATCGACCCAACGGCGCGAGCGGCGGCGGGGGAGCGTTCGGCGGCGGCCAGCCTGGCGGCCAGCGACGCCAGCCACGGGGTCGCCCGTCGGGGCGCGTGTCCAGTCCCATGCCGGCGCCCGACTCCACGCCCGTTCCGGTGCCTGAATCCGGGACGGACGTGGCGGCTCTAGCGGTCGACGAGGACGTCAGCCCGGTTCCGGGCAGACACTCCAACTGCACGCTTGCCCAGATGCGCCGCTTCATCAAGAGCCGTCCCTATGTGCCCGTCCACGAGCTGCGGCGCCGGTTCGAGATCGAGGGGATCGAGGACGAGGTCAGCCCGGTGGCCACCGAGCGCGGCACGATCTACGTCGGCCTCCCGCCCGAGCAGGCCCGGTTCCTGGGCGACCTGATCAGGTCCGGCGACATCGGCTGCGAGATGCTCCTCGACCCCGAGAGCCCCGGCGTCATCGGCGTCTTCCCGATGCGGCCCGTCGCCCGGCAGTAGGCGGGGGATGCTCAATCGTTTGCCATTGGCGGTTGGGAGCGGAAGACGGTGGCGAACCCTATGGCTGGTACAGCTCGGCGGAAGCGAGTGCCTCTGCAGGCCCACGAGCCCCGGACGGGTATAGGCATCCTCCGGCGACGAGGACGCGGCCGTCGAGCAGCAGCGTGGCGGTCTGCCACGCACGAGGGCTGTTCATCGAACCGGCCGGACTGAAGGTGCCGGTCCCGGCGTCACGGCCGCGATCAGCCCGGCCCGCCGCCCGGCTGCCGCAGGATGGCCAGCATTCGCTCGTGAAGATGGCCGTTGGAGACGAGGATCGAGTCGCTGCCGACGAAGTCCGCGCCTCCTTCGGCCGTGGACGCGCGGCCCCCGGCTTCCTCTACGATCAGCGCACCGGCCGCGATGTCCCAGGGCTTCATCCCGAACTCCCAGTAGCCATCCAGCCGCCCGGCGCCAACCCACGCGCCGTCGAGGGCCGCCGCCCCGGCCCGCCGAATCCCCTGCACCTGGAAGTGGATCTCCTCGAATTCCTTGAAGTTGTCGCGCCGAGCGTTCCTGAGGTCGTAGGTGAACCCCGTCGCCAGCAAGGCCTCCTGAAGGCTCGTTTCGGCCGAGACTCGGATAGGGTCGCCGTTGAGGGTCGCGCCCCGGCCGGCCTCGGCGGCGAACATCTCGTCCCGCATCGGGTCGTAGACGACGCCGACGATCGGGCGGTTGTCCAGGGTTAGCGCTATCGACACGGCGAAGGTCGGCAGGCCGTGCGCGAAGTTGGTCGTGCCATCGAGCGGATCCACAAGCCAGCGGTAGCCGCCGGGGGTGCCGTCTCCGCCGCTGGCGCCGCTCTCCTCGGCCAGCACGGCGTGGTCGGGAAAGCGGGCCCGAAGCGCGGCGAGGATCAAGTCCTCCGACCGGCGGTCATAGTCCGTTACGAGATCCGTCGCGCCCTTGTGCTCGACGTGCGTCACGCGCCCGAACCCGTCGCGCAGCACCGCCCCCGCTCGGCGGGCGATCTCCTGGACAAGCGCCAGCGTTTCGCTCATGGCTCGAAGTATGGGTTCATCCGCTCGATGGTGTCCGAGCGCGCCGCCGGGCTCTGGCGGTTGTAGGGGCGGCCGGCCCGCCCCCGGCCTCGATCAGAACGGCGCGACGAAGAAGCGCCCGACGGCCACGAGGGCCGCGACGATACCGAAGAATCCGCTGAAGGCCAGTTGCGGGATCTCGTGGCGCCGGATGTGGAAGACGGCGGCCAGCGCCATCAGGAGCGCCAGGGCGAGAGCCGCCACGGCCGTGAGCCACGGCATCACGCCGATCAAGGCCGGCACGATCAACCCGACCGCACCCAGGATCTCCAGGGTGCCGATAACGACGGCCTGTCTGTGTGTCAGAGCGGCAACCCAGGCCATTCGCCGCTTCGCGTCGTCGTAGAGAACCGCCTGGTCGTAGCCGGCACCGAAGAAGGCCAGTGCGAGCAGCACCTGAGCGATCCACAGGACGACGTTCACCTGTTCCTCCTTGAGCGTACGTGTCGGTTGGCGGCCATCCATTCTGATGGCGTCAGGTGGCGAATGAGGTAGGGGTCGCGCAGCGCAACGACTGCCGCCGCCAGCGCAACATCGTTGTCGAGCCGGCCGGTCCCCACCCAATGGGCGCAATTCACGCGCGGAGCCGGTAACACCCAACGGCCCCGCGCCAATATCCCGGTGACGAGAATCCACCGCGAGGCGACGTGGAATCGGACCTCCCGCCGCGTCCGGGCGACAGCCCGGGGTTTGCGCCGCTGGAGTTCGAGCGCACGCACAGCCTAACGGTGGCGCGAGGCCGAGAGCCATGAAGAGTGTCGACCCTCGTCCGGAGGCCTCGAGGCCGGCTCTCGAGACCGCGGGCTGCTAGTCTGAGGCGCCACACGAAAGGACAGGGGCATGGGCTGGAAGGCGAGCGACATCCCCGATCAATCGGGAAAGACGGCGGTCGTGACGGGCGGAAACGGCGGCCTGGGGCTGGCGACGGTGCGTCATCTCGCGGCCCACGGGGCCCACGTCGTGATCGGCGCGCGCAACCTGGACAAGGCGGAGACCGCCCGAAAGGCCGTCGAGGCGGCGGTGCCGGGCGCGTCGCTGGAGGTCGTCAAGCTCGATCTGGGCTCGCTCGCGGCGATCGCCGAGTTCGCCGCCGCGGTGAAGGCGGTCCATCCCAGGATCGATCTGCTGTTCAACAACGCCGGAGTCATGGCCGTGCCCGAGGGCAGGACGGCGGACGGGTTCGAGACCCAGTTCGGGACGAACCACCTGGGGCATTTCGCGCTGACGATGCAGCTGATGCCCGCCCTTCTGGCGGCGCCGGCCGCCCGTGTCGTGAGCACCTCCTCGATCGCCCGCTTCAGCGCCGGCAAGTACGACCTGTCGAACCCGCACATGCACGGCTGCTACAAACCCTGGGTTGCATATGGGATGTCGAAGCGCGCGGATCTCCAGTTCGCCCTGGAGCTCAACCGTCGTCTCGCGGGTCGGAGCGTGACCGCCTACGCCGCCGACCCCGGGTTCGCCAGGACCGATCTCCAGGCCACGAGCGCCAAAGCCATGAAAGGCTGGCAGCAGCGATTCTGGCTCATCACTTCTCCGCTGATCGCCCAGGCAGCCGCCAATGGAGCCCTCTGCCAGCTTCGGGCCGGCACCGATCCGACCGCGGTCGGAGGCACGCTCTGCGCGCCCCGGTGGCTCTCCTTCGGCGCGCCGGTGGTCCGCAAGGTTGGGTCGAACATGGACAGACCGGAGCAGCTCGTCCAGCTCTGGGAGCTCTCCGAGAGCGAAACGGGGCTCACCCTCGACGCCGCGCTCGCGCGTTGAACCGAGCTGGACGGCAAGCGTAATCAGGCGTGGCGTTGCAATTCGGCGGCCCCGACTACCGGCCCGTCTGCAGCGTCGCCTGACCGATTCGCCGTCGACCGGCGAGCCGCCGCTACTCCCTCTGGGGAGCCTCTCCAGGAGTGGGCATGCCCGGAAGGCATTTCACGTAGCGATTGCCGCCTTCCCTCTTCGCAAGGTACATGGCGTAGTCTGCCGCCCTCACCAACGTGTCGGCGTCCTCGCCGTTCTCGGGGTAGAAGCTGACGCCGATGCTGACTCGGGCCCTCACTCTGTGGCGCTGCAGGGCGAAGGGCCGGGCCAGCGCCGCCAGGACCTCCTTAGCAACCGTCTCGGCGCCTTCGATCTGATGAACCGTTTCCAGGATGATCACGAACTCGTCGCCGCCGAAGCGGGCGACCGTGTCGCTCTGACGCACGCTTTCTTGGAGCCTGCGTGAAATAGCGCGAAGCAACAGATCGCCGAATTCGTGTCCGTAGGAGTCGTTGAAGTCCTTGAACCGGTCGATATCCATGAATAGGACGGCAAAGGCTGTGGCGGATCGTTTGGCTCGGGACAGTAGCTGGTCGAGCCTGTCCGTCATAAGGAACCGATTCGGCAGATCTGTCAGCGTGTCGTGCGTGGCGAGATGCTGAAGGGCGGCCTCCGTCTGCCGCATCTCGTTGATCTCGCGCGTGATGCCCACCAGGCCAATGACATTCCCGGACGCGTCATGGAGCGGCAGTTTGGTCGTGAGCGTCCAGTTCG
>Ga0182021_10003821_pt1 | contig 17691 bp, 17 predicted proteins | sample 612E3MmetaG_FD_120493 | JGI IMG/M metagenome (GOLD analysis project Ga0182021, IMG submission 120493) | Permafrost microbial communities from Stordalen Mire, Sweden - 612E3M metaG (Illumina Assembly) | ecosystem: Environmental > Terrestrial > Soil > Wetlands > Permafrost | place: Sweden... | reverse complement strand
AGGAAGTCCCTCTGTCCGCCCACGCTCTTACCGGTCATGGCGGTCATTGCCACCTTGGTCAGCATCTCAACGTCGTCTGCAGTGACTGGAACTGCGATCGTTTCCAGCACCTTCAATGCCTCAGCGGCGGCCATCTTGTACCCGTTCGCGATTATCGTCGGGTGGATGTTCGACTCGATGAGCGCCTCTGCCTTCTTCAGGAGTTCGCCGGCGATGATGACGGACGATGTTGTCCCGTCGCCACACTCGCTGTCCTGTGTCTTTGCGACCTCGACGACCATCTTGGCTGCCGGGTGCTGTACATCGATCTCCTTCAGGATCGTCACGCCATCGTTCGTGATGACGACATCTCCCATGGAATCGACAAGCATCTTGTCCATTCCCTTTGGTCCCAAGGTGGATCTTACAGCGTCGGCAACCGCTCGGGCGGCAGCGATGTTATTTGTCTGCGCGTCCCTGTTCTTCGATCTCTCGGTGCCCTCGCGGAGCACGATTACCTGCTGTTGACCATTACCCATTCCGTATGACATTAGAAATCCTCCGTGTGGGCGGTATTTTAGTGCTTCTATATAAGGTTTTCTTAACCAAAGCCCGGTTTACATTGCATATGGCACACGAAGGGGAAGGTCCATCCACTAAACTTAGGACAAGCTCTTGTGCAGTTCGGCGTCCGTGCGTGGATACGGGACATTGATACCGGCCTTCTTCAGCTTAGCGAATGCCCTTTCCCGGTAATCGGACAGGGCCTTCTTTCTAACCTTAGCATCGTCCACCCATATGTAGCAGACGAAATCAAGCCATGATTCGTTGAAGTTGGTCAAGATGACCATTGGCACGAATCCCGGGGCATGCGAGGCGTCGGGGAACTCGATGGCCGCTTCGATAAGAAGCGCCTTCACCTTTTCCGTGTCCGCTTCGTAGGGAATGTGCAGATCGGCGCGCAGACGCATCTTCCGGTCCGGCCGGACAACGTTGGTTATCCTCCTTACCGCCATGATGTTGTTAGGAATGACCTGTATGGATGCGTTATCGTTGTCGTAGAGCCGGGTCGAACGTATCCCTACCTTCAGCACCTGAAAGATCTTCCCTCCGTCCATCTTGACCAGGTCACCAGGTTTGTAGGGTCGGTCGATCATGATCTCCATGCCGCCGAAGAAATTGGACAGCGTCGGTTTTGCCGCCAGGCCAATGACCATTCCCATGAATCCGAGGGTGGCCAACATTGCGGTCACGTTGAAGCCGAGACGGGACAGGACGATGGTGAGCCCGATCAGCGGGATTATGATGCCCCCCATCTTTTCCGCCACGTTGACGACCACATCATCATACTCGGCATCTGTCTTTGACGCGGCATTTCTTCCATATTCAAGAACTACGCTGTCAAACACACCATAGGCCCACCAGGTGAGCAAGAGCACGGTCAAGATGAAGTATCCGTCCTCGATCCCGGGGATCCATTCCCGGGGCAGGGTCAATATCTCGAGCGAGGTCTTCGTCCCATATCCCAGGACGACGAGGAAAAATGGCCACTTGCTGACCTTGAGCAGCTTGTCGTCAAGCTGTGTCTCGGTCTTTCTGGTCAGGAACTTGACCGCTGGGAAAAGCACCATCAGGAGGGCTCCGGCGATGCCGGCCCATATCAGGGCTGAGATGATGAAAGTTATCGTCGGGCCGTCGAGCGGAGGCGGGAGCGGGTTGGTGAACTCGCCCAGGATCCTGTTATACTCTGATTCATCACCGTAGAACGAGGAAACGTGAAGGCTCGCATTCCTGACCACGATTATCTCGCTGGTAGGATCATCCATGCGGGTTATGTTTAATGAGATAGTGAACGAGTGGTCCGCGGCGGGGGCAGACTTTGTTGCGGTGACGTTCAGGAAGACCAAAGTGTTGGTGCCTGGCAGCACAACTAGGTAGGACGGATTGGTTGAGACCGTAAGATAGCCGTCAGGAGCACCGGTGTAGGTATCGATCAACAACGACGAATTGCCCCCGTTATAGATGCCCCAACGGAACGAGCCAGTGTCGCCTGCGGTAATAGATTTATGGTAATTGTCAACGTCGAAGACCTGGACGTCGGTGGATTGGGCCAGTACCGCCGAGGGCAGCATCAGCAATATAAGTGCTACGATCGTCATGGCGATCGCGAGCCTTTTCCCGGTAACGATATGGTCCGCCCTCATTCTGAACGTTCGGGGATAAATATGGGCCATTATTAATTGTTGGCTCGAACCGGTTGACGCCCGGAACCTTTTGACATGAATCCGCGGCGATCACCAGGGTGCCGTCGATGGAAAACAAGGACGTCGGTTAGGTGTTCGTTTCATGGGTATCTCCTCGATCTGTGGTATCGAGACCTGTTGATCATGCCGTCGTCTCCGGGATGGAAAAGAAGAACGTTGACCCTTTCCCTTCCTCTGATATCACCCAAACCCTCCCGCCATGTCTCTCCACGATCTTCTTGACGATTGCCAGGCCAACGCCGGTCCCGGGATACTCTTCACGAGTATGGAGCCGTTGGAACATCTGGAATATTTTGTTGGAGTATGCCATGCTGAAGCCAATGCCATTGTCCTTGACCGAAAAGACCCATTCCCCGAATTCCCGAGAGACGGATATGACGATGGTCGGCCGCTCTTCTCTGTGGAACTTGATCGAGTTCCCGATCAGGTTCTGCATAACCTGGACCATCTGTGATTCGTCGGCGAGGACGGTGGGGAGTGGGACAAATTTGATCTCGGTGTCGGTATTTACGATCGGCACTTCTAGCAGCGCCAGCGTTCTGGCCATTACGGAGTTCATATCCACCGGCGTGAAATCCTTATCCTGCTTGTCGACCCTCGAATACTCGAGCAGGTCGTCGATCAGCGCCTTCATCCGCATGCCGCCATCGACGGCGATATCGAGATACTGCTTACCCTCGCCATCCAGTTTGTTCCCATATCGTTTCTCCAGGAGCGTCAGGTAACTTATCACCATCCGTAACGGCTCCTGAAGGTCGTGCGAAGCAACGTATGCGAACTGCTGCAGCTCGATGTTGGACCGGGCCAGCTCGTCGGTTCTTTTCTTGACCTCCTGTTCGACGAGCTTGCGTTCGGTGACATCGTGGATGATCGAATATAGTAACGGCCGGCCATTGATGCATATCGGTCCTGAATATACCTCAACATCCCGTATCTGGCCATCAGCAAGTCGATGGGAGAAATCGAATTGTCTTTTTTCCATATTTAGGGACCTTTCCATCTCATCCTTGATCTTCGTCGGGTCAAGGGTGTTAATTTCGTTGATCCTCATCGAGGTCAGCCTGTCCCATTTGTAGCCATAATAGAGGCAGGCGGCTGAATTTGCATCAACTATCTCCCCGGTGGATGGATCGATGAGGATCATGGGGGCATGGTTGTCCTCGAACAGGCTCCGGTATCGGGCCTCTTTCTCGACCAGGGCCTCCTCCATCTTCTTTCGGTCGGTTATATCCTGGATGGTCATGCTCGTTCTTATGCTACCAACAGAGTCGGTGAAATAGCTGGAGGTTGCTTCGCCGATGAAGGTCGATCCATCCTTCCTTCTGAAGGTGAATTCCGCCTTGATCGTTCCATTCCTCTCCCGTTCTCGGATGGCCCGTTCCAACTTCTCATCCTGGACGACGATGCCTGCCCGCCCGGCCTTGATTATCTCTTTTTCTGTCATCCCAAGCAATCGGCATGCTGCCTGGTTCGCTGACAGGATGGTCCCGTCTGGAACGGTTAAAAGCATGGCGTCGATGCTGTTCTCGAAAAATGACCGATAAAGGCTTTCGTGCAATTCAGGCATTGTTTCCTTCTCCTTCCAAACCCGAATCTCCCCGGACGGAATAAATACGATCCCGGACTCGGTCGATCTCAGTCATCTCAATATTGCTCGAAATTGGTTGGTTTGGTTGATATTCTTGTCGGTTTACGGGTGTCATTAATCAGAGAAAATCGTCTGATTTCCTGAGCCAATTCTACGGCAAGATGATAGTGTACCTAGCCCCATTTCAGGCCTTCCATTTGTTCAAGGGGGAAGTTGTCCTCGTTGTCCATACTATGCTGGGAACTTTGTATGTCGACGATACAATTGTTGACGAGTACTGCTTGAAAAGATCTCTTCACGAAACGCATCTAGAGGAAAAATGGCTGCGAATGTTAATTATGCCATGACCACATTTCTCGTCCCGATGAGCATTGGCGACAGATCACCGGCAACCCTGAAAAGATTCAGCGGAACGGAAGATGAGGGTGCCTGTAGAACCACTCCGGTCAAGTGCGAGAAATGCGGCACAGACCTGAAGAAAAGCAACTCCAGCTGCGGTTGCAATGCGAACATGGTGTGTCCCAAATGCGGACACTGCAATTATTGTCATGGGACCAAGAAATGCCAGGAAGAATGTTGCAAGACGGCATCCCATGCCACAAAGAATATCTTGGAAACGAGGTGCAAGGTCTGCATGGACACCGGCGATTGTCAACAGTGCCTCTATCGATGAAGTGAGCTAGAGAATCGGTCGTGCATTGTAAAATTAGTGTTTAATAATTAAAATAATGTGGTCCACTCTGGACCATGGATTATTTCTTCTTTCCCTTAGAAGGTTCTGCCTTTCCCTTCGAGTTCCAGGACGAACCCTTCTTGTCGGCTGTTCCAGCCTTTGCGTCTGCCATCTTTGCTGCCTCTGCGCCCTTCTTCTTCTTGTTCATGATTTTCACATCCAATGATTTGCTAGCAGGATCAGGGCGACGGAATAATCCTCGTCAAAGAACACTAAAACTACGAGCTAGACACCTCAAGGTTCGCCATATTTATAGTATCTCGTATTGAAAGGCAGCATACCGGGACCGTGTGAAAGCCGGAGGATATCGTTTTTATGGGTCCAACGTCATCAACCCGTATGGCTGAAACGGAGGTCGTTGACTGGGAAAGCCTGAGCGCGAAGGTCAAGGGACCGTGCAGTGGATGCCCAAGGAACGGCTCAAAGGCACCGGTCATTTTCAACCGGAAAACATCATTAGGCAACGTCGAGTTCATTGTCATTTCTCAGGAGCCGGGATTCTGGCTTAAGGTCAATCAAGCGAAGGCAGAGGGAGAACTCCTCCGCTTATGCAAGACCGGTAGATCGAATCTTCCAGAGATCAAACAGGCGAATCCGCTCACGAAAATATTGCAGATATTCGGTAACTTCGACCCGGCGGGAGACAAAGTATACTGGACTCATGCGTTGAAATGCATCCCTTCCAAGAGCGATCGGGACGTCAACAAGGAATGGAGGAAGGCGGCCACCAGATGCGAAGTCATGTTCCTGGACGAGATCCACCTCCTAGGCAAGAAGGAAATCAATCTGGTCGCTTTCGGCAAGTATGCACTTGAATTGTGCCTTCACGCTCTGGATGACCAGGACATCGATCAGGAGCTTAGTATCAGCGAGTTCATGCAGAACAACCGACTACCGCTGGCATTCAAGTACAAGTTCAAGGACGGTATGGTCAAGAACATCAACCTTTTCGTATATGGGAACCCGTCCAGCGAGGTCGTCAATATCAAAAAGAGCGGCGGAAAGTTGACCGTGGACGAGATCCAGGACATCGAGACGGCCAAGATTATGGAACTCCTAAAGGGCCGGCGATGATCGATCGGCAACCTTAACAGAAATTTTCCAGGCGTCGGGTCCGTCCCTCAAGCATAAATCCTAGAAGCGCTTCGCACGACCATCGAAACGTTGGAACGACAAGTTGGTTGGAGCATAACAAATGGCAAATCATTCTGAACCAGGCATCGATGTGGAAGAGATCTCGGAGATGGCGGAACCGATCGTAGGTGTTGGGACCACCACCGTGGCGTTCATAGGTGGGGCACCGCAAGGACCGGTCCTTGAACCTACCTTGGTCACAGACTGGGACCTGTTCTTTGAAGAATTCGGTGGATTGGACTATACCGCGAACGGGTTCTATCTCGGACATGCAGTGGCCTTGTTCTTCAAGAATGGTGGCGAAAGGGCGTACATCGTGCGGGTCACCGGCGACACGAAAGCTGCATACGTGACCAAAGGTGTGCCCGGGGGCATCCCCTACCGCAACGGTCTGGCGTGTTTGGAAGGTCTGGACGACATTAATATGGTGACAATGCCAGATGGAACGAACGCAGATGACCAGAAGGCGCTCATCGAGCATTGCGAAAAGATGCGGGACCGCTTTGCGATCATCGATTCGCCGCCAGACCCCCGGGAGGTCGGCGACGCCCATGACGTCAGGCTGCTAAGGCAGAAGCTGATCTCCAAGAAAGGGTTTGCGGCAATTTACTATCCTTGGATAAGTGTGCAGGACCCGAAGACGAAAAGGATGCGAGTAGTTCCGCCCAGCGGAGCGGTGGCAGGTATTTTTGTCCGAACCGACATGCAGAAAGGTGTCTATAAGGCCCCCACCAATGAGTTGGTCATGGAAGCGATCGATACCGAGGTCGCAGTGGACCAGGCGGACCAGAACGAGCTAGGTCGGATCGGTGTCAACGTGATCAGGAAGTTCACTGGACGGGGCATACTTGTATGGGGTTCAAGAACCACATCCGATGACTCCATGTGGAAGAACATCAACGTACGAAGGACGGTCATCTACCTGGAACGATCGATTAGCAAGGGAATCGAATGGGTCGTCTTCGAACCTCAAGACGAGATCACCTGGACCGAGATCAAGCAGTCGGCGGTGGAATTCCTGACAACGTCATGGAAGAATGGTATGTTATTAGGAGCGAAACCTGAGGAGGCCTTCTTCGTCCGGTGTGACCGGACCACCATGACCCAGGCGGACATCGAAGGGGAGAAATTGATCGTCGAGGTAGGGGTGGCACTGACCAGGCCTTCGGAGTTCATCGTGTTCAACGTCGTGCACGAGATGGAACGGGTAGGCCCGAGGAAGCTGGTCGACAGGACGCTCGATGCCCCGAAAAAGAAGAAGCACTACTATTCGGCAAAGATGATGACGAAAGAGTGATTCCTTGATGGCCATGATTTCCTATATCCAATCAATCAAAGGGTACCGGTTTCTCATATGGGTCATCGAAGATTGATGGTGTTGATTTGGAACAAGACGGTCTACCTCCTGGATAATTCCAGAATCGTAGGTTTTATAAAATTAGAGATACATTGTTGACAGAGGGAAGGACCTTGAAGGAAAGTCAGTTCAAAATGGCCCAAATGATAGGGGCGGTGGTCTGCTGTCTTTCAATCTTTGTTCCTTTCTTAAACACGGCCAATTACGTCTGGGGCAAGCAGAATATCTACGCAAGCTACTCACTGTTTTCTTTAATGACGTCGTTTCCAAACGCCTATATGTCGTTCGTTCTGTCGGCGATTTTGTTTTCCACAGGAGCCTTGCTAACGCTCATTTCTAAATGGGGCAAATACCTGGTCGGAATCGCATTTCTCGGTTTTATCATTTCGCTCGGGCCTTATACAATGTTTGTACCGAACAGCGAAGGGGGTTTCGATCAATTCACGGCACACTTTGATATTGGATTCCTTATCGCTATGATCGGCACGTTCTTGGTGCTATCCAGAATCATTGCGAGATGCGTCTATGCTTTTGTAACCACCAAAAAGTTGGTCATTGTGAACGACATGACCGATATCAACTTAGAAAGCCTGCCTGCCAATTGATTGATAGGTCGCCATGAACCGTTCACTTTCACTATTTGATTATGACCGAGATTGATCACGTCTGAAAGGCCTGTTCCGTCTTCAACGATTCTTTGCCGCACTGGTCAACCAAGATCCGCTCCATCGCTGGGGCATTTTCCCTGTCGGCGATCGACCTCTGATATCTTCCGTGAAACGGTTCTATTTCCATCAGGGGCATCTTTGACATGGTCTCGACCATTCCCGGCCGGTACCTCATCTGGTCGATCATGAGCCTTTTCGTACCTGTCTTGGCGATGGCCTTTACCAATTCCCTAAGATCATCCTCTTGGAGGATGGGCAAGATCGGCCCCACCATGGCATAGGTGTTCAGACCTGCGTCGCTGAGCAGACGGAGCGCTTCCAGCCTCTTCGAGGGGAGCGGAGCACCAGGCTCGAAAGCGCTGCATATCTGGTCATCGACAGAGGTTATCGTTATCCCTACCTCCGGCCGCTTCGTCGCCGTGAGCAGCTCGATGTCCCGCACCACCAGATCGGACTTCGTGAGGACCGATATCGGATTGTCGTGGCGGACGATCTCCATCAGGCATTTGCGCGTGACCAGGCAGCTCTTCTCCAGCGGCTGGTACGGGTCTGTGACCGTACCGATGCCGATGACCCCGCGCTTGTTCTTTATCTCCCTGGCCAACAATGTCGGCAAATTAGAGCGGACACCGACCTCTTTGCCCCATTTGGAAGCGTCCCTGTGAAGCATGTCTGGCGCGAAGCAGTAAATGCAGTTATGTTCGCAGCCGATGTATGGGTTGAGCGCGTAATCCAGCCCAGGTAGGTTCGACCGGGGTAACGCGGTCGTCGCCTTGACCTCATAGGCCTTCACCGTCGGCGGAGGCGCCCTGTCCTCCATCATGAAGAAGTCGAGATCACGTGTAATCATCGATGCGCCTCTGCCTCAGGAAGTCCTTCACGACCTCGCTGGTGTTGATCCACCGGGACAACGGTATCTCCATCCTTCCCTGCACGTGCGTCAGCGCCTCGTTCATGGTGTTGAACTTAGTGGGAGGCATGGTCAGCGCCTTGCGCACGTTCTCCCTCACGTTCCAGACACCGACCGGCATGATGTACCCCGGATGAGCCTCGCGGAAGATCACCGCACCCGCCTGCCTACGTTCTTTCATGAGGACCTCGTTGCATGCCATGCGCGCCGCGTAATAGCAGCCACCGATCTCCGCGTAGTCCTTGCGTCCCTCGTAGAACTCGTGCGATGAGATGATCTCTATCTGCTTGCCCAGCGGATTCCACACCGTGTTCGGGTACCAAGCTTCGATCAGCTCGTAGCGCCATGAGGTGGGCATGAACATGACGCACCAACGGTTGTCCAGCTGGTCCCAGTCATAGATGCGGAACTCGTTGATCAGCGGGTACGTCTTGGTGTGCTTGAGCATGTCCTTGCCGATCATGTCATCGACAGCGGTGATGCTCCACCGGGTCGGCACCAGCCTCCGGTTCTTCTCCAGGCCGAACGCGCCGACGCTGAACGCCTTCTGCAGCCTGGATATCATGACCCCGTTCTTGTAAAGGTCGGTGACCGCCTGCGTGGCCAGCAGGTCGGTGTCATAGTAAGCCTTCTCGATCTTGTGATCGTACTTCGGGTTGGTTATGCTCAACTTCTCCAAACGGGCCGAGGGTCCGAACGGCTGTATCTCATCATCCAGGACTATCTTTCCGGAGGGACGCTTGGCAAAGTTAGCCTCCACGTCGACCGAGTTGATCGAGAGACCCAGCTCTCTTGTTAGGTCAACGATCTTCCCCCCGTTCTGGAAGTCCTTCACCGAAACGCTATACTTGCCCCGGACCAGCTTGAAACGGAAATCCACTATTTCCTGGATCGATTTTCCCATCCACTGTTCCGGCGTGTCCATGATCGAGGTGTCGCCCATCTCCGGCGGCACCAACGGGCCGATGTCCACCTTCGGATAGCCGTAACGGCCGACGAACACGCCCGGCGGTGTGCTCCCGGCCAGGTCCAGGCTGTTGATCAGTTTGCGAGTCTTCGACTGTGAATAGAACTTGACCATCAGGGCGCAGGTGGGCTTCCCGCAAAGATTCTTGGAACCTTTGCATATCACGCATGGACTACCGCGTGAAGGGGCTGCGCTGGTCGATGCCATCGAATTGAAAATGTCCTTGGAACTGACCGATGCGCTGGGCGTTACCATTCCGTCCCTTTCCTAGCGGGAACGGGGTATTTTACCTTAACCCCCAGCCCTTCGAAATTGGGCGAACGAGGTGCCTATCCTGGGCATCAGGCGAGCCGCTTTCCCACGTTCGGTCCAGGGCTCTGGTCGTACACCGTCCCGGGCTCCATGAACCAGACCCCGGTGACCGTGATGCCCCGTGCCTTGACCTTCTCGTTCATCATGTCCAGAACTGGTCCAGACGTCTTGAAGTCCTTGATCGCCGCATGCACCTGATAGGACTTCCCGCCATTCACGATCAGGACCGCGGGGCTTTCTCCCTTCTTCTTCATCTTCTCCATGTTGATGTGGGTCTGTTTCATGAACACCACACCAAAGATGATAGTATTCGGATCTATGGCTGCTAGGCTTCCCAGCGGTACAGCATATACCGTACCTTCGGGTGTTTTCGTCGCCAGCACCTTGACGCTCGCTGGATCGTTGAGCGCCTTCATGACCTCTTCGGGCAATGCTACCATGTCATCCACCTGAGGAATCATTGTACTTGCTGGACGATGAACCTTTGCCCATTGATACAAATTCCGACGGACTCTATCCGTTGGGATTCGGGCACTAAGCCCTCTTGCGATTATTATCATTCTTAAGGATTGAATATAGACCCACGATCAGCGCTATGAGGGTGAATCCACTAAAGAAGAATAAAACCGTCCCAAAATATCCATACTGAGGAGTATAAACGAAACCGTATTCTAACATGGGATCCGCAATTCCAACTCCTGTAAAAGTCAAGGATTGATTGCTTACAGGGGTTTCGTTCACCGTCCATGTTGCGCTCATAATCGGAACTTCATTTTCATTGTATGTTAAGAATATGATCCATCGACCCTCAGGAATGTGCCCTAATATCGAGCAGTTAATGACTAACGAATCATACAGCTTGATATAATATGTAGTAAAGTTCAGGTGTTCGCTGGCATCAGCAGGAAGGATCTCCAGAAGAATGGTTTCGTTATAGGGCTCGATACCTTGGTCATCGATCTTCAGTAGTTTTGCCTGACCGCTCGAATCGCCCCCCTGGTCGCCGGGAGGCACTAGGATGATCTGACAATGGATGTATTCTGTAGATGGACTTTCTACGTCGATTCTTACGAGGATTTTGCTATCCGGTGTCGCAGTGACCGTATGGATTATTCCGGTCGGAGTTGTTGGATCTCCTCCATATACTCTTGGTTGCCAACTGGACGATACGTTCGCACATGAGAATATGAAAATCGGAAGGATAATCAGAATCGCTACTATCAGTGCCTGATATTTCCTTCCTAATTTCGGCATGGCATAAGACTATTCACCCATCTATTAACATTTCTGGTGATAGGAGATGCTTTTACTAATAATAAGCATCCAACTGAAAAAATCTCACGGCATCGCTGAGAAGAACAAACATGAAAGAAAAGGTTTGTGCAATTCCCATTTAATTGAAATTAAATTATATTGTCTGGATGACGGTCTTTCGACGGCCGATTTCCACACCCATCTCGATATCCAGGCAATCATGGGTTATTCTCAGAAGTGGCCTTTCCGATCCGGCCTTTGATGACCACCTCAAAAGCCGGTTCGATTCCGTTTGGCCCAGCTGGTCATCCGGCCCAAGCGATCAGGTTGGTCCCGCCCGCCTCCGAGTAATCGTCACCTTTTATGAAGCGGACGTTACTGGCACTGATCTTGTAATCCCTATCCACCAGTATACGGGAGATGTCGTTAGTGATGCTGCAGGAGGTGAATATCCGGTCGTTCCCGGATGAGATGGCCGATTGCTCGCTGGCGGCCATCAGTGAGGCCATGACCGCGCCCCGATCTGCGGTTTTCGGGTCGGTCAGGAGCAACCGGATCGAGACCATGTGCAATCCTTCTAAAGGTGCTTCCATGAGCAACGCCGCGCCCTTCATGATGCCGTCGTGACGGAAGAGGAACCCTTTGCCTAGCGAATGCCTCAGCGCCATGCGGAACTCGGGTGTGCAGTCCATGCCAGGATAGACCAACGAGCTAAGATGTTTGATGTCCGGGCTGTTCTCTTCAAGATTGGCTTCGTTCAGTTCCCTGATACCGCCGACGAAATAGCCGGCCGGCCTTAGCTTCTTCTCGGCAAAGACAGTGACCCCGACAGGACGGTAGCCCAGACCGGTGTAGAACCGTTTATTGCGCTCATTGTCACTCATCGTCTCGACGCCGAACACACGACATCCCCTGACGGCCAGGTGATCATGACAGGCCTCCATGAGAGCTCTACCGATCCGATTGCCCTGATGCTGCGGCAAGACCTCCACAGGTCCGACCCATCCGACGCTGCCCCAGACGTGACTGTAGGCGGCGCCAACCGGTTCTTCGTCCTGTTCGGCTACGAAACATCCTCTGGGCTCCTCCTCGATCGATGCTTGGATGATCTTTGCTGGCCTCATCGGATATTCCACTGATCTGCCAATGTCATCCGAAGCGACTCGGGACCATGTGGTCTTGCCGATGATCTGCGCGATCGGAATATCATCGGCGACCATGCGGCGCAGCCTGACCCGGCTCTCTGCCGTATGTCCTCCCACGCTTAGGTCCGTCCTTCCCGCCATGGAAAGCAAAAGGGGTTCACCGGACATAAACATGAGGGGCGGACTGTCAATAAAAAAGGAAGGTAGGGATGAATGACTAATCCTTGTACCTTCTCGCCCTGAGGCTTATCAATGCGGCTGTGGCCCCTGCGGCGATACCGTTGTCGATGTTGACGACGACCAGGCCGGGCGAGCAGGTTTGCAACATGCCCATCAAGGCCGCCTCCCCCTTACCCCCAAAACCATAGCCGACCGATGTGGGAACGCCGATGACCGGTACGTCCGTCAGGCCACATATGACCGTAGGCAACGCACCTTCCATTCCGGCGCAGACGATCAGCACGTCCACTCCTTGCTCCAGCATTCTTGAGAGCGGGTCCAGCATACGATGGAGCGCCGCCACTCCGACGTCGTACTCGGTGAAGACCTGACATCCCATGGCCTCAGCCACCACCTTCGCCTCTTCTGCGACGGCGATGTCCGAACTTCCCGCGGTCATGATGCCGACCTTGCCCTTCACGACCGGGTCCTTCCGCTTGTCGACCACGACCATGTGGGATGCTTCGTTGAAATGGACCAGCTTTGGGTCAATGACCTTTTTGACGGCATCGACGTGTGCCCGCGATGCCCTTGACACCAAGATCACGTCCCGGTCGGCAATGACTCTCTTGACTATCTCGGCGACCATGGCTGGCGACTTCGTCTCCCCGAAGACGATCTCCGGGATCCCCCGCCGCGCTTCCCTGGCATGGTCAAAACAGGTGTGCTCACCGATGCGTTCTAAGAAATCGAGCTTCAGCAATTGTTCTGCCCTCGCTTCGTCGATCTCCCCGCGCTTCAGCTGCTCCAGGACGTCCCGGATGTTCATGTTTTTCCCGATGCGCTCCACGCTTATTTCCTTTTTGACGGCGCTATGTTTGAATATTAATTTCACCTCATCACAGGACGTGACACCGGAAGAGAAGTTGTCGAAGCTACGCGTCTTGATCAGATCATACGGTCCATTGGCCATCGCCTTTTCCGGCGGTGCGGACAGCACTTTGCTTCTCAAGGTCGCGCTGGACGAGCTTGGTACCGACAAGGTCATCGCGTTCATCGGCGTCTCAGAAACGTTCCCTAGGAGCGAGCGTGAGGAGGCACAGTCATTGGCGGACGAACTGGGCGCAAGGCACATCGAAGTGATGACCAGGGAGGTCGACACCAGCGCCTTCGCAGAGAACACCACCGAGCGGTGCTACCATTGTAAGAAAGAACTTCTGATGAAATTTCTGTCAATCGCGAAGGAGGAAGGATTCCTGGCGGTCGCCGATGGCAACAACGCCGACGACCTGAAGAGCTCACGAGCCGGATTGCGTGCAGTGCGGGAGCTGGGCATCCATAGCCCGCTGGCCGAGGTGGGGCTGACCAAAGAGGAGGTCCGTCACCTGTCCAGGGAACTAGGATTGCCAACGGCATCGAAACCGTCGAGCGCATGTCTCGCGTCCCGGATCCCGTTCGGGACACCGATAACCAAGGAAAAGCTGGTCCAGATCGAGGCGGCGGAGCATTTCCTGCGGGAGCTGGGCGTGACGCAGCAAAGAGTGCGCCATCATGGTGATGTGGCACGCATCGAAGTGACACCCCCTGAATTCTACCTTGTGCTGAACAACCGGGACTGGATCATCAAGGAGTTCAAGATGCTTGGATTCATGTACGTCACGATGGACCTCCAGGGGTTCCGCTCCGGGAGCATGGAAGAATCGCTCAAAAAGAAGGTTTGACCGGTTTTATCGCAGTGAGCATTACGAACCAATGGTTGATGTGTTCCTCGCCATTGACCAGGCGGTAACCGAACTTTTTTTTAATTTCGTCATCGAACGACGACACCAGGTGATTTATCTCCTCGGCATCCAGCACTTCTGCAGTTCCGGTCAGCCGTGTCAGCGGTAAGTTCCGGACATACGACCTCATCTCTTTAGGTTCCAGGCCTGCGGCGGAGACCATCGAGCTCCAATCACTAGGGCGATATTCCCTTACATGGGACCGGTCGTGAAGCTCGTCGAGCTGGTTCATCGTAGCATCGACCTGGTCATCCTCCGGCACGCTCCGGTCGTCGATGGCCAGTACGCCTCCGGGCTTGAGCACCCGAGACATCTCTTTGATCGCTCTATTGATGTCACGGAAGTGATGGGGTGCGCGTCTGCTGACCACGACATCGAATGTCGCGTCTGGGAATGGCAATGTCATCACATCTGCCATACAAAGGTCCAGGTTGTGAACGTGATCCTCCTTGGACTTGTCTGCCGCCTCGGAGAGCATCTCCGGGGTTATGTCGATCCCAGTCACATGCTTCACGAAAGGGGCGAAGGCCATCGCCGTGTTCCCTGTCCCGGTGGCCACGTCAAGGACCAGCGAATGAGTATCTGGGTTGACCATGCAGACCAACCCGGAGAGCACGGCCTGATCGGCATGTTCTGGGCTCGTCCGGTACCATCGGGCATGTTTGCCGAAAACCTTCCTTACGTCCTCGACCATTTTGTTCGCTACAACATACTGCGTTTCATCCTTATCTTGTCTCGTTTATGTGAATGAATTGAGTGAACCGCGCAATTTGATGTTCTATTGTCCCACGAATCATCATCTGGCTGATCCCATTTCCTCAAAACCTACCATTTAGATAAGATATTGTATAAATATAGGAGTAAATCCTTAATTCCATGGAATCCGCGGGCAGCTCACTGGCTGGTTGTTCACTATCGATCGATGTCGATGATAACATCGTCTTCACCACTCTATTTAATGCTGGGCTTTCCCCCCAGGAGGCAGAGGTCTGGATCGGGCGAGAACTGGTCGGGGCGTCCAGTTATGAGCTTTCTAACAAATTCCAGATCAGCGAGCCGGTAGCTACCCATGCATATCGACGCGCAAAGACCAAGGTCAACTATCTTGGGATCACCAAAGAATCGTTGCTTGCCATGGAGAGAGAAAAAGCACATTTTGAAAAAAACCAATCCGGGGATAGACATCATTCATAGGACAGCGGACTTCTCCATCTTTTTCAGCTAATAGAACTTAGAGTTCGCGGGCATAAAATACGACCTTAAACCTGTGTTTTGCGAGGTAAACCCGACTTCAACTCTAAGTTTGCGCAAAATAGGAGGATAGTCGACCTGAGGCGAGTCATCAAGAATATGACCGACACCCTAAAACCGCAGGGGATTTCGAAATTCTAATTTCATCATACATTCATCCAGCAAGCATTCCTATGATTACGCCCGTGCCATCCACTATCACTTGCAGCGACACAATTGCCATTCAATATTCTTTAAAGAGGGTAAACCTTTTGTCAAGGCAAACATCAATCCTTCCACTGGATGATATTCATCTGCATGATTTCCTCATACGGGAAGTCTCCGATGTGTTGGTGATCGATGAACCTCATCCCATATCCCATCCCAGTACCGGGATCCTCGACCTTAATGTTCCATCGTGATGACAAGGTGTCGGTGATCTGCTTGACCGTGCTTGGGAGCTTGTAACCAAGGTCGTACTTCTTACCCGATTTCAAAACGATCAAAAGGCCGATGGGCGCCCCCTTCCATATCACTGTGTCCCATCTCCTTGTGATGAACTGCCTGCCCCTTCCCCTGACGACGACGACATGATCGATCCCGCTCCGGGGAATCGAATCCGGTCGACCGATCAGCTTCCTGTAAAACCTTGGCGGTATAGTTATTCCATCCTCGAAGATCGAGGTCGGCGAGTACCCATCCACCGGTCTCTTGTCTCGCACTTCGCTATTATAAAGAAGGCATGCGCAACCGACCCACATGGCCCCAATAATGATCCAGTTGAGGATGACGCCATCGGATGTCAAATTCCAAATGAAGAGCAGGTGGTATATCCAAGTGAATGAAACAATGAGGGTGGAAACCGCCAGCAGACGAGTGATGTCTCGGTAAAGCTGGATCGAAGTCCTACTGAGGTGGATCCCATTGAAGGCATATTTTGGAAGCCGCTCGTGATATAGTAAATTATCAACCATCGTTCGTCACCGTCGTTGTCAATTCAAAGAGGGAAACGCCCGCCTCTATTAGCGATACATCCTTTAAAATGCTAAGGCCATTTACACCGATTTTTTCAATAGCATCGTCGTCCATGTGAAATGCATCCCAAACTCCATAAGACGCAAATCCCAATCCAAACAGATCCAGTATCAACGAAGCATCAATACCAAACCAATATTGATTGTGAATCAAACAGCCAGCATAGGATAAGAAGAAACCAATGGTGGCTATTGCAAAATCGACTATGTTACTAAGGATTGGAGCAGCCACCAAGGATTTTAGCCATCCAATCGTCCCCATGGTCGCTCCCATTACTTTAGCCATCCCTTCGGAGAGGTCTGATCCTAATGCCCCCAGGAGTAGCTGCGAGATACCAGAAATTACATCTACTCCTCCATTAAACATAGCCACAGAAAATAATCCTCCAGCTATGGTCGAAACCAAACACTTCATCAAGGCGGATTCAGTTATCGCTACGATTTCAGATCCGAGTCCAGACATAATCATCAGGGTCGTCAAAACGGCAATCAAAGCTCCGCCGATGAACTCAAGGATCATGAAAATATCACTATTGATTACGAAATTGTATGTAGCCAGTGATGCTGATGCATTGCTGACCCCCTCATTGTTTTCTGTAAGAACGGCAGTTCCAATAAGAGATAATAATCCCATGGCCCAGCCTACAATTTCATTCTTTAGTATCTGCAGCGGCTGGGCGATCAGGGCGTTGAACATATCACAAGCAAATTGTATCGCCCACGCCACGAACGCGTTGAACGCGTTCACCACCGCCGTCTCCGCGGCGCTCACGGCCGAGGCGACCAGCGCGCACAGCGTACCGATGATCTGCAGGCCCAGGTTCACCACGAACGCCGTCAGGCTGACGGCGAGGTTGAAGGCGCACACCGCCAGCGTGTACGGCAGGGTGACCACCGCCACGAAGAAGTCGTAGAGCATGCCCCAGCTGAGGTACTGCGGGGAACCGCCGAACCCGGAGTTGTGGATGTCCTGGGCGGCGACGCTGGTCAGGACGTCCTTCGGCAGGTGCATGAGGTAGACGGAACTGCCGCTGACGGTGACGTTGTCGCCGATACGTTTGTTCGTGGGGCTGTGCGTCAGCATGGAGAGCAACTGCTCCGCCTGATACGTATACAGGCTGACCGAGACGATCATGATCACGCTGCCGGAGCTGGTCGAGGCGCCGGTGTTCGTGT
>Ga0182021_10003820_pt1 | contig 17692 bp, 11 predicted proteins | sample 612E3MmetaG_FD_120493 | JGI IMG/M metagenome (GOLD analysis project Ga0182021, IMG submission 120493) | Permafrost microbial communities from Stordalen Mire, Sweden - 612E3M metaG (Illumina Assembly) | ecosystem: Environmental > Terrestrial > Soil > Wetlands > Permafrost | place: Sweden... | reverse complement strand
GGTGGGCAAGGCTCTGCTGGGCAAGTCGGTGGGCGACACGGTCGTCGTGCGCTGGCACGCGGGCGTGCGCGAGTTGACGGTGACCGCCATCGACTATCGCTAGGGGCTATTCTTGCCCCGCAGCCCCTGGTAGGGTGCAGGCTGGGCGTCGTGGGCGTGGGCCCTGCTTTCTGGGTTCACGACTCCGGCGGCCCGCTTGCAGCGATGAACAAGATTGTCGTCAAGGGCGCGCGCGAGCACAACCTGAAGAATGTCGACGTGGAAATCCCGCGCGACAAGCTGGTGGTCATCACCGGACTTTCCGGCTCGGGCAAATCCTCGCTGGCCTTCGACACCATCTACGCCGAAGGCCAGCGGCGCTACGTCGAGTCGCTGTCCGCCTATGCCCGCCAGTTTCTCGAGCAGTGGGGCAAGCCCGACGTGGATTCCATCGATGGGCTGTCGCCGGCCATTGCCATCGGGCAAAGGTCCGCTTCGCGCAACCCGCGCTCCAGCGTGGGCACCATCACCGAAATCTACGACTACCTGCGCCTGCTGTGGGCGCGGGTGGGCGAGGTCTTCTGCTGGCAGTGCGGCCAGCGCATCGCCGCGCAGACCATCCCTCAGATGGTGGACCAGGTCCTGGCTCTGGCCGAAGGCTCGCGTTTCTCCGTGCTGGCGCCGGTGGTGCGCGCCAAGAAGGGCGATTTCCGCGAGGACCTCAATCGCCTGCGCCAGGAGGGCTATGTGCGCGCCAACATCGATGGCGAGCTCTGCGAGCTGTCCGACCCGCCCAAGCTCGACAAGACCAAGAAACACACCATCGAGGTCTTCGTCGATCGCCTGGTGAGAAAGCCCGGTGTCGAACAGCGCCTGGCCGAGTCGGTGGAACTGGCGGCCAAGTTGTCGGGCGGCCTGGTCAAGATTTCGCCCCTGGAGGGCGACGATCTGCTCTTTTCCGAAAAGTTCTCCTGCCCCGACTGCGGCGTCAGCTTTCCCGAGGTGACTCCGAGCCTGTTCTCGTTCAACAGCCCGGCGGGCGCTTGCCCGGCCTGCGATGGCATCGGGGCCAAGATGTACTTCGACCCCGAACTCATCGTCAGCGATCCCGATCTTTCGCTGCGGGAAGGCGCCATCGAGCCGTGGGAACGCCGCAACAGCGCTTTCTTCCAGCAACTGCTCGACTCGCTGGCCGCCCACTACAGCATCGATCTGTACAAACCCTGGAGCAAGCTGCCGCCCGAGGTGCACCAGCTGATCCTGGAAGGCTCGCAGGGCAAGGAACTGAACCTGACCTTCGAGAAGAACGGCAAGCAGCACACGTTCAGGAAGAGCTTCGAGGGTGTGGTGGCCAACCTACAGCGGCGCTACGACGAGTATCAGCGCCGGCGGCGCGAGCAAGGCCGCACCACCGACGAGGATTTCGAGGCCATCTACGACGAATTCCACCGCTACATGTCGCAGTCGCCCTGTAGCGAGTGCGGCGGCACGCGCTTGCGCAAGGAGGCGCGCCACATCCGCGTGGGCGGCAAGACCATCGCCGAGATGACAGCGCTGACCGTCCGCGAGGCGTACGACTTCGTCAAGGGCCTGGCCCTGTCCAAGCGCGACTGGCAGGTGTGCCTGCGCATCATCCGCGAAGTGACCGCGCGCCTGGGCTTCCTCATCAGTGTGGGCATCGACTACCTGTCGCTCGACCGGCCGGCCTCCACCCTGTCGGGCGGCGAGGCCCAGCGCATCCGCCTGGCCACCCAGATCGGCAGCGGCCTGCAGGGCGTGCTGTACATCCTCGACGAGCCTTCCATCGGGCTACACCAGCGGGACAACGCGCGCCTGCTGGAGACCCTGGTGAAGCTTCGCGATCTGGGCAACACCGTGCTGGTGGTCGAGCACGACGCCGACACCATCCGCGCCGCCGACTACGTCATCGACATGGGCCCGCGCGCCGGCGAGCTGGGCGGCCGCGTGGTAGCGGTAGGTACGCCCCAGCAGATCGAGTCGAATCCGCAATCGCTGACCGGCGCGTACCTGTCAGGCGAGAAGGCCATCGAATCGCCCAAGCACCGACGCGGGTCGAACAAGCGGGCGCTCGTGCTGCGTGGGGCGCGCACGCACAACCTGCGCAACCTCACGGTCAGCTTTCCCCTGGGGGCGCTCACCTGCGTGACCGGCGTGTCCGGCTCAGGGAAGTCGAGCCTGATCGTCGATACCCTGCTGCCTGCGCTGAAACACCGGCTGCACGGGGCGCGGGCGGCCAGCGCGGAATTCGACGGCATCGAGGGCCTGCAGCACCTGGACAAGGTCATCGACGTGGACCAGTCGCCCATCGGCCGCACGCCGCGATCCAACCCGGCCACCTTCACCGGCGTGTTCACCCACATCCGCGATCTGTTTGCCAACCTGCCCGAGTCCAAGGCGCGCGGCTACCGCGCTGGCCGCTACTCGTTCAACATCAAGGGTGGTCGCTGCGAGGCCTGTCAGGGCGACGGCATCGTGCGCATGGAGATGCATTTTCTGCCCGACGTGTATGTCGAGTGCGAGGCCTGCGGCGGGCGGCGCTACAGCCGCGAGACGCTGGAGGTGAAGTACCGCCAGGCCAGCATCGCCGACGTGCTCGACATGACGGTGAGCCAAGCCTGCGCCTTCCTGGAGAACATCCCCAAGCTGCGACCCAAGCTGGAGACCTTGCGCGAGGTGGGCCTGGGCTATGTGGCGCTGGGCCAGGCGGCCACCACCCTGTCAGGCGGCGAGGCGCAGCGGGTGAAGCTGTCGCGCGAGCTGGCCAAGAAGGCCACCGGCCGCACCCTGTACATGCTTGACGAGCCGACCACGGGCTTGCACTTCGCCGACATCGATCAACTGCTGCGCGTGCTGGCGCGCTTGGTGGATGCGGGCAACACCGTGATCGTGATCGAGCACAACCTGGACGTGGTGAAGAACGCCGACTGGGTCATCGACCTGGGACCCGGCGGCGGACCCGGCGGCGGGCAAGTCATCGCGGAAGGCAGCCCCGAAGATGTGGCGAAGGTGCAAGCCAGCTTCACCGGGCAGTTCCTGAGGAAGGTGCTGTAGCACCTAGCCCACGACCAGATAGCCGCGCTCGAGCAGCGACAGCATGGCCGTGGCGGTGTCGAGATCGGTCTGGCGGCTCTGGTCCAGGATGGCCTGCACCGTGGCACCGCCCAGTGCAATTTGAATGATGTCGAGGTGGTCGGGCGCCAGATCGCGCAGGCGCGGCCCCAGCGGCGTGGGCACTGAAACCTCGGCCTTGAGCGGCGGCAGCTTGGGCGACAGCTCTTTGAACTCGTCGAGCTGGCGCATGCCCTCCATGAGCAAGGCCTCGGTGGAATCTTGCAGCTCCTCCATCACCCTGCGCTCGTCCGGCGGTTCCAGCTCGAACAGACCCTGGTTCCAGGTCAGCATGCGGTACATGGCCTTGCGTGGGCTCACGTCGAAGCTCTCGTCGATGTTGGCGAAGTAGATCTGTCCCTTGCGCAGGTGGAGGCGGCCTGTGCCCCACTCGGAACGCAGTACCAGCACGCCCGACTTGCGGCTGGTGGAAAGCAACTGGAGCAGGTCGGGCAGCGGGATCTCTTCGATGTTGCCCGACATCGACTTGGGCGCCGCCCGCCGGCTGGCGGTGGCCTGCATCTTGGAGCGCGCCTCGATCTCGGACAGCGACACCGCTGGCGCCCGTGCCTCGCCGCTGGTGGCCACCAGCTTGATGATGGACGTGCCGACCAGGATACGGTCGCCGTCCTTGAGCTGCATGCTGCGAATCTTCTCGCCGTTGACGAAGGTGCCGTTGGTCGAGCCCAGATCCTGAATAGACACCATCCGGCCGTCGGTCACGATCTTCGCGTGCTTGCGCGAAACCATGTCCTCGACCAGGACCATGTCCAGGTCAGACGAACGGCCGATCACGATCTCGCGGTTCGGGCGCAGGGGAAACTCGCCCCCTTGATACTTGCCGGAGATGAAGCGGAGGGTCCAGGGCGCACCCTCGGCCTGGGCGGCGCTTGCCTGTTCGCCTGCGGCGTCGCGGGGCCTGAAGGTACTCAAATGCCATGATCTTAGACACTTAGGCGCGAGCCGTCAATGGTGCCCCGCGGCGGGTGCGCGTTTGCCACCGGGAAGGTAACGGTCGTACAATATGATGCGCTTTGCAGTGGCCTGTTCCTTTGCCAGGCCCGCTGCGCGGAACACCAGTCCAGAGAGCGCAGCTTTCGACCGATATTACCCATTGATGCCGTCAACCATAAGACCTCCGGCAGTGAGCGATCCGCCTGGCCTGAAGAAGCTGGGCCGCTACGAGTGCACCGAGCAAGTCGGTGGAAGTGGTGGCTTCGAAACCTACCGTGCGCGCGTCAAGGGCTTGACCGGGCTCGATCGCAGCTTTGCGCTGAAGGTGCTGCGGCTCAAGCGGTCGGAAATCCCCAACGTGGTCAGCGAGCCCTTCCTGCAGGCCGCCAGGCGCAGCGCAGCCCTTGACGATCCCCACATCGCAAAGGTTGTGGAGGCAGACGCGGGCGACGGACTGGTCTTTGCTGTCACGCCGTTCATGGAGGGCGCGGACCTGGGTCAGTTTCTCCAGCGTGCACGGGAGTCTGGCGCGCTGGCCCCTGGCAAGGGCGAGGTGGCCCGCCACTGGCATCGCCTGGTGGCCTACCTCGGCGTCGAGATCGCGCGCGGGCTGCAGGCTGCCCACGCGCAAGAGCCGCCTGTCATTCACGGCGCTCTCTGTCCCGGCAACGTGTTCATCACCTTGCGTGGGGCCGTCCGGTTGCTCGACTTCGGCCTGCGCGCCTCGGTTCGTCGCCCCTTCGAGCCACGACCTCGACGGCTTGTGCCCTACATCGCACCCGAGCTGGCCGCGCCGGCGGCTGACTGCACCACGACCGGGGACATGTACAGCCTCGGGGTTCTGCTGTACGAGCTGTCGAGCGGCGAGTTGCCGCCGCAAGGCCGGCGCACCTCTGAGTTGCAGATTGCTCTCTCTCTGCTGCCCGAAGAGTTGGGGCTGCTCATCGGCCGACTGGTCTCGGTGATTCCCGCGGCGCGACCCACAGCGGCTGACGTGATTGCGTCCCTGGCGGCCGTCTACGCGGATGCGCCCGGGGCCGCACTGGCCGCCGACCTCGCGTCACTCGTCCAGCGCCCTTTGACGGACAGCGCGCCGCCGGAGGAACCTCCCCAGGCCGTCGCGTCTTTGGCCGGCACGCCCGAAGCGCCTGACGATGCGCCCCCGCCGCCTTCCGAGGTCGAACACGACGAGGGTTTCGCGTTCGAGGAATCGCTGCACCAGCGAACCAGTGGGCCGGCCAAAGCCGTGGCGGCCAGCCAACCCTCGGTCCGACCGGTTCCGCCGGCTGAGCTTCCCGACGAGTCGCGTTCCTCGCGTGAGCTCACCGCCGTAGGCGAGCCGGCCGTGATTGCTGACCTGGTGGCCAGGAGCCGATCCTCCGGGCCTGCAACCTCGGCCCGCATCGCGAAGCTGCGCCCCATGCCACCGCCCATTCCGGGTCCGAGTTCGGTTCCCCAGGCCGCTGCCGCGGTGTCGAGCCCGGCCAGCAAAGCGCGAGGCCCGACCTTGCCCGGCTTCGGGGCCGCGGAAGTGGCGGCCCCGGACATGCCGCCGGCCGCGGTGTCCGCTGTCCCGGAGGGCGGCAGCGTGGCTGCCGGAAGATGGGCGCCCAGGTCCCCTTCGGGGCCTCCTGTGCTGGTGACGCCATCGAGCGCGCCGGCCGCGAAGCCTTTCTCTGCGCCCGCGCAAGCCCCGTCCGCACCCGAGGAGGAGCCGTCCGCGATTCAGGGCGCGGGTAAGGCGATGCTTCCGACTGTGGCGGCATTCGATGCGCGACCAGCCACCTGGGGTGCGCGGGCCCTTGCGGCACTGGGCGGTCAGGCTGGAATTGGCTCGTCGTTCGGCGGCCAATCGGCTGGCCTGGGACTGCTCGACGAGGTCCAGGCTGAGCCTCCGGTATCCGAACCGCTGGCCGGCTCCCCTCCTCTCATGCCACCGAATGGCACGGGCGTCCACCTTCGGAGTCCGCGGCCTTTCGCTCTTGATGAGCCGCCTCTGGCTGCGCCCGAAGAGGCGGAAGCTTCTGCATTCGAAGCGCCGCCTGATGGGGACGTGCAGTCCGGCTGGGCTGAGCCTGTGGCCTCCGACTTTGGGACCGAGGACCAGGCCAAGCAGCCTCGGGGCGACAGCCTGCTCGAAGATGAGCTGGTCGATTCCCCGGATGGCGCCCACCCAGCCTCGTCCTACGGCATGCCGGACCAGGCGACCGGCGGGGTCGGGGACCAGCCGCTGCCCGAGGCTTTCGGTTTCATGGACGACCAGCCACCGGCCGCCCCCGAAGCCGTGGCCTACGTGGAAGACGACAGCCAACCCCTGCCTGAGGCTGAGGCATACGACGATGGCGGTCAGCCGCTACCGGGGCCAGAAATCGCCGCTCTCCCAGAAGCTCCTGCGCCGCGGGCCGTTCGTTCTCTGCCACCAACCCCTCAAGCGCCGTCGCGTGGCACGGTGGTCAGGCGCCCTGCCAGTGAGAAGGAATCAGTCCCTACGTGGGCGAAGTCGCCTGACGAGCCGGCGGCCAGGCACGGCAGTCGGCGGTTGGTCTGGACGATCGCGGCCTCGGTGCTGGGCGCCAGTGTGGTGGCGGGTGGCCTGGCCGGTTTCTTCGTCGGGTCGCGGGGCAAACCGTTGAATGCGATGCGAGGAGGCGGGCGGCCGCCCGCCCTGTCCGGGCCGAAGGGTGCGCCGCCCGTCGCGCCCGCGGTCCCAGACGACGTCGAGCCCGAGGCTGCGTCGCCGTCAGACAGCCAGGCCGCAGCCAAGACGCCGGGGACCAGCACCAGTCGCGCGGTTCCGGCCGTTGAGAAGACGGCTGCCGCGACAAAGAAGAGTGCTCCGGAAAAACCCATGGCTCCCACGGCGGCCAAGCCTTCGCCCGGCCTGCCGGCTCCAGCCCCGTCCGCCGCGCCCCCCTCACCCTCGGGCCAGAAGACCGCTGCACCCACCACACCCGCCAAGAAGGCGATCGCCGCCGCAGGCGTGGCGCCGACGGCTTGGAGCAAGGGAATCTCGGACGGCGCCGGTGCGGGCAGCCTGGTTACCCTGTCTGTGACCAGCCAGCCGGTCGGTGCCTTCGTGTGGATCAACGGCAAGGAACGCGGCCGAACACCTCTGCAGGTCAGGGTCCAATCTGGCCCGGCGCGCGTGGTGCTGGTTCTTGCCGGCCACATCTCGTCCACTGTCGACGTGACGGCGAGCGAGGACGGCACGCAGGTATCAAAGGAGCTGGTGGCGGTCGCGCCGCCCATGACCGGCGAGGCTCGTTTCCGCGCCGAGTGCATCACGCAAGGCAAGCTGCCCATCGTGGTCGACGGCAAGGAAACCGGCATTCTGTGTCCGTTCACCAAGCTGCGGGTGGACCCCGGTGTGCACAAGATCGGCCTCTTTGTGCCTGCCCTGGGCAAAGTGCATGAGAAGGAAGTGACCTTGCAGCCCGGCGTGCGCAGCATCGTGTTCGGGGACTAGCCGCGTGGGGAGCCCGCCGGCTTCGCCGGCGGCGCACCATCGCGGGAGGGGTTGGCGAGGCCGAGCGAAGCGAGCGGGGCGGGGGTGGGCGTGGGGGGCCGAAGGGCAGAGCGAACCCTCTCAGGGTTCCCATGTGAACGACCCCCTGGCCTTGCAAAGGCGGGAGTTTTTGGCCAGAGTCCGCCCACCCCTGCGCGCAGCAGATGATTTGGGAAAGGAATCACCGGCAATGAGCAAGATCGTTCTGCCCAAGAAGTTCGTCAGCCAATACCCGCACAAGTTTGCCAAGGGCAAGCAGATGTATCTACGGGGCAGGCGCATCCTGCCCAAGCCGATCTCGGGCAAGGAGAGCCTGCCCGATCTCATTGACGCCACTTTTCTGGCGTACAACGCGGGCCGCTTGAGCGAGGGCTGCCGCCTGTTTGCCGAGAAGATGCTGGCCAACGACAGGGTCACCGTGGGCATGAGCCTGGCCGGAGCACTGACCCCGGCGGGTCTGGGCAGTGCCGCCATCATTCCCCTCATCAAGGCTGGCTTCGTGGATTGGATCGTGGCCACCGGCGCGAACCTGTACCACGACATGCACCACGCGATGAACCTGCCGCTGTGGCGGGGGTCGCCCTTTGTCCGCGATCCCGAGCTGCGGCGCTATGGCGTGGTCCGTATCTACGACATCCTGCTCGACTACGACGATGTGCTCATGCGCACCGACGATATCTTGCGCAAGATCCTCATCCAGAAGGAATTCCAGAAGGAGATGGGCACGGCCGAGCTGCACCACCTCATCGGCAAGTACTGCGCCGAATTCGAGCGCCAGAGCGGGCTCAAGGACGCCTCGGTTCTGGCGGCTGCCTATCGCGCGGGCGTGCCCTGCTTCTGCTCGTCGCCCGGCGATTCCACCATTGGCATGAACATCGCGGGTGTCGAGTTGCGCGGCAACAAGCTGCGCGTGAACCCCAGCATCGACGTGAACGAAACCACAGCCATCGTGCTGGACGCGAAACTGCACAAGCGGAAGACGGGCGTGGTCCTGGTCGGCGGCGGCTCGCCCAAGAACTTCACCCTGCAGACCGAACCACAGATCCAGGAAGTCCTGCGCATCAAGGAAGCGGGCCACGACTACTTCCTGCAGTTCACCGATGCGCGACCAGACACGGGCGGGCTGTCGGGCGCCACGCCGTCGGAGGCGGTCAGCTGGGGCAAGGTCGATCCCAATCAGCTCCCGGATGCCGTGGTTTGCTACACCGACTCCACCATCGCCCTACCTATGCTCGCCCACTATGCGCTGGCGCGCCGGGGACAGCGCAAGCTCAAGCGCCTGTACGATCGTCGACCCGCGCTTATGAAGCGGCTCACGGAAGAGTATTTCGCGCACAACAAAGACGCGACGATGATCAAATAGCCGGCGCCTGACAGTGGGCGGTTTGAGGCATTGCCCTCTGACTCGGCGGTTTGAGCCATCGCTTCCTAGGTTTCTTGCGCCGCAGAGCGCAGCCTCTTACAAATAGAGGGGCGCCATGCACACGCTCGCGGATGAGGTGGTCGAGTTCACCATGACCCTGGTGCGGGCGTTGCACCGGGTGGCCCAGTTCGATCCGGCCAAGCCCAACTTTCCACGGGTGAGCAAGCGCCTGCACAAAGAGCTGACCCGCCTGCATCGAACTCAGCCCGAGATTGTCTATGTGATCGGGCCGCCATCGGTCGCGGGCGGCCCGCCTGAACTTCACGTGGATGGCACAGGACCCATGCGAACCGAGCTGCGCCGTCTGGTGGGGCCGTCTGTGGGTGGCGCCTTTGTGCTGCAGTTGCTGGAGTTCATGCAGCGGCGTTCCCTGGTGATCCTCGCCCTGTCGCGCGGGCTGACCGACATCGAGTGGAGCGCGTTTCTTGAGATCGTGGCCGCACCGCCGGTCGAGACTCACCCCGCCGCCGAGGGAGCCCGCCTGTCCAAGGCTCTGCTCGACAAGAAGGTTTCCCATGTGGCTCTGGTGCGCGACATCGACCTGTCGCCCCTGGATCCGCAGATCGCCTGGCCGGTGCGCACCGCCCTCGGCCGTCTGGGGCGCGACGTGCGCGCCCTCATTGCAACAGGAGAGGCCAAGCCGACGACGCTGGTCGAGCAGAGCGAGCGCTTGGTCGCGAGCATGGCCTTCTCGTTCTTCCGCAGGTTCGATGTCCTGCGCTCAATCCTGTGGTCTGCTCCCGCGCTGGACAAGATGCTGGGCGCCCTGCCTGTGCTGGTGGCGTTCCGCGCACGCGAAATCTTCGTGCACGGGTTGCCCGCCTTGGCCCTGGTGGGAACGGCCAAGCTGATCCTGCGCGACGCGGGCGATGCTGCGCAGGTTCCGGCTGAGCCCGCCATGAGCGCTCTGCGCGCGATCGCGGAGCGCTTGCTCAAGGATCCGCCGGAACGCAAGACCGACGAGCTTCTGCGCGAGATGTGCCGACGCGAGGTGGTGCCCATCACCCGACTGCCACCCGAACTGCAGGAGTGGGTTCTGGCAGAAACCTGGGTCGAGGCCCTGCAGAAGCGACCGTCCACCGAGCCTCCCTTGGGCAGCGCCAACATCGATCCGGTGCGGCTGTTGCAAAAGGCGATGCGCTGCGCGCTTTCCATTCATCGTTTCGTGGAGACCAACGCCATCCTCATGCGCCTGCGCATCAGCAGTGCTAAGGCCATTCCGGCCGTGTACGACGAGCCCACCATGGAAGCCATGCTGGCTGGCTTCCCCGACGATCCCGCCGGGCGGCACGGCATCGTCGCGCTCCTGGAAGAGGGCAAAGATACCGCCGCCGACTCGATCGCCGCCGTGGTCGCGCAAGGCGAACCCAAGCTGCGCGAGGCAGGGGCCTGGGTCCTGACCGAGATGAAGGCGCGCGGGGTGGCGGCCGCTTTGCGCGCGCTCGACCAGGGAGTGGAAAAGGAAGAAGCGGCCTACCTTCTGCTCGCCTGCGCCAAGGACAGCGCAGGGCCCGAGGCTGCGCTGGTGTTCGTCAAGCAGCTCAAGCACCCGTCGCCCAAGGTGCGGCGCTATGCCTTGACTGCCTTGGCCGAGGCCGACGCCAACATGGCCGAGAGCTTTGTCGCCGAGGCCCTGTCGGATCCCGACGAGAGCGTGCGCATTCGGGCCTTGCTCCTGTGTGCCAAGACGGGGTTGGGCAGCTCCAAAATCATTCCGCAAGCCATCCGGCTCATCTCGCACGACGCCCGTGGGGCCTCGCCTCCGGTGGTGCGCGCAGCCATCGAAGTGGTGGTGAGCCGGCGGCAGGCCAACGCCCTGGCCGGGGTCGACGCCGACGATGCGCTCTGTCGGCTGGCCAAGCCCATTGGTTTCTTCGGTCGCCTGCTCGGCCACCGTACGCCGCCGGCCGACGTGTTGGTCACGGCCATCTCGGCGCTCGGGCGACTGGGATCAGCCAAGGCCCACAAGGTTCTGCATCAGCTCAGCAAGAGCCCCGATCCGGACGTGGTACACGCAGCAGGGGAAGCCCTGGCGGGGCGATCGTCAAAGACCATGGCGCTGTCGTCGGTGTTCGCCAGCGAGGTCCGCTCGGCGAAGAAGCTGTAGCCGCGTGGGGAGCCCGCCGGCTCCGCCGGCGGCGCACCATCGCGGGAGGGTATGGGAACCCTTTGAGGGTTCCCATATCGGAGCGCCAACCTTCACGAACTGACGATCTCACCCGTCGAGGCCTGCACGTCCGGCGGCGGCTGGCTGCCATCGGACCGGCGGCGCTCGGCGCGCAAGGTCTTGCTCCCGGCCAGGAGAATCATCTGCGCCACCGTCACGGCAATGAAGCAGCAGAGGAAATAGTAGGTTGGGAAGGTCTGGTGCCAGCCGCGGAACATGACCCACGACCCGGCCAGCATGGGCCAGCCGCTGAAGAGCAGGTAGCCCACGATGCCCGTGAAGAACATGAAGGCCACGCCCAGTGCGTGCTGCGGCCGCTCCAGTTGGGGAGCGAAAAAGAGCAAGGGCACGCAGAGCACGAGGTAGTAGTAGTAGGACGCCAGGGCAAGCAGAAACACGAACACGAAACCGTAGGCCAAGGCCTCGTGGTCTTCCAACCCGCGGATGAAGGTCATGGCCGGCAAGACCAAGAGCAGGGCCACGATGGTTCCCGGCTTGCCCAAGAAAAGTAGCGGGCCGTGCGCGACCGTTTTGGCGAGCACCCGCATGGGAACGCCATGCGCGAAGCTTGCCTCGGCGATGGTCCGATAGCCGAGGTCCCAGTCGCTGCCGTTCAAGTAGTGCGTCGCAATCTTGAGATTCCACTCGTGCCAGATCCCGGTCGTGCCAAAGTACGCGCAGGATCCCAGCACCACCAGGGTCACGGTCGCGGCGCAGGCGCCGAGGAGCCCGAGGAGCTGTCGATCGAGGCTGTGGCTTCGGGCGAGCCGCCACAGCAGGAGTACGGTGGGTCCGACCAGCAGAAGGGCCGGAAAGATGCGCGAGAGGACCGCCCAGCCGAGCAGCACGCCAGCGATCTTGTAGTAGCGCTGCTTGACCAGGCACACGGCCAGCACGGATGCCATGGCGAAGTCGGTCCGCAACAGCGCGCCCTTGAGATGGCCCCATGACAACAAGTAGTGGGTGCCGATGAAGATCACCATGATGAGTGCCGTGCGCAGGCCAAAGGCCCACGCCACGGCTGCCGTGGCAGCAAGCAGCAGCAGGGGGTCCAAGGCCAGCATGATCCACCGGCCGATCGGATCGCGCACAGAGAGGTGGCGGGTGAAAAGGCCGCCCACCACGAACGACCAGGCCGGCGTCCCGTTGTAGCCATGGTCGGCCAGGATCAGGCTCCACCGATGCGCGGGGAGCTGCATCTTGAACCAGGTGATATCTGCGACGAACTCGCGCCAACGCTCGTCGGAAAAGCGGCCGCGAAAGCGCGCGGCCTGAGCCGCCACTTCTCCCACGTCGCACAGTTGTGCGGTGCCAAGGTCGCGCATCTCGTTGCGCGGGTTGTGGTAGCGCAGCCCGCCCTCCCGGTCGGCGGCCAGGGTGGCGCCGTAGAGGTTGGTGTAGCCCAGCTCGTGGGCGTACTTGGTTCCAACGTAGTAGTGGTAAAAGTCCCACTCGTTCAAGTACGTGCCGTAGCGAAACACGCCGAAATCGGCGTAGGTGGCCACCGCCAGCGCGGCTGATACGCCCAGCACGCCGATCAGCAACCGGCGTCCCAGCCGCCGAGCCGCGACCGACAGTCGGCGGTTCAGCAACGGACGTTCGAGCGCGACAAAACCCGCCACCACCAGGATCGCGACGGCCGCCAGCACGCGCGCCAGCGCCCAGCCGTGGGTCGGCGCCCAGGAATCGGGTAGCTCGCTCGGTCTCCAGGATGCAAGCGGATTCAACTCATCGCTCCAGCGCTTCGTCTTTCAGGGGGCGCCTCCGCCCAAGCATCACCTATCCAGGCGGCCGTGGGCTAGCGTTTCCTGCGCCTCAGCGTCGAATCGGGACATGACAGTCTCTCCTTCCGAGCGGCCCTTCATGGGCCGTCTGGCCGTGTCGGCCAGCGAGGCGGGTCGGGCAAGGAAAAGATCGTCAGCCGTCGTCACCCCGGCCGAGCCACGGTGGGCGCGTATAGGAGATCCTTGCGCCACCACGCACCTGCACCATATGGGTTGGGAAGTAGTTGACGTGCCCTCGAGCCGTTGGCCAAATGGGCGGAACTTGGAGGAAGCGAAGACCATGAGCAAGCACTCCAGGCGCCATATTCCCTTGGTGACCGAAGACTGGCATGCCACGACGACCCTAGGCGCAGGGTGATCCTCGATTCGGAGCTGGCCGCCCTGCTTCCCGCCACTATCCTGCGCGAAGGAAAGTTGCTCTATGCCACATGATCCGGCGCGGCTCGCCGATGCCATGTCCTGGGCTTTCCGCTACCTCGGAGACGCAGAACAGCCGTCGGCTGAGGAGGCTCAGGCCGCGTTGGCGCTGGCGCGCGAAGTCTACGAAATGCTCCTCGCGCACGTTCCTGGCGCCACGGGGGGCCCGTGGTGACGAGAAAGCCGGACGGTCAATCAGTCGTCCGGGTGAAACGCGTGATTCACTTGTGAAGAAGCGCTGGCCCCCGACTCCGAACACCAGTGCGCCTTTTCCTGCGCCATCGCGCGCGGCCCCCTGTAGACTACTTCGTCCCAAGGAGACCCCGCGTGCTTTCACCCAAGCTTCTCAAGCAACTGGCCGAGCAGCATGGAACCCCGCTCTTCGTGGTCGACCATCGGGAGATTCGGCGCAACTACGCCACCTTCAAGAAGCACCTGCCGCGCGTGCAAGCCTACTACGCGGTCAAGGCCAACCCCGACCCCGGGATCGTGCGCACCCTGTTCAAGGCGGGCGCCAGCTTCGACGTGGCCTCGATGCCCGAGTTCATGATCGTGCACGAGAACATCGAGTCGATGCCGGCGAAGAAGCGACAGGACTGGATCTGGGACAAGATCATCTACGCCAACCCGGTCAAGGACAACCGCACCCTGGCCGAACTGGACCCGTACAAGCCGCTCGTCACCTACGACAGTCTGGCCGAGGTGGGCAAGGTAAAGCGCCACGCCCCGCACGCGGGTCTCATCCTGCGCATCAACGTGCCCAACACCGGTTCGGTGGTGGAGCTTTCGTCCAAGTTCGGCGCCGCACCGGGCGAAGCCGTGGATCTAATCGAGGCCGCCTACAACGCCGGACTGGTGGTCGAGGGCCTGTCCTTTCACGTGGGCAGTCAGTGCACCAATTTCCAAAACTACGTACAGGCCCTCGGCATCGCCGACAGCATCTTCAAGGAGGCCTGGGACCGCGGCTACCACAAGGTCAACATCCTGGACATCGGCGGTGGTTTTCCTGCGCCCTATGACCAGCATGTGCGGCCCTTTGCCGAACTGGCCAGGACGCTCAACGCCGAATTCAAACGGCTGTTCCCGCCCCAGATGGAGATCTTGGCCGAGCCGGGCCGTTTTCTGGTCGCCACCGCCGCCACCCTGGTGGTCGAGATCATCGGCAAGGCCGTACGCAACGGCAAGCAGTGCTACACCATCAACGACGGGGTGTACGGCACCTACTCGGGCGTGCTCTTCGATCATTGCCAGTACCACTTCAAGGCGTTCAAGGGTGGGCCCAGCCAGATCGCGTCGGTGTTCGGACCCACCTGCGACGCGCTCGACGTGGTGTCGGTGGCCGAGGAGCTGCCGGTCAACCTGGATCTGGGCGACCTGCTCATGAGCGAGAACATCGGTGCCTACACCACGGCCAGCGCCACCAATTTCAATGGCATGCCCCGGCCCAAGGTGGTGGCGGTCGACGGACACCAGGCCGACCGCTGAGCTATTTCTGAGCTTTCGCGCGCAAGATCGCGGAGCCCGGGCTCACCCCGTTGTCAGGTGATGCGCCAAGCTCGATCACGCCGTGGCGAAGCAAGAGAGCCCCGGCACCCAGCAGCGCCAGAGTCGCCAGCGCCAGAATGATCCACAGGTTCCGTCGCGACCGCCGGATGGCAGCCACGCCTCCTCGGAAAGGCAGGCTGAACGAAGGCCCAGGCAGCAGCGGGGTGATGGTCTTCGACGCCATTGCGAGGGGAGGCGTCGCAGGACCGGGCAGATCCGCCTTGTTGACGCCACCATTGAAGGCGGCTGAGCCGGCGGCGGGCAATCCGCCAGCGGAGGGAGCCGGTACGGCCAGCTTGCGCGCGGCGGGGTTCGGCTCCGCCCTGTCCCCTCCGGCTGCGGCCTGCCGGGCCGTGCGCGGACGCAGGCGCTCAACCAGGGTCGGGGTCCCGACCTCGGCATTGCTATCGACGGCGACCGCCGACGCCTCCTGACCCTCGAGATCGGACGCGCGATTGGCCGGACGATCCGTCTGTGCGCGCTGTGGGTCAACGTCGTCGCGAAGCCAGGTGTCGGGATTCGGACCGAGCAACTCGCGCAGCTCGGCCGCCAGTTGCGGCGCGGAGTAGAGCAGGCCGTGCTGATGCGCCACCTCGCGCAAAGCATCGGCGAACGACTCTGCATCCTGGTAGCGCTGGTCGGGATCGAGAGCCAGCGCCTTGTCAAACACGCCCTGGAACTCGGGCGGAAGACCAGGGCACCTGGTCGCGAGTCGCGGCACCGACTGCGCGTAGATCTGGTCGGCCGGGGTATTGAGGTCGCCCGCGTAGACCCGCTCGCCAATCAAAGTCTCGTAGATGCTCACGCCCAGCGAGAACAAGTCGCTACGCGCATCGATGGACTGGTTGTGCGCCATCTCGGGCGACATGTAGCCCACCTTGCCGCGCACCCGGTAGAAAGCGGATGAGTAGGTCGCGGCCTTGGCGATGCCGAAGTCGGACAGCTTCACCTCGCCTTCGGCCGAGCACAGGATGTTGGAAGGCGAAAGATCGCGGTGGATGATGCCCAGGGGCTCGCCCGAGGGCGAACGACGGCGATGCGCGTAGGCCAGACCGGCCGCGATCTCCAGAGCGACGTGCACGATGGCCTGTACCGAAAGCGGGCGCTTGCGGCGCGCGCGCCAAGAAATCGAGCGTAGATCGGCGCCCCGCACATACTCCATGACGATGAACAGCCGGTCCTCCGAAGTCACCAGGTCGAAGGTACGCACGATGTTCTGGTGGTCCAGGGTGGCCGAGATCTTGGCCTCGCGAAAGAAGAGGTCGCGAAACTCGGCTCGACTGGTGAATTCCGGCAGGAGCTGCTTGAGCACGACTTCCTTCTCGAAGCCGCCTGCGCCGATCTTCTTTCCGACGTAGATGGCGCCCATGCCTCCCTCGGCCAGATACCGCTCGATGCGGTATTTTCTCGCGGGAATCTGTGCCACCATCCGACAAACAGTAAGCTCACCCGTCAACGGACGCAACGGCACCCTGTCACCCATGGCATCTAACCTGGCCGCCTTGCTCAACCTGCGCCGCAGCGCAGAGGAGGAGGCGCAGAGGGCCCTGGGCGAAGCGGCAGCGGCACGCCTGAAAGCCGAGCAGGAACAGCAGCGTCTGGATTGCGCGGCCGAACAGGCGCGCCACGCGTTGGAGCAAGAAACGAAACGCTGTACGGCCGCACCCGCTCCGACAGGCGTCGCCGATGGCCTCCGCCGCGAACGCTATCGGCAGCGCCTGGCCGCGGCGGTTGCGCGGACTGCGAAGAGGGCGGCCCATCATCGCCAAGGCTTGCTCGACCAGGCCGAAGCCGCCGAGAGCGTCGCTGCCGCTCGTTTTCGCCAGGCCAGAGAACAGCGCCTGGCCCTCGAAAAGCTGAAAGCACGCCAAGAAGCGGAACAACACAAGCAGACCGAGCGCCGCGCCGAGGACGCGGCCGGGGACTGGGTGCACGCTTCACAAGGACGACACAAGCCGCGCGGGTAGGAACGCAATCCCGCGACGAGCGGAGCCGTGGACCGCCTCAGAAGGACAGGCCTTTCCACCATCGAGTCACGCACCCAATCGGAGCGATCGGTAGTGGTCGTGGTGCTTTTCGCGACGGGCGCGCACGAAGCGCGCGGGGGCAGGCGGGGTGGGCTGTCCGTCCCGAAGCCCCCGAAGGGGGTGGCCGTGGCGGTGGCCGGACTGACCGCCGTCGGCCACGGCCACGACCACGTCTACGGCCACGATCTTCTGCGGTAATCGCGGGACTACAGCCTACTTCTCGGTGGGGTTGATCAGGCGGAACTCAGTGCGACGGTTGGTAGCTCGCCCTGAACTGGACTTGTTGTCAGCGATGGGCCGCGTGAGACCGTATCCGATGGCCTGCAAGCGCGCGGAGGCAATCCCACGTTGGACAAAGTAGGTCTTCACCGAATCAGCGCGACGCTGGGACAGGTCGCGGTTGTAGTCCGCCTTGCCTCTGCTGTCGGTGTGCCCGGAGATCTCCAGATTGACCTCGGGATAGTCTTGCAGGACCTTGACCGCGCGGTCGAGCAGCACGAAGGAACCGGGCAGGATTTCCGCCGAACCGGTCTTGAAGTTGATGCCCTCGATAACGCCGGTGAACTTCTTCACCGCGGCTGGCACCTCGTCGGGACAACCGTCAGCGTCCTGGTAGTTGTTGAAGGTCTCGGGCTCGTTGGGGCACTTGTCGAGGGTGTCGGGTATGCCGTCACCGTCGTTGTCGGGATCCGGGCAGCCGTCCTCGTCCTGGAACCCGTCCTTGTCTTCCGGCTCGTTGGGGCACTTGTCGAGGGCATCGGG
>Ga0182021_10003819_pt1 | contig 17692 bp, 36 predicted proteins | sample 612E3MmetaG_FD_120493 | JGI IMG/M metagenome (GOLD analysis project Ga0182021, IMG submission 120493) | Permafrost microbial communities from Stordalen Mire, Sweden - 612E3M metaG (Illumina Assembly) | ecosystem: Environmental > Terrestrial > Soil > Wetlands > Permafrost | place: Sweden... | reverse complement strand
GGTCGAGATCGAGCTGATCACGCCGATCGCGATGGAGAAGGGGTTGCGGTTCGCGATTCGTGAGGGCGGTCGCACCGTCGGCGCCGGCACCATCAGCGAAGTCATCGAGTAGGAGTGGCCATGGTCAAGGACAAGATCCGGATCCGGCTCAAGGCATACGACTTCCGTCTCCTGGACCAGTCCACGGCGGAGATCGTCGACACGGCAAAGCGGACGGGCGCGAACGTCTCCGGGCCAATCCCGTTGCCGACGCAGATCCAGCGCTTCACCGTGCTGCGGTCCCCGCACGTCGACAAGAAGTCGCGTGAGCAGTTCGAGATCCGCACGCACAAGAGGCTTCTCGACATCCTCGATCCCACCCAGCAGACGGTGGACGCGCTCATGAAGCTCGAGCTTCCCGCCGGCGTGGATGTCGAGATCAAGGCCTACGGCGGGAAGAAGTGAGGTCGGGTATGGTGCAGGGAATTCTCGCCAAGAAAATCGGGATGACGCAGGTTTTCGGTGACAGCGGGGAGCTGATCGCCGTCACCGTCGTACAGGCGGGACCATGCGTCGTGGTGCAGCGGCGTACCTCCGAGAACGACGGCCACGAAGCGGCACAGCTCGGCCTCGTGGCGGGCAAGCCGCCCCGCCGCGTGAGCAAGGCCCTTCAGGGCTCGTTCGCCAAGGCCGGCGTGCCCCCCACCCGTGTCCTGTGTGAGGTGCCGGTGGCCGACGGGTCCGAGGTCAAGGCCGGCGACACGGTGCTGTGCGACATCTTCGCCGCGGGCGAGGTCATCCGCGTCGTCGGCACCTCCAAGGGCAAAGGGTTCCAGGGGGCCGTCAAGCGCCACCACTTCCGTGGCGGCGCGGCCAGCCACGGTTCCATGTTCCACCGCGCCCCTGGTGGCATCGGCCCGTCGGCGTACCCGTCGCGGGTGTTCCCAGGCACGAGGATGGCCGGGCGCATGGGCGGCGACAAGACCACTCTGAAACACGTGAAGGTGGTCAAGGTGGACCTGGAGCGCAACCTGTTGTTTCTCAAGGGGGCCGTTCCTGGCGGCCGCAACGCTCTGCTGCGGCTGGTGAAGGGGTAAGGGGGCGGACCATGAAGCTTGATGTGCGCAACTGGGAAAACGAGGTGGTGGGCGAGATTGAGCTCCCGCAGGAGGTCTTCTCGTACCCGTCACGCCCCCATCTGGTCTACGAAGTGGTGAAGGGGTACCTTGCAGGCCTTCGGAGCGGCACGCATGCGACCAAGACCCGCAGCATGGTCTCCGGCGGCGGCAAGAAGCCCTGGAATCAGAAGGGAACCGGGCGCTCGCGTCACGGCTCCATTCGCTCTCCACTGTGGCGTCATGGGGCGACGACGTTCGGCCCGCAACCCCGGTCCTACGAGGCGAAGGTCAACGTCAAGGCGAAGAAGAACGCCCTCAAGTCGGTGCTCTCCGAGCGTATGGCGGGCGGCCAGCTCCGCGTCCTGGAGTCCCTGGATGTAGACACCCATCGCACGAAGGAGTTCGTGGCGAGGTTGGCCAAGCTCGGTCTCTCTGGCGAGAAGGTGCTCCTGATCGATAGTTACGAGAACCTCAACCTGCTGCTCGCGACCCGCAACCGGCCCGAGTTGAGCACCGCTGATGCCCTGCACGTTTATGTCTATCAGGTACTGAGGGCCAAACAGATCGTGTTTTCGCGCCGGGCGTTGGTTCAGCTTTCGGAGGTGCTGTCGTCATGAAGGACCCACGCCTGATCGTTCTGCGTCCCATCGTGACCGAGAAAACGGCCGACCTGAAGGAGAGCACGAACACGGTGTGCTTCCAGGTCGCGCGCGATGCCAACAAGATCGAAGTGCGCAAGGCGGTCGAAGCCCTCTTCGGGGTCAAGGTCGTCGAAGTCAGGGTCGTGAACGTCCGCGGCAAGCAGCGCCGCTTCGGTCGACACACCGGTCTTCGTCCCGACTGGCGCAAGGCCTACGTGCGCCTCGTGGCCGGCGAGAAGACCATCGAGTTCTTTGATCAGGTGTAGGGGGAAGGCACATGGCGCTCAAATCATTCAAGCCGACATCACCGGGCGTTCGCTTCATGACGCGCCTTGACTTCGGCGAGGTCACGAAGGACCGGCCCGAGAAGTCTCTCACCCGCGGAATCAGCAAGAGTGGCGGGCGGAACAACGAGGGGCACGAGACGCTGCGGTTCCGGGGGGGTGGTCATAAGCGGCGTTACCGGACGATCGACTTCCGGCGCGACAAGCGTGGTGTGCCCGCCCATGTCGAGAGCATTGAGTACGATCCCAACCGCTCCGCGCGGATTGCCCTCCTCGTATACTCCGACGGCGAGAAGCGGTACATCCTCGCGCCTGACGGCGTCGGCGTCGGCACCACGCTCGTGGCCGCAGAGAAGGCCGAGATCGTGCCTGGCAACTCTCTGCCTCTCAAGAGCATCCCGCTCGGCGCCATGGTCCACAACGTGGAGCTGAAGCCGGGCCACGGCGGCCAGCTGGTCCGTTCGGCCGGTGTCAGTGCTCAGCTGATGGCCAAGGAGGGGAAGTACGTCACCCTCCGCCTCCCCTCGGGCGAGATGCGTCTCGTACTGGCGATGTGCTGGGCCACGATCGGTCAGGTCGGCAACGTCGACCACTCCAACGTGTCGATCGGCAAGGCGGGGCGGACTCGGTGGAGCGGCCGTCGCCCCCACGTGCGCGGCACGGCGATGAACCCGGTCGACCACCCGCATGGGGGCGGCGAGGGGAAGACCAAGGGCGGCCGGCACCCGGTGAGCCCATGGGGCCAGCCCACGAAGGGCTACAAGACGCGGCGCTCCAAGAGGACTACCCGTTTCATCGTGAAGCGGCGGAAGTAGGGGAGGTCGGGATGGCTCGTTCAATCCACAAGGGACCGTTCATCGATGGCCATCTGGCCAAGAAGGTCGAGCAGCTCAACGACACGCGCGAGCGTCGTGTGATCAAGACCTGGTCGCGCCGCTCGACCATCATTCCCGAGATGGTGGGACACACGATCGCGGTCCACAACGGCCAAAAATTCGTCCCGGTGTTCGTCACCGAGAACATGGTGGGCCACAAGCTCGGCGAGTTCGCTCTCACGCGCACGTTCCGAGGCCACTCCGGGACCCGTAAGGAAAAGGGCGCCGCCCACTAGGGGGAAGGTATGCAAGCCGAAGCTCGACTCCGTTTCTACAAGGGTTCTCCCCAGAAGGTGCGCCTGGTGGCCGACATCGTGCGCGGCAAGGGCGTTCCCAGGGCGCTTGCAATGCTCAAGCTGACCCACAAGCGGTGCGCCCGCGACCTGGAGAAACTCGTGCGTTCGGCGGTCTCCAACCTCGAGCAGAAGTCTCCGGGAGTGGACACCGGCAAGTTGGTGCTGACGAGCATCCAGGTAAACCAGGCTGCGAGCCTGAAGCGATTCCGTGCGGCGTCGATGGGGCGTGTTTTTCCCCGGCTGCACAGGTTCTGCCACGTGACCGTGCAGGTCGCGGAGCGCGAGGGGTAGGAGGCGATCGTGGGTCAAAAGGTACACCCGTACGGGTTCAGGCTGGGCTACAACAAGACGTGGCGCTCGCGCTGGTTCGCCGATGCCGACTACGCGAAGCTCCTGCACGAAGACCTTCGCCTCCGGAAGGCGCTCAAGACGCGCCTCTCGCACGCGGGCGTCGCAGAGATCGACATCGAGCGCACGGCGAACAAGATCCGGGTCAACATCTTCTCCGCCCGTCCCGGTATTATCATCGGCCGCAAGGGTGCCGAGGTCGACAAGCTCGGCGCCGAGCTGCGGGCGGTCTACGGCCAAGACATCCACATCAACATCCAGGAGATCCAACGGCCGGAGATCGAGGCCCAGCTGATCGCCGAGTCGATCGCGAGCCAGCTCGTCCGGCGCATCACGTTCAGGCGCGCGATGCGGCGCTCAATGGAGAACGCCTTGCGTTTCGGCGCCCAAGGCGTCAAAATCCGCTGCTCGGGTCGCCTCAACGGAGCCGAGATTGCTCGTTCCGAGTGGTACCAGGAGGGACGTCTCCCCCTCCACACCCTCAAGGCCGATATCGAGTATGGCTTTGCCGAGGCCTTCACCACCTACGGGGCCATCGGCGTCAAGGTGTGGATCTACAAGGGCGAGTTGCACCGGAGCAAGGCCCACCGGCGCGCGTTGTGAGGGATGAGGTGCTGCCATGTTGATGCCGAAGAAGGTTAAGTTTCGCAAGCAGCAGCGGGGACGCCGGAGGGGCCTGGCGACCCGTGGCGGGGAGCTGTCGTTCGGCGACTTCGGGCTCCAGGCGATGGAGCCCGGCTGGGTGACGGCGCGCCAGATCGAGGCGGCCCGTATCGCGATGACCCGGCACGTCAAGCGCGGCGGCAAGATCTGGATCTGCGTGTTCCCGGACAAGCCGATCACGAAGAAGCCGGCCGAGACCCGCATGGGCAAGGGGAAGGGAGCACCGGAGGAGTGGGTGTGCGTGATCAAGCCGGCGCGGATCATGTACGAAATGGAAGGGGTGACGGAAGAGGTGGCCCGTGAGGCGATGCGCTTGGCGGCCCACAAACTCCCGATCAAGACCCGGTTCGTGGCGCGGGGGCAAGTGCGATGAAAGCGAAGGAACTGCGGGAGAAGTCGATCGAGGAGCTGCGCAACTCCGAAGGCGAGCTCAAGGAGCAGCTTTTCAAGTTGCGTTTCCAGAAGGCCACCGGCCAAATCTCGAATCCGGCCAAGATCCGTCTCGTGCGCAAGGACATCGCTCGCGTCGAGACGATTCTCGCCGAGCGCCTCAGGGAAGCGGAGTGAGCCATGGATAGCACGACCAAGACGAGGAAGACCACGAAGGTCGGGATAGTGGTCTCCGACGCGATGGACAAGACGGTGATGGTCAAGGTGGAGAGCGTCGTGATGCACAAGCTCTACCACCGCTTCGTACGGCGTTCGCGGAAGTTCATGGCCCACGATGAGGCCAACACCTGCAAGGTGGGCGACAAAGTCCAAATTACCGAGTGCCGCCCGCTGTCCCGGACCAAGCGGTTCAGGGTCCTGCGCGTGATCCAGCGGGCTTCGTGAGGAGGCGGCCATGATCCAGATGCGGACGATGTTGACGGTGGCCGACAACTCGGGGGCCAAGAAGCTGCAGGCGATTCGCCAGCTCGGCGGATCCAACGCCGGCCGGTACGCGCGGATAGGGGACGTGATCGTCTGCGCGGTCAAGGAAGCGGTTCCGGACTCCCAGGTCAAGAAGGGGACGGTGGTGCGTGCGGTGATCGTGAGGACCCGTCACAGTCACCGCCGCAAGGACGGTTCGTACATCCGGTTTGACGACAACGCGGCCGTCTTGATCAATGCCCAGAAGGAGCCGGTCGGCACCCGCGTGTTCGGGCCGGTGGCGCGTGAACTGCGCGAGCGTCGTTTCATGAAGATCGTGTCGCTCGCGCCGGAAGTCCTGTAGGAGGCGGCGATGACGAAGAGCTTCAAGATCAAGAAGGGCGACCAGGTTCAGATCATCGCCGGCAAGGACAAGGGCAAGAAGGGCAAGGTCCTGCGGGTCAACCGCAGGGCGGCCCGCGTGGTGGTCGAGCACGTCAACATGCTCAAGCGCCACACCAAGGCGAACCCGGGGAAGGGTGCCATAGGAGGGATCGTCGAACGCGAAGCCCCGATCGCGGTCTCGAACGTGATGGTGATCTCGAGTGACTCGGGCCGGCCGACGCGGGTCGGCTACAAGATCCTCGAGGACGGCAAGAAGGTGCGGTCGGCGAAGGTCGATGGCGCGATTCTCGACCAGTAAGGAAGAGAGGGTGCGATGGCGCGCTTGAAAGCGATGTACGAGAAGGACGTGGTCCCGAAGCTCAAGAAGGAGTTCGGGATCTCGAACCCGATGGCAGTGCCGCGGATCATCCGGGTCGTGTGCAACATGGGACTCGGGGAGGCAACGCGCAACTCGAAGCTCATGGACCAGGCGGTTGAGGAGCTCATGGCCATCACAGGTCAGCGGCCGACCGTCCGCAAGGCCAGAAAGTCAATCGCGCAGTTCAAGTTGCGCGCTGGGATGCAGATCGGGTGCGCGGTCACGTTGCGGCGGGACCGGATGTATGAGTTCCTGGATCGCCTGATCAACATCACGCTCCCGCGAGTGCGCGACTTCCGTGGACTGTCGCCGAAGGGTTTCGACGGGCGGGGCAACTTCACCATGGGTTTGCGCGACCACTCGATCTTCCCAGAGATCGACTACACCAAGGTCGAGGTTCCCAAGGGCATGAACGTCACGGTGGTGACAACCGCTGGGACCGACGACCAGGCCAGGTTCCTGCTTCAGGAGCTTGGCTTCCCGTTTGCGAAAGGTTAGGAGGGCGCTGTGGCTCGTACCTGTCTCATTGCCAAGACGCTGCGGACGCCGAAGTTTCGCGTGCGGCACCGCAACCGCTGCAAGATCTGTGGCCGTCCGCGGGGCTACATGCGTAAGTTCGAGCTGTGCCGGCTTTGCTTCCGCAAGCTCGCCCTGGAGGGCTACCTCCCGGGCGTGACCAAGGCGAGTTGGTAGGGGGTGTGCGATGACGATGACCGATCCCATCGCTGATCTCCTCACCCGCATTCGCAATGCGGTGCAGGTCGGCAAGGACCGTTGCGATATTCCGGCCTCGAAGGTCAAGCTGGAGCTGGCGAAGATCCTCCAAGAGGAGGGCTTCATCCGAACCTTCAAGGTGCTGGAGGAAGGTCCGCAGGGTACCCTCCGGCTCTACCTGAGGTACTCATCCGACGGCGAGCCCGCGATTCATGGGGTTGACAGGGTGTCCCGCCCGGGCCTGCGCGTGTACCGCGGCGTCGAGGAGTTGCCCCAGGTCCGGGGCGGCATCGGTGTTGCGGTGATCTCGACCTCCAAGGGGCTCATGACCGACTCCAAGGCGCGCGAGGCGCGTCTCGGCGGCGAAGTCATGTGCCGTGTGTGGTAGGGAGGCTGCCATGTCCCGCATTGGAAAGAACCCCATCCCGATCCCGCAGGCGGTCCAGGTGACCGTTGCGGACGGGATGGTGCAGGTGAAGGGGCCGAAGGGCACGTTGCAGAACCCTGTTCCGGCCGGCATCTCGGTCGCCGTCGAGGGCGACCAGGTCGTGGTGACCCGCGCCGGTGACCTGCCCCCGGTGAGGGCGCTCCACGGCCTGACCCGGGCGCTGCTCGCCAACGCGATCAGCGGTGTGACTGCAGGGTTCAAGCGCCAGCTCGACATCGTCGGGGTGGGGTACAAGGCGGAGCTCAAGACCCCGCATGAGGTCGTGCTCTCGCTCGGGTTTTCGCACCAGGTAACGTACAAAGTCCCCGAAGGCGTGGCGGTCAGCTACGACGCTAAGGCGAACCGCCTCACGATCGAGGGCATCGACAAGCAGAAGGTCGGGCAGGTGGCGGCCGAGATCCGCAGCGTTCGCCCACCCGACGTTTATAAAGGCAAGGGTGTGAAGTACTCAGATGAGGTCTTGAAGCTCAAGGCCGGGAAGACGGGAGCGTAAGGCCATGGCGCAGGTTCGAGATAGGAAGCAACGGCGTCATCGCATTCACATGCGCATCCGGAAAGCGGTCGCCGGCACCGCGGAGCGTCCGAGGCTGGTGGTGTTCCGGTCGCTCGCCAACGTGTACGCGCAGCTCATCGACGACGTCAAGGGGACGACCCTTGTCACGGCTTCGACCGTGGAGAAGGACCTCCGGAAGGAGCTTCCCAACTGCGGAAACAAGGCGGCTGGCCGCGTGGTGGGCAAGGCGATCGCGGAACGGGCCAAGGACAAGGGAATTACCTCGGTGGTGTTCGACCGGGCCGGCTTCCGGTACCACGGTGTGGTCAAGGAGCTGGCGGACGCGGCCCGCGAAGCGGGTCTGCAGTTCTAGGGGCAGGAACGATGAGCGAGCGGGAAAGTCAATTCATCGATCACGTGGTGAGCATCAATCGGGTCACCAAGGTGGTCAAGGGTGGCAAGAACTTCTCCTTTTCGGCGCTTGTTGTGGTCGGCGACGGGAACGGTAGGGTTGGGTTCGGCACCGGGAAGGCGCGCGAGGTGCCCCAGGCCATCCGAAAGGCCACCGAAGCGGCACGCCGCGTGATGATCAGCGTCCACCGTAAGGGGACGACGATCCCCCACGAGGTGATCGGTCACTTCGGGGCTGGTCGTGTGCTACTGCGCCCGGCCTCGCCGGGCACCGGCGTGATCGCCGGCGGAGCAGTCCGCGCCATCGCCGAGGCGGCCGGGATCGCCGATGTCCTGACGAAGTCTCTGGGGACGACCAACCCGCATAACCTCGTGCGAGCGACCTTCGAAGCTCTCGAACAGCTGACGACGAAGGAAGAGGTCGCGCAGCTCAGGCGGAGCGGGGGCGAGGCGGACGTGATCGAGGAAACCGAGCATCCGACCGGCCCGCTCCCGGAGGTTGAAGTATGACGACTCGTCGCAAGACCACCGTGCCCAGGCTTCGGATTACACAGGTGCACAGTATCATCGGTAACCAGGAGCGCGTGAAGCGGGTCGTCACCGACGGTCTCGGCCTCGGCCGGATAGGTTCATCGGTGGTGCTGCCGGACAATTCCTACACCCGTGGGATGATCGCCAAGGCCGCCCATATCGTGACGTTCGAGGAGCTGGCCGCCGAACCTCACGCAGCCAAGGCCGAACCCGCGAAGGTCGAAATCCCGGAGGCCGTCGAGAAGTTGGTCGAGGCGGTCGTCGCGGTGCCCGAGAAGGCACCGCGCAAGAAGAGGGTCGCCGAGGGCGGGGCGGAGGGAAAGCCGGTCAAGACAGCGGCGAAGGCCCCTCGCAAGCACACCGCCGCGAAGAACGAGGAGTAGGCCATGGAGCTCCACAACCTCTCACCTAAGGCAGGATCGCGGAAGGACCGGAAGCGGGTCGGCCGAGGTCCGGGCTCTGGCAACGGCAAGACCGCCGGCAAGGGCCACAAGGGCCAGCTCTCGCGTTCCGGCCACAGCCACAAGCGCAACTTCGAGGGCGGCCAGATGCCGCTCGTACGCCGCATGCCCAAACGCGGGTTCACCAACATCTTCCGCAAGGAGTTCGTGATCGTGAACGTCGGTCAGCTCGAGCGCTTCCCGGTCGGCGCCGAGATCACGCCTGACCTTTTGCTCGCCGAGGGGGTGATCTCCCGCCTGCTCGACGGCGTGAAGATCCTCGGTGACGGTGACCTCTCCCGCAAGCTCACCGTGCGGGCGCACAAGTTCTCCAAGAAGGCGCAGGACGTGATCCAGGCAGCCGGCGGGACCTGCGAGGTAATCGGGCAATGATCGAAAGCCTGCGGAACATCTTCTCGATCCCCGACCTGCGCAAGCGGGTCATCTTCACCTTCCTGCTGCTCGGGGTGTACCGCCTCGGGTCGTTCATCCCGACGCCGGGCGTCGACCCGGTCGCGATCGCCGAGTTCACCAATCAGGCGAAGGGAACGATCCTCGGCTTCCTGAACCTCTTTTCGGGAGGCGCGCTGGGGCGCATGACGATCTTCGCCCTCGGGATCATGCCGTACATCTCCGCGTCGATCATCCTGCAGCTGCTGACGGTGGTATGGCCGTACCTGGAGAAGCTGTCCAAGGAAGGCGATCTCGGCAGGAAGAAGATCACGCAGTGGACCCGGTACGGCACGGTCGTGATCTCGATCGTCCAGTCGATGGGCATCTCGTTCTTCCTCGAGAAGACCTCGGCGCCGGGCGGCCTGGCGCTGGTTCCGCACCCGGGATGGGGTTTCCGCTTCATGGCAGTGTTGACCCTGACGACCGGCACGGCGTTCGTGATGTGGCTCGGCGAGCAGATCACCGAGCGGGGCGTGGGCAACGGCATCTCGCTGATCATCTTCGCCGGGATCGTCGTGGGTCTGCCGAGGGCCCTCATCAACACGTTCCAGGACCTTCGCACCGGCAGCATGTCGATCATCACCGCGCTGCTGTTCATCGTGTTCGCCGTGATCGTCGTCGGGGCGATCGTGCTGATGGAGCGCGCCCAGCGCCGCATCCCGGTGCAGTACGCCAAGCGCGTCGTCGGGCGGAAGATGTACGGCGGGGCGAGCACCTACCTGCCGCTCCGACTCAACACCGGCGGCGTGATCCCCGTGATCTTCGCCGCGTCGATCCTCTCGTTCCCGCAGACGATCGGCCAGATGGTGGACCACCCGGTGGTCAAAGCCATCACGCGGGCGCTGCAGTGGGGCGAGCCGCTCTACAACCTGGTGTACTTCATCTCGATCATCTTCTTCTGCTACTTCTACACCTCGATTATCTTCAACCCCCAGGACACGGCCGAGAACATGCGCAAGTACGGCGGTTTCATCCCGGGGATCCGCCCGGGCCAGCGCACGGCCGACTTCATCGACATGACGCTCACCAGAATTACGCTCGTGGGCGCAATCTACTTGGCGCTCGTCGCGATTCTGCCGGAGATCCTGATCACGGGCTTCAAGGTGGCGACGATTCCGTTCATCGGAGGCCCGCTCGACGCGTTCTTGCCGCGGTGGTTCACCGAAGGTCTTGGCGTCAAGTTCTACTTCGGTGGCACGTCGCTGCTGATCGTGGTCGGCGTCGCCATGGACACGGTCCAGCAGATCGAAGCGCAGATGGTGATGCGCCACTACGACGGTTTCGTCAAGGGTCGCCGCATGCGTGGCCGGAGGGGATGAGCGGATGGTAACGCGTGCCCTCGACGTCATTCTCCTCGGCCCACCGGGCGCCGGGAAAGGAACGCAGGCCAAGCGGATCGCGGCCGCGTTCGAGCTCCTTCACATCTCGACCGGCGATCTGCTCCGTGACGAAGTCGCGAAGGACACGAGTCTCGGCGAGGAAGCGAAGGGGTACATGAACCGGGGCGAGCTCGTGCCTGACGCGCTGGTCGGCAAGATGCTCGCCAAGCGCCTGCACAGCCAGCAGGCCGCGCTCGGTTGCGTGTACGACGGGTACCCCAGGACCACGGCCCAGGCCGTCCTGTTGGACGGGCTGCTCTCCGAGCTGAACCGCCGGGTGGACGTCGTCCTCTACCTCGGTGTGCCGGACGCCGACATCCTCGCCCGGATAACGGGCAGGCGCTCGTGCCCGACGTGCGGGGCGGTGCACCACGTCGTGACGCTCCCCCCAATAGCCGAGGGCGTCTGCGACCGCTGCGGCGCCGCGCTGGTGCAGCGCAACGACGACCGTGAAGGGGTGGTACGCGAGCGACTACGAGTGTATGGCGAGCACACAGCGCCGCTGCTGAAGTATTACAACGCCCGCAGGATCTTGCGTGAGGTTGATGGCGCAGTGGCGCCGGACGAGGTGTTCAGGCGGCTGCGCGAGGCGATGGGAAACGTGTCGGCGTGATGATCCTCAAGACTCCCGAGGAGCTGGCAGTCATGGACCGGGCAAACGCCGTGGTTCGCCAGACGCTGCACCTGGTGGCCGGGGCCGCCAAGCCCGGGGTGTCGACCAAGGAGCTGGACGAGTTGGCCGAGGAGCACATCCGGTCGGCCGGGGGGCGGCCTGCGTTCAAGGGGTACCGTGGGTATCCGGCGACGCTGTGCACATCGGTGAACGACGTGATCGTGCATGGGATCCCCTCACCCACCCACCGCTTGCGTGAGGGGGACATCCTGGGAGTGGACTGCGGCGTCGTGCTCGACGGGTTCGTCGGCGACTCGGCGGTCACGGTACCGATCGGCGAAGTCCCCGAGGAGGCGAAGCGCCTCATGCGGGTGACGAAGGAGTGCCTGGAGCTGGCGGTTGACGTCGTGCGGCCGGGCCGGCGCCTTACCGACGTAGGGGCCGTCATTCAGGGCCACGCTGAGGCGGCCGGCTACTCTGTCGTGCGTGAACTGGTCGGGCATGGGATCGGACGCGCCATGCACGAGGATCCCCAGGTCTACAACTTCGGACCGGGGGGCAGGGGCCCCGAACTGCGTCCTGGACTTGTTCTCGCTATCGAGCCGATGATCAACGCCGGCAAGCCCGGGGTGAGCTTCGACGACGACGGCTGGACAGCGCGCACCGAAGACGGTAAGCTTTCCGCCCATTTCGAGTACTCGGTGGCCGTTACCGAGAACGGCCCGTGGGTACTCGGTGTGGACGGAAGGTAGGGAGAGGGTATGGCAAAAGAGGAGGCCATCGAGGTGATGGCCACCGTGGTGGAAGCCCTACCGAACGCGGTGTTTCGCGTCGAACTGGAGAACGGGCACGAGGTGCTCGCGCACATCTCGGGAAAGATGCGGAAACACTTCATTCGCATCCTGCCGGGGGACAAGGTCATGGTGGAGCTTTCACCGTACGACCTGACGCGCGGACGCATCGTGTACCGGTACAAATGATCCCGGCTGCGGCGGGGTCATCCCGGGCCTATCGAGGGATCTCGTGGCGCTCTGGGGCTGGCGAAATGTGGTGAGGGGTAAGGAGAAGCAGGCTTATGAAGGTTCGCTCTTCGGTACGCAAGATCTGTAGCAAGTGCAAAATTGTGGTGCGCAAAGGGGTTGTCCGGGTGATCTGCGAGAACCCCAAGCACAAGCAGCGCCAGGGTTGATGAGGAGGTAAGCTGTGGCACGCATTGTGGGCGTCGATCTTCCCCAGAACAAGCATGTGGAAATCGGTCTGACGTACATCTACGGCGTTGGTCGTTCGCTATCGCACACGATCCTGACCAAGGCCAAGGTCGATCCGATGGTCCGCGTCAAAGATCTTTCCGAAGACGAGGTGCGCCGTATCACCCGGGTCATCCAGGATGACGTCAAGGTTGAGGGTGACCTGCGCAAGGAAGTCGCGATGAACATCAAGCGGCTGATGGAGATCGGCTGCTACCGCGGCGTCAGGCACCGGCGCGGGCTACCGGTCCGCGGTCAGCGCACCCACACCAACGCGCGCACACGCAAGGGCCCGCGGCGTGGGACCGTGGCCAAGAAGAAGAAGACCGGGAAGTAGGGCGAGGCAGGACGATGGCAAAGGCAACCAAGACTGCGAAGAAGGGCACACGGCGGCGCGAGCGCAAGAGCGTGCCGCACGGCGTCGCCCACATCCAGGCGACGTTCAACAACACGATCGTGACGATCACCGATCCGACCGGAGGGGCAATTTGCTGGAGCTCCGCCGGGCGCATCGGGTACAAGGGGTCCCGCAAGGGGACGCCATATGCGGCACAGCTCGCTGCGCGCAACGCCGCCGAGCAGGCCCAGGAGCATGGCGTCCGCACCGTGGACGTGGAGCTCAAGGGACCCGGCGCGGGGCGGGAGTCGGCGATCAGGGCGCTCGCGGCATCGGGCCTCGAGATCAAGAGTATCAAGGACGTGACGCCTATCCCACACAACGGCTGCAGGCCGCCCAAGCGGCGGCGGGTGTAAGGATCTAGGGAGGTTGCAGTGGCACGATATCACGAGCCGGTGTGTCGGCTGTGCCGTCGCGAGGGCATGAAGCTGTTCCTCAAGGGGGAGCGGTGCTTCAAGGAGAAGTGCGCGGTCGAGCGGCGTTCGTACCCGCCCGGCCAGCACGGGAAGCGCCGCAATAAGATGCAGCCGTACGGGCTGCAGTTGCGCGAGAAGCAGAAGGTGCGCCGAGTGTACGGCGTGCTGGAGGCGCAGTTCCGGCGTTACTTCGCCGAGGCCGCTCGCCAGAAGGGCGTCACCGGCGACAACCTGCTTCGGTTGCTGGAGCTCCGGCTGGACAACGTGGTCTACACGCTGGGCTTCGCATCGTCGCGGTCGCAGGCCAGGCAGTTGATCCGTCACGGGCACGTCCTGGTGAACGGGCGGCGAAGCGACGTTCCGTCGTTCCAGGTCAAGCCCGGCATGGAGATCGCGCTGAAGGAGAAGCTCCGCGCCAACGCCTTTGTCAACGAGGCGCTTGACACGGCGCAGGGTCGCGGCGTACCGCCGTGGCTCGAGCTCGACGGCGAGAACTACAAGGGCAAGGTTCTGGCGCTACCCACGCGCGAGGATATCCGTCTGCCGATCCAGGAACAGTTGATCGTCGAACTCTACTCGCGGTGAGGAGGTCGTAATGAGAGGATTGGAGCTGCATAGGCCCCAGGCAGTGGTTCTGGACGCTGAGGGGAGCACGGCCACCCACGGGACCTTCACAGCGCAGCCTTTCGAGCGAGGGTGGGGTGTGACCGTGGGCAATGCCCTCAGGCGCATTCTGCTTTCGTCGATCGAGGGAAGCGCAATCACTGCCGTGCGTTTCGCCGGGGTGGATCACGAGTACGACTCGATCCCCGGCGTGATGGAAGACGTGACCGATTTGATCCTGAATCTGAAGCGGGTGCCACTGAGGCTGACGGGACCCGAGACGATCACGGCCACCCTCCAGGTGGACGAGCCCGGGACGCTCAAGGCAGGGTCCATCAAGGGCGGCTCTGAGCTCGAGATCGTCGATCCTGATGTTTACCTCGCGACCCTCGCGGAAGAGGGGGCCGTGGAGGCCGAGCTCGTGATCCGCCGTGGGCGCGGCTACGTTCCTGCGGATGAGCAGGATGCCGGCAACCTGGGCGTCGGCTTCATTTGCCTCGACGCCGCGTTTTCGCCGGTGCGGAAGGCCAACTACCGTATCGAGCCCGCCCGGGTAGGCCAGGCGACGGACTATGAGAAGCTGGTCCTCGACGTGTGGACGAACGGCGCGATCACGCCGACTACGGCGGTGGTCCAGGCGGCAGGTCTCCTCGCCAATCACCTGCCGATCTTCCAGATCCTCGAGCAGAGTGCCCCCACGAAGCTCGCGATCAAGGCGGAAAGCGTGCTCGACGAGTCGATCGACCGGCTCGAGTTTGGTGGCCGGATCAACAACATGTTGCGGAACGCCGGGATCGAGTCGGTGCGTGACCTGGTTGGCACCAACGAGGACGAGCTCGTCAAGATCCAGGGGTTTGGCAAGAAAGCACTGACCGAAGTGCGGGAGAAGCTCGAAACGCTGGGTTTGAGCCTCGGCCTGCGATTCGACTTGCCGCAGTCGTAACGGAGGAGAGTCAGTCATGCGACACAACATGGCCCATCGCAAGCTGGGGAGGGTGTCGGAGCACCGGCGCGCCCTGTTTCGCAACCAGCTCAAGTCCCTGATCACTCACGAGCGCATCATCACCACGCTTCCCAAGGCCAAGGAACTGCGGCCGATCGCGGAGAAGGTCGTCACACTCGGGCGGCGGGCAGACTCCATCCACGCCCGGCGCCTCGCTGCACGCTGGCTGACCGACCGTGACCTCGTGCACCGCCTGTTTGCCGAGATCGGCCCGCGTTTCGTCAACCGGCCGGGCGGCTACACACGGATCGTGAAGCTTGGCCCCCGCCGAGGCGACGGCGCGGAGCTTGCCGTCCTCGAGTTTGTCGACTTCAAGCTCTCCGACTCCAAGGGGAAGTCCTCCGGTGAGAGCAAGAAGGAGCGCAAGAAGAAGGCGCCCGCAGGAGCCACGAAGGAAGCCGCGGCGGCCGTCAAGTAGACAGTACCAATCCGATTCGATGAGGCGCCCGGATCGTCCGGGCGCTTTTCGTTAGTTCCGGTTGTCGGCTCCAGAGCGCACGTCGGCCTGAGCCCTGCATTGCCGTCCAGCCCCGGGAGAGGGCGAGTTGGTCACGATTTCGCGTCGGGAGGTGAGGTCGGGAGTCACTTCAACCGCTCCCTTTGCACGTCTGTCTCTCGCCTTTAGGAGAACGCCGGCGCTGGCCGCCATCTCTGTAGCTCGATCGTATCCGATTCGGATAAAATCCCCCCGAGGCACTCGCCTCAAGCTCTCTGAATCTCCCATGGTCTTGGGTGATGGGAACCCCGTCGACGACTCGTAGTGCCGTGACGGTGGCCGCGGCACGACGGCGGTCCAACAGAGGAGGAGGGTTGTCGTGATCAAGGTGAACATCCATCCGATCGAGCGGGTGGTCCGGGGAGTCGCCGGAATGGCGGTGCTTAGCCTGGTAGCATGGGGTCCGAAGAGCCTCTGGGGGCTGCTTGGCCTACTCCCGCTCGCCACGGCTCTGACGGGCTGGTGCCCGCCGTACTCCCTGCTTGGGATCGCTACCTGTCCCAGGAAGATCGGCGCCTGGCGTTTCCGCCGGAGGCGAAGCACCAGCCGCGGAGCGTCCGCAGACGATTCGGCGAGATCTTGCCTTGGTATCACTGTGTGGTTATAATCGTAAAGAGAGGTACCTGTGCGAGCAGCGTCCGAACAGTTGCTGGAAAAGATCGCGGACCGGCTGAAGGCGATGGCCGACCCGATGAGGCTGCACATCCTCCACGCGCTTCAGGGTGGCGAGCGCTGCGTCGGCGACATTCTTGCCGAGGTCGGCGGAAGCCAGGCCAACGTCTCAAAGCACCTCTCCGTGCTCCGTCGTGTCGGGCTGGTGGACTGCCGGCGCGAGGGGGTGAATGTCTACTACCGCATCGACGACCCGACGGTGTTCACGATCTGCTCGACGGTTTGTGATTCCCTTGAACGCCAGATCGATACCGAGAAACGAGAGATCGAACAGGGCAGGGCCGCCATTCTCGGAGGCGACAGGTGAGCGACTGGGGTGACGTCCTGGTCCTGGTGAGCGTTTTGGCGGCCTGGCTGCTCCTGCAGTGGGTCGTGCTCCCGAAGCTCGGCGTGCCCACGTGAGCGGTACCTGACCCGGCCGGCGGCCGAGGCAGCGAGCGGAATGGAGGCGGCGCCTGCGCGGCCTCGCGCCACGCGGGGCGGAGCGGGGAAGTTGGAGATCCTGAGTACCGGTCAGCGAGGGACACATGACGGGAGAAACGACGGAACACGTGCAGGAGCGGACTACTGTCGCGCCCTGTCCGAAGTGCGGGAAGCAGCTCCAACCGGTGCCCACGTGAGGCTCCCTCCTCTGGCGGTGCCGGAGCTGCGGATCGATTCATACCACCGATGACGTTTTCCTCGAGGGGATTCCAACGAATACGTGGGACCTCCTCTGGACAGGATGCGGAGGGCAATGATGCCACTGTACGAGTACTCCTGTCGAGGGTGCGGCCGGCGCTTCGAAGTGCTTCAGCGCATCGGCGCCGACGCCAATGACATCGTCTGCCCTGCCTGCGGACGGGGCGAGGTCGCGAAGCAGCACTCGACCTTTGCGAGCGCGGTCGCTGGCTCGAGCGCGTCGGGCCCGATGCCGTGCGGCGCCCCCAACGCCTCGGCGTGCGGCAGCGGCGGCTTCTCCTGAGCGTCGTGACCCGGCGCCCGGCGGGCGCCTTTCAAGGCACGACAAGTTGAAAGCGCAGGACTTGAAAGCAATGGATCCGTGGGTTCCGGCCCCACCCGTGCATCCGATGCGCTTTTCGGTCCCTTTCGGAGGTCATCTATGAAAGAAACCAACGTCGCGTTCGAGGCGCTGTCCCCGCTTTCATTCGCGGATACCGTGGCGCGTGCGCGCCTCGCGCTGGCCACCGAGGGGTTTGGCGTCCTGACCGAGATCGACGTGCAGGCGACCATGAGAGCCAAGTTGGGGGTGGAGGGCGAGCCCTACGTCATCCTCGGGGCGTGCCACCCGCCGTCTGCGCACCACGCCCTGACGCGGGCGCCCGAGGTCGGAGTCCTGCTCCCCTGCAACGTGACGGTCTCGGTCGAACGCGGGGCGACCGTGGTGCGCGCGATGCGCGCCGAAGCCGTGCTGGGCGTCGTCGGCAAGCCCGAACTGGCCGAGGTAGGCGCGCATGTCGGGGCGGCGCTCCGCAGGGTCGTGGCCGCCTGCGAGAACCCCTGACAACTCGGAGCTCCCAGCGCCGGCGACGTTGGAGGATGCGGCGGCAGAGGAGC
>Ga0182021_10003817_pt1 | contig 17699 bp, 13 predicted proteins | sample 612E3MmetaG_FD_120493 | JGI IMG/M metagenome (GOLD analysis project Ga0182021, IMG submission 120493) | Permafrost microbial communities from Stordalen Mire, Sweden - 612E3M metaG (Illumina Assembly) | ecosystem: Environmental > Terrestrial > Soil > Wetlands > Permafrost | place: Sweden... | reverse complement strand
GTAAATTTGATGGCATTACCCACCAGGTTGAGCAGTACCTGCTTTAAACGGCCGCTGTCGCCCGAAACCCAGCTGGTTTTAACCTGAGCTTCGTGAATGATTAATTGAAGACCTTTCTCCTTTGCTTTTAATGTAAACAGATTATACATCTCTTCCAGGAGTTTATGAAGGCTGAATGGTGCTTCATGCAGTTCCAGCTTTCCCGCTTCCATTTTTGACAGATCAAGTATGTCGTTGATGATCCCGGTGAGATGCTCTCCTGCCTGTTTAATATTTCTCAGGTAACTTTCTGTTTTCGGCGGTTGTTGTTCATCCAGCAGCAGTCCGGTCATGCCGATTACTGCATTCAGTGGTGTACGGATCTCGTGGCTCATGCTGGCAAGGAAGTGTTCTTTGAACTTTTCGCTCTGTTCCGCACGCATTTTTGCCTTTTCTATTTCCCTGTTCTGCTGTTCAAGCAGTTTTGCCGCTTTCTGCTTCTGGCGGAGAAAATAAAATACGATCAGGGCCAGGATAAAGACCAGCGATGATATAGCAATGAAAAGCCAGGTGATAAACCGGTTATTTTTAAGTTGCTGCTCTTTGGCTTTCAACTGTTCATCGCGCTGTTCAACATCATAACTGTTGCTGAGGAGTGCAATTTTCCCCGCGGTCTCAACTTTTTGCAGCGAGTCACTGTAAGCCTTCTGGTCCCTGTAAAAAATTGCGGATTCCCTGAATTTTCCAGCAGAGAAACAGAGTTTCCCCATAACCCCGAGATAATTCTCATATGTTCCGTATTCGTAGAATTTTTTACACCATGCCCAGCCTTTCTGACCAATCTGCAAGGCGGTTTCCCTGTCCCCTCTGGCAAGATAGACCTGGCATAAATTCATATAGCAGGATACCAATAAACCGGTATCATTGGAGTTAATTGCCAGTTTTTCCATCTCTTTAAGATAGGACATGGCAATATCGAGGCTTGGCCTGTTGTCGCCTATCACTTTGCCAAGCTTGTTCAATGTGTCTTTTAGCAATACCGATCCGAGTGCAATAAGGTTATCCTGCAGGAAATTGTTGACATTGTTTATCTTTTTATTGTATTCGGAAGCTTTCAGGTAATTCTTTACAGCCGACACATAATTACCCATTGCTTCCTCAACATTTCCCGCATTGTGAAGTGCTGCGGCATAGGCCATCGGATCACTGATTTTTAATTTTTCCTGGAGCCTGATAACTTCCAGAAATAATTTTTCGGATTTCTGATAATCTCCTGATTTTTGGTATGTCAGAGCAAGATTTGACATAATTTTAAATTCAAGGTCGGTGATCTTTAGTTTCCGCGATTCATCAAGCGCCCTGGTCAGATAACTGATGGCTTTATCCAGCATATTTATAGTGGTATAAATACCCCCGAGACTGAGGTACGCCCCAATGACATCCTTCTCAATTTTCATTTGCTGCGCAAGCTCCAATGCTTTAAGCCAGCCTTTCAATGCCTCATTATATCTCCTCTTACAGGATTGGATCGATCCTTCCAGTTGGTAAGAAATGAGTAATCCATGCTGATAATGTGCCTTTTCAGATTCTTCCCTTCCCCTAATGGTATAATACAAAGCCGAATCATAAAAACCGGAATTTCTATAGAGTCTTGCAATGCGTAAATAAGCTGAGCTCCTTACACTGTCGGGGATGCCTTTATGCAGGATTATTTTGCGGAGACTATCAATTGTGGACTGCGCTGATTTGCCCTGTGCATTGCCTGCCAACTGTAAAAGACAAACCAGGATAACCAGGATTCCTTTTTTCATAAAGCGGAGATTATTAAACAAATATAAATATATTTTAATATTATGTCAATTGGTCCAGGGATTTTCAGTTACTTTTACATTACAAAACGAAGCAAGGTGGGAGATCAACATGAAATCCTTGCCCTGATTGTCGAGGATGATTCCCTTAGCGCTGCAATGTTGCAGGATCTTCTCGTGGATCACTTTCCGGATATCCGGGTTGCCGGTATTGCCGCATCCCTCCATGATGCCAGAACACTGCTTAAATGTCTTAACATCGACCTTCTTTTCCTTGATATTGAACTCCCCGATGGCAAGGGTTTTGAACTGCTCTCAGCCATGCCGGAAGTGCATTTCGAGGTGATTGTGACTACATCTCACAACAGCTATGCGCTGGAAGCTATCCGGCACAGTGCGCTTGATTATGTTTTAAAGCCGGTCAGCGTGGAAGGACTTTCAAAGGCAATGGAGCGTTTTACAAGGAAATTCCCGCAAAGTCATACTGGCAGCATGCAAGTGTCCGGTAGTAAATCCCTCTTTCACAGGCTTCCCCTGCCTGCATCCGAAGGCATCGTTTTTATCAATACGGATGAAATTGTGCATGCTGAAGCTGAAGGCTCCTATACTGTCTTTTATATGCCGGACGGCAGGAAGATCATGGTCTCAAAGCCGCTGTGCGATTTCGAAGAGCGGCTCGTCCGACGGAACTTCTTCCGTGTCCACAACTCCCACATCATTAATCTCGGCCAGGTCGCAAAATATATACGTGGCGAAGGCGGTCATGTTATCATGACAAACAACGCTTCTGTCCCTGTTTCACGCAGCCGTAAAGAAGAGTTTCTTCGGTTGGTTGGGTTTTAAAATATACTCTGGCAGGGCTTGTAACCCTTCCGGTCCTGATTAAATTTCCTGCCCTGCAAACTACCCTTTACAAACTGCAATTTAACAAGCTATTCCCGCAAAGTAAAAACCCGCGCATTGGATCTGATCCATCCTGTCATACGTTTGTGTTATAATCAAAATAACCAAACGCTATGAAAAAGTTCTTTCTCCTGTCTGTTTTTATCTGGGGTCTGTTCAATGTGTATAGCCAGACCCAAATCACATTGACTTTCAATGCAATGGATTCAATAAACCAGAATCCGGTCGCCCTTGACAGTGTCAGTATCAGGAATCTTACCGAACACTGTGATACGACGCTGTATGATTCAGTTTCCATCCTGACATTGGATGCTTCCTGGCCGGTGGATATTGAAGAAACAATTTCCGGGAGCTCAGGATCTTTCATCCTTATGCAGAATGCACCAAATCCATTCCAGGGAAGCACCCGGGTAAGGATTTGTCTGAAAAATGCATGTGCACTGAACCTGGCCGTTTTTGACAACCAGGGGAAAAAGCTGTCGGAATACAGTAATAAGTTTGATCAAGGATGGCATTCATTCGCCATTTCAACAAACCAATCAGGGATTTTGTTTTTAAAAGTATCAGACAACACAACCACAAAAACGATCAAACTTCTCAGCAATGGTCCCGGCTATAAAGGGGAACAGATCTCATACGAGAGACAATCCGGCAACAGCTGTAAAACGCTCAAATCAGATAATGCTTCAACAGGATTTATCTTTTACCTCGGGAACCAGCTTCGATATACTGCTTATATTGGAGGATACCGGAAGAGTATCCTTGTGGATAATCCTGTATCCAGCAAAATCTATACGTTTACGATGCGCCTGTTTGTTTGCGGAGATTCCATCACAATCCACCATGTAACCGGGGACGTAGCACCAGTTACAAAAACAGTTACCTATGGAACAGTGACAAATATACCCGGCGAAACTTCAAAATGCTGGATAACCAGCAATCTCGGCGCCGACCACCAGGCGGCAGCCAAGGATGACAGTACCGAAGCCTCAGCAGGCTGGTACTGGCAGTTTAATCTCAAACAGGGGTACAAGGATGATGGTACTACAAGAACACCAGCCACTTTATGGATACACTCGATTTCTGAGAATTCGGACTGGACTGCTGCCAATGATCCCTGTTACCTGGAGCTGGGCAGTGGCTGGCGTATCCCTACCAAAACAGAATGGATCAATGTGGACGCAGGCGGATACTGGATTGACTGGAACGGCCCCTGGAATTCTGCTTTAAAAATGCATGCTGCCGGATACATTTCTTATATCTACGGTTCGCTGTTTGGTCGAGGTTCTGAAGGCGACTATTGGGATAGTTCGCAAAATTCCACGACCGCTGGCAGTAGCCTGTACTTTTTCTATGGTTGGAGCAGCGAAACTTCCAATAGCAAAGCGTATGGCTTTACGCTGCGTTGCATCAAAGATTGAACCTAATTTAACTGATAGCTGGCCTGCCGGAAATCGTTCCGGCAGTTTTTTTATGACTTCATCCTGTAAACTGCAAACCAGAAACCCATTCAAGCAAAGCAAAAACCCGTAAATTGGAAATCACCCTTCCTGTATTATATTTGTATTGACCCAAAAAACACAGACCTATGAAAAGAACAATTTACCTTTCGGTGTTCCTGCTGGCCTTTACTCTCAGCTCCAGCAGCCAGTTCATTACCAAACCATTGAATTATCCCGGAACAGATTATTATCCGTTCCTGATCTCGGTTGTCAACCATGACATCTGCTGGATCGGAACCCTGAGACCCAATTATTTACCGTACTCAAATGCAATACATACCAAGGACGGCGGGGAAACCTTTGAATTTGATTCCATTCCTGTTGGTGGGTCTCCGATTATTCTTGATCTGTGTGCTGTCGATTCATTGACCTGTTATTATGTGATGACCGATTCGTATACTGACTTTTCCCTTTGGAAAACATCCGATGGAGGCACCAGCTGGCAAAACAAGACCATTAACCAGTTTCAGGGCAACTACCTGGATTTTTATCATGCTTTCAGCGCCGATACCGGAGTGGCTGTTGGAGATCCTTCCAACGCTTACTTCGAAATTCAGATCACGAATGACGGAGGGGATACATGGACAAGAGTACCTTCATCACATATCCCGGCCATGCAGACTGGAGAATATGCTTTCCCTCAATATCATTGCGCATTCGGGAACACGATCTGGTTCACGACGTGCAACGGACGTTGCTTTAAATCGGTTGACAAAGGCTTGAACTGGACCGTCAGCACCCCGGTCCCGAACGGAACTTATGATGTAAAGTTCTCCGGTCCCGACAAGGGTGTCTTTTATCCTTTGATGAACGGGAATATCCTTTATAAAACCACGGATGGGGGAAACTCCTGTGTCGCAGACACACTTCCATTCAATGATGTTCTGCTCTTCATCAGTCCGGTACCAGGTCTTAAGGATGCTTTCATGTTTACTGCAATGCCTGATAATTTTAGCGCTAATGTATATTATACCCCTGATTTCTTTAATACGGTCGTAACCATTGAATCAGGCATGACGAATATAAACGGGGATATTCACTTTAAAGATGCAACAACCGGATGGCTTGGAGGCTCTGGCAACGAAACCAACGATATTTATTATTATGACGATATCCTGACCTCTGTTTCCGATGCAGTAAAAACTCCTGATAAACTTTCAGTCATGCCGAACCCTGCCTCGCAGGACGCTCTGGTAAAACTTCCTGCTTCTTTCGATTCAAAACCTTTGGAACTGCGGATCACAGATATAAATGGAAAAGAAATTGAAAATCATATAATTGTTTCTTCAACCGGCTGGACCAAAATTAATGCTGCCAGTTATTCCAATGGAATATATATAATTGAGATTTTATCCGGGAACCAGGTGGTAGCATGTGAACGATGGATTGTCAATCATTAATCCATCAGTATAACTTATCAGGATATGAGAATAAAACAGTATTCACAGCAAGCACTGTCATCCCAAAGAATTCTTTTTTCTCCGGAAAAGATACTGTAAATTTTCCGTCGGCAGAAAATATGTTTACATGTAATCTGCCGACGGAAACAAATAAAACAATTTAAAACAGTATTTTATTTGCCTACAGATAATGCTGCGCCGACTGTGAAACTCGATCCGTCGGAAGTAAGATTTCCAACAAAATAAAATGACCAGGTGCCTATTTCTTTTGTATAAGCCGAGTTCTGATCTTCAAGCATGAAAACCTGGTTCAAAACATAATAATTCCCGTTCAGATTATAGGTAACTGTGTTGGCCCCAAGGGGATCAGTAATGGTGACTTTAGTCAGCTTGACATCTGTGTTTGTGCATTTTGCATAAAACTGAAGCCCTTCGCCACCAGCCTGGAGTTGTACTGTTGTTGCAGTTACCGAAAATGCAGGTACAACCGGGCTGCTTTTCTTTTTGCATCCGGAAAGTACGCCGCTGCCTGTGAGCATTAAAAACATTCCGACAAATAAAATGAGATTGATTCTTTTCATAGTAATGTTGTTTTAAGGTTTCTGAGGATTTTTAACAAAAGTAAGATATTTAAAAAAACAAAACAAAATTTAACATATTTTTCAGCAAGTGTTAAAACCAAAAAGGGTTCTCAACTTACTGTGTTTCGTTTGATTCTAGCTCATCAGCCTGGAACCTGAAACCTATCCTTTTCCCTGTTCTCAGCGACATGGTATCAAGTTGGGTTTGCATTTCCTGCAGGGTGACTTCCTTTTGATTATCGAAAGGGGGAGTAAGAAGATCAAAATTGATCGTATACATGATACTGGAGTAAATTATTGAACGGATCGTCCGTTGGTTGATAACACTGTAGGGAAAATTATTATAAAGCATCCCGACTTCTTTTTTCCCTTCCACGAAATAATGCTGTTCCCTGTTAAGAAACACCCTGCCTATCAGATATCCGATATCATTTAATCTGTTATATTTAAAAGAATCTGCCAGGAAGTTGAAGATCATGATATTTCCGCAATAGGATCTTAGTTTATCCTGACGGATATAATCAGTTTTCATTACTTCATGATCCCTTGGAAATTCGAAGACATTGGTGTGCATCATGAAAATCAGTATGTCGGATCCGAATTTTAATTCAAACTGAAAGTCTCCCCGTTCTTTATATTCAAAAAGCAGGTGATACCTGGATTTATTGACTATTTCGCTGTTGGCAGTGATTAATCTTTCTGCCTGGGTTTTGAATTGGCTGAATACATTGAAAGTTTTTTGATAGATTTCCTGCTTGAGGCTTGCTTTTTTAATAAAGGCCCTGAGCAATTCAGAAGAATTGACGGAATTCTGGTTCATATTTCCTTTGATAAAGAGATTGAATTAAAAGAATTAATGAAGAAATTCAAATGATTCTATACTGATTCGGTACTGCTGATTACAGATTTGATAAGTGGTTTCAGGGAATCGTAGGTATGAGCAAAAATACAACCGAGGGCATTCACAGGAACCCAGCGTGCAATGACAATTCCTTCCGAGACCTGGGGTACCAGGGAATCTTTTGAAGAACCATCCATCCTGAACCAGAATGTACGTTTAAGAATTTTCTGGTTTCCCTGGGAATAGATATGATAAGTATTTGGCAGAATCCCTTTAATGGTGAGACTGACCAGGCCGGTCTCCTCCCTGACTTCACGCAAAGCGGCAATTCTGGCCTGTGAAATATCACTGTTTTCTGAAAAAAAGTCCGGTTCCTCTGCATCGGATTCCCCGCCAGCATTTTTCCTGTCTTTGCCGTTAATCTTACCTTTAGGTAGATCCCATCTCCCGTTACGATGAATAAAGAGCACTTCACCATGCTCATTAAATACGACTCCCCCTGCAGCTTCTAGAAGCATATAGCGCCGGATAAATATTTTCAGCAGCCGGTCAAAATTATTATCGGACCAGATTGAAAGGATATTCTTCCGGGGCAGTTTATCAAAGGCATCCAGGTCTTCTTCCAGTTTCTTCTTTCCTGAGAATTCCGAATGAAGCTCATTCTCCAAACCAGCCGGAGGCTTGGAATCAAGCAATTTCAGTATTCTTTCGTCATTATATATAGTAATTATCATGTAAGAATAAAATTATCCTGTTCAAGTATTCTGCAGGGAAATAAACAAACAATACATTAAGAATTTCAGCAAAGGTAATAAACTTGAATTTTATTATTTTTGAGGCACTAAAAACGAATCATCATGATATTTAACGAAGAAATCGCTCTATCAACCGCAGAACAGTTATTAAGGATCAGGGCGGTGAAACTCAGCCCGAATAATTTATTTACCTGGGCTTCCGGGATCAAATCGCCAATTTACACTGATAACCGGGTAACATTATCTTTTCCTGAGATCAGGACATTCATCCGGCAGAATTTTGTCGCAGCTATTGATGAAAATAATTGGGAGCCGGAACTTATTGTCGGCGTTGCTACCGGTGGCATTCCACAAGGTGCTTTGGTTGCCCAGGAACTTGGATTGCCTTTCGCATACGTCCGCTCCTCAAAAAAAGATCACGGGCTTACGAACCAGATTGAAGGCGAGGTTCGGTCAGGCCAGAGGGCTGTTATTATTGAAGATCTTATTTCCACCGGCTCCAGCAGTCTCGGTGCTGTTGCTGCGATCAAAGCTGCAGGTTGCCCGGTTCAGGGTATGCTGGCTATTTTCACCTATAATCTCAGCATCGCTGCAAAAAGTTTTGAAAAGGAAAATTGCAGGCTGATCACTTTGACCGACTATGATCATCTTTTAATAAAAGCGCTGGAGATTAATTACATTTCGGCTGCGGACCTGATCATACTTAAGGACTTTAAAAAGGGACTTGAGAAAAACTGACTATAATCAAGCCGGTCTGCCACTATAAGGGATGTAAATTGAAAAGAGGCTGTCTCGTACTTTTGAAGCAGCCTCTTTTCAATCAAGTTTTTAATGGATTATTTTTCGATGATCAGTTTATGGTTAATGATACTGCCATCCCCGGAAAGCCTGATAATATAAACTCCCCTGTTCAATCCCTCAAGGTTGATTTCCTTTAGGTTATTTCCGCTTGTCAGTTCAATCGTTTCATGGATAACAGATTTTCCCAGCAAATCGATCAGTTCAAGCTGCATCCTTGCCGCTTCATTCATATCCAGTTTAATATAGACCTTTCCGGAAGCCGGATTCGGATAGATACTGCTGGAAACAATGCTGTTTTCATTAATTCCGGTTGTTCCCGTAATGAATGACCACACCGGGCTCCAGCTGCTGGTATCAGGTAACTGTGAATCAGAAAATGCCCTCATCCTCCAGTAATAGGTCACCTGGGAATGCAGTTGTTTGGTAAGGGTGAATTGTTTAGTTGTATCCGCCAGTTTTACATCCTGGATCAGGGAGTCGAATGTTTGTTTTGCTGAAACCTGGAGCTGATACTTGGTGATACCTGTCTGCACGGTCCATTTCATTGTTGGTTTCAGGGCTATATTGGTTGCATTGTTTGTAGGTGAAACGAGAATGACTTTATCAATTGTGGTGAAGGAGTATTTCGGGCTCCAGTCCATGGTATCCACCAGGGTCCTGCATCTTATGTGCCAGTAATACTTTTGGCCAAAGACAGTAAATGAACTGGATGTGAAGTTTGTATCCACTTCAGATCCGGCAATAACATTAGCAAATAATGAATCTGTAGCCAGCTGATATTCATATCCCAGTACACCTTTGATATTGGACCATGATAGTTTGACATTGAGAACCTGATCCTTTGCATTCTGGGCCGGGCTGGATAACTTAACATATGTTGCAACTTTGAAATTCCATGGCGAATTCCATGCACTGGTGCTTAGATTATGCCTTGCTCTGACCCTCCAGTAGTACTTGGTTGCAAACCTCAGGTTGGTAAGGCGAAAATAATTTGTCCCGAATGCCACGGTCCCCGTGCGTAACATGACGGAATTAAACTGAAGCGATGTATCGACCTGGACATCATAATATCTTATCCCCGAAATGGTATGCCCTTTCACGATATTAGACCAGATTAAAACTTCGTAAGGGTAAATTGTATCGTTGTTACTGTTAACAGGGGAATTGTTTTTTGGAGAGATCAATATTATTGTATTGAAAATTGTAAAATCCCAAACTGTTGACCAGGCAGAGGTTTGCCCCTGGTCAATTGCTTTTACACGCCAGTAATATTTCACTCCGAAAAGCAATTCATGTGCCTTGTAGCCCGTGAGAAGGAGCAGTGTAGTATCAACCAGCTGTGAAGAGTTGAAGTTTGGCGTTGTATCCAGCTGGACATTGTACTGTAACCCGGTGCTGCCAGCGACCGCATGCCAGCTGATATAAAGATTGGGCATCATGTTGACCGAGTCGTTAGGCGGGGACTTTAAAACGGGTGTGTATACAACTGTTCCCGCCATGGAGATAGCGGCAAAGAACGTGAACAAAACGATAGATAAAAGTCTTTTCATATCCGGAGTTTTATATTGTTTTTTATAATTACTGCTTGACTACTTTACCGTACGAATTATTAACACGTATAATGTACATACCTGATGAGAGGGTGGAGAAATCAATACGTGTTGTATTATCTCCTGCCGGTTTATAACCAAGGCTGCCGGTCATCACGAGATTTCCATGCAAATCATAAACGAAGATTCCGCAGTTGGACGCCTGGCTGAGATGGAAACCTATATTGGCATAATTCTGAATGGGGTTGGGACTGATTTTTAGCTCATCCCTGATAATTCTGCCCGCCGGGCCGGGGTCAATCCCAACCGGAGTAAGGAATGTGGTATCCCGGTAAAAGCCAAGGCCCCATGTGGCAGCATAAACAACCCCGTAATTAAGCATTGGATAAGCCTGTGTGGTTTGCTGTGCGATCGCGGTCACAGGGACATTTCCCATGTTGGCCATATCCGGTGCCCATGTGGGTGCGGAGCTGGAAAGATCAGAGGTACTGTAAATGCCCCATTCTGTTCCGACAATTGCATTATTTTTATCATGCATTTCTATAATTCCGCAATTGACCGGGGCTCCGGGAAGGTTACCGGTTACATCCCGCCAGACAGGCAGGGAATCAAGTGCGTTTTCGGTAAGATAAACATAATCGGCATTGCCATAGTTACCAAGAGTAACCATAACACGTTTAGGATCATTCGGGTCAATGGAAACCCCGCTGACATACCTGTTCTTAAACGGCGTATTGGTATAAAAATCGTTACTGATGATACATGTTGGATTTCCCTGATCGGCTGTGGCTGAATCATGAGCCATGAGCAGATTACTGACCCTGTAAACAAACCCCATCTGGGTGCCCATCCAAAGTGTATTCATATCGCCGGAGTAACTCATGGCTGTAACAGAATTGCTATTGGAGGCATTCAAAGTGTCTTTCATGATGCAATACCATACAGTCGTATGGCTGTATTGAAGCATGTATTTTGTCATGTATATCCCTTTTTTGGAAGCTTTTGAAGTATACATGAAAAACCTGGCTGCGATAGGGTCAGGAATCATAATACTGTCATGCGGTGGAATGATAACAGGGGCAATATAGACAAAAGGGAACCCTGCGTTTGCACTTTTTGCGGTAATGGCAGTTCCCGGCTGAATGACCAGCGTATCTGATCGGTTGTAAAATTTGACACTGTCCAAAGTATTTGTGTAATTGAAACTTTCTGCAAGGGTCATAGGCATATTAACCCCGTAATTAAACCCGATATCGCTGCCAAGAGGGTCATTGTCATATGTCAGGTCGTTAAGTTCGCGACGGCGCATTGTTCTATAAGTGGAACTGTTGCTGTCAACATTTGTATAAACCACCAGTAAAGGATCAATTTTACTCCAGGTACATGAACCACCGGTCCTGCCTTCATCAGCAATATTATTTCCGTCTCTCCAGATCTGTATGCCATACAAAGGATCATTAACCAGCTTGGGATAGTATGCCCCGACTACAACGGTTCCAGCGTTCAGTGCCCCACCCACCACATCATCTTTGCTGTATGTAAATGAAAGGGATGTAAGCTGGGCATTCTGCAAATTATAGGAGGATGTCTGATAAATAATCTGATTGGGTTTGATTGTTGTTACGGTCACCCCTCCATCTGAAGAAATTGCCATTCTTCCGTTATTTCCGGGGCGGAAGGAATACTGGTGATGGTAGTTTGGCGCATAACTGGCATTGGATGTGGTCGTGGAACCATTACTTACCAGTTCCCAGTTAAAAAACTGCTGGCCGGTGACTTTTGTCCCCCACCACATCATTTTTGATCCGATCAGTAATTGGTCCGGGTTATCCGGAAATACGGTAATCGGGTTATAGTAAAATCCATTAACCCCATATGGTTCATAGGTCGTGTTTGAAGGGAAAATAATATTCCATGTATTGCCTGCATCCCCGGAACAATAAACACCTTTCATATAGCCAGCCTGAAGGCCTGACTGACCAATCGCAGCATACATGACAGAGGGGTTGGAAGGGGCAATGGCTACCCTCGCCCAGCCAATCTGTTTGTTCGGCAGTTTAAGGCTGTCGCCTGTACTGAGCAGTACAAAGGTACTGAGATCCCCTCCCCTTGCGATGTAAACTGAGTCACCGACGACGGCAAGTACAGTTCCGTCATTACCTACACATACATCAGTTGCATAACCTTCAAAGGCTGTAGTCCAATCGGTGCCGTTATCAGAATAATAGATCCCGCCTGTCGTGGCAACATACATCCGCTCATTCCTGGGATCAGCGGCAAGTTGTGCAATACCTAACCAATGAGGATTAAATGCCGTCCCCGGGACCGGTTCAAAGATATTGCCGTCAACCGAACGGTACAACCCATTGCCGGGATTATAACCAATACTGTAAACCTGGCCTGTTCCGGCAAAAATAACTCCTCCTTTTGACTGGGCAAGGCAGGAGACCCTGGGTACGTTACCATCGGATACTCCGAGGGAATGCCAGGTCAAACCTAAATTAGTGGAACGCCATACACCTCCGTCAGCAGCACCAGCGTATATGGTTGATCCTGAAGTATCCCGGCTGTCAAAAATCGCAGAACATACAGGTCCGGCCATGTTTGTAGGCCCCATAGGAGTCCAGTTCAGGTTAAGCCTTGAACCTGATTTCAATCTTAATTGTTCGGCTTGCTGCTGGGATTTCAGGACATCAGATTCTGAAATAACGCCGGTTTTTTGATTGGCTTTCAGACGGTAAAAAGGATCATCTGTCCGGATTCTCCCCTTGTCACCAGGGTTGCCGGCTAAAACCAGGGAAGAAATGAGAAGAAAAAGGATTCCGGCAGAAGTGGTCCGTAAAAGAGAGGGTAAATGTCTATTTTTCATATTTTTAGGTTTGATTTAACTGTTTCTCCTTTAAACGAACAAATATAAATTAAAAAATGTTATCTGCAAAAAAAAAAACAGAAGGTGAAAATAATGAAGAAAAGGGAGCTCAGATCTTCTCAAGACTGCTTTGTAAAACCCAGCCAACACTGCCATTTGAGATACGGATCTCGTACCAGTTCCCGATATGATCGATCAGCCTGACTTTTGATCCTTCGTGCAGGACGAAAATATCGGTACTTTTTTCATCAGGCGAGCTTTTAATTGTTACGGTCGGATTTGTAACGATTGCAGACTGGTCTGATTTAACGGAGGTATAGCTTCCCAAGGCAAACAGCAGAAAGATCAAAGATAGCAGGAAGGAAGATAATCCTGTCCAGAAACCTAACTTCCGGAGGATTAAAACTCTGGAAGCAACATACACTGTGCCAAGTAAAATTGCAATAATGAGACATGCAATTCCAGCTTTCGCCCATTCATCAGTTGAAAGCTGGCTGATCAGCGTATTGAGCCAACGGCGGTAAAATAACTCGGGCAGGGGCTCAATCTTATCCGAAATCCTGCTGTTTGCAACATTAAGGTTATAATTGACATCTTCATTTCCGGGATCAATTCTTTTTGCCCTTTCATACCATAGTATTGCGTGGGGAATATCATTAAGCTTAAAATATGAATTACCGATATTATAATACAAATCGGGCGATTCAAAACCGTTGGAGACCACCGTCATATAAGTATTGATTGCCTCCTGGTACCGGCCGTTTGAATATGCCGTATTTGCTTTGGCAATTGTCAACTGGCTTTCAAACGGATATACGGTCAGCGAACTGACAATGAATACAAAAGCAGTGATCAACATCCTTTTGTTGATTAATTTCATCCATCCTGTATTCATATTTCATCCTGTTTAATCACTCCCGGTATATTCCCCGCGGCTTGCCGCGGAACCAGGGGCCGGGGCTTGCCCCGGGGTTCATACCATTGATTTTCCATGTTTCTTTTTAACCGGGTTCCCGGAATGCCTGTCACCGTTAAATGCCTGATTTACTTTAACTCCTGTTCGATTTTTGTTATTATCCTGAGGGCTGCATCGTAAACTTGTCCCATACTGACAGATTTCTCCCCCGGGGCAAACCTTGCATACTCTGTATTTTGCAGGGTCCCTATGAAATTCGTAATAATTTCCTCCCCGACTTCTTTTTGCTGCAAAGTCTGGCGAACATTATCCATTGACAGCTCGGCCAAAGGTATGCTGAATTTATCACTCAGGTACCCCCATAAAGCCTGGGAAATTTCTTCATAAAACTGTTCCTGTTTCTGATCCTTCAGGAACAGCTCGGCTTTTTTGAGGCGTTTTCTTGCAATTTTTGTCGCCCGGAGATTTTTCATGAGCATTGTATCGCTTCTCCTCACTCTCTGTTTCCTGAAAAGAATGACAAATACAATGAACAGAAGAAGAGGCAGCAGCAGCCATAACAGGAACAATGGTGATCCGAAGAAATAATATCCCTGCAATGTCAGGTTAAGAACCTGACTTTTGATATGACGTATATCACTCCCTATATATTTAATTTCCTCATGATTAGCACCAGTATAGGTCACAGCTGATCCCTCGCCGGTTCCTTTTTCCACGTCAATCGTGTAACCTGGACTTGTTAGGGTGGTATATTTCTTCTTCTTCAGGTCAAAAAATGAAAAGGAAATAGGTTTCAGGTTAAATTTTCCCTGCTTACGGGGGATTATAAGATATTCAAAGACCTGAGTGCCGCTTACGCCTTTTTCGGAGGAATTGATATCATTTGTAACTTTAGGATCGTATGTTTCAAAATCAGGGGGAAAGCTTACATTGATTTTATCTATCAGTTGCAAATTTCCCTCTCCGCTTACAACACATTTTAAATTTATGGCTTCGTTGGCTTTGACCCTGGTCTTGTCGAGTTCGGTCCTGAAGCTGAATTCGCCTACCGCTCCGGCGAAATCATCCGGAACACCTGTAGTGGGCAAGGGTTTAACATTTATAATCAGCGAATTGGCCCGAAGTGTCTTTTCAACAGGCACATATGAGTTATTGAAAAAGCTGTCATTAAAAAAGTCATCAAAAAACGGATCACCTGTTCTTGATTTGGTTTGCCGTTTGATTTGTGCCTGGCATTCGATCTCCAGGGGATCAACGATACACTTCCCGCTTTTCAAAGGGAACAAGGTATATTTTCTTAAATCTGCCACGATATACTGTTGACCGTCAATGGTCTGTGTATATTGCTGCAGTTTTTCCTTTTCCTTAGTGAGGTTCTGTGACCAGAAGCCCGGGAAAGAGGGCACCTTGGAAAACATAATTTGTGAAACGGGAACCTTGGTGAAGATCTTATAGGTTATTATGATTCCTTCGCCCTGCTGGGGATTTGGATTGCTCACAAACGCCTTAAGCATAACATCATTAGGGCTGGTCTGCACATTCCCCTGTGATTGGGTGCTTCCGTATCCTGCATTCCCGCCGGTCTGTCCTCCGGCGCCGGATTTTACAACTTTTACTGTTAAGGTGTTTGAGGAGACAGTTTTGTGATCTACATTGATCGTTGCCGCCGGGATATCGAACGTTCCCTCCTGGGTAGCCTGCAGAATATACTGGAATGAATATTTCACCGACATAGTCGTACGTCCGCCGATGGACTGTATGCTTGAAGAAGTTGAAGAATTTGGTCCGCTTAGGATTTCGAAGCCATTAAAGCGCGGACCCCTGAAATCAGTTCCCTGGCCGTTCAGGGTGTAGCTCAGGACAAATGTTTCACCCAGGCTGACAACTGATTTTACCGATCCCTGAAAAACAATTTCCTGGGTAAAACCAGCGATCAGGAAGATGAGAAAACCGGTAATTAAAAAAACCCTTCTGAACACCATATATATATTATTGTATACCAATCTCTTTATTCTTACCAAGAATTAACCGCCAAATTTACCAGTCTTTGTCTATGCCGCCCACAGGTACTTTCGCTTTTTCCTTTTTAACTTTCTGCATGGTTTTCTTTTCATCGTTTTTCAGGGCTTCAAGCATCCTGTTTGCTTCTTCCTTGCTTAATTTTTTTTGATCCGGGGGCGGCTGATTTTTCTGATTATCCTTATTCTGATCCTGTTTTTGCTGATCCTTTTTCTGATCCTGCTTATCCTTATCCTGTTTGTTTTGGTTTTTCTGCTGTTGCTGCTGTTGCTTCTTCAGCATCATCTTTGCATACTCGAGATTGTACTTTGTATCCAGGTCTTTCGGATTGTTCATGAGTGAATTTTTATAAGCCAGGATGCTTTTATCGTATTGTTTGGCATCCAGCAGGGAATTCCCCAGGTTATGATAAATTTTTGCCTGGACATCCTGGTCCTGGTTTTTCCCGGCAAGTTCGCTATATAATTTTGCCGATTCATCAAAATTCTTTTCCTGGTACACCGCGGCGCCCAGGTTGAATTTTCCTTTTATTGATTCCTTGTTCAGTTCAAGAGCCTTACGGTAATCTTTCTCAGCTTCCTTAAAATCCCCTTTCTCATAAAGGTTATTGCCTTTCCTTAAAAGAGGATTCTCTTTCTGGGCAAAAACCTTAACGGAGAGAAAGTAAAGGAGGGCAAGCAGTATGATATAAGTTCTCATATTCAGATATTCCCGAAAAGTTTAAAGTTTTTAATCCATCTTGTTTTCCTTTCAAACACGAAAAGATCAAGGATGAGGATAAATAATGCCAGTGCAACGAAATACTGGAACCGGCTTTCATAGTCGGAATATTGTTTGCTTTCAATATCCGATTTCTCAATTTTATCAAGATCACTAAAAACCTGGTTCAATCCAGCATCAGAATTACTTGCTCTCACATACAGCCCTTTGCCGACATCAGCTATCTGTTTTAAAATAGTCTCATCCAGTTTACTGATTATGGTATTGCCGTCACGGTCTTTTTTATATCCGGTCTGTATATCTCCCGCGTAAACGGGGATGGGTGCGCCTTCAGCCAGGCCCATACCGATGGTATATATAAAAATCCCGGCTTTGGAAGCTGCTTCGGCCTGCTCAAGGACTTGTCCTTCATGGTCCTCTCCGTCAGTGATAAGTATGATCGCCTTATTATGTTTGCTTTCGCCAAAGCTTGCTGCTGCCAGCCTGATGGCATCACCAATGGCTGTTCCCTGGGTAGGGACCATATTCGTGTTCACTATGCTGACAAAAAGTTTTGCAGAAGCATAATCGGTTGTTATGGGAAGCTGGGTATATGCTTTCCCGGCAAATACAATGAGTCCGATCCGGTCTCCTTCCAGTCGTTCAATCAGCTTGGCTATGGCCTGTTTGGCGCGTTCCAGCCTGTAAGGCCTGATATCCTGGGCCAGCATGGAATTTGAGACATCAAGGCAAATCATCAGGTCAATTCCTTTTCTTTTGATCTTTTCTATCCTGGAACCCGACTGAAGGTCTGTAAGTGCAAAAACAAGAGCTGCAAGGGCAAAGCAGTATAATATAAATTTAATCACAGGCTTTGCAACAGAGTATTCCGGGGCTAGTATCTTCATCATGGCATTTTCGCCAAACCGGTCCATAGCCTTCTTCCTCAGGAGCATGAAAAAAATAAAAAAGACTGTCAGCAGCGGTATCAGCAGCAGGGCGAAAAAGAAAATATGGTTTACGAACCTGAACATCCGAAATTGATTAGGGTATGGTTTTTAACATAACATATCGGG
>Ga0182021_10003816_pt1 | contig 17701 bp, 19 predicted proteins | sample 612E3MmetaG_FD_120493 | JGI IMG/M metagenome (GOLD analysis project Ga0182021, IMG submission 120493) | Permafrost microbial communities from Stordalen Mire, Sweden - 612E3M metaG (Illumina Assembly) | ecosystem: Environmental > Terrestrial > Soil > Wetlands > Permafrost | place: Sweden... | reverse complement strand
CTTTGCTTCTCCGGGTCGGGAATTGGGATCGCGGAGAGCAATGCCATTGTATATGGATTCAGTGGCTTCGTGAAGACCTCATCCGTCTTCGACGTCTCAACTATCTTTCCGAGATACATCACAGCTACGCGGTTTGTGATCTGCCTGACAGAGCTGAGATCGTGCGATATATAGAGGTAGGAGAGACCTTTCTTCTTTTGCAGGTCGGTTAGGAGGTTAAGTATCTGTGCCCTGATGGAAACGTCGAGGGATGAGACGGGCTCGTCGGCGACGATGAGCTTTGGGTCTACGGCTAGTGCCCTCGCGATCGCTATCCGCTGCCTCTGCCCACCGCTGAACTCATGTGGGTACCTCTCAGCATGATACTCCTCTAGGTTGACCATCTTGAGAAGGTCGTAGACTCTGTTTTTCCACTCCTTCTTCTCCACATTCTTGTGTATGATAAAAGGCTCGCAGAGTATATCGAATACTGTCATCCTAGGGTCGAGGGAGGTGTAAGGGTTCTGGAAAACCATCTGAATGCCATGGCGGACTGTATGCATCTCCGCACTGTTCTTCGAGTGGAACGCCATCACCATATTTATGCCATCATAGATTATCTGGCCCTTATCCGGTTCCTCAAGAAACATAAGGGTCTTACCCAGGGTGGTTTTACCGCATCCGCTCTCCCCCACCAAACCGAGGTTCTCGCCCCTGCCGATGTAAATGGATACGTCATCTACCGCGTGGACCGCGCCTGTCTGGTTCTTCAGGAGTATGCCCCTCGTGTAGACCGGGAAGTACTTGACGAGGTTCTTGATCTCTAGAAGGTTCGCGCTGTTGTTTTCCATCTTCATCACGCTCCACTAAGCGAAAGGGTGCGCCAGAAGTGACACGCAGAGAGGTGCCCCCTATCTGTGAGTTCAAGCGGCGGAACCTTCTCAATGCAGATGTCCTTCGCATATGGACACCGTGGGTGGAATCTACACCCTGTCGGCGGGTTGATGAGGTTGGGAATATTCCCAGGGATAACTCTGAGTTCCTTGCGCTGGTCAATCCTTGGAACGGCCTGTAGAAGCGCTTCAGTGTAAGGGTGTTGAGGTTTCCTGAATAGGGAGTGCGTCTCCCCGACTTCCGCCACCATGCCGGCGTAAAGCACCTGAACTCTCTGTGTGATCTCGGCAACTATACCCATATCGTGGGTAATCATGACGAGCGACATCTTCTGCTTCTCCCTGAGTTCCTTTATTAGCTCAAGCACTTGAGCCTGAACAGTGACATCGAGATTTGTTGTTGGCTCGTCTGCGAAGAGCAAGGTTGGTCCAGAGGCGAGAGCGCGGGCGATAGCTATGCGCTGCTTCATCCCGCCGCTTAGTTCATGTGGGTACTCCTTAACTCGAATACTAGGCTCTGAGATGCGAACCAACTCTAGGAGTTTTTCAGCTTTCTCCCACGCCTCCTTCTTCGACAATTCCTTGTTATGCAGCCTGATTACTTCCACGAGCTGATCCCCGACTGTGTATAGTGGGTCGAGTGAGGTTGTCGGGTCCTGGAAAGTCATAGCGATCTTTTTGCCGCGTATTTTCCTCATTTCCTCATCTGACTTCTTGAGAAGATCCTCACCATCTAAAGTGATCGAACCAGCTACAATCTTCCCCGGCTGTGGAACGATGCGGAACACAGAAAGGCTCATCACGGTCTTTCCCGAGCCGGATTCACCAACGAGCCCGACGGACTCGTCTTTACCAATTTGGAAGTCTATACCATCAACGGCTTTAACCACACCGGCCTCTGTGAAAAAGTAGGTCTTTAGGCCCTTCACGTCGAGTAGAGTCTCCATGGTTAAACCACCTAGTCCCTCAGCCTCGGATTCAGGGCATCCGAAAGGCCGTCCCCCACAAGGTTGAACCCGAGAACAGCGAACAACGTAGCAAGGCCCGGGAATACAGTAACCCACCATTCCGTCCTGATGTATGCATACCCTTCTTGGATTGTTAGGCCCCAGGTCGACGTGTTAACATCGCCGAATCCTAGGAAGCTTATTACTACCTCGGTCAAGATGTTGCCCGCGATTAGGAGAGTTGCCGTGACTATAACTGGAGTGAGAATATTTGGGATGACATGACGCAATATAATCCTACTCTTACTGGCCCCAAGAGCGCGGGAAGCCTGTATATACTCTAGTTCTCTAACCCTGAGTATCTCACCCCTGACTATGAACGCGATAGTAGACCAACCGAAGACTCCAAGCAATAGGAGTATCAACGTTAAACCGAATCCTTGGGCGACGAGTATTAGGAAGACACGCGCTGCTAGTAGAATCAGCGGCAGAAGGGGGATCGTGTAGAATATCTGGGAAAGCATAAGCATTACGTCTCCCAAACCTCCACGTGAATAACCAGCTACTGAACCTACGGCAATTCCAATGAGGATAGCGATGGCTGTAGCACCAACACCGACGTATAGGTCGCCCAGTGACCCGTGAAGAACCTCGCTATAAACGTCAAGCCCCGTCTTACTTGTCCCGAACGGGTGTTTAAGCGATGGTGGCTGCCCCGCTTCCCCTTCATATAGAGATTGGAAGCTCCTCGCTGGATACGGTGCGAGCCAAGGACTCGTCAATGCTATAAAAGCGAAGAAGAGTACTATGAATAAGCCAGCTAGCCCAGCCTTGTTCCTTTTGAACCTTCTCCATGCTACAGCCCCCTGGCTCGCCTCTCTCCTCTTCTCCATTTTCTCTTGATCGACGTTCGGGATAGTCACAGATTCCTTATTATCCATATATAAACCTCCTAATCGAGCCTGATCCGCGGATCAATCATCCCATAGACGAGATCCGTGATAAGGTTAGCTATCATTAGCATGATGGTGATGACGACTGTAATCCCAATGATCATTGGTATGTCGAGTGCAAAGGTGGCTTGGACAAACTGATATCCGAGACCAGGCCAGCTGAACGTTGTCTCAAGCCCAGGTGCGCCGGCTAATGCTGAGCCGAAACTTAGCCCGAGTATTGTCACAATTGGAGTAATTGCATTTCTCAGAGCGTGCTTATAGACGACCGTTCTCTCACTCAATCCAGAGCTGCGGGCAGCGAGGATGTAATCGTCCCTGAGGGTTTGCAACATATTACCTCTCATTAGGCGTACGAATGTTGCTAGCTCAACGTATGTCAGAACGAGCAAAGGCATTATCAGATGTGCAAGTCTATCCCCAAGCTCACTTCCCCACCAAGGGTTTAAGGGGTTTAACCCCACTGCTCCAAATGATGGAAACCAGCCAAGATAGAGAGAGAAGATTATAATCATCATTAGTCCAAGCCAGAAAGTTGGCATCGAGTATCCAAATAATGCGAAGCTGGTAACAGCGACATCTCGTTTAGAATATTGATGTATAGCAGAGTAGACCCCAAGCGGTACACCGATCAACACGGCGAGAATGAGAGAGGGAATCTGTAGTTCAAGTGTAGAGAAAACCCATGGACCCATCCTAGCCATTACAGGTGTGCCAGAAATACTAACACCTAGGTTGAGATGAAGAATATCCCAAAGCCAATATAGATATCTCACGTAAATGGGCTGATCAACATGATAGTAAGCTCTCAGAGCCGCAAGAACCTGCGGTGAGGCCTGCCTAAGGGCCTGCCTTATCAGAGATACAGGGTCACCAGCCGCGTTGGCAATTGCAAAAGTGAGAATTGAGACCCCTAGAAAAACCGGGATCATGAAGAGAAGCCTACGTATAATATACTTAGTTAATCCAGCCATACACCTACCCCTTTCCTACTATTATCCCAACGGACGCCAAACATTTAAAATAGCCGGGAAACAAAAGGAAGACTAGGAGAAGTGTATAGAAAAAATGGAAAGTAGTAATAGAACGTCAACGAAGGCTTTCCAGGGTGTTCTTCTAGGATTCCTAGTATTCATTCTCCTATTCAGCTCAATTAGTGTAGCAACACCCCCAGTGAAAGCCCAGACTTCATTATTCTCGATTACGCTCCTCGCACCGACAACTAATCCTGTGAGGAGGCAACATGCAGCTCTCATCGCCAATGCCCTTCAGTCAGTGGGCGTCGACGCGAGGGTCGTATATGTCACATTCTCTGATCTAACCGCTCGTCTATTTCCTTCAGATACCTCAAAGATTGGTAAGAGCTTCACAGACGGCGGGTTTGACATTGGATTCATAGGCTGGGGTTTCACCTCACCTGTACCCGATATAAAATCTCAATACTTAGGCTCAAAGGATGCGTTTCCGCCTACGGGCAACAACTATGCCCTCTATAATAGTAGCGACGCAAACGTTCTCCTTAACAAGATCTACACGTCACTCGACTCGAACCAGCAGCTAGCCTACTTTAAGCAGCTGTCTTTAGTCCTTAACAAAGACAAACCTTACCTGCCTGTTTACGTCACGAGTGATATAGTCGCCCGCAGGCCAGCGATAAAGATCTTCGGTGACTCACAGGTTTTCAGCACCATGTCCACGCCATTCAACGATCTACAGTACTTCAGCGGCGTTACATCCTACACATTTGCAGAAGCCGGCGATTGGACCAGTCTAGCTCCTTGGACCAACGCAGACTCCAACTCCTTCTACTCACTCTTCGTGTATGGTGCCACACAGGGCGGCTTACAACTAGTTGATACTCGCACGAACACAATGTACCTCAACGAAGCATCGAGCGTTAAAGTCACCTCCGATGGACGTACTTGGACAATTAAGATCAAGCCAGGCGTATTGTTCCAAGATGGTGTTGAGGCAACAGCTGATGACTACATGTTCACTGAAAAAGCCCTCATGACACCCGCAGTGGCTTCTGTGGGTCTATCCGACAAACTCAGCCGATTCGGAAACCTCGTGTCATTCACATGGCTCAACGGAACCACAACGATGACCGATAACTCGAATGGGACCATCACCACGCCAACCTCCACTTTCAAAGCTATCGACAAGTACACCTACCAGTTCACGATTGGCTCGACAGTTCAACCCTATGCCTTCCTAAACCAGACTGAGTGCGCTATAGCGCCGCTTCCGAAGCACTATCTCGAGAAGATACCATACAGTGCATGGAACACGAATGCATATGCAACCGGATTAGCCGGTCCCTACACCTTCACGTGGGACACGGCAAAGTACGGCGGATCAGGCTCCTACACAGCAAATGGACCATTCGGAACCGGTCCATACACATACATGGGATATGACCCCGTCAAGAGACTTGCGACTTTAACCAAGTTTGACGGATACTTTGACAAAGCAAGGCTCGAGGCCCTCGGCTACTACACGGTTGAGAACTACTACATCGTCACTATTGTGGAGAAGGATGCTGCGATTGCAGCCTATAGGACGGGTGATGTTGATGCACTTGATGTAAACTATCAACTAGCCGCTGACCAGGATGTGCTTAAGGGATTAGGTGCAAACGTTTTCACAAAGCCAGAAGTAGGCTGGCAGGAGATGGGTTTCAACATGCAGAACCCGATCTTAGGCACCGGCTTACAGACTCCTGTTGGTAAGGCTAACCCCGCCAACGCAGCAGAGGCTGCACGCCACGTGAGACAGGCCATAAGCTATCTAATCCCCAGAGATCTTGTAGTGTCCCAACTGCTAAACGGCGCAGGCGTATCGGGTACTACGGTTCTCGGGGCGTTTGGATCAGGCTACCAGGACTCATCGGTAAAATCTGACCCCTACGATCCTAACCTTGCAAGAGCCGAGCTAGCAGCAGCTGGTTACAACACGGGAGTAAGCCCGATTGTACCTATTACACCTGCACCTGCTGTTGCGGCTGACTTCATCTTCGGGCAGGCAGTTCCAGTGGATGGGATCTTCAAGAACCCAGTAACCGGCGCGCCTTTCGCAAACTTTGTCGTCAGGCTACAGGAAAGCAAGGACAACTCCACCTGGATAGATACAGGATACGCTCCGCTTACCAATAGTCAGGGCAACTTCCACGCTATGGTCATCCCAGACTGGAATACGACATACATCCGCGCCTACTTCACAGGTTATACAGTCCCAACATCAGTGTCTGGTACTTGGCCGATTGTAGCTGGCAGCTACTACGACCAACTCGTAGCCGCAGGGACGGTACAACAGATACTACCACCTGCTACAGGTCCGTCCCAGAAATTCGTGACTCACACAGTCAAGGATATACTAACCAACGCCTTACAACCATATGCGACCGCAGCATCGGTCACTCAGCTCCAAACCACAGTGGCCACAAAGGACGACGTTAATGCGTTAACAACACAGATAACAACGCTCAACTCAAGCATTTCCTCACTGACGACCTACCTCTACGCCGCAATAGCTATCTCGATCATAGCGGCTATCATAGCGATATTCGCCTTGATGAGGAAGAAGTAATCGACGTAAAACTCCTTTCTTTTTTATTTTTTTTTAATAGCCAATCAACATAGCCAGTATTAATATTTCTGCCAGAAGAATCGCACCGCTAAGAATATAGCTGATTGCTCTCCTCTCACCACTTCGGGACTTTTCTATATCGATTTCATCTATTTTCTTGGATGTCATTGCTTGATTACCCAATTTTATGTCCGATCTCTCCTCTTTCTTTCCCGTAGGTATCCTCAGAAGCCTAAATACCGATGTCCATTTAACAGAGCTAGTGAAATCAACCGCTCCCCCATATAGAAGAAGAACCATCGCTTCAAGGAGAGTGACGTTGCCAAACGATCCTGAGACCTGACCCAGCTCGAAGCCACCGGAAAAAACCTTAGATAGGACAAGACCGAGAACTACATTCACTATGGTTAGAATTATTGATAATCGTGTAGATTTTATTAATATCTGCTTATTATTCGACAAGTGTTGTTACTTTTATTATTATTGCTTATTTAAGAATTTAGCAGTGGGGAGATTTTGATGGGAATAAAAAGTATCAGTAAAGGCAATAGAATATTGATAGTCTCTTTTTTAGCTACTTTTCTTGTGCTGTCAGCGGCTGCCCTCGCAATAATCTATCTTCCCCATCTCCAGACAATCCAGCACATCCCCTCCTCCTACAGTGTCCTGATCCCCAACTGGATGAGGTTCGTAGCAGGTGGTCTAGACAAAGTAACGGTGATGAATTTCACCAATATTCACACCGTGAACGGGGACTTCAGCGTCTTCACCTCCGAAGAACTACTTGTCCTATCGGGCTTCCCGATGCAGGTCAATGTCACAAATTCAGATTACCTAGTCACCGCATCCTATCCGAACCCCAACCCAAACTCGGATGAACTCGTCCTGAATATCATAAAGTTGAATTCGAGAACCTACACGGTGTTACAGAGCGAACTGCGAAATGTGAGTTCACCTACAATCGCCTACGGAGGCACCGTCCTCTATCAGGTCACCAGGTCGACCTCCGACTCACCAGCATACGTAAATGGCTACGTTTGCTTGAGAAATGGCTACCTCCTATATTCTGATGGTGCAAAGGGACTGGACCTCATTAAGAGCGCATTGGATAACGAGTCTGGGACCTCCAGACTTGTAGACAATCAGGAGATTAAGGCATCCCTGTATCTACTTTCCCAAGGGAAGGGCACTGAGCTCGCCTACTCATACTCAAAGTTTCCATATTCGGTAAGCGATGTGGTTGCTTCATCGACGATGGTGAGGTACGACTCAAACAACATAGTCACGAGCAGCGTCTACTCATTCAATACGACCTCCACAGCCCAGGGAGATCTTGATAAGATCAAGCAAGCGAACCTGAATTCGACAGATTTTCAGGTAGTCGATAACTACATCCTCGTTACAGCGAAGTACAATAAGGCTAACCTCCTCGGGGAGTTGAGGTCTATCTAGGATCCCTGAGAGGTTTTATCAAAACTATTAGTGTAGTTAAGATCGATTACCCTAAGATCGGGTTAGATACATGCAGGTTCCTGGGGAAAAGCGTGATGACGTTGCGTCGAGTCTTCTAGGAATACTCATAGATTTTCGAAGCCTATTCAGATTCTACCTTCTAGTCCTCAGCCTATGTGCCATAGTGTTTGCTCTAAACCTGGTTTATCCCTGGCTAGATAGCTTTCTAGTAGCGTCTAGGTCGACGCCGTGGGGTGTTGTGACCTCCCTGTTCGTCCACAACGACTTTAGCTATCTAATCATGAACCTTATTGGGCTTTTTTCCTTCTTGCTAGTCTTCTCCTTCACCAACTATTATCAGCCACAATCCGAGATTGGCAGACGGGTCCGTTTCTTCATCTTCGCAATCTTAGCTGCAACAATCCTATCGAATGTTTTCTGGATTATTATCGCTAACATCGGTTCGATTGGTGCCTCTGGGATAGTGTACGCCTCTGAGGGAGCGGTCACAGGTTTTTGTCTTGTCAACTTCTGGGAACTTTATAGCGATGCTCAAAGCTCGCTGAAAAGTGGTCAGGGGGTTAAGCTTGTCAATCTGCTAGTCTTCCTAGCCATCTGCGGTTGGATGATCTTCTACACGAACTCATTCCTCAGCTACGGAAGGGACGTTAACATCCTCATCCACGGGTCATCCTTCGTCATTGCATTCATCCTCGCCATCGAGTGGGGGAACCTCAGAAACCTATTCAAAAAATAGCAGGTACGGGTGCATTCTTTTCAATTACCGCTGTACTCTCTGATCCATGGCGCTCCACAACGGCTGCCTCACCCCCGATGAACTTGCCTACTATTCACGCCAGCTAGTGCTTGCCGAGATAGGTTCGATTGGACAGAGGAAGCTGAAGGAAGCGCGGGTACTAATAGCAGGTGTCGGCGGCCTCGGGTGCCAGCTATCCGTCCAGCTAGCCTCCATGGGTGTAGGATACCTCAGGCTCGTCGACAGGGACGTGGTGGAGATGAGCAACCTACAAAGACAGCACCTATATGGGGTCGACGTCGTGGGCTACCCAAAGGTCGAAGCAGCGCAGATGAGGCTTCGAAAGGTGAACCCCTTCATAGATATCGAGGCGATCCCTGCCTCCATAAACAATAGGACCGCTTCAAAGCTGGTTGAGGATGTCGACCTTATTGTTGATGGTCTTGATCGGCTCACCCCGCGCCTTGCGCTTAATCGGGCATGTGTGGAGTTGGAAATTCCCTACGTTTACGGTGCCGTGATAACACACGTGGGAAACGTGTCAACAATTATACCCGGGGAGACGCCCTGCCTCGAATGTTGGCAGGGGAACATTGACGAAGCGAATGTTCCGACCTGCGCCACTGTTGGCGTAATCCCTTCCGCAATCAGTGTTATCGCTAGTATTCAGGTATCCGAAGCGGTGAGGATTATTCTAGGTAAAAAACCAAACCTAGCTGGGAAGCTACTCTACTTCGACCTCGATGAACTTACCCTCGAGAAGATCAACCTCGCGAAGGCGGAGGCGTGCAAAGTGTGCGGTGCTCACCCAGTATCGGCTGCGGTGGACGACCCAGTCGAGGAGATATGCGGGCGAAGCGGCAAGCGGGTCTTCACTATCACACCCAAGGATTGGCTTGACCTGAAACTGGGAGAAATCGAGCACAAACTAGCCCCACTTAACCTCAAGAAGACTCTATCTACTGGCTTCGGTTTGACATTCAGCGAAGAGCACGGGATTAATGGTAGCGTCTTCAAGACCGGTGTAGCAGTCTTTGAGGGTACGGAATCTAGGGTAAAAGCCACCGAATTATATAGATCGCTCACTGGTATCGTAATCGAATAGATTTTAACCATCGGATTCAAGCCCTAACGCGTGTCTCTCAGAGAGGAGCTTAGGGTTTTCCTTGATGGACCAGTGGGGAGGAGAGTCGTCCTCGTCGGTATCGGGAGCCCAATAAGGCACGACGATGTAGTCGGCCTTAAGGTGCTTGAGCAGCTGGAAGGTAAGATATCGGCGGACGTCATGCTTCTCTCCACGGAGACGGTGCCAGAGAGCTACACAGGAGCGATCCGGGACTTCTCGCCTACTCACGTCCTCCTCCTCGATGCCGCCAACTTCAAGGGAGCCCCCGGCGAGGGGCGAATTATCCCCACGAGGATGATAGCTAACGTATCGATCTCGACGCACAGTCTTCCCCTCCACATATTCATCAATTACATCGAGAAGTCGATCTGCTCCAACGTAGCACTCCTCGGAATTCAGGGCGTGAACATAGAACTGGGGGATGGTATAACCCCAGAGGTCGAGGATGGCGCCAGAGTTATCTCTAAAATTCTCATAGATTTGTTAAAAGTATGAGCTCTAGTTTGTCTCTTTTTTGGTTTCTTATTCCATGTTTCTCGTCCCTTCATATATTTAACATTAAAACCTGCAAGGCGTGAATCTTTATATCTTCGAACCAAACGATGGTTTGAGGGACCGTATTGCTTGAAGGTCTAACCGGATTCGTACTAATTTTGGTTGTAGCCCTGGTCGTCGCCCTCATCATCATGGCGATCGGCAACGACCTGGCTCCCAAGAGTCCGGACACACCCGGCAAGCTGGCGCCCTACGCCTGCGGTGAGGATATTCCTCCCACCAGGGTTAGGGTGAACGTCGAGAACTTCTTCATATACGCAGTCTACTTTATGATATTCGACGTGTTGGGCTTCGTCCTAGCGACGACGCTCGCCAGACCGGCGAACGTGATGCTACCGCTAGCATACGCGGCCGCATCGCTTGTGTCCATCGTGATACTCACCGCGAAGTGGAGGAAGTAGAATGGGTCTAGTTACTTGGGCCAGAACTCGCTCCCCTTGGCTAATACACTTCAACGGCGCCGCATGCAACGCTTGTGACATCGAGATCGTGGCCGCACTCACTCCGCGTTACGACGTTGAGCGCTTCGGCGCATTGCTTAAGGGGTCTCCAAGACACGCCGATGTTATAGTCGTCTCGGGCTCCATCTCGAGGAAGCTGAAGAGCAGACTCAAGAGAATATACGAGCAGATGCCCGAGCCAAAGTTCGTCGTGGCAGTCGGCAGCTGCGCCAACACCGGTGGCACCTTCCAAGACTGCTACAACGTCATGGAGGGCGTCGACAAGGTCATCCCCGTCAACGCATACGTGGTGGGTTGCCCGCCGAAGCCGGAGGCTATCCTCGACGGCGTCGTCAAGCTCCTAAAGAGCGCGGGGTACTGAGGTGAATTGATTGAGTTACGTTGAAGAGAATAAGAAAACCCTCGAGAGGCTCGTCGAAGCCATCGGGAAGGAGAACGTAATCGATTCCAAGATCCCGAAGGATAGAAGAGTCTACGTTACCATAAAGACCGACAAGCTGAGGGACGCCATCACCTTTCTAAAGGAGAAAGAGGGGCTCTTCCACCTCGCCACGATAACCGGAATAGACCTGGGCGAGGAGAGGGAGCTAAACTACCACCTCAACCGTCCCAATCTAATCTTCACAATCAAGGTGCGGATCCCGGGTGATAAGCCCGTGGTCCCATCAATCACCGACATAATCGGTGGGGCCGTCCTCTACGAGAGGGAGATAAACGACCTGCTCGGGGTCTTCCCCGAAGGTCACCCGAATCCGAAGAGGCTCTTAATGACCGAGGAGTGGCCCGAAGGAGTCTACCCTCTCCTCAAGAAGTGGGACGTAAAGTCCCTGAGGAAGGCGGTCGACGGGGAGGAATGGACATGAGCGGCACAGAGTTCAGCATACCGATTGGCCCGCAGCACCCGGCTCTCAAGGAGCCAGCGAGCTTCCTCTTCAAGGTCGACGGCGAAGTCGTCGTTGACGTCGAGCCCCGTGTCGGATATAATCACAGGGGCATCGAAAAGGCGATGGAGGCACGCACCTACATACAGAACCTCTACCTCACGGAGAGGGTCTGCGGCATTTGCAGTAACGCCCACCAGACGCTCTACGCGATGAACGTGGAGGAGGTCGCGGGCATCATCATCCCGCCAAGGGCGAAGTACCTGCGCACCTTCGTACATGAGTTGGAGAGGATACACAGCCACCTCCTCTGGGTCGGAGTAGCCGCCCACGAGATCGGCTTTGATACTCTCTTCTATTACGTCTGGCGCGACCGCGAGATCGTGCTAGATATCCTAGAGGAGATCAGTGGGAATAGGGTCAACTACGCCTGGAACGCCATCGGCGGAGTCCGCAGGGACATTCCAAGCGACAAAATACCCAAGTTCCAGAAAGCGCTCGATATACTCGCGGAGCGAACCAAGTACTATACTAAGGTCGCGACGACCGAGGCCACGATAGCCAACAGGGCAAGCGGCGTCGGCTATTGCAGCAAGTCAGACATGATCCGCCTCTGCGGCTGCGGCCCACACGCTCGAGCGAGCGGCGTAAACAAGGACACACGCCGCGACAACCCCTACCTCGCATACGACGAGATACCCTTCAATGTAATCACCGCAGAGAGCGGCGATGTCCTGGGTAACGTCGTCGTCCGAGTCGGTGAGCTCGTGGAGAGCGTCGGGATCGCGAAGTACGTCCTCGACCATCTCCCGGACGGCCCGATCAGGGAGAAGTTCAACCCCCTGCAGAAGGTCCCCGAGGGCGAGGCTACGAACATGATCGAGGCCCAGCGAGGTGAGGACATCCACTACCTCTGCAGCAAGGGCGACAACAAGCCCTACCGGTACAAGATGAGGGCCCCGACACTCGCAAACATCCCTTCCCTCATTTTGAAGCTCAAGGGTGGGTACATAGCCGACATCCCAATCGTACTCGCTGGCATCGACCCGTGCTTCAGCTGCACGGATCGCATGGTCTTCGTCGACGAGTCGAAGGATAATCCCTGGGACATGACTAGCGAGGAACTGAGGAAATACGGGATCAGGTGGTACTCTAATGGTCTCAATAAGTGACGTATTCAGCATAGTAGTATTTCCGGGCGCGATCTTCATCGTATTCTACGCACTTTACTGTAATTGGCTAAGCAGGAAAACGGTGGCGCGTCTCCAGAACAGGAGGGGTCCAATGCACACCGGCTATGCCGGCATGCTACAGCCCTTCGCCGACATCGTAAAGCTCCTTGCGAAGGAGGACATCACTCCCGGCGCAGCGAACAAGACACTATTCTCAGCTGCCCCCGTCGCGATCTTCACGCTAGCACTAGCAGCCGTCTTCCTCATCCCAATCCAGTCTATCACGAGCCTCTACTCGTACACGCCCATCGCGAGCTTCGAGGGGGACCTCATCATCGTCCTCCTTATCTTCAGCCTCATAGTCCTCAGCGTATTCCTCGCGGGTTGGAGCAGTGCGAACATTTTCGGCGCGGTCGGTGCGACGAGGGTGGCGTTGATGACACTCGCCTACGAGATACCCCTAGTTCTACTGACTATCGGCCCGGCCATCATGGCCGGCAGCCTCAGCATCAACAACATCGTCGCCTGGGAGGTGGGAAGCGTACAGAGCTTCATCGCCGCGCCGACCATCTGGGGTCTGATGCTCGGCGTAGTGATGTTCATCGGCTTCGCCATCTGCATACTCTCTCTCCTCGCGGAGACGGAGATGCGCCCGTTCGACATGGCTGAGGCGGAGACGGAGATTGTCCACGGCTGGCAGGTCGAGTTCAGCGGGAAGAAGCTGGCCCTCCTTACCCTTGGTAGGGACATCAAGATCGTACTAGCCTCCGCGCTATTGACCTCGCTGTTCCTCGGAGGCCCAGCAGGTCCCATCCTACCCCCGATTGTCTGGTTCATACTCAAGACCACCTTCTGCGTCCTCATCCTGAGCAACCTCAGCGCTCTTTTCGCTAGGTTCAGGATCGATGTGATGTTGAGGTGGGCCTGGCAGTACCTTGTGCCCCTCGCCGTCCTTCAGGTGATGGCGATCGTTGCGCTGAGCGGAGTGATATAAGATGGCTATGGAAAGAGAGCTTCTAAAGAACGCGTTTAGCAAGCCGTGTACCCTCATCTACCCCTTCGAGAAGAGGGAAATGCCGAAGGGCACCCGCGGCAAACACGAGTACGACGAGGCAAAGTGCACCGGGTGCGGCATGTGCAGCAGGGTTTGTCCCAGCTTCGCAATAGAGCTCAAGGGCCTCGGCCCTAAGTGCGAGGGCTTGAAAATCAACCTCGGAGCCTGCCTCTTCTGCCAACAGTGCGAGGAGAGCTGCCCCACCAACGCCATCCGCCTCACCGCCGAATATGAGCTCGCAGTCATAAACAAGGCGGACGAGATCCTCGACTTCAAGAGAACCCCACGCCCACCGGCGGCCCCAGCGGCGAAGCCCGCGGCTCCCGTGGAGGTGAAGAAGTGATGGCGTCCGAGCTGGTTCAGTTCGGGATACTCGCGATGACCATCGCTTTCGCCTTAGGCGCGGCGGGTCTCAAGAACCTACTATATGCAGCCCTCAGTCTTGGCGCGATGTGCATCAGCCTCGGAGCCCTATACTGGGTGCTCTATGCACCCTACGTGGGCTTGTTCCAGATGCTCATCTACGGAGGCGCCGTAGTTGTTCTGTTCGTATCCGTGATAATGTTTGTAAAGGGTGAGGGCAATGAGTGAGAACGGTGGAGCTGTAAAGATAGCCGGAGTCGTCATCGCGGCCCTCCTCTTCCTGTCTTTCATTTACGTCGTGTCTAGCACACCCTTCCCCCACGCGTCGTACCGGAGCAGAGAGCTGCTGCCCACAGAGCCCTCGGACGCGCTCGGGTCTGAGATGAGTAGCTTCCTCTGGAACTTCAGGGGACTCGACCTCTTGATGCAGACACTCATCCTATTCGCCACAGCGATCAGCTGCCTGGCGCTCCTCAGGGAGGAGAAAAACTGATGGCAAACGACGTTATTTTCCTAGGCGCCATCTTCGCGATGGTGAGCATCGGCCTCTACTGCGTCTCGCAGAAGAGCATGATTCGCATCCTACTAGGCGTCGAGATAATACTCAACGCCGGCAACTTCGCGTTCGTCTACTTCGCATCCTACAGGGTCGCCGAGGGCTTCGTCGATCCGCTCGGCCAGAGCCTCGCCTTCATGTCCATAATCCTAGGGGGAAGCGTGATCGCGGTCGGCCTGGCATTGATAGTCAACGCATACAAGCAGTTCAAGACCACTGAGGTCGACAAGATGAGGAGGCTGAAATGGTGATGGGCCTAGAACTGCTCTTCATGTTCAGCCCCTTCGCAGTGGTGCTGTTCGGGCTGCTCGGCGAGAAATTCAAGGTGCCGAAGCTCAGGGAGGTTGTCGCGATCATCCTGAGCGCCTTCACAGTAGTTAGCGTCTGGATGCTCTACAACCTGCAGCAGGCAAGTCCCACGAAGATCCTCGTGGTTGCGCTAGGTGGCGCTCCGCCTCTCGGCGCATGCTTCGAGATTGACATGCTCAGTATCTACATGGCCTTCAGCGCAGCGCTGCTCGGTCTCTTTGCGACCATCTACAGCTACAGCTATATGAAGCACGACACTCGACTCACGGAGTACTACACGCTTCTGTCGGCCCTCGTGACCGGCATTATCGGTGTCAGCTTCGCGGGCGACTTCTTCACGTTCTTCGTCTTCTGGGAGCTGATGGGCATCGCGAGCTATGTGCTCGTTGCCTTCCGGAAGGAGAACTGGGGCCCCGTCGAGGCGGGCTTCAAGTACATGGTGATGGGAGCCGTCGGCTCAACCATGCTGCTGCTGGGAATCGCCCTCATCTACGGCATGGCTGGCACGGTGAACTTCGCCCAGATCAGCAACAGCCTCCACACAGGTGGCGCTGGCCTCTGGATGATGGTGGCTATGCTCGTATTCATCGTGGGCTTCGGCGTGAAGTCGGCAATAGTACCACTCCACACCTGGCTCCCCGACGCGCACCCCGAGGCACCCAGCCCAATCAGCGCAATGCTATCAGGCATCCTCATCGAGACCGCCCTCTACGGGCTAACTAGGATCCTCTACATAGTCTTCCCGACAGCTGACTTCAGCCTGATGATCGCGGGCCTCGCCGTTGTCACGATGAGCTTCGCCAACATTGTGGCGGTGCTCCAGACGGACATTAAGAGAATGCTCGCCTACAGCAGCATAAGCCAGATGGGCTACATGCTCGTCGGTGTAGCAGGCGGAGGCATCATGGGGCTCACTGGCGTGTTTCTTCACATCTTCAACCACAGCCTCATGAAGGGCCTAGCCTTCTTCTCCGCAGGCTCAATAAGCGAGGAGTCGGGCACGCGGGACATCGACAAGATGAGGGGAATCGCCAAGGTGATGCCGATAACGAGCGTCACGATGTTCATTGCCCTACTCGGACTCGGAGGAGTACCCGGGACAGCCGGGTTCATAAGCAAATACCTCCTCTTCGGCTCAGCCCTAGCCCCGGGATACTGGTGGCTAACAATCATCGCGGTCCTCAACAGCGCCCTCAGCATGGTCTACTACCTGAGGGTGATGAAGGCCCTAGTTGGGCAGCCGAAGGAGGCTCTGAAGGCGACGAAGGAGGCACCCCCGCTCATGCTGGGCGTCACGGTCGCAATGGCCACGCTGATAATACTCTTCGGCATCTGGCCAGCGCCAATGATAGCCTACGCAACGGAGGCGGCTAAGGCTCTCCTCAACCTCACCAACTACGTAAAGGTGATACTGCCATGATCAGTCTACTCAACATAGCAGCGAACGCGGCCCCGACCCTAATCTCGGCGCCCGTCAACGGTTTAGAGCAGTTTATGTCGAACCCGGGGGCCTGGCTGTGCTGGCTAATCCCCATAGCCGGGGCGCTCCTGATGCCTGTAATCGCCAAGGGGGGTCACAAGCTCCGAGACTACGCGGCGGTCGCCATAGCATTCGGGGCGGTCATAGCAGCAGCCTCACTCCTGCCCGGACTCTGGGCCGTGAACCCCACGAATGACGTGCAGGTCGCAACCTGGATAACGTTCCCTAACGGGGCACCACTCACGTTGGGCGTCCTAATCGACCCACTAAGCATACTCATAGCAAACGTCGTCGCCTTCATCTCGTTCCTCATCGTCGTATACAGCGTCGGCTACATGCACGGCGACGAGCACCTGACACGCTACTGGTTCTTCTTCCTATTCTTCATCGGCAATATGCTTCTCCTAGTACTCTCCGACAACCTCATCCAGATGATGATAGGCTGGGAAGGAGTCGGGCTCTGCAGCTACGGGCTGATAGGCTACTACTACCGCGACCCGAAGGAGAGGTGGCTGGGTGGACCCCCGCCGACCAAGATGTTCCCACCGAGCCACGCCGGCATGAAGGCCTTCATAGTCACGGGCATCGGAGACGTCTTCCTCCTCGGAGCCATCTTCATAATCTACAACTATGCCGGGACCCTGAACTTCGTCGAGCTGATCAACACAGCGCCTCAATGGATGGCGGCGATATCCGTCGTCCCCGGGCTCCTCAGCTTGACTGCTATACTCTTCCTCGGAGGACCGATCGGCAAGAGCGCGCAGTTCCCGCTCCACGAGTGGCTCCCCGAGGCGATGGCGGGCCCCACGGCTGTCAGCGCCCTCATCCACGCAGCGACGATGGTCAAGGCAGGAGTCTACCTGGTAGCCAGGATGGCCCCCGCCTTCTACATCGGCACATTCGCGCAGCACCTAGCCGAGGCGCAAACATACTTCGTGGCGATAGCAGTCATCGGAGCCTTCACGGCGTTCCTGGCGGCGAGCCAGGCGATGGTGGCTCTTGAGCTGAAGAAGGTACTAGCATACTCGACGGTCAGTCAGATCGGCTTCATGATGCTGGGTCTTGGTGTCGCGGGTCTCGGGGAGGGCAACCTCCTGCCCGGGCTCACCTCAGGCATCTTCCACCTCGTAAGCCACGCCCTCTTCAAGGCGGCGCTCTTCCTAGGCGCTGGCTCG
>Ga0182021_10003815_pt1 | contig 17702 bp, 13 predicted proteins | sample 612E3MmetaG_FD_120493 | JGI IMG/M metagenome (GOLD analysis project Ga0182021, IMG submission 120493) | Permafrost microbial communities from Stordalen Mire, Sweden - 612E3M metaG (Illumina Assembly) | ecosystem: Environmental > Terrestrial > Soil > Wetlands > Permafrost | place: Sweden... | reverse complement strand
ACGCCGCCATACGTCACCAAAAGATCGGGATGGTGCCAGGCCGCCTCCGCCAAATGCCCGATTGCGTTGACCACCATGAGCGTGGCTTTCCAACCATGCGTCCGATAGTCACGGCAAAGATGCCCCTCGCGATATTTCCAGTGCGGTAGTTCCGCCTTGAGCCGCGCCTCGATTTCTCCGGCGGTGAAGGTCCGCTGGCCGTCCTCAGTGCTCATGGGCTGTCCTCCTTGTTGGGTCTTTGAAGAGGAGGTGGCTTCGAGGACGGCCGGAGACAAGCTTGCGGGCAGGGAAGGGCGCTTCGAGCGCCCTGGGCTACTTGCCCTTGGTCCAGCGCACCGCAGCCTCGGCAACGCGCCGCCCGAACAGCTCGGCGGTCTTGCGGTCGGAAGAGATGGGCGCGGTTTCGGGGCCTTCGTCGATATTCGCCTGTGTCATCAGGCCCAGATAGGAGCCTACGCGGTTCAAATCCTCCGGCGTCGAGCCCTTCTTGTTGAAGCCGGGCATCAAGCCAAGGTTCACCCAGTTCATGCCGTGCTGGGCCGCAAGTATCGCGAACTGCATCAGCGTATTGAGCTTGTCGCCGGACCAGCTTCCGGAATTTGTGAAGCCAGCCGCGAGTTTGTCCTTCCACCCTTGGCCAAACCAGACCTTGGACGAGGCGTCGGCGAACTGCTTAAACGGCGCGGAGGCCGAGCCCATATAGGTCGGCGCGCCGAAAACGATGGCATCCGCGGCGGCGAGCTGGTCCCACGGGCCTTTGTCGGGGCTAGCCAGGTCCTCCGCCTTGTAAAGCGCGGCCTCCACGCCCTGCACCTCGCCCGCGCCCTTGGCCACATGCTGCGCCACCACGGCGGTGTGACCATAGCCCGAATGATAGACGATCGCGATCTTGATGCTCATTGCTTCGGTCCTTTGCAAATCCTGAGTTTCGAGGTAAGGATAGGCGCGAAGGCTCCAATAGTGAAGTACGCACCTTTTAGTAACTGTGGTATCCGGTATGAATGAAGAACGCGAAGCCATGGCAACGCCGGCGGGCATGGATTTCCCCGGCGCGGATGTGATGAGCGAGATCTGCCCCTCGCGGCGGGTGCTGGCGCTGATCGCGGATAAGTGGACGATGTTGATTCTGCCAGCCCTTCAGGACGGCCCGCGCCGCAATAGCGAACTCATGCGCGCTGTGGGAGGCGTCTCGCAGAAGATGCTGATTCAGACGCTCCGCGAGCTTGAGCGCAACGGGCTGATCGAGCGCCGCGACTATGGCGAAATCCCGCCGCGCGTGGATTACGGGCTCACCGCGCTTGGCCGGTCGCTGACCGAGCCGATCTGGGCGCTGGACCGCTGGGCTGAGCGGCACTTCAGCGAGGTGGAGGCCGCGCGCGTGGCCTTCGACGCGGTCCATCCATGACGCGGTTCATCCAGTCGGACGAGGATCTGGCGCGGCATATCGCAAAGCTCGCCAAGGCACATCCGGTGTTCGCGCCGCTGGCCGCCGAGGCGGGTGCCATCCCCATCCGCTGGCTCGATGGCGGCTTCAAGGGGCTCGTGTTCGTCGTTACGGGGCAGCAGATTTCGATTGCGGCGGGCGGGGCGATTTATAACCGGCTCGAAGCAGCCCTGGAGGGCATCACGCCCGGAAAGCTCGCGGCTGCGAGCGATGACGTGCTCCGCGCAGCAGGGTTTTCCGCGCCCAAAATCCGCACCTTGCGGGCGCTGCAGGAAGCCGCGCTTTCCGGCCGGCTCGACCTCGCTTCCATCGAAACGCGAAAGTCCGAAGAAGCCATCCCCGCCCTTTGCGGCATCAAAGGGATCGGCCCCTGGACCGCCGAGGTCTATCTCCTGTTCGCGGCGGGCCACCCGGACATCTTCCCCTGCGCCGACCTCGCCCTGCAGGAAGCCGCGCGCCTTGCCTTTGCGCTCGATGCACGGCCCGCCCCGCGCGATCTGCGCGCCATGTCCGATGTGTGGTCGCCCTGGCGAAGTGCCGCCGCGCGCCTGCTCTGGGCGTATTACGGCGTCAAGAAAGCCGGCAAAGCCACTACCCCGGTTTAGCCCGCTGGCGTTCTTGGGGGTGACATTTGCATGGAAGCTGCTCCTGTTTAATTCTTTCCGCCGCCCTCCGGCCGAACCGGAGCGCCTTTTCGATATTGAACCAATTTAGCACATGCGCTTTACGGAAGTGTCAAGCTGGTAATGCGTTGAATCGGAAAGAAAAACGCTAATGCAGTTGGTGCGCGTGGAAGAGCGGCCAGGAACGCGTAAGGTTAATTCGCGATCTGCGAATATAATTAACGGGTCTTTTGAAACGCGGATTTCGGCCAGATTCTCGCAGAAACTCACGCAAAGCGCGGCGAAAAAGCATATGACACATCTACACTTACCACATCTGTATAAACTGCGTAGCGCCCCTTGCGGCGATTACGCTTTTTTAACGGATGCCCAGGGCCACGCGCGGCTGCATGACTGAGCGATGGGATCACCCGGTGAGGGCGTTGTCTCACTTGGGTCGAAAGCGGGCGTTGTCTTAATTTCGAGGTGCAGCCGTTTATCCCCCAGCAACGGAATTGGCAAAACGTAGTCCAGCAGTTTGGCGTGGGCAAACCTGCACGAAGGCATTCAGAACGCTTTTGAACTCGTCAGCTACCCGTGTCAGAAAGCGAATTTGGCTTCTATCTTGCGCATGTAGATCTTGCCCCTGCTCGCAGATTCGGATCAATTGCCCATATGTCGAAGCAAAAAATCAGTACAAGCTTGAGGTACGCGCTGTGGAAGGCGCACGATTTCAAGTGCTTCTATGATGGCGAGCCATTGCGCTGGGATGAGTTGTGTATCGACCATATCATTCCCGAACATTTGGCCGATAAGACGGACGAGTTGACGCTTAAATTGAAGGCGGTTGGCCTCCCGCCGGATTGGCCTCTCGCCGCTCCACCTAACCTCGTGCCTTCCTGCCATGCCTGTAATGCGCGGAAGCACGACAGGCTGATGCAGCCAAACATTCTCATGCTTTATCTTGAGCAGGCTGCAGCGAAAGCTGCCGAGGTTGAAGTCATGCGAAAGCGGTTCGTGGAAGATGGGCGAATCGACCGTGCCAAAGCCCAGCTCGAATTCGCTCTTGCCTCGGAGCGTATTTCTGAGGCCGATATCGGCAGCATGCTGGCAGCCGCGGCGGCTGGCGAAGATTTGGTGCGGCTCACGGCGGGAATCGAGCTGTTCGAAGGCGTGCCGGTAGGCCAGCTCCGGCCGAGTAAGGCCGAGCAGTTGCTGGATATTCCAGTGAAGCTGGGCGCAGAGTTGCCGGAGGGGCTGGCCTTGTCGCATGACAACGGCGGCATTAGTCAGGTTCGGACCGTGCGTGAATACCGGCGAGCGATTGAAGCCGGCTATTTCGCGATGACTACATTTGACATGAAGATGGATGCATTCTTTCTTGCCGCCTCGGGTACACTTACGGCGCTGTCCGCATGTCGCCCGTCGAGCCATAGTTTCATCCGAATCCCACACGTGGGCCTCTGCGATATCGAGCTGATACCGTCCTTACTACTTATCCGCTTCGGCGAGGAGTTCGAAGAGGACACGGCTCTGCTGGAAGCGCATCCGACAATTGCCGAACTCGTCCGGGCTGAAGCTGCCCAACTCGCGTGGGTATCGTCCTCGGCGGTCTCTGTCGAGTTCGGCGGTATGCGCACCTCACTACGCGAGATACTGCGGGCCGACCTGGACGGCGACGGTATTGAGGATATGCTTGTGGCACGCCACCTCAATGCCGTTTCCGGCACCTTGAGCTTGGGGTTTGAGCCTATTGCGCTTGCGCGTCGGAGCTTCACCGACGCCTATGAGGTGACGGAACTGGTGAGGGCTCCTATCTTCACCTCGTAAAGAGGCTGCCGGTGCCTCAAGCGCAGTGGCTAATAGAATTGCTGGGGCTTGAGCAAAACGGCACTTTGGGAACCAAGCCGAAGAGCCTCGTTTCTACGAGTCCCCCAAAGGAGGCCCAGCAAAAAGTTGTGCCTGCCACTCCCGCTCAGCTTTCAGCAAGAGAAACTCCGTCCCACTGTCGGCACGTCTGGAATCGGCCTGAGTCGCCAAATTTCACCATCGGCCGGGGCCTGCAAGCCGGCCAAGAGCTGGATGGGGCAAGAGTTGGAGAAGCCGCGGCTCTGCTTAGCCATAAAACGGCGCGGCGCTTGACATTACGCGGCGAATAAGGGCAAGTTGCGGCCACATCGATAGTTTGGGATCGCGCGTCGAGCCGTCTGGCGGTTCTTTCGTCCCAAGTTCATCCACAAAAACCTGTCCTCTCTGATTGCGCGGCGGCGGAGGCAAATATCCGCCAAGCGGCTGCCTGAATCCGGGCGCCCGCCGCGAGAGAGATTTCCCAATTGACTGAGACTACGTTCGACGTGTTCGGACTTTCCGAACCCATCCTCCGCGCTTTGCGCACTGAAAAATTCGAAACGCCCACCCCCATCCAGTCCAAGGCCATCCCGATCCTGATGGGCGGCACAGACCTGATGGCGATTGCCCAGACGGGCACCGGCAAGACGGCTGCTTTTGGCCTGCCGCTGGTTGAAAAGCTAGCTGCGGCCCACCTTCCATGTCCGCCCAAGACGGTGCAGGCGCTGATCCTGGTGCCTACGCGGGAACTGGCGGTGCAGGTTCATGCGAGCCTCTCGACGTTCGCCCGCCATCTCAAGCTGCGGCTCGGCATCGTGATCGGTGGCCTGAAAATGAGCCCGCAGACGCGCCAGCTCGCTCAAGGCGTGCATGTGCTGGTGGCAACCCCCGGCCGGCTCATGGACCATATCGGCGAAGGCAATCTGAGCCTTGGCCGGGTGTCCATGCTGGTGCTGGACGAGGCCGACCGCATGCTCGACATGGGGTTCATCAACGAGGTGCGGAAAATCGCGGCCCTGTGCCCCAAGCAGCGGCAGTCGGCCATGTTCTCGGCCACGATGCCGCCCGTGATCGCAAAGCTCGCGGGCCAGATCCTGCATGAGGCGGAGCGGGTGCAAATCGCGCCTTCGGGCACGGCCGCGGGGCGTATCGCGCAGAATGTGATCTTCGTCGAGAAGGCTGCCAAGATGCGCCAGTTGCACGAGTTGCTGGCGGACCCGGCAGTCTCGCGCGCCATCGTGTTCACACGGACGAAGCACGGCGCGGATCGCGTGGCTGCACAGGCTGGGAAGGCTGGGGTAGTTGCCGAGGCGCTGCATGGCAACAAGTCCCAGAATGCCCGCCAGCGCGCGCTGGCGCGGTTTTCCGCCGGTCAGGCGCGGCTGCTCGTTGCGACCGATATCGCCGCGCGCGGCATCGACGTGGATCAGGTCTCCCATGTCATTAATTTCGACCTGCCCGAGGAAGCGGAAACCTATGTACACCGCATAGGCCGCACGGCACGGGCCGGCGCCGAGGGCGTGGCCGTGTCCTTCTGCCAAGCGGACGAACGGGGCACGCTTCGCGCCATCGAGAGGTTGACAGGCAAGGCGCTTACCGTGCTTGGCTCCAGTGCCGGCGGAACGGAGATTGCACCCGAGGTGGTGGCGCAAGAGCCGGCGCGCGTGGCCCGGGGCAAACCGGCGCGGCGGCCGCAGGCAAGGGCGGAGAGCGGCGGCAGGCCGAAGCCAGGTTCAAAGGCCGGGGCGCAGCGGCGCGCCCCCGGGGGGGTGCCCTCGGGAACGGTGAAATGGTTCAATCCCACGAAGGGCTTCGGCTTTGTCGAGTTGGATGGCGGCGGCAAGGACGTGTACGTTCACATAAGCGAAACCAAGCGTGCCGGGCTTGGCACGCCGTGCGAGGGGTTGAGGGTCAGCTTCGATCTTGAACGCGACGATCGCGGCCGCATGTCGGCAACGAACTTGCGGGCCGCCTGAGGCCCGCCACCGTCCTCGATGCCATGCTTGCCTGCGCTGGCACGCTCCGCCGGATGTTCGCACGCGTATCGGCGTCATCCCGGAAATGCCATGGGGCATTATCCGGGATCGTCTCATACGCTGACACCGGTGCTTTTTGCGATCCCGGATAAACGCCGAGGTGTTTTCCGGGATGATGCCGGGCTTGCAGGCTCGCGAAGCGGGTCTGGACTTGCTGGGGGGGGGGAGTACTAAGCCTGCAAAAGCATGGCGGGCGGCCGTGACAGCCGCCTCAGTTTCTATAATCCTGAACCTTGGTCGCCCTGAGTCCCGGCAGGCCGTGGCGGTCGATCAAACGCTGCCAGGTTAGAAACTCGTCGATGGTCAGCTTATAGCGCTTGCAGGCGTCGTCGAGGCTTAGGAGGCCGCCGCGCACCGCAGCCACAACCTCCGCCTTGCGGCGGATGACCCAGCGCTTGGTGTTGGGCGGCGGAAGATCGGCGATGGTCAGAGGACTACCGTCGGGACCGAGGACGTAGCGGAGGCGGGGACGGAACATATCGGTCATAGTACTCTCACACGCGATCAAGACCTGAGGGCACTCTAGCCGCATTCACTTAAAAGGAGCTTAACAAGCGCGGCATTGGAAACATTTTGTATTCAACTGTACATAGAGTATATACCATTCGCAGCCCTGGGTAGAGCTGCCAGCAAGGCAGGCTATATCCATTTGCACTTAGGACGCGGGAGCCGTATGACTGCGGCGCGTACCCCCGTCATCATGAGCATGCTCGATGCCAACAGTTAGCGAAGGGCTGGCATGTGAGGCCTATCGGGCCGCAACCGCCGTCCTTACCCCGGAAGCCTTGGGACTCAGCGGACCTCCCGCGAAGCACCGGATCGTCGTTGCGATGTCGGGCGGGGTGGATTCGTCGCTCGCGGCGGCGCTGATAGAGCGCGCGGGTTACGAAACCGTTGGCATCACGCTTCAGCTTTACGACCATGGAGCGGCCATCGCGCGCAAGGGCGCCTGCTGCGCGGGGCGGGACATCATGGATGCGCGGCGTGTGGCCGGCCTGCTCGGCATCGCGCACTACGTGCTGAACTATGAGGATCGGTTCCAGAAATCCGTTATCGGCGATTTCGCCGCGAGCTATCTCGCGGGCGAGACGCCGGTACCCTGCGTGCGCTGCAATCAGACCGTAAAATTTTCCGATCTTCTGAAGACGGCCCGGGAGCTTGGCGCCTCCGCGCTGGTTACGGGGCACTATGTGCGAAGCAGGCCTGGGCCAGAGGGCTGGGAGATGTATCAGGCAATAAGCCCCGCCCGCGATCAGAGCTATTTCCTGTTCGCGACCGCCAGGGAGCAGCTCGATTACCTGCGCTTCCCGCTGGGCGCGCTTGAGAAGAGCGGGACCAGGGCGCTCGCGGCGAGCTTGGGCTTGCCCGTGGCGGATAAACCCGATAGTCAGGATATCTGTTTCGTTCCTTCTGGCGATTACGCGAGCGTCATCCGCAAGCTGCGCCCAGAGAGCGGAAAGCCTGGCGAGATCGTGCATGCCGATGGCACTGTGCTTGGGGAGCATCGGGGTATCGTGAATTTCACGGTGGGGCAGCGAAAGGGGCTTGGAATTGCCACGGGCGAGCAGCTTTTCGTGGCTCGCATCGAGCCTGTGTCCCGACGCGTGATCGTGGGGCCGCGGGACATGCTGCGTACGGAGCGTTTGCGCCTTCGGGAGGTGAACTGGATCGGTCCAGGTACTCTTGAAGGCGCGGCGGCGGAGGGCAGTGCGGTATTCGCGAAAGTGCGTTCAACTCAGGAGCCGCGTCCGGCGCGGCTTCTGCCCGATCCTGCCGGCGTTTGCGTCGAATTGGTCCAGCCTGAGTTTGGGGTAGCGGCCGGACAGGCTTGTGTGCTTTATGACCGTGGAAGCGGCGGCGCGCGCGTTCTGGGCGGCGGCTTCATCGCTTCAGCAATGGGATAACCGCGAATGGAAAAAGTTCTGCATCAGCCGCGCCTTGACGAGAATGCGGTTCGCCTCGCTTACAAGGCCTGGGCGCCAGTTTACGACTACAGCTTCGGGGTGGTGGCGGGGCCGGGACGAAGGCTCGCCGTAAAGAAGTTGAACGAGTTCAATGGCCACGTTCTTGAAGTGGGAGTTGGCACCGGGCTTTCCTTGCCGCGCTACCGGCATGGCCTGCAGGTGACCGGCATCGATCTTTCGCCGGATATGCTGGCGAAGGCCTCGGGCAGGGTTACCCGGCTCGGCCTCAAGCACATCAAGCTGAGTGTGATGGATGCCGGCAAGCTCGCTTTCGACAACGAGTGCTTCGATGCCGCCGCTGTCATGTATGTCATGACAGTCGTGCCTAATCCCGCCGCCGTGATGGCGGAGCTTAGGCGGGTGCTGCGGCCCGGCGGATCGGCAATCGTCATCAATCACTTCAGCCGCGAGCAGGGCCTGCGCGCGGCGGCGGAGCGCGGGCTTGCGCGCTTTTCGCACAATCTCGGCTGGCATCCCATCTTCCCCATCAGCACGGTCACGCGCTGCCATGGGTTCCGGCTGGTCGAAAGGATCGATGTGCCGCCTTTCGGGCTTTTTACGCTTTTGCGCTTGGAAAAGGTGAGCTGAGCAGCGCCCGGCGCAACAGCTTGCCTTGACGGCGCCCGCAGTCATTCGTATACAGTGCAGGTGCTAGGCGGCGTCTTCGCTGCTTGGGTGCCGGAAGGATTGGCGGAGTAGCTCAGCTGGTTAGAGCAGCGGAATCATAATCCGCGTGTCGGGGGTTCGAGTCCCTCCTCCGCTACCAGTCATTTCAAGAGCTTATCGGTCCTGGTCCGGAATACCCAGACAGCAGAATCGCCCTACTGTCCGCCTTTCCAGACAACCGCCCCGCACCAATCCGGCTTCTTTCCCCGGAATAGGGCTGCGCCAAGCCCTCCGCCATCATGATCGCGGCGGCATCCTTTCCCCCCACCCAAAGCCGCGCGAGAGTCCCTCCTCCGCTACCAATAATTTCAATGGGTTAAAGTTTGGCGGAGCCTCGCTAGTACAGCATCCGTTTGACTGCCTCCGCGGCTTCCGTAAGGTTTGCCGCACGCGCTTCGGGCGCCGAGCCCAGGCGCTCTTCCGCTTGGTTGAAGCGGTTCACATGGATGACACGGAAGCCTGAAGCGGCGGCGCCGGCGCAATCCCAGCCGTTCGCCGATACGAAGGCGATCTGGCCCGGCTCCACGCCAAACGCGTTCGGTGCGAGCTTATAGACCTCGGGGCTTGGCTTGTAGATGCGCGCGGTGTCCACCGACAGGATATAGTCGAGGAGGAGCCCAAGCTTGGCCGAGGCCACGGCCGCCGCCAGCATGGAGGGCGAGCCGTTGGACAGAATGCCGGTTCGCGCGCCGGCGGCCTTCACGGCCTCCAGGCAGGCCACGGCATCCGGATAGGCGGCAAGCGAGGTGTAGAGTGAAAGCAGGCGCTCGCGCACGGGCGAACCGCCAAGCCCGTTCGCTTCCAGCACAACGTCGAGCGCGTCCGCCGTCACCTGGGCGAAGTCGGCGTAGCGGCCCATCAGGCTTCTGAGCCAGGTATATTCGAGCTGCTTGGCCCGCCACTGCGCCGAGATCGCCCCCCCGCGCTCGCCAAGCTCGGAAGCCAGCGCCTGGGCCGGTGCATGCACGTCGAACAAGGTGCCGTAGGCGTCGAATACGCAGGCCTTTACCGGCTGAGTTTTGGTGGCGGTCCCTGGCATCTTCCCTCACCTCGCATTTGGGAGCGGCGCATGTTTGCGCGGATGTTGCCCGCGAATCTTCTTACTTGCAATCGATTGTGATGCGCTCGGCGAATTGCAGGCCGAGATTGCTTGCGGGGTCGATGTTTTCGCCGAGCTGGGCGGCGTTGGGGTCCTTGCCCGATGGGCGGCTGCCGGCATGGGCGGTGCAAGGCAGCGGTTTCGCCGAAACGATTTTCACCGGCGCGTTCTTGTCGAGTGTCAGCGCGATATACATGCCCGGATCGTAGACCGCGAGGCTGAAGTCCTTGAATTTTTCCCGCGGGACCGGGGTTGCGAGCGGCATCGTGAAATAGAGCGTCAGCAGCTTGTTCTTGTACTCCAGCCGGTAGCCGGGCGCCGGCTCTCCGAGCGGGAGCTTGCCGTTGCCCAGGAAGGCAAAGGTGAAATATTCGAACTCCTTGAGCGCCTCGATATTCGTCTGGGCGAGCGGCTGCAACTCCTCCTGGCTGTAGACGCCGTCGCCATTGGCATCGAGCCCATCGACCGCGAAGGCGCTATACATCTCGTCGAAGGTCCATTTGTGCTGGAAGCCCGTGATCTCCTGGGCGGGGCCGGTCTCGATCCCGGTCTCGACGTCGACCCAGACATGGGGATGGCCGGAGGCGATGCCGGCTGAGAGGAGAAGCACCGCCAGAACGGCGGCGCCAAGCTTTGCGAGCAAGTGCGATTTCATGTGCCTTCACGAGTGAGGGGGCGCTTTGGGCGCAACAACAATGCGGTGAATGGGGCATTTTTGCGCAGGCCTGGGAACACTTCCCCGCGAGGCGGACAGCATTGGCAACTTCCATGGACCGTGGCCCGCCGGCCACAGTGACTTTGCGCTCCGGCGTTCACATTAGCCGGCCGGTAACCACAGGCGGCAATATTCGCGCAGGTGCAAGTTGTGCGTGAGGTCAGCTAACATGGGATGTTAATAAAATGCGAATCGTAAAAAGGGCTGGCTCCGTGGGAGCGGCATTGGGAATGGTTTCGGCGTTGGCGCTGATGGCGGGGCTTGGGGTTTCGCCGGGCATAGCAGCGATACTGGAGTTTGACGGCGGCGTCGGAGGCCTTGGTGGTAGTACCCCCGGTAACGATGGTGGGCACGGTCTGAACGGTGACGGTACAACCGGCTGGACCGCAGGGGGGATAGCCACATCCCCAAACGGCGACGGCGGCGACGGAGGTAAGTATTTAGGCGAATATGGCAACCATGGGAGCGACGCCACCAACACGGGGGGGACCGGCGGCGGCGGCGGCGGCGGCGCCTCAGCTGGTGGCCCTAGCGTGCCCGTTCTGACGGGGTCCTATACCGGAGGCACCGGCGGCAGGGGCGGTAATGGCGATGGCGCCGGGAATGGCGGCGGCGGCGGCGGCGGCGGCGCGGGATACGCGGTCGTTGATGGCAGTACGATCACTTACAACTACGGCCCTTATTCGATTACCGGCGGCAATGGCGGCCGGGGAGGCGACGGAGGTACTGCCGGCGCCGGAGGCAACGGTGGAACTGGCGTGCTTTTCAGCACTTTCGATACCGGGCCCGTCTCCGGCGCTCCTGTCATCAATACGCTGAACAACGTGGGCAACACCATAACGGGCGGCGTTGGCGGCGATGGCCTCAACGGTGATGTCATCGGCTCTTTCCTCAACAGTGGTGTCGGCGGCTTTGGCGTAGTTATCTTGGGCAACGGTAATGTGACCAACTCCGGCTGGATCGCAGGCGGTGCTGGCGGCACGGGCCTCGGCGCCGGCAGCAACGGCGGCTTTGGCGGCTACGGCATCGTCATCATCGGCGCCGGCACCGTGACCAATTCCGGCTGGATCGCGGGCGGCAAGGGTGGCGATGCCGGCACCGGCGGCTCAGGCGGCACCGGCGGCATTGGCGTATACATTGCAGGCGGTACCGTGACCAACTTCGGCATCATCGCAGGCGGTGCAGGCGGCGCTGGTGCCACGGCCGGGCTGGGCGGCGCCGGTGTCGTGGGCGGGGGCCTGACCGTCACGCAAGCTGGCGCCAGGGCCGCGATTTCTGGTGGCCTGAGCGGCGACGGAACCACACGCGCAAACGCCATTGAACTCACCGGCGGCACCAACACGCTGATTATCCAGAACAAGGTGGATAGCGGGATAACCGGCAACATCAACTTCGATGCGACAGCCTCGCTTACCCTGGACACGACGCTAGCGGGGGCACACTCCAACGTGGTCTACGGCTACGCAATCACGCAAACCGGCATTGGCACCGCCGGCAGCGTCATTGTGAATGCGGGGGCGGGCAATGTCATCACGCTGACGGGCCAGAACAACTACACGGGAAACACCGAGGTCCAGAGCGGCACGCTGCAAGTGGGCGACGTCGCAACGGTGGGCATTGCGGGCATTGGCATTACGTCCTTCACAACCGTCGACAGCGGCGCCACGCTGCGCGGCACAGGAACCATTGCGCCTGTGTCCCCCCCCGGCGGGCCGTTGGGGGTGCCTCCCGCCGCCGACGCCGTGGCGGTGAGTGGCGGCGGGACCCTGTGGCCCGGCGCAACCGGAGAGACCAGCGGTCATATGCTGATCGTCAACGGCAACGTGACCTTTGCGGACTCCACGGCAACGTTCAAATCCACCGGCTTCGTCAGCCGCACAGGCCTCGTGTCGAACGACACCCTGAACGTAAGCGGCGGACTCACTGCAAACGGCGCCAAGATTAATCTGGCTGGCGTGTTCCTTCCGAACACGCCGTACCAGCTTATCACTACGTCCGTCGGCCCGATCACACCTAAGTTCGCAACGTCCGTCGTCACCGACCAAACCACGCTCATGAAGTATGTGTCGGCGGATGTTCAGTATATCGGCGATCCTGTGGTCTACATCACGCCGCAACTATCGCTTGCGGGTGTGGCCCAAACGCCGAACCAGACAGGCGTAGCCGGCGCGATCAATGCGCAGGCAAACGGCGCATCGGGCAACGGCGCCGCGCTCCTCGGCGGGCTGTTGACGTACAACGCGGCGCAGGGCCAGCGCGCGTTCGACGCTCTCTCGGGCGAGGGGCTCATCGGCCAGCAGCAAACCGCGTTCAGGGCGGGCGATCTGTTCGTCACCACCATGATGGATCAGGCTGTGCTTTGGAGCGGCGGACGCGAGAACGTGTTCATCGGCATGAAGGACGGCGGCTTGAAGGACGGCGGGCAGGAAGCTCCGAAAGCCGCCCGGCTCTGGGCCACGGGCTTCGGCCAGCAGGCCTCGGAGAACGGGGGCTCCTCTTGGGGCAGCGCCTCGCTCAGCAGCAACACCTCCGGTTTCGCGGCCGGCGTGGACTACGAGGCCACCAGGAATTTCCTCGTTGGGTTCGCGGGCGGCTACAGCTACTCGAACTTCTCCGTCTCCGATCGCGCCACCAAAGGATCGGTAGAAGGCGCACATGCCGGGCTCTACGGCATCGCGCACGCGGGCAGCTTCTACCTGGCCGGCGCCGGGGAGTATGCCCACTACGGCGATAAGACGAACCGGACCATCAACTACACCGGCGGCGCTCTCGACGAGTACGCAAAGGCAAGCTTCTCCAGCGACGAGTGGCTGGGGCGGGTCGAGGCCGGCTACAAATACCGGGCTGGCTGGACGTTCACGCCCTTCGGTGGCTTCCAGGCCGCAACGCTCGGCACGGGCGCATTCTCGGAATCGAGCCAGTTGCTTGCCGGGGGCGCGGGCGTCGCCGGGCTGCATGTGAACGGGCAGACCACGGACTCCGAAAAGAGCTTCGTGGGCCTGCAGGTGGACACGAAGACCGTGGTGAACGGCTGGACTGTGACGCCCTATGTGAGGGCTTCGTGGGAGCACGAGTTCAACACGAACCGCCTGGAGAGCGCTTACCTGCTCTCGCTCCCGGCCGGAGGCTTCACGGTTTACGGCGCGGCGGCTGCGGCGGACGTTGCCAGGGTGCAGTCTGGGATCAAGGCGGAGGTCGCATCGAATGTGAGCGTGTTCGCCTCCTTCGACGGCCAGTTCGCGGACCGTGGCGACAGCTATGCGGGCACCGGCGGCGTGATCTACCGCTGGTAGCTAAAGTGGCCTTCGATACTACGGCGGGCGGCGCGATGTGCCGCCCGTCTTCGTCTTAATGAATGGTTCAACTCGCGTAGATAACGCAACCTAGGCCACCTTGGACCCAAAACGAATTCTTTTACACATCGTAATTCCGCTTCCGCAAAGCCGCAGGGTAACTTAGACACCCATTTACGCCATTGGAGTAATGCATTGCCCTTATGAGTAATGCACAGGACCAGGCTCCCAGGCGCGGAATGTTTTCCAGGAGGATGCTGAGCCTCGTCGCCGGCTTGGCCCTGCTGGCGTTTGGCGGCTACATCGTTTTCGGCGAGTTTCTGGCGGGTGTCAGCGCCACCGCGACCATCAACGCACGGCTCATGGTTGTGCGTTCGCCCATCGACGGCATGCTCACTCTCAGGATTCGCTCCCTTGGGGCGCGCGTCGCCGCCGAGGAACGCCTCGGAGAGATTACCGATGTCCGCGCCGACACAGGCCGGCTGGCCGAATTGAAGCGCACTGAGGTGTCGCTCGAAGCCGATCTCTCCCGCATCGAAAAGCAGCGCAAGCTCGTCGCCAAGGCACAGCAAACGTTTGCCGCGTATTCCGAAGACTACCGGCACGGACGCATCAAACAATTGGAAGCACGTCTGGGCGAGGCCAGAGCCTTGACCGGCGCCTCGGAAGCCCGCTTGCGCGAACAAGCCAGCGCTCTCGATCGTGCCAATGCCTTGAGCGAGCGCGGCGTGCAGACCGCCGCCAACCTTGAACGCGCCAGGGCTGCGCATGAAGTCGCGCTTGAAGACCTGAAAGTCACCAAGGAACGGGCGTCGTACCTGGGCGTTGAGCTGGACGCGGCCAGGGCCGGAACTTTCCTCGGCGATTCCTACAACGATGCGCCGTATTCGCTGCAACGCGCCCGGGAGCTGGATTTGCGCCTGGCGGAGACGGACAGTGAAATCGAGCACATTTCGCAGCGTCTTCGGGAGGTTCAGGATCAAATCGTCGCCGAACAGCAGCAAACCGCCAGGCGCACGACTGCGGAAATCAAGGTCCCAACGTCCGGAATGGCTTGGGACTTCCTGGCCAATAGCGGAGAGGTGGTGCGCAAAGGGCAGGATCTTCTCCGCCTTGTGGATTGCACGTCGGCCATGATTACCGCCAGTGTCGGCGAACGGCTCTACAACAGGCTGAAGGTGGGCGACACGGCCCAGTTCCGGCTTCTGGGCGATCAGAAGGTTTATACGGCGACTGTCGCGCGTCTGGCCGGCTCCGGAGCGTCTGCCCGTTACGAGAATTTCGCGGTTGGACCGACGCCAGCCCATCTGAAGCGCTACGACGTGACGCTGACTTCGCCACAGATGCTGGCGGACCCCGAGGTCAACTGCTCGGTGGGGCGAACGGGCCGGGTCGTATTTTCGAGTGGCTACTATGATTGGTTGTATAAGATAAGAACGCAGTTAGGCCTCTGATGACTACGTTCGGCGAATACGTGTCGAGTTTGGGCCTGACGTACGTCATATTGGGCTTCGCTCTTGCTTTTACGCCATTTGCCAGGCGAGACAGCTTCGCTGAACGAGCCATCGTTCTGGGGATAACCACGCTTCTGGGATGGCGTTACATGGTGTGGCGCTTCACCGATACTGTGCAGCCGCTGGAGCTGAGCTTCGAGAGCATGCTGTCGTGGGGCTTTGCGGGGCTCGAAACCCTGACGCTCGTATCGTCGACCATTGCCGCGGTTTGGCTTTCGGGAACCTCCGACCGCAGGAACGAAGCCGCCCTCAACCATGGCTGGTGGGGCGCCAAGCCGCCGCTGGTGGACATCTATATTGCCACCTACAATGAAGACCGCGACGTGCTGGAGCGCACCGTCGCGGGCGCCAAGCACACCAGCTACCCAAACACCCGGATCTTCGTGCTCGACGACGGCCGCCGCCAGTGGCTCGCGGATTTCTGCGCCGCCGAAGGGATCGGTTACCGCACCCGCCCAGACAACGCCCACGCCAAGGCGGGCAATATCAATTACACCTTCAACCAGCGCATGAACGATCCCGATCCGCCCCGCTTCATCGCGGTGCTCGACGCGGATTTCGTCCCGCATCGCGACTTTGTGGATCATGCGTTGAGCCTGTTTTACAATCTTGGCGTTGGAATTGTTCAGACGCCGCAATATTTTTTCAACCCCGATCCCGTTCAGCACAATCTCGGCATCGCCGATGCCTATCCCGACGAGCAGCGCTTCTTCTTCGATCACGTCGAGCCTGCGCGCGACGCATGGGGCTTGGCAATGTGCTGCGGCACGTCGTCCATTATCCGTGCAAGCGCTCTTGCCGGGACCGGAGGGTTCCCCACCGGAAGCGTGACCGAGGACTACCTCCTGACGGTGAGATTTTCGGAGGCTGGCTGGAAGACCGTCTATCTAAACGAAGCGCTGACGGAAGGCTTGGCCCCCGAGGGGCTCCAGGAGTACATCGTACAGCGCGGACGATGGTGCCTCGGCTTTATTCAGATCGTACGCGATCTATACAACCCGCTGGATTTCAAGCACCGGCTCGGCATGCGGATGCGCCTGGGGCTCACGGATTCGTTCCTCTATTGGCTGTCCACATTTCCCTTCCGGCTGGCGGCGCTGATAATCCCGCTGCTATATTGGTATTTCGGCATCGTCGTCGTGGATGCGCCGGTGGCGGGTATTCTTGCTTATTTCGTGCCCTATTACGTGGCGACGCTGGTCTCGCTCAACTGGATTTCCCAGGGCCTGATAATGCCGCTCCTGGTCGACGTTTCGCAACTGATCGCGGCATGGCCCATCACCCGTGCCACCTGGACCGGGCTTCTCTGGAAGGGGCCACACAAGTTCCAGGTGACCGCGAAAGGTGGAGATCGCAGCAAGATTATCGTGCAATGGGGTCTCATGAAACCGTTCGCGATCCTGTTCGCGCTGACCGTTATTGGCCTCTTCCTCTCCCGCGTGACCGACTATTCGTCTCACTACAAGGCCGGCGACGGCGTTACGGTGATCGTGTTCTGGACGCTCTATAACCTGTTTTTGCTGGCAATCACGATGCTGCTCTGCGTCGAGCAGCCGCGCGCTCCCCACTCCATGCGCGTCCACTCGGAACCCGTCAGCGTGGAGATGGGCGGCCGCTCCGAGGCCGGCTGGGCGCACGAGGTCTCTGGCGGCCGGGCGCTGGTGCGCGGCCCGAGCCGCTTGCCGGACAGCGGCCGCGTCAGGCTCAACGTCGACGGCGTGGGGGCGGTGGAAGCGGACATAGCCGAGCGCCGCAGCGACGGATATGTGCTGCGGCTTCTTCCAGAACCCGGTCAACGCTCGGCGCTTCTGGCCAAGCTGCACACGGCCACAGGCGCGCCAGGCATCGTGCACGGCAGCTTCCTTGGCGTCGCGGAAGGGCTCCTGCGGCGTTTCCTGTCGCTGCTCCATCCGCACTCAGAAGAACATCCATCCGGAGAATAGGGTAAGAAAATGCACAACCCACTTGCGCCTGTGTGCTTCAGAAACCGGCTATTCCTCGGATCGGCCATCCTGTTCATACTGTGCATGGCGGCCGCCGGCGTCTACTACACGATGTCGCTCCGGGGCGAGGTGGAGCAGATCGCTCTCAAGGAGACGACCGCGCGCACCAATATCGTCGCCGGTTACATGGCTCGTCTTTTATACAGAGAGTGGAGCAAAATAGGCGCGCTTGCGGCTGCCACGGATATCCACGACACCGCTAAGCTCCAGGAGAGATTTCAGCAAATCGTGCAGACGGACAGCCGGTTCGACTGGATCGGCGTGGCGGATCTCGGCGGCAAGGTGCTGGTGTCGTCCGATCCTGTCCGCAGTGAAAGGAATGTGTCCGGCCGGGATTGGTTCCGGCACGGATTGGAGGGTCCCTATGGCGGCGATGTTCATGAAGCGGCTTCGCTGGCGGCCGCTCTGCCCTTGGGGCAAGAGCGTACGTCCCGCGTCATCGACTTCTCGGTGCCTGTCCGCGGAGCGAACGGGCAGACAATCGCGGTGCTTGGCGCCTATGTCGAATTTTACTGGGT
>Ga0182021_10003814_pt1 | contig 17702 bp, 12 predicted proteins | sample 612E3MmetaG_FD_120493 | JGI IMG/M metagenome (GOLD analysis project Ga0182021, IMG submission 120493) | Permafrost microbial communities from Stordalen Mire, Sweden - 612E3M metaG (Illumina Assembly) | ecosystem: Environmental > Terrestrial > Soil > Wetlands > Permafrost | place: Sweden... | reverse complement strand
TTAGAATTATTTTAAGGAAATTATTTTAATGTAAAATAATTCATTAGCAGATAATAAAAAACACCACAAATTCTAGTATAATATCCTCAAGAAAAGAATACCCCTCTTTTCCAACCAAAAAAGAAAGGAGCGTTAATTGTACAGTCCACAAATAGATCTCCAGTTGGTAAGAATTATTTATATTAAAAAATCTGAAGTTAAAACTTCTGACTATTATTATTAAATTAAAACGAATCGTATGTTTTTAAAAATCATCCTTCTTGGTTCGGAAGATTCTGACAATGATTATTCCTTTATATAAGCATTCAAACCAGTTACAACTTTTTTACCATCAATAACACATTCTGTTTTCACGCTTCCGTGCGTAGTTGCTACCACTAAAGTTTTTCCGGATGCACCGGGAGTTGGTTCTCCCCTTATAAAACTATCCGAATAGTTTTCCAAAAAATCCTTTTTCCTTCTTGATTGCTGATGATAGTTGGTTTTCTGAGGATTTATTTTTTGCTAGAGCAAGACGGACACTTTCAGAAGAGTCTTTTGAAAGCATATCTCGGATGTCATCAGGAATTTCTATAATATTACCGGCAATAAATTCTTTTAATTCAGTATTAAGTTTTCCGTAGGCATTCCGGAAATTCGAAAAGAAAATATCTTTTACATCTTCAATAAACAGTATCTTAAATATACCGGTGGCTAATTCAATTTCAGTGTTTATATTTTCGTCTTTTGAAGTTCTTTCGTATTTGCTGTTTAAAAGATTTTTCCACCAACTTTTAACAGAATCAGATAGAAATACTCCATTCTCAGATGTGAAATATGTACCTATAAAATCCGAAAAGTGAGTATTGCGAATTCCCAATAATAAGTAATTGGTGAAAATATTCGTTGTAAAAAAATAATCTAATGTTTCTTTCAAATCGCTTTCATTCAAATCGAGTATTAAATAAATTCGTTCAGGTTCTTTATATGGATGAAGCCGGTTCCAGATAGCATCGGGTAAATAGTTTTCATTGTCACAATAAGAGCATTTCATTAATCTTTTCGAATGTTCATCAAGCTTAAGTCCTGCACCGCAAGTCATACAGCTAAAGACGACTGTATGGCTTTTAGTTTCAACAACATCGGGATGAACATCAAAGCCTCTTGAATCATTTATTACACCTATGGCTTTTGGATGGAACTGTTTTATTTCATCATCCGCAGGTCTGACAGGCATAGGATGATTACACTTTTTGCAAAAGATCGGTTTTTTATTTGTAATTGAATCCAAAATATCGGATTCATCCAATGGTGTTTTGCATTCTTCACAGTCAGCAGGATGCGACCAGCAAATCATTTTAAATTCAGAAATAGACCCTAAGCCCGGAGATGGTTTTTGATTATCAAAGATACCGGAAAGAAAACCATTCATAATTTTTATTCTATCTATAAATGAACCTGTTTCAAAAGATCGTTGAATAAGCTTATTCATAAAAAGTTCTTTACCGCAATTGTCACAAGTTTCATTAGCGAGAAGGCTTGAAACGGGATGATTGGTATTACATCCAGGACAGATTACCTGAATTTGAAAATTGTATGATTTTAGCATAATTTTATTTGTTTTTAAAAAAACATTATGACCAATGTTTATTTCTTTATATAAGCATTTAAACCAATTATAACTTTTTTACCATCGATTTCGCATTCCGTGGGCACATTTCCGTGTGTAGTTGCTACCACTAAAGTCTTTCCGGATGCACTGGGAGTTGGTTCTTGCAGATCAATAATTATGATCAGCTTTTTGTCTTCTATTTTGACTTCCATTTTAATACCCTTATTTAATTATCTCGAATTTGAACGATTCAATTAATAAAATCAAGTTATAATTTTTCATTGCATTACTGCTTACCTTTTATGAATGAGCGATAGAGCATAGGCTATGGTAACTCACGCTCCCCTCTAATAACACTGAAATCAATGCTTTTCTTACACCACACTAACGAACAGCCACTTGTTTTCCTTTAAATCTTAAAGAACATAAGTTTACAAAACTGCTGCAAGCTTATCTTTTGCTGAATATTCACATCTTTTTTTATTCATGCCTCATCGTTACCTTACTGCTAAAATTTGGATAAATAAAAGAAATTAATTTTTAAATATTATTTATATTAGTTTGAAAAGTTACAAATATGTTATATTCAAAAATAAAAAACTCGTGGTAGTGATTATGTTTAATTTATCGATGAAAATAAAAAAAGATCTAAACCGAAATCCGCTTTAACATGAATCCGATAAATCTTGGAATAAAAAGCTGGAAACATAACTTTTGTCCTGCTCTTGCTTATCCCACAGTTTCAAGAATTTATATATGCCAGCCATTATTTAAAATATTCAGGAGCTATTTAAAGTCTCAATAGTTAAATTTTATCCGTAATATTTTTAAGTAATTCTAGTATTTGGTTTCTTGTAAATGGTTTACCAAGATAGTGTGTGCATCCACCCGCAATAAATTCTTCTCTATCCCCTGGTAATACAAAAGCCGTAAGAGCTACAATAGGTGTCTTTTCATATCCAGGTGACTTTCTAATTTTCCGGGCTACTTCTGTACCGTCAATTCCCTTTCCTAAATTTATATCCATTAAAATGATATCATAATCTTTTTCTTTTGCTTTCTCGATAGCTTCTAATCCTTCAAATGCAGACTCTATATTAAAATATTTTTTTAATAATGCGGTAGTATAATCACGGCTCGCTTCATCATCTTCCACAAGGAGAATGGACAATTTATCTTTATCGGGTGGTGTAGATATAAGTACTTCTTTTTCAGTCTCTTCTTTTTTAATTTTAATATTACTAGTCTCTGGTCTTATCTCGAATGGAAGCTTTACCGTAAATGTTGAGCCTGCTCCCACTTCACTTTCTACTTCAATTGTTCCTTTCAGTAATTCCACAAATCGTTTAGTAATAGCTAAACCCAGTCCTGTTCCCTGAAAGCTTCTGCCATGTCCTTCACTTTCCTGTCTGAATTCCTCAAAAATAATTTTATGTTTATCTTTTGCAATTCCAATTCCCGTATCTATTACCTTTAGCACAATAGTACTATTTACTTTTGATAAGGAAACCGTGATTCCTCCGGTTTTCGTATATTTTATTGCATTATTTATCAGGTTATTCATTATTTGTCCAAAGAATCGTTCATCAATATATGTAATAAGATTTTCATTCTTAATTACCTGTTTAAGAAATAAATTTTTATTTTTTGCCATCCCCTCAAATGATTTCAGTGTTTCATCTATCACATTTTCGAGGAGTACATTGGAATAACGCACATCTTCTTTTTCCGCTTCGAGTTTCGAGAAACTAAGAATAAGATCAAGAGTTTCGAGCAATCTATGTCCACTTCGTTCTATTATATCCACATATTTAAACAATGAAGAATCTTTTAATTCATTTTTTAATATTTCCGCGAATCCAAGAATTCCGTTCAATGGGGTTCTTATCTCATGACTCATATTGGCAAGGAAACTGGATTTCAGTCTGTTTGTTTCTTCTGCTTTTTCTTTTGCTTCCAATATTGCATTTCTGGCACGTAAAGATTCAGTAACATCATGCATTATACCTTCGTGAAAAAGTACATTTCCGGAGCTGTCTTTAATATAACGTGAATGATCTTCAACCCAAATTTCCAAGCCGTCTTTCTTTTTTAATCTGTAAACTTCAGTGTCTTCAATAAAATCGATATTATAATTAGCACCGTTTATTCTTTCATCTCTTGTGAAATATAATTCATCGGGAATATATATTTTCATCAATTCTTCTTTATTGTCATATCCAAGCATTTTTACAATAGCTGGATTTACATCTATAAAATAACCTTCGGTTGTAGAACGATAAAATCCTTCAGGCATAGTTTCAATTAAGCTTCTATATTTTATTTCCGATTTTTTCAGTAATTCCTCAGCACGTTTACGCTCGGTTATATCACTAAAAATAGCGAAAGTCCCTTTGAATTTTTTATCATCATACCATGGAGATGCAGTTACAAATATATCTTTTCTACTTTTGTCTTTTAAAATTATTTCTTCTTCAAAACTACCGCTTTTACCACGACGACGTTCATTCGTTCGTTTTTTTACTTCATCAAATTTTTCTTTGGAAAAAAATATACTAATGCATTCACCTTCTAATTCTCCTTTCCCAACACCAAATAATTTTTCTGCGGCAGGATTTACAAAAATAAAGTTTTCATCTTCATCTGTTATAACGATTCCTTCACCCATATTTTCAACTAAGGTACGATATTTCTCTTCACTCTTTTGTAGTGACTCCTCCGCCTGCTTGCGCTCGGTGATATCAATATCTACTCCTCTATACCCTAATAGATTCCCTTGATCGTCAATTATGGGGACTCCGCTTGTAGAAAGAATGATTTCTCTCCCATCTTTATGCAGATTGCTGTTGAGTAAGTCTATGAAACTTTCTTTTCGGGTAAACACATCAAAGACTGCCTGTTTTATCTGCTCTCTAACTTCTGGAATGAAAAAGTCATAAAAATATTTTTTGTTTATAATTTCTTCTGGTTCATACCCCAGTATTTCTTTAACAATCGGGTTGGCATATGTATATAAACCATTTTTGTCCACTTCCCATATCCACTCGGAAGCATTTTCTGACACTTGTTTAAACCGCTGTTCACTTTTTTTTAATGCCTCTTCTCCCTGCTTCCGCTCGGTGATGTCTTGATATATTGCATAAATTCCAACAAATTTATTATCAATCTTGATAAGAGAACCTATAATTGATACTTCTTTTAGATTCCCATATTTATCCATTCGAATCGTATCGGTTGATTGCCCTGCCAATCTATCTAATTCGTATTCTTTGCAAAATTTGTTAGCTTCATCATAATACTCTTTAGGTACAATAAGTTCATTTATACATTTACCAACGGCTTCTTGGGAATTGTAGCCGAAATAATTTGTAAATCTTTTATTTATTCTTTGTACAATGCTATTTTCATCAAGAACCGCTATAGCACCCGGTGTATATTCAATCAGGTTAGATAAATAAGAGTTACTTTTAAGAAGTTCCTCCTCCGCCCGTTTGCGCTCGGTGATATCTAAAATGGATACAATACTTTGCTTAGTATCCTGAATCATACCTATGTCCAGAATAGCATAACGTACTTCACCAGTTTTATGAAGGAGTTTTACTTCATATTTTTTAGGTGCTTTGCCGGGTTCAACACGTCTTAGATTATGGTATTTCATCATTTCTGCTAAACTCTCCTGTGCAACATAGTTTGTCCATTTTGTGCCAATAAGCTCTTCGGAGTTATATCCTGTTAGCAAATAGCATTCATTGTTTACCATACTTATCGAAGTATCTTCTTCTACAATCATAGTCGCTGTACCGGTTGATTCAAAAATCGAATGGTATTTTTCCTCACTTTTTCTCAGTATCTTCTCAATTTGCTTTTGCTCTGTAATATCTATTGAAATTCCAACGAGACCTAAGATATCACCATTTTCATTAATTATCTTCGAAGTTTGCAGGGAAATCGGAAATTCCTTACCCTCTTTTGTTAAATTCAGAAGTTCGCCCTTCCAGCTATCTTTTCTACTATAATTAAAAATATCTTTTAAAATATCAGGAGAATTATTTGGTGACTGAAGTATTTTTACATGTTGCCCGATAATCTCTTCATAAGAATAACCATATTTATTACAGAACGCCTGATTGACAAAAATGAATTTGTCTTCAAGATCCGTGATGGTTACAATTTCTGCAATACTTTTAATTGTATGCGCTAGTAGCTGTGTTTTTTCTTCCGTCTGCTTCCGTTCGGTGATGTCCCTGACCATTGTAATGATATACCCCCGATTAAGCTGGACGTAACTAATATTGACCTCCACCGGGAAGGTCGTCCCGTCCTTGCGTTGATGAAAGCCTTCCCTCACAATGGATCCAAGACTTCGAATTTCGTCTTTTATCTCCGCGAACAGTGATGGGTTTATGATTAGACCGATATCGGATACAGTGAGAGTCAGGAACTCCTCCCGTGTATATCCGAGTTCGGACCATGCCTTTTCGTTGGCGTCAAGAAAACGGCCTGTATTCGGATCAACTACCTCTATAGAATCATTGGAGTTGTCGATTAATGTTCGAAATAACTTTTGTTTTTCTTCCGCCATCTTGCGGTCAGTGAAATCATGAAAAATACCGAAAGTCCCTATAAATTTATTGTTATCAAACCGTGGAGTTGCATTAACAAAAATGACTTTTTTACTTCCATCCTTTAAGTTTATTTCTATTTCATATGAATTACTTTTTCCTTGACGGCGTTGCGCAGTTTGATTTTTTATTATTGTGAAATTTTCATCTGAAATAAAATTGTCCAAACATACACCTGTTAATTCTCCTTTGCCAACATTAAATATTTTTTCAGCGGCAGGATTTACAAAAATAAATTTTTCTTCTTCATCTGTTATACCAATACCTTCACCCATATTTTCAACTAAGTTACGATATTTTTCTTCACTCTTTTGTAATGCTTCCTCCGCCTGCTTGCGCTCGGTGAAGTCCATATATGTTCCGAGTATGCCGTTTACCTCCCCCTTAGAATTTCGCAGAGGTATCTTGTTCGTAAAAAGCGTTATAATTTTCCCTTCAGGGGTCGTCTGTGGTTCTTCGATGTGTAATTTGGCACAGCCGCTCTCAATGACCTGGCGGTCATCGTTGCGATATAATTCCGCCTGATCATGCCACCCCATCTGGTAATCATCTTTACCGATGATGTCTTTCGGATCGGTAAATCCCGCATCGCTCACGAATGCTGCGTTACAGCCCAAGTAAACGAGATTCCTGTCCTTCCAAAAGACTCTCACTGGTATCGCGTTGATAATCCCTTCAATGATCTGCTGTGATGAACGCAAAGCCTCTACTGCCTTCTTTTGCTCGGTAATGTCACGGAAGATGCATAAGACATATTTCTCGTCAGACATTTCTATTAGTGAATATGACGCATCAAGAGAGTAATGCTTTCCATTCTTGGATGTTAACTCTTTAAGCATACGTTCATTTTTCTTACCGCTTGAAATAAATTCTTTGTAATATTTCAGAAGACCCGCTTGTTCCTTTTTCTCGAAGACTATCTCAAAAGATTTTCCGATAAGGGACTCTTTATCAAACTCGGTAAGATTGTTATAAGCATTGTTAGTGCTGATTACTTTTCCTTCCAAATCTATTACGAGCATTGCATCTGCGGAATATTCCCAAACTGCCGAGAGTAATTGTTCTTGGGTTAATTTAGTGTATTTTTTCATGATTTTTTCTTAATCTTTATACATAACTCTAATTTTATAACAATTATCATCTTCAGAAAGAAATCTTGTTTTCTTTACTGAACGATTCATTATTTAACATAATTTGTTTAAAATCAGTGATTTATTAATATACCAAAAATAATGAGTAATATATTCACAATAAAAGATGTTCTAAAGAAAGCAAAATATAGTGTTCGCAATATTTTCCCGTATAATATCATAGTTAGCTTATATAATCCCAGAAAATACAATAAAGCATATATATTTTCAAAATATAAAAGAAGGATAAGCATTCCTAAAATTAATTGCCTCAGTAGGTAAACATTTTATAAAAATATGATCTGCGCTCAGTATAAGGACGGTTGTGGGCTGAAACTGTTTTTGTGAAGTACACTCATTAGGATTTTCTTTGGCTGGAATCCGTAGGTTAATAATGTATAACCGGCTCTATTGCTCACACCATTAATATTGCTTGTTCTTTTGATTATTTTAGTTATTCGGTTCATATTATTATTATTTTCAATTTATAACCATGACTTATGTAAAAAATAATTACTAATAATATTTTGTAATAAAAGTTGTAATTAATTTTCGTTATTTCAAGTTTATTAATGTTTTTTAGTTTGATAAACAATATTTTTATTTATTATTTAATTCTCTTAAAAACAGATAGTCGTATGTTTTGCCTGTCAATTTTAAATAATAATAATTATACTTAATTATATAAGAATTATTTAACCTAATAATATTTAATTTTTATGAATACTATCAAAACTACTACAGGGAATAATACAATTTATTCATATCTTATTGAAAGTTACAAGTTAATTTTTATTTGTTCTACGTATATAAAAATAATTGATAAGTTTGGGGAAACTGTATTTGATGCAATGGTAAGATTAAATATTGACAAAAATTTTGAAGACTTAAACAATCCATATATTGGTAATAAATTGAACGGAAAAACAATTGATATATTAAAAGAATTTAATCTAAAAATTTCCTCTATTCGAAAATTAATAAGTAATAATGATATTGAAAGATTTGTTAGATATCTTTCAGTAAATTATTTTCAAGATAAATAAATAATATGAATAAATTTGAATTTAAAGATATAGAATTAACGTTAATTTCTGATGCAATAGATATTGCAATAAAAGAAGAAACTAAACAAAAAGAAAAAACAATAAAGAAATTCAATAAAAGCCCTGATAAGGTAAATGAAATTCTTATTAAAAGTTTAACATTAAGGAATGTAATTTTCAAAAAACTTAAAAAGAAAATAGATAAAACAGTAACTGAAATTTTGAAGAAACCTAGTTTTTAGTGCAATTTTTCTTTTTAATAAATTGTTCCTTGATATAAATTATAGTTTATTAATTTTGTTCAAAAACTGCGGCAAAACTATATTTTGCTGTATTTTTCAAGCATTTTTCGAACCTGTTTAACTTTTGCAACACTTCAAAATATTGAATAATTAAAGAATATAATATTTTGAAGATATACTAGATATTTGGAAAGGTTATTCTATTTTTATCTATAACAATCTCCTTCTAAACACAAAAATGACACAAAAAAATGTATTTTCAGAACTGTTTTTTCTGACTTTTTCATCACTGAAAAAGCATAACAAGAATAAAAACAAGCGTAATTTATTAGAATTAGTTATTTTTCGTTTCTTGGTAAAATTAACTAACATCCTTTTCCTCTCTTAATATTAAAAATTAAGTATTTTCTAACTCGAAATTATTGTAAATTACTATTAAAGTAAGGAATAATTATAAAAATGAAACCAGTGAAGAAAATCAGTATATTAATAATTGAAGATAATCGTCTGCTCCGTGATGGCATCACATCCATGATTAAAGAACAGCCGGATCTAAAAATAATTGCATCTATCAGCGATAGAAAAGATTCCTTATCAAAGATTTTAGAGTTTAAACCGGATATTGTCTTAATAGACCTTGGCCTGCGCAGTCAAAACAGTCTTGAGGTAGTTAAATCCGTAAAAGAAAAATCTACCGGTATTAAAATTATTGTTATGGATCTTATGCCTGTTGAGAACGATATTCTTGAATTTGTTAGAGCTGGCGCTTCGGGTTTTATTCTTAAGAATGCAATAGTTAATGAATTTCTGAAAACAATCCGCTCTGTTGCTGCAGGTGAAAAAGTTCTTCCTCCGAACATGGCAGATTCACTTTTTTCCCAGATTGTTACAAGAGCTGTGAATGGATCTGAGCATGTCGATTTGAAGTATGCGGTTCGGATGACAAAACGTGAACGTGAGGTAATTGATCTGATTGCTGATGGTCTGACCAATAAGGAAATCGGGCAAATTCTGCATCTTTCTCCTTATACAGTAAAAAGCCACGTTCATAATATTTTAGAAAAGATGACATTACACGCAAGGGTACAAATTGCAAACTTTGCACATACGAACAAAGAATTTAAAGAAAACGCTGACTCTGCAACTAGTTCAAATTATTAATTACATTTCAGTACGAATTAATTTCTTTATGCCGGTTTTTTAACGAATTTATCTGCTTTTCTACTTTTTGCCATTTTTTTCTTATCCTGTTCAAACCTTTCGGTTTTTGCTTTTTCCATTTCAATCATTTTAAGAGTTTCTGATTCTTCTTCTTTAAATTCAGATTTTAAAACCACAATTTGAGCTTCTGTTGCGGCGCGTTTAAGTTCTAATCCAAATTGATTGCGCTCAATTTCCTGTTTACGCATTAATTGTTCCGCATCGTTTTTCGCTTCCTGTGATAATCGTGCAGACCCGGTCAATACGCCTTCCGGACCAACATAGACATCAAGCAATTCAATGCCGTGATCGGTAAGAATGAATTCCCGAATCTGGTTAGAATGTGCCATTCCCCGCGATTTAAGAATATACAATCCTCTGTTACGCTCACCACCAATTTCAATATCACGTAAAAGCAGCCAGGCATCTATCAGTGAAGATATTGACATATCCGTTAGCTCCTGATTTTCACCTGAGTTTGTGAGACTTGCAAAGAATGCCGTAATGTTTTTCAACTTTAAAAAATCCACAAGACGAAGCAGCATTGTTTTGACTTCTGCTTCATTCCCTCCGATAACGAATGCATCAATAGGGTCAAGAACAACAATTTTCGGTTCTACTTTAGTAATTAATTTGATAGAAGCAGTCAGATGATGTTCCAGTCCATGGAGAGTCGGACGCGTTGCATGAAAATAAAGCAATCCTTTTTTCACGTATGGCTCCAAGTGTATTCCGATTGAAGACATATTTCGCATAAACTGGCTCGGGGATTCTTCAAAAGCAAAATAAAGAACTTTCTCCCCGCGCTTACAGGCGGCTTCGACAAATTGTGCTGCAAGGCTTGTCTTGCCGGTTCCTGCGGAACCTGATACAAGCACGGTACTTCCCCTATAGTATCCTTTACCGGAGAACATTGTGTCAAGACGTGGAATTCCTGTGGATATTCTTTCATGGGATGAGATGTGATTCAAACCGAGCGAAGTAACCGGCAGAACAGAAAAACCATCTTCATCAATTAAGAAAGGATATTCATTTGTACCGTGAGTTGAACCGCGGTATTTAACAATTCGTAAACGTCTTATAGATGATTGGTCTTTAACCCTATGGTCAAGCAATATAACGCAATCCGAAACGTATTCTTCAAGTCCCTGGCGTGTTAAAGTACCATTTCCCCGTTCACCGGTGACTATTGTTGTAATGCCTTTCTTTTTCAACCAACCAAATAACCGTCTCAGTTCCATTCGTACAAAAGTAAAATTGGGCAACGCTGAAAATAGAGATTCAATAGTATCCAGTACAACACGCTTAGCCCCGATGCTTTCAATTGCTCTGTGGATACGAACAAACAGACCTTTCAAATCATATTCACCGCTTTGTTCAAGTTCACCCCGTTCAATTTTAATGTGTTCAAGCCAAATCTTTTTTTGTGCTACAAGTTTATCCAAATCAAACCCTAATGAAGCAACATTTGCAGTAAGTTCTTTTTCGGTTTCTTCGAATGAAATAAAAACACCGGGTTCATTGTAAAGTGTTGCACCGCGAACGAGAAACTCCATTGCAAAAAGTGTCTTGCCGCAACCGGCACCGCCGCAAACCAGTGTAGGTCTGCCCTTAGGTAATCCTCCGCCGGTTATTTCATCCAATCCTTGAATACTTGTTGGGGATTTTGGAAGAGTGTTACGTTTAAAATTTAAGTTGCCCTTTTTCACCGGATTTTTTTCCAAATTAATCATTTCAGTGTCTTTTTTTGTTTGTTATTCTCCTCTATTTCTCTGACTCTTATATCATCGAAATCATGGAAAATCTTCAAAAATATATATTTGTAATTAATGTACATATTACTAATTAGTAATCATATAGTCCATTGGGATGAAAAAGGAACTAATTATTAAAGTTTAATTTCTAAATACAAATATTAATTACAGACATTTAATCAACAATCTGTTTTGTTATTGTATCAGTGTTGTTATAACGTTATTATTAGTCGGATGTCAATCAGCATTTGGAAATACCACAAAGAATAATAATATAGAATACATTATCTGTGTCGAATACAGTTTCGATAATTTGAAATCTTTTTTACATCTACCTCATACCGTACCCCCACTATTATTATAATAAATCATACAAGTCTTACAAACTGGTACAAATAGCATTTTTTTTCAATTTCTTCATCTTTTTTCTTACCTGCTTCACTCCTGTGTCACTTTTAGATTTTAAAAAATTTAAAGGGTATAATATATCTAATACAAAATTTAAAGGAAGGATACTTTCATGTTTTTATCTAAAAACAAAAATACACGCGGCAGGTACTATATTTACTACAAAGATGATAAAGGTAAAAGAAAAGCTGTCTCTACAATCACCGCTTACAAGAATGAAGCTCTCGCCTTTTTAATTACATTTGCAAATAAAAGAAGTGGTAACAAATTGGTGTACAAATTGGTAACATACTGGTAACAATGCAAAACAGCCCGAAAAAAAGTTGATTTTCGGGCTGCTTTTAGCGGAATCGACGAGACTCGAACTCGCGACCTCCTGAGTGACAGAACCTTTCCTTTATTGACAATCTTTCAGTAATTGAATATTTTATTACAATATTTATTACTAAAATATGGATATATATCTGTTTTTATAAATATTTATTTGCTATCACAGAAAGGTTAAAAATAAAAGCATTTATTTAATTAACAACATCTTTTTCGTTTCGCTGAAATTATCTGTCGTTAGCTTATAAAAATAAACGCCGCTGGAATATTGTGATGCGTTGAAGGTTGCTTCATATGTTCCTGCGGTTTGTTTTTCGTCCACAAGTGTTTCTACTTCACGACCGAGTACATCGAAGATTACAAGTTTTACAGAACTATTTTTTGGTATTTCATATCGAATTGTTGTAGTTGGATTAAACGGATTAGGGTAATTTTGCTTTAAAGAACATTTTACAGGAACAATTTTGGAAATTTTATTTATTACTAATATCTCCGAGTATGTTCGTCGCCAGGCTGAATGTTCATAAGTACCAGCAAAGATATAATTATTTGCAGTTAACAAAGCGACAACCGACGGAATAACTGTGAATCCTTGATTTTTATTTATCCAGTTCGCTCCATTATTTGTGGAAAGAAAGACACCGCCGGAACCGGTGGATATATAATATATCCCTGCAAAGATATTATTTTCGCTTGCAGCAAGAGAATAAACAGTTTTATCATTTAAAGTGGTTTGTGTCCAGTTCGCACCGTAATTTGTCGACAAATATACTCCATAACCAATTGTCCCGGCAAAAATGTTGTTCCCAATAGTAGTAAGTGCTTGGGCAGTATGATTATTCAAAGATGTTTGAATCCAATTAGATCCGTTATTTGTGGAGTAAAAAACACCTGATTCACCAATACCTGCAAAAATATAATTTCCAAGTGTTGCAAATGAATAAACATATTGATTGCTAATAGTTGTAATATTCCAGCTTGCACCAAAGTTTGTGGAGATATAAATTCCATCACCATTTGTTCCGGCAAAAACATTATTCCCATAAGTTGCCAGAGAAACAACAGAATAATAATTTCCCAAATTTGTTTGAATCCAGCTTGTGCCGTTGTTTGTAGAACGATAAGTGGCATACTGAGACCCGGCAATAATATTATTTCCTGCTATCGTAAGAGAATAAATAAATTTATTATTTAAAGAAGTTTGAGACCAGTTCGTTCCATTATCAGTTGAGACATAAACGCCGTATTGTGATGTCCCTGCAAATATGTTATTTCCAAGTAAAGTAAATGAATAAACAAATTGATTAGTTCCTATGCCATTACATTGCACCCACTGGCTCTTACAATTATTAATATTAAACGATAAATTATAGATAATAAGAAAAGCGATAATCATGAAGAACTTAGAAAATATACTTTTCATAACATTCTCTCCGATAGATGATTTATTTAATGTAATTATAATATTAATATTTTAATATTACAAAAAATTGATTATACTTTTTTTAATTACTAAATTTATTACTAAACTATTAAAAATACCTTAAAAATGAACTTTGGAGTCTGTTCAGTTTGGTTAGGACGGCTGAACTGTGAAGGAATAAAGCGATTAATAAGTATTATACAAATATATTAGTTAAATAAAAAAACCTATCATTTCTGATAGGTTTATCCGCGGAATCGACGAGACTCGAACTCGCGACCTCCTGAGTGACAGGGCGAGCAAGGGCGCTAATAACCGCTCTGGAAGCGTGTTTTCAAGGTTTTTTCTTCCCATTTTTACCTAATTTTACCCCAAGTTCAAGAAATAATGGTCACAATTTTGATAATAATAGTCAAAGTCATTATTATATTTTCATAAACCCCTACATCACAACCTATTAATTATTTTTTTATTCTATATCTTATAGGGGTTTTTCTAATATATTCATCAGCTTCCCTTTCAATATCCTCACTGGATTTTATTCTATGTTTAAATATCCGTTCATCAAGTTCTGTCTTTTTAAAATATATTTTTTTGCCCTTAGGTTTATAATACGGCAGTGTACTTTGACATGTCATCTTATATAAATAAGATTTAGATACACGAAGATATATACTCGCCTATTCCAGGGTTAAAGTCTGTTTATATTGATCTTTTAGCAAAGATTCAATATTCTCCAGTTTTTCCAAAATTTGTTTTACCATTTTTTCTGTATTGATTAAATAAACCATATAAATATTTTAATATAATTTAATTATTGAAGACAATATAACTCTATTAAAATTAATTTTTATATTAATTTTCATTATTAATAAATTAACTTTTAGTTTCATTTGATCTGATATTCTGTTATAGACTGGTGGTTATTTTATTTTGGGTTAACTTTCGAAGGGTTTTTCAAGTTTGTTTAAAGTATATCTCATTTTGATATTAATATTTTATATCTGCGGATCTTCACCGTGAAAAGGCGGGGAATAACCGCAAAAACAGCTTAAAATCGCAGTTTTTAAAAATTATTTTACCTCAGATTACCTCAGATTGCACCAGATTACCTCAGATTGCACGAGATTTACTCACAAAAATTCTTTAATAAAAAAACCGGAGCGAATATCTCCGGCTATTAATTTAAAGTTAAATTGAATTTTTATTTTATCAAAAGCATTTTCTTTACCTCAACATATTTATCCGAAACAAGGCGATAGAAATATACTCCGCTGGCAAATGGTTGTCCATTGAAAGTTAATGAATATTTTCCGGCTTTTTGGAATTCATCATTTACGAGTTTTAACATCTGCCTGCCGAGTATATCATAAAATATAATTGAGACTTTAGCGTCCTTAGGTAAGTCGTAATTAATTTTAGTTGTAGGATTAAACGGATTTGGGAAATTTTGATATAATTCAAACGATTTAGGCATTTCATTGTTCATGGGACGAATGCCGATTGGGGGACCTCCGCCATTTGTTGTTTTAAGGATTTTATTTCCTACTCCCGAAATATATCCGTAATTATTGTTAATGAAATAAACAGATAATAAATCATTACTGGTTAGAGAATTTTGTTTAAACCAGGAATCACCTGCATTTGTCGTTTTAATAATATCTCCATAATTGCATACTCCAAATCCTGTTAAATTATTAGGAAAATATATTGAATTAATAATATTCGAAGTCATTGATGATTTATAAAGCCAAGTCGAACCTGCATCCGTTGTTTTATAAATATATTGTTTACCTCCCAAAAAGCCAGTATTCGGGGTAATAAAATAAATAGAATGAAGATATCTATCAACTGGAGAATAAAACGATTGAACATTCCATGAAATCCCTCCATTTGTTGTTTTAATTATAACACTTGAATCCGGTGGACCAGTATAAGTACTTCCAACTGCAAAACCATTATTTAAATCTGTAAAAAAGATATTGTATAATTCATAATTTTGAGACAACGGTATAGGTTGTATAGTCCAATTTAATCCTCCGTTAGTAGTTTTAATAATTTTTGAGCCACAAACATATCCTGTATATATGTTACAAAAATATGTCCCAAAAAAAAGTCCATTAGGTCTATTTAATAATAACCAGTCGTTTCCAAAATTTGTCGTTTTATAAAAATATACATGACCTATTAAATAACCTGTATTTGAATCGGGAAAGCTCAAAGAGTAATTATCATTATTTATATTTGGTACAAGCCATGTCTGACCTCCATTGGTTGTTTTATAACCACCAACGACTCCAGAGTTGAAATTTTTAAAATAAATACCTGATAATGGATAATTTGAAGGAGATGGGATTTGAAACCAATCTTGTTGCGAATATAAAATTTGACTAGATAGAATTAAAGTAAAATATAAAAGAATTCTAATTATGCTCATTTTATTAATTTTATATTTTTAAAATATTAAACCTAAACCGGTTGTAAATTCAAATAAATGATTCCGTACAGATATAACATCAGTTCTGGAACTTAAAGTACTTATTTTATTAAAACCCTGACAATATCTTAATTCTAATGTTACCAATAAATTTTTAAAAGGATTAATTTCAGACCCTATACCAATTACAAAGCCATAATCTATATTGCTCATATTTGGTACTTGTTCAAAATTTAGTAACATAAAGGTTTTTTTTATTAAAAAATCGAATTTAGGTCCGGCTATTAAATAAGGAAAAAATTTTATGCCGCTAATTTTTATTTTCGATAATATTTCAAAAGATAAATAATTAAAAAGTACTTTTGCCCTGTTTTTTTCTTTATTGCTTTCATAATATTCATTCCATGAATAAGGTAAATATGAACCACTTTGTGAATAATCCATCCCGGTACGGATGTGTAAATAATTCGAAATTCTATAATCATAATACAATCCTACCAAAAGACCCGTGATATAATTACCATTGGTTGTAGTGTTATCTTCTTTTGATATCCACGTTTGGTTAGAAATAGCTATTCCACTTTTAATAGATATTAAACTTTTGCCCTGGGAATAAACTGGAATATTCCCTATTACAAAAGTAATTTGGATTACCAGGAAATAATAAATGAGTTTCTTCATAATAGCTTATTTGAATTTATTATTTTTATTTTAACACAATCATTTTTTTTACACTCTTAAAACTATCAGCTTCAATTATATAATAATAGACTCCCGAAGATAAATTTGAACCATCGAAGATAACACTATAATAACCAGCAGCTTTAATTGAATTTACTAAAGTAGTAACCTCTTGACCCAAAACATTGAAAACTCTCAGGATAACTTTTCCATTATTGGGTAATGCATATCGTATTAATGTACTAGGGTTAAATGGGTTTGGATAGTTTTGTGACAATTGATAAAATTTAGGTAAGTCGTTAAAAGTTTCATTTTCCGAAGCCACAGCAGTATTAATTTGAGGTAAATCATTTTCTGTGTTTTGAAATTTATTAATTTTTTCAAATGAACCTATACTTGCACTGAAAAAAGGGTTACCGACATTGTTAGTAATAGAAACATGAAATCCTGGAAGTAGTTTTATACTATTACCAGCTTTTAATGTAAAAGAAGCTCCATCAAGAATTTGAACATCATAATTAATACCTTGATTACATGGTAAAGTTGCGTTATTGTAAGCATTTATTTGTAATTGTTGACTATTATCTATAACCTTAATACCTCCGTTACAATCAGAATAATTGTATGGCAGTTTATATAATAAATTTCGCTTAAGAGGTTCTGCAATATCAATTAGTCCAAACCCCATATCACAATTCCATGTCATATTATGACGAATTAACCATGCACAACAGTCATGATGAGTTTCACAATCTCCTTCACATTTTAATCCACCAAACCCGCCTGTGCAACTCTCTCTATTTGCACATGCTAAAACACATTGTTCGAGCGGATCTGCATT
>Ga0182021_10003813_pt1 | contig 17706 bp, 13 predicted proteins | sample 612E3MmetaG_FD_120493 | JGI IMG/M metagenome (GOLD analysis project Ga0182021, IMG submission 120493) | Permafrost microbial communities from Stordalen Mire, Sweden - 612E3M metaG (Illumina Assembly) | ecosystem: Environmental > Terrestrial > Soil > Wetlands > Permafrost | place: Sweden... | reverse complement strand
TGAATTCGGGACCTTCCTCCCAAGAAAATACACATTAGGTAGTTTGTGTAATTCACTATCTATGAAGTCTTTATCCTCAGGGCCAACTAAAACCAGGTTCCAGTCAGGTCTTGTTTTGGCAATGTATACCAAAATACCAATATCTAACCGGATTGTGGTAAGATATCCCGTGTATCCGATCCTTGGATGAGAGATACCGGTTACATCATCAGGAATCAATAATTTACCTTCGGGATCAGAATATAAAGAAACATCGCAACCCTGGCCAATCATATGAGAGTTCTGGTTATGTGACCATGCATACTCTTTAAAAAATTCCGAGTTAGTGACAACGATGTCAGATTTTGCAATCAGTAAAGGTTCAAGCCTGGTTCCATGCAAAGCATGATAACTGACCAGGGTGACTGCATCCCTCAGAAGGTAAATATTGACCTTTGGATCAAGGAACTCCTTAAAATAAAATCCATGAACCATTGAGTTATCGTTAAGGAGGATACAGTCTTTAAATCCAAGCCTCGCAATTGCTTTTTTAATTTGCCTGGATATCTTAAAGCCATTGACCTTATTGAAAAAATCAAATACATATTTATTTTTTATCCAGTTAATTGATTCCATGACAGTCCTGGGGTAAAGCACCCATAAATTGTCATTGAACCTGACCAGATCCGGTTCTTCGCCTTTAAATATTCTCAGGTATTTCTGAGTTTCGGGCAATTGTCGTTTAAAAATCTGGAAACTCCTCTGTAAAGCAGGATTTACATAAAGAACCCTGTTCTTTTTCGAGATCTCAATTGCAGTGTACTTTATAGTTGTTGCAATTTCAATATCCCAGGATGTCAATCCAAAAACGACAAAGTCTTTTGACTCAATCATGACTTACCATTTAAACGTTTGATTATACACTTTAAGAACATCACCAGCCATTTTCTTCCAGGTAAATTTCCTTGCCTGTTCCAGCCCGGAGGCAATCAGATTCGAACGTAAAACCGGACCAGAAAGCAGTGTAAACATTTTTTCGGTGATCTCTTCCGGTTTGAACGGATCAATGAATAAAGCAGCATTCCCGGCAATTTCAGGCATTGACGAGGTATTTGAGGTGATTACCGGTGTTCCGCAGGCCATAGCCTCAAGCATTGGGATCCCGAAGCTTTCCCTGAGCGAAGGATACAGAAAGATCGTACTCAGGGAATAAATGCCGGGCAATTCCGTATTGGGGACATATCCGGTAAGAAGAAGATGATCGGCGATTGAAGGATCCCCCACCTCTTCAATCAGCCTGTCAAGTGACGCCCGGTCAAGATCAAGCATTACCAGGGGTATCTTTTCATCGGATTTCTTCAGGAACAATGAATATGCCTTAAGAACTCCCTCTGTATTTTTTTTCGGATCCGTATTCCCGAAAAATAAGAAAAACCGGTCGGGGAGGTGGTATTTATGTTTCACTGCAAGAAGGGCTTCCGGGTCTGCAATTGGCCGGAAATGTTCGCTTACGCCATTGTAAACAGCAACAACTTTTCCCGGGTCAATGTTAAAAAAATCCACGATGCGCTTCTTCTCAAATTTAGAGACTGTGATTATTTTTTTGCAGTTTCTGACTACTCCCGGAACAACCATCCTGCGATACAGGTTCCCGCATTTCTGGTAATTGCTGAATTCCTTGCTCCGGAGGCTGAGCTTTTCCATATATATAATATCATGCAATGTCACCACAAGCGGGATGGAAGTATGGAGTGGAGCTGTGTTACTGGTACAATGGAGAATCTGGCAGGACGCATCCCTGGCTGCTTTCGGAAGGACAACCTGTTCCCATACAGGATAAGGGGCATTCTTCATTTCAGCAATTTCGAAGTTGTCTACTGCATGAAGGCAGCGATCTTCATCTTGTTTGACAAATACAACATATTCATTCACTTTATCAATGGCCTGAAGGTTTCTTACAAGTTCAAGAGCGACCATATCCATCCCATGCTTCTTTTTCCTGAATAAACGCTGTCCTTCAATTCCTATTCGCATGATTTAAATTTCTAAGGTGTCTGAATGTCATGATTGGTGTGGATAAAATGCTTATCTGACTTACGAAGCCGAAACAAAAGGGACAACATCAAAACAAATGCCAGAGGCAGATACAGCAAAGCCCTGAATGTTTCCTTCCTGTAGAAATGATTGGGGATTGAGATAAGAATTGAAAGCGCACAGGCAATAAAAGCTCCGAACCACAACCAGTTGAAAACGGGATTATAAATAAAGAGGTTGATACCAGCTATCAGGCCAAGAAGTCCCAGCAATAAAACCCGGGGAAGTGAAGAGAATTGAAGGGTCTTGTCAAAGTAATTGATGTTGCCATTGCGGAAAAGAGCAAGAACACTTGGAAAGAAATCCCTGCCAAAATAAATTATCTGCGCGGTCATCCACCGTTTTCTCTGACTGTAAAAGATTTTTGATGACTGTACTTTTTCATCCAGCACGAAGGCATTATCAAGGTAAGAAATAAAAATGCCGTCTCTGAGCAATTTAAGTTCAAGCTCTTTATCGAAGCCTCCAACAGCAGTAAGCTGCGGAATGTATCGTCTGTATATATCGGTATGAAATGCCATGGCAGAGCCGATCAGGGCCGAAGACAGGCCAATGGCAACATGGCCTCTGCGGAAAATGTTATTGTTTACTTCTTCACTGATAGCATCCAGGAATGCAAAAGAAGTATTTGTGTTTTTTGCTGAACGATGGCATTGCACAACCCGGAAACCGGAATCGAGTGCCAGGTTCAGTTTCCTCAGAAAACTCATCTCCATAAGATTATCTGCATCGAGAATTACGATGACCTCGGTTTTCGGGTTCAGATAGTCAATGGAAAGCTTCAGGGATTCCACCTTAGTACTCTCGGCTAATCTCGCTTCTATCAGTTTGATCGGGTAACTCCTGAGCCTTTGAAGAGACTCTTCAGCGAAAGTATCTGCAAGAAGGATAATTTCGACCAGCTCCCCCGGATAATCCTGCTGTAATGCCGATTTGATGACCGTATCAATAATACGGTCCTCTTTATACGCGGTGATCACGATGGTAATATGCCTGAAACTTGTAAAAGGATTTTGCCTGACGTCTTTTTTAAAAAATCCGCATACCGCAAAAAACAGCAGATATAAGGCATTGCCGCCGAGATAACTTAAAATAAGGACCTGGAAAACTCTGATTATTTGGTGATAGCTATGCATTGGCCAGGTTTTCTTTTAAAGATGGTTTTAACCGTTATCAAGTCCATGAACAGTATGATACCACTTTCTCCTCGCATGATAGATACGGGTTAACGACAGCAGCATCATGAAAAATCCTTTAGGAAGAAGGAAAATGGCTTTAAAGGTTTTCCAGTTGTAAAATCTGAGAGGTGTGGAAAACATCAGGGTAAGTATGCATAATGCAGTCAGTATGCCCCAGGCACATGTATAGATCACTGGATTTATTAAAATGGATAGGACCGAAAATAAAACCAAAAAGCCAAGAAGAAATATCCTTGGAGGGAGTAATTGCTGGAGCAGTTTGTCAAAAAGATCAAGATTCCCTTTGGTAATCAGCTGCCTGACACTCCATAAAAAGTATCTCTTTGCATAAATCAACTGATTGGCAAGCCATCTTGTTCTCTGAACCATGAAAGCCATTGATTTCTGCACCTTTTCATCAAAGATATAGGCATCATACAGATATTCAATTTTTATTCCTGCATTAATTAGCCTGATTTCCAATTCTTTATCTTCACCTGTGGAGTCTATTTGTGAAATGTGATTTTTAAAAAGAAGGTAATCGAATGCCATTCCTGATCCTATAAGCGCGGAGGATAACCCAAGTACTCTGTGGCCTTTCCGAAAAATATGGTTATTAATTTCTTCACTCACTGAATCAAGTACAGCGAAAGAAGTATTCCGGTTCTTGGCAGTCCTGTGTCCCTGTATGGCTGAATATCCATTGTTCAGAGCTTCATTCATCCTTACCAGGCAATCTTTAGCCATTATATTATCTGCATCAAGGATCATTGCAGCATCATACTTCCCAGGGAGGCGTTTCACAGCTTCGTTTAATGCTTTTGCTTTGGAACTGATCTCGAAAACAACTTCGATTACCTGAAGAGGCAGTTTCCGGAGTTCCGCAAGGGTTTCCTTAGAAAAGCTATCCGCAATAATAACAACATCATAAAACTCAGCAGGATAATCCTGATTGAGCGCCTGCCTGGCAACGTCGAGGATTACTGCATCTTCCTTATATCCCGGAATGAGCACGGCAAAACGGTTCTGGCGCCCATTGACAGCAGCGGTTTGACTGACAGGGAAGAGTCCTGCAACTGAAAAAAGCAAAAAATAAATTGTTGTCAGGAGGAAATAAATGAACAGCAACAATTGAATACCAAGAAAAACAAGCTTTAATATTTCCAATATCATCATATCAATGATTTATTCATAAATCGAGAATACTAATGCAAATATAATCGAATCAAAAGAGGAATCCAAAAGTTTGTTACAAATATGGATTGTCGTGAATCTGTGGATTGGCAATGTTTTTGAGATGCCATCCTATCGCCCTCGCATAGGCATAAAAGTAAGTCAGCCTGCCTTTCACCAGGTACCTGAAAGCGTTTTTTGGAATTGCAACTGCGAGCTGATATAATATACCCAGGTAAAAGTCCTTTCCCGTCACATTCCGCCTCATAAAAACAAGCCTGTTGCGGTTTTGATAATACGTTTTTGAAGCACTGAGTTTACCCACTGATATTGATTCCTTGTGATAGACCAATGAATTGTGGACGTACCAGATTGTGTAACCGGCATTTTTGATACGGTAGCTCCAGTCGGCTTCTTCATAGTAAAGGAAGAATATATAGGACATTATCCCGATCTCCCTGATCACTTTCATTGAAACCATCATCGCAGCGCCATGGGCATAGGGAGTTTCCTTATCTGTATCGTACTGCCCTTTGTCTTTTTCGCGATATCCTATCGCAAAACTCCGCATTGTCCGGTGGTCAATCGGAGTATAACCGGCAAACTGGATAACCGAGCGGTCATAATAAAAACGCAGTTTGGAGCTGACACAGCCTATTTTAGTGTCGGACTGCATCTTTTTAACCAGGGGTTCGAGAAAACCCTTATCAACGATTGTGTCGTTATTTAAAAGCAAAACATATTCACCCCGGGCACGCATGATTCCAAGGTTGTTTCCTCCGGCGAAACCCATGTTTACATTACTTTCATAAAGTACAACCCAGGGAAACTTTTCCTTGATAAGCCGTGGATTGTCATTCCCGGAATAATTGTCAACCACAATGATCTCAAAGTTCGGATAGGTGATCCTGGTCAGGGATTCAATCATTTCAAGTGTATCTTCCGAGCCATTGAAGTTTACCGTGATGATGGAAACAAGGGGATATGATTGAGAAGGCATCTCAGTTTAATTTGGGGCTCATATGCAGCTTCCGGTTAAATGCATTACTGATATGCCAGCCAATTGCATTTTTATACGCCCTGAAAAGCCCGAACTGGCCTTTAAGAAGAAAAATGAGCATATTTTTCGGAACGGCGATAAGGAACAGGTAAAGCATTGCCAGAAAAAATAAGAAGCCATGAACATTCCGTCTGAGGTATAGGATGCGGTTACGGTTAAGATAATAGATCTTAAGCGGACTCATTGCACCCGTTGTAATCGAATCCTTATGAAAGACCAGGGAATTGTGGACATATCCAATTCTATATCCGGCATTTTTTATCCTCTGCATCCAGTCAATCTCTTCATAGTACAGAAAAAAGATATCAGCCATGAGTCCTGCTTTTTTCATAACCTCAAGCGGGATCATCATAGCTGCCCCATAGGCATATTCAGTGTATGAGTCCTTGTCGTACTGCCCTTTATCTGTTTCCTGGAAACCTATTCCTTTATTTCTGACGGTAATCGGGTTAATGGGAGTAAATCCTGCATATTGTATAAGGTCAGGACGGTAAAAGTACCGGATCTTCGGGCTTACAACCCCGAGTGAGGGATCCTGCAAAAGTTTGGCCACAAGAGGTTCGATGAATCCCGGATCAACCTCGGTATCGTTATTGATCAGCAGAAGGAAACTTCCTTTTGCGATTCTGATACCGAGGTTATTTCCACCTGCAAATCCCAGATTTTCATTACTTTCAATAAGTATTATATCAGGGTGTTTCTCTTTGAGTATAGCAGGTTTTTTGGCAGGGGATGCGTTATCAACAACAATAAGTTCATAGAACGGATAAGTGATTTTTTTAATGGAGTCCAGAAAAGCAAGGGTGACCTCCGGCTGGTTATAATTAACCGTGATAATAGAAACCATTGGATATGCTTCCGCCATATTTTATTGGGATGTTGGTATTTTTATTTTTCTGGGCTCCGTGAAGGAGTCTGTTTGCTTTCCTGTTCGCGTTCCAACTCTCTCTTGTGCTGAATATAGCCGGCGATAAACCCTATCGGAGTAAAAAGCAACAGCCCTATGATCATATGAATGACTACACCTGTCATTTGCCTGTTTAATTAACCTGGATTCAATTGAATTTTATCCGCTTCTGCCATCAGTTGTTTATCCATCGCCGGAGCCATAAACACATAGGCCATACTGGTATAAACGATCATTCCTGTAGGGAACTGGCCAAGAACCGCGTTACCGTAACTTGCAACCAGGACGCCGAAAACACCGCATAAAAGTGCGGCAGTTTTAACCTCCAGATCCTTATTCTTTATCCGGAACATGCTTATATATAAACCCTTGCCTGTAAACCAGCCCAGCACAAACAAATGCAGATACAAGCCAATTATACCGCATTCAGCCCAGATCAGGACGAACCAGCTGTCGGTAGCAATGCTTGAAAGAAATGTTTCTCCCGTGTATGTGATCGCACGGCTACCTGCATGGCCTATACCGCCTCCGAACGGCCTGGTTTTCAGGTAGGCCTCAAAAATAGACTGGTTTTTAAGCCTGATCTGGAAAGAGGCATCGTCTTCAGGCGTAAATGCCGAACGCATCCTGTATATCTGATAATTGCTATCCCCAATTGTCGTGTAACGGAAGAAAGAAAATATAAAGGCAAGAAAAATTACACCGATTATCAAAACTTTTACATTTTTCCTGATGATGACATACATGGCACCACCGGCAAAAGGCACAAAGATTGCACCTCGTGTGCCCGAACTCGACATACCATAATACCCCGCAATGAAAACCACAAGCCAGAATAGCTTTTGCTTTAAGCGCTTTTCATAGAAAAACATGATCATTGCTACAATACTGATATGCCCCTGGGCCGCCCCAAACTGTCCTGCATCGGAGAAAAACGAGAATGCCCGTAAGTTTCCCCATAAAAGATGAGTAACGGCGCCGCCTTCATCCAGCCATTTCTGTTCCCAGGGGTCAACGCCTATGTTCAATTGTATCCATGCTTTAGCAGAGGCAATAATCGAGATCACTGCCCATATCTTCAGAAAGCGGTCAAGGTGTTTGGGTTGATTATAAAGAAGCTGAATAAGGGGTATGACAAGTATCATATATAATCCGATACCTCGCATGGAAGCAAACCAGGCCGTTTTATTCAAAGCCTCCGGATTGAACATTTCAAGGAAGATATAAATGAACCATACCAATGCAAGGTAGGTAAGGTCATTATTGACGGGTTTCAGGTCCAGCTTTTTATCAAAGTAATGAAAGAACATGGCAATGTAGGTGGAAATCAGCGTGATATCCATTAAATAACCCAGCTTTACAGGAATATACCTGGATATCCCGATGATAAAGAAGTTAATGATCAGGGCAAACGTTATTCCAATCTCAGGTTTAAGTATAAGGCGGTAAAATGAGTAGAAAAGGACAGGCAGGGCAATTACAATGGCTGCAGTTATGAAACCTCCGATTGCCATAAAGTAACCCAGGACGATGGTAGCAATCAATAAAATTCCAACCAGAAATGGATTTCTGAGAAGTTCAGCTCCCGTTGGTATCTGGAATAGGTTCATTGTTTCTATTGAAATAAGGGTTCTTTATTTTTAAGGCGTTTATTAAATTCCTTATAAAATGCAAAGCCTTTGGAGAAAATTAATGAGAATGAAATATCTATTTCTTTTTTCAGAAAATGATACCCGATAAACAATCCGGTCACAGAAAAAACTATCGAAGCAATCGCAACAAATAAAAGAATTGTTACAGGGGGCATGGAGGGGAATAAGTAATGGAGCCCGAAAACTGCGAAAATATCACCGGCTATATTGGCGAGGGTCATGGCAAGGATTTTCTTGAAATTTTTATCCGGTCTGTTAAGGCTGTCGAGTGCAACACCAGTAAAGCGGTCAAGGGGCATCAGCATGCCAAACAAAATAAATACCATCAGTACATAGGTAATATGGGGCGATGTTGTCAGATATTTCACACCACCAAGGATGAGGATGAAATACTTGTTCAAAACCAGGCTTACCATAGCAATCACAATAAAAATATAAACAATAGGGCCGGTGTAGCCATAATAAATCCGCTTAAATCCCTCCGTATTATTTTCCATGCTCATTTTTGAGAGTTTAGGGAAGGCTGTCGTTGCAAAACTTAAAAGGGGGATCTCGATGAATTCAATATATTTCAGGGGAATTGCATATAAGGCAACGCTGGCAGGCCCCATAAAAGCGCTGAATGAAATGATAAAGCTGTCTGCTCCTTTCAGCAGGCTGCTCCCGATGCGGGTTGCCATGGAATACCTCCCGTATTTCAGGATATCCATGACTTTACTTTTATTAATATTTCGCAGGAACTGAAGGCCGGTCCACTTTTTATATATACACCATAATGATGTGGCCAGGTTTGTGGTAATATATATGTATACCACCATTGCGACATCAATTTTAATATACAGGTAGGCAATAAATATGATCACAAGAAAAGAACAAAGGTTAAAGAGCTTTATCCGGAAGATTTTACCAAAATCAACATCGGCCTGAAAAATTGACCAGGCATAATTCCACGGGAGGGTGACAAGACCGAGCAGCGGATACCAGGTAAAAAACAATGAATAGCCGCTATCCTTTAAGGCCTGGGGTATTATAAGTGCAATTGTCCAGATAATTACCGCTAAGCCTGCAAGAATTAAAAGGCCAACTATCCAGGCCGAACCCATATAGTATTTTTTATCCTCCATCTTGCTTCCTGAGAGGTATCTCACCAGGGCTTCTCTTGTAACCCCGAACCTGAGCATATCGATCAGGGATGCAGGGGTTGTAAACAGTATCCATATACCAAAATCATGGATTGACAGCATTCTGAGCAGTATCATATAGGAAAAGAGGCCGGCCAGTGCGGTCGATAGATTTCCGGCAAAAGAAAGGAAGTTGGCGTCTTTTACTATCTTAAACGATATCTGTTTTAAGAATGCCCACATGATGATTTAAATTAATGCCATTTTCAGGAAATGACATTGTCTTCACGAAACCTGAACGTCAGGATCCTTTTAACCGATCTGCGAAACTTTGATCTTGGCATTGGGATATCACCAAAAACCGAATCCAGGAACATCAATTCAACTCCGTTAAGAATAATTTGTGCAGGCTGATTCGTAACGGAAAGGAATCCATTCAGTGCAGCCTTGTCGGCATCGGTCCAGGAACGATTGGCCCGCACAACAAGGAGGGCAAGATCAAATTTCTGTATCAGATCGATAGGATAGGCATTATTAATAAGGGATGGTATTTCAATAAAAATGTAATCATATGACTCCAGATCAAGATGTTCGTAACCTCTTAATAGTTCACTGGTGTCCTTTGTCTCGAAGAAATTATCTTGTATAATGTATTGTACTTCATCCTCAGCGGGAGGGATCAGTTCGCCATTACCATAGCCTTCAGCAGGGCTAATATTTTCCTTAATATAATTCAGGAAGATCGCATTTTCTCCGAATGATTTGAACTTTCTGCTGAGTTCGCGTCCTATCGTAGTTTTACCTTCTGAGTCACGGGTGCTGAACAAAAGGATAACTGCAGGTTTCTTCAGGGTGTTATTAAGGGATTTATGCAGGCTGATCTTAATATTCTGAGCCATTATTTCAACAAGTCTAGGCAGAATAAACCCGATATCCACGTTATAAATTTGCTTGACAATCTTGGGGTACATCCCGGCGAGTTTAAGTTTGATAAAGCGTTCTGCCCTATCACCGGTTTTAATCGTAGTGTCGAAGAACTCCAGGGCAAGTAAAACAATAATTACAAAAATCAAACCGATCAATGCCGCTACAAGTACGAGCAACATAGCTCTGGAACGCAGTGCATGCAGGGGATAGAATGGAGGATCCACGACCTTGAGGTTGGTCGAGAGTTCATCGTCCTGTTGTCTGAGTTTTGCCAGGTTAAGGTCGTGCAGAAGTTCAAGGAATTCGCTTTCAGTGACCCCGATAAGCCTTTCAAACCTCTTTTGCTGGGCGCCAAGGGGGGCGAAGATCTCATAAACCTTCTGGAAATACCTTTTCCGTTCCGAAAGCACTCTGAGCGCTGCTTTGCTTTCTTCGTATGCTATGACGTTTGCCAGCCAGGAATTCAGGAGATCTTTCAGGGGCAGACCTTCAACAGAGTTTGTTACAAGGTACAGCTGGTCAATATTATCCTTTAGTTCGAGCTTTATTGCTTCAACTTTATTTTTAAGAACAGAGAGTTGTTTTATAGTTGCCGAATCATTACCAAGATCGATCTCAATATTGGCGATTTGCATGGTAGTGTTGGTCAATTCATTACGCAACCTTAAAATAGCGCTCGTATTTAACGAAAGTTTTGCGTGAGTTTCCAGCTTCTTTTCGATGATCTTTATGGCAGCATCCGAGGAAGCCAGTGCAATCTGCTTGTTCTGGTATGTGACATCAAGCTCTTCCTTGGTGATGGCAATCTCCTTTGTTTGCTCATAGAAGTTAATGATGTTGTTTTTTGAATTGAACACCAGCAGATCAGATTCGGCTCTCTGCAGCCTTCTCATTGCATCTTCAACCTGACGTTTGAAATAAGCTATGACTGCATCGGTCTGGTTCTGTCTCAGCAGTTTGTAAGAACGGATAAAACATTTTGTCAGGAAAACAAGCGTTTGCTGGGCAATACCGGGATCTGTCGTTTTATATGAAAGTCTTATCAGGTCGCTACTCTGAATTCTGTATATATCAACAGTCGACAAGGCGTTGAGGCTGTAAAACGGATCTTTCTGGGAATTCCAGAGTTCATAAATAAAATTATAATCGTTCTGATGGCCGTAATTAATAAGCTGCCTTACTAATCTGTCAAATGCTGTGGTATCTGCATAATTATGGCGCGAGAAAATCACACTTGTTGAAGTGTCAAATTGCGTATAATATTCGGTAGGAAGTATTGTAGTATCAAAAGTGCCTACCCTGACAGTACTTCTGACCGGTGCCGGTTCAATTTTATCCGGTTCCGCGGGATAGGCTGCAGGTTCAGGCATCCTGCCAGGCAAATCAACCTTCAGTCTTTGGCCGGTAGAAATTTCACTGGATTTTAATCTGTTATAGCTCATCAGTTTCCTGATGCTAAGGCCATAATTGCGCGCTATGGAGAACATGGTCTCTCCGGGTTTTACAACATGATAGGAATCCCTGTTCTGTGGTGGTTCATACGCGGTTTTCTCTGAGGTGTTTATAACATCAGGTGAGGAAAATGAGGTATCGGCCTGAGAAGTCTTCGTTGAAGGGGCCCTGAAGAATTTAGGGTTTGAACGTTTGGCTCTTCTTACGATATCCATTACATCGGGAGGTACTCTTGAGATCAGATCTTCATAATGTTCCCTTGATATGTAACGGTCATCAAAATGGTCCAGCAGGAGATGCTGGGCGAGGAGGGAGGCAGAGACTTCTTCGAGGGTCTGGCGTGATTTGATCAGGTTAATAAGGTTGTCATATGCGGTGTTTTTTACAATGATATCGGTATACGCCTGTTGCTGCACAGAATAACCTGAAGTTACACCGGTATATATCGTCGTTTCCGAAACATAACTCCATTGATCCTTACGGGTCAGAAAGAAGACAACTGCAGCAAGCAGCAGCGGGACAAATATCAGGAGCAATACGTGCCGTGAGAGGATTTTTACAAAGTAGATAATTTTCATTATTCTATTTTGTTAATAATGTTGAATTTAAAACCACACAATTCCTGCAATATCATATACGAATTAAAGAATGCATTTCTCGATGTTTCATAATTAAAGACAGCAACCCGATACATTTCCATGATATAGGCAAGATCATAAAGGGTAGACTGCCCGTTAAGGAACTCTTTATCACCCATTTCTTTATTCATAGCACCTGCAATAACACTCTCGTTCGCATTCTTCAGAATTTTCTGGTTAACGATCAATTGATTGTACTGGGTAATGATTGCCTGTCGCAACTGAAGGATAACATTATCTTTTGATGCCATGGATTTTTCGATTTCCTTTGTTGCCGTTTTCATCTGGTTCTTTCGGTCCCAGAGATCCTGCATGGGGATCCGGATTTCGATCTGCCCTAATCCCCTGTAGCTGTTCTGGAATGAATTAAGATTATCAGGAACAGCCTGGTAGTTGAGTGAGTTATTTGTCACTGATTTCCAAAAGTCAGTCTGTAGATATGTGTCCAGATAAAAATTTCTCAACCATACACGGCTTGCCGATTTTACCCTGTAACGCCATTCCACGATATCCGCATCATAATATTTAATTTGAGGATTATGCACTATGGCGGAGTCAATCAGGTCTTCAAGAGGCGGTATACGCAGGATAATATCATCGATAAGAGGGTTAAAATATGTTGTGTCCCTGTTCTGGCCAAAGCTCATCAGTGGCAGAAGTGATAATGCCATTAAGAAAAAAATTTTCAACACTTTCTTTAAATAAGATCTTTCAGAATTCAGAATTCCCATTTACACATTCTCCTTTTGTAATAAAGCGCCGAAAGTTCTGAATATTATTGCCAGATCTCCCCAGAATGAATTATGCTCGGCATAGTAGTTGTCAAGTGCAAATCTTTCCTGTTCAGACATAGGTCCGCTTCTTCCTCTGTTTTCAACCTGCCACAGCCCTGTCAAACCGGCAGCAGCCCTGAATCTGCGGCTCCATTTCTTTTTTGTCAGGGCTTCGGCCTCATTCAAGGGTAAAGGACGGTTCCCGACAATCGACATATCACCTTGCAGAATATTGAACAACTGGGGCAATTCGTCAATACTGGTCATCCGGATAAATTTGCCAACCTTTGTGATCCTTGGGTCGTTTTTAATCTTAAGAAATGCCTTTCGGGCGCTCCTGTGTTTGTTTACAATTCTTTCACACAACTGTTCCCCGTCATAATAAACAAGAGGCGAACAAAATTGGCCTTCGGGCAGCTTGGCACATTCGGAGCATTCCTCTTCGACCGTTTCGCTCATATACTGGTTCAGATGTTCTACTTCCTTCAGTCTTTTATCGGCATCATGATACATGGACCGGAACTTATAAAAATCAAAGATTTTATAATTGGAGCCAACGCGTTTTGAAAAATAATACACTTTCCCCTTTGATTCAAGCCTGATCGCAATCATGGTCAGGATCATTAACGGGGAAAGTACCAGAATGGAAATTATTGCCATCAGTATATCGAACGTTCTCTTGATCAGGGGAGTTTCGTAAGCATTAAAGCTAACATTGGGATCTACCGCAATTGTTTTATTCTCAAATTCTGATTTGAACTTCTTTAACAACTTTATCCTGTTGTGAATATTCTCCGGTTTAATCCCCTGGTGATAGAAATCATCGATACCAAGCGAATAGGCTTTCTTCTTTGCCTGGTAATCCTTGCAAAATGAAATTATGATAAAAGGTATTTTCTGGTAAAGTTTATTCAGCTTTAAGCGCCTGAAGAATGAAAATGCATTGATCCCCGGAAGCAGCAGTTCGCAAATTATTGCATCTATGGACTGCTTTTCTTCATATTGAATGTCGAATCTCGTGTCTTTATCGAGGTCGAAAATTTTAAATTGATTGTCGGTAAGCCAGAATATGGCAGCCAGAGGGTTTTTCATGACTGTAACGTTAAAATACCCGGAATTCAGGAAAAGCTCAGCTACCGACTGATCTTTCCCAACATACAGGATATTCAAACCTGAGTTCATTTTCTCCATTGGATTTACTGACTGCTGTTGCTGCCTGAAAAGGCTACAGAAGTATCAATACGGCGTTTGACTCTAACAATAAGCTCTCTGGGATTGAATGGTTTCACAACATAATCGTCAGCTCCCATTTCAAAACATTTGATCTTATCAGCGCTTTCCTCTTTCCCTGACAACATGATCAACGGTATCTCATCGAAAAACCCGCTTTCACGAATGCGTTTGATAAATTCAAATCCACTCATTACAGGCATTTCAACATCGCAGATAATAACATCCGGAAGGTTACCCGACTGAATATAGTACAGGGCATCCATTCCATTACTCAGAGTCGTGACCTCGAACTCTTTGTTGAAAGTATTTTCAATGATGAACCGGATACTCTTTTCATCGTCTATTGCGAGTATCTTTCTTTTCATTAAGATACAAATTTGGTAAGCAAATATATTCGAATTTGCTCCAAGCTGTCAAAATAGATATTAACAATAAATCGAAAGTTATTAAGAAGAGTGATGGCGGCTGTTTACTGATTTCCTGCTTCCGTAAGTGCCTTTTTTAAAGCCTCAATCTCATCACGTAATCTTGCAGCTTCAAGAAAATCAAGTTGTTTAACTGCATCTTCCATTGCTTTCATTGTTTCCCTGAGCAGTTTTTGAATTTTATCTTTTGGCAGATAAGCAATTACCGGATCTGCAGCATGGCCGAGATCTTCTTTTTCAATATAGGGGCGTCCTTTACCGATATTAATATCTTCTTTCATCCTGAGATCGAACACTTTTCTCATATCCTTTATAATCTGGACAGGTGTAATCTTGTGTTTCTCGTTATAGGCCATCTGTTTCTCCCTTCTCCGGTTGGCTTCCGAGATCATCCTTTTCATTGAGTCTGTAACTTTATCAGCATAAAGGATTACCCTGCTGTTGACATTTCTTGCAGCTCTTCCAGCAGTTTGCGTCAGGCTGCGTTCCGACCTCAGGAAGCCTTCCTTATCGGCATCCAGGATTGCTACGAGAGAGACTTCCGGAAGGTCAAGGCCTTCCCTCAGAAGGTTAACCCCGATCAGTACATCGATTGTCCCTGCCCTCAGGTCCTGGAGGATGTCCACCCTGTCCATCGTATCAACATCCGAATGGATATACCTGCATTTTATATTCAGTTTGATAAAATATTTTGTAAGCTCCTCAGCCATTCTCTTAGTCAGTGTCGTTACAAGCACTCTTTCATTTACTACCACACGCTTATCGATCTCATCCAGAAGGTCATCAATCTGGTTCAGGCTTGGCCTCACTTCAACGATCGGATCAAGTAGTCCGGTGGGGCGGATAAGCTGCTCCACGACCACACCTTCGGCTTTCTGGAGTTCAAAATCAGCAGGGGTTGCACTAAGGAAGATTATCTGTCCGACAAGTGCTTCGAATTCATCAAACTTCAAAGGCCGGTTGTCCATGGCCGAAGGCAACCTGAACCCGAATTCAACAAGAGTTTGTTTCCTCGAGCGGTCACCCCCATACATTGCCCTGATCTGCGGAACGGTCACATGGCTTTCGTCAATGACCATCAGAAAATCCTCAGGAAAATAATCCAAAAGACAGAAAGGTCTTGATCCCGATGCCCTTCCGTCGAAATATCTGGAATAATTTTCAATGCCGGAACAATAGCCCAGTTCACGCATCATTTCCATATCATAAGTAACCCGATCCTCAAGTCTTTTAGCCTCAAATGTTTTCCCTTCATTCCTGAAGTATTCGACCTGACGGAACAGATCGTCCTGAATCTCCGTGAGAGCCTCCCGCATTTTATCCTGGGATGTGACAAAAATATTCGCAGGGTAAACCTGGATGAACTCAAGAGGCTCTATCGTTCTTCCCGAGACCGGGTCGAAGGATTCTATTTTCTCGACCTCATCTCCCCAGAATATAATCCGGTAAGCAACATCAAGATAAGCCGGAAAAATATCCACCGCATCGCCCCTGACACGGAACTTGCCCCTGGTAAATTCCGCTTCAGTTCTTGAATAAAGGCTGTTCACGAACCTGAGCAAAAGATTGTTTCTGCTCACGAGGTCACCGAGTTTAAGCTTTACAATATTGCCTGTAAAATCATCAGGATTTCCAATACCATAAATACAGGATACAGAGGAAACAACGATAACATCGCGCCTGCCGGAGAGGAGGGCAGAAGAAGCGCTCAGGCGGAGCTTTTCAATCTCCGCATTGATAGAAAGGTCTTTCTCAATGTAAGTGTTCGTGACCGGAATATATGCCTCGGGCTGGTAATAATCATAATAAGAAACAAAAAACTCAACGGCATTCTCGGGAAAAAACTCACGGAATTCACCGTAAAGCTGAGCTGCAAGAGTTTTATTATGGCTTAAAACAAGAGTGGGCCTTTGAATTCTCTGAATAACATTGGCAATAGTAAACGTCTTCCCCGAACCTGTAACCCCAGCTAGTACCTGTGCCTGGTCGCCGCGGTTCAGCCCTTCGACAAGCTCCCTGATGGCCTCAGGCTGATCACCTGTCGGAACAAACTCTGTTGTCAGCCTGAACTCCATACTTAACGGTTAAACGTAAACTCAGATATAACCGGGTAATGATCCGAAAGGTCTACTTCCCTTTTTTGATACGAGCTCGCTGTGAAAAAATCATCATACAGCATATAGTCTATCCTGAAAGCTGGAAACCGGCCCGCATAAGTGCTGCCAATCCATTCACTCCCGGCTTTGACAAATGCATCAGAGCGGCCTTTTGACAACGTATGATAGGCAAACGAAGAAGGCGTATCATTGAAGTCCCCGCAAATCAGGACCGGGTAAGGGCTGTATCTCATATGAGCGCTGAGCTTTTCCGCCTCCAATGCCCTCAGGATGAAGGCTCTTTTCAGTTTCCAGAGCATCTTCCTGGAACCTTTCGCCAGGTTCTTTTCATCTGCCCCCGGGTCGGTTAGCTGGGAATAAAAGGAATAATCATCATTCCCAAGCCGTATAGATTCAAGATGCAGGTTATATACCCGTATGGTGTCGCCCTGCACTGCAATATCTGTAAAAATTCCGTAAGTACTCTTGTCCTCCAGCTTGAAAAATCCCTGGTCAACAATAGGATATCGCGAAAAGGTTGCAATGGCGTTTATTTTTGTTTTTTGCCAAAAGTCCCTGTAATTCTTGAAAAAGAAGTATTCAAGCCGTATAGAATGGGAAAACTTATGCAATGTTTTCTGGTATTCTTCACCGATAGCGTAGAACTCCTGTACGCATACAAGGTCGGCACTTTCGGAAGCAAGAAATTCCGTCACCTGGCTCCGGGCCTCCGGCATCTTATTATTGGGCTGGTTGCCATAGAGACTATGAACATTATATGTCACCACCCTAAGAGAATGCCGGGCACTGCTGTTCTGAGAACCAAACCGTAAAGGTATAATCGTCCTGATATTTCCCAGTCCGGCAAGTATCGCCAGCAATGATAAAAAAATGAATTTATTCCAAAGGATCAGCCAAACTATTGCAAACAGCAGGTTGATGATCAGGATGACGGGATATGCCAGGCCAAAGAAAGCAAATGGCCAGAATTTAATGGG
>Ga0182021_10003812_pt1 | contig 17710 bp, 18 predicted proteins | sample 612E3MmetaG_FD_120493 | JGI IMG/M metagenome (GOLD analysis project Ga0182021, IMG submission 120493) | Permafrost microbial communities from Stordalen Mire, Sweden - 612E3M metaG (Illumina Assembly) | ecosystem: Environmental > Terrestrial > Soil > Wetlands > Permafrost | place: Sweden... | reverse complement strand
GCCGCCACCGCCGCCAAAACCACGGCCGCCGCCACCGCCGCCGCCGCCAAAACCACGGCCGCCGCCACCGCCGCCGCCACCGAACGAACGGCCGCCACCCTCTTCTTTCGGACGGGCTTCGTTGACCGTGAGGTCACGCCCACCAACGTTCTTGCCGTTGACGCCAGTGATGGCCGCCTTGGCCTCCGCGTCCGAACCCATCGTTACAAACGCGAAACCGCGGGAGCGGCCGCTGAACTTATCCATCGCGATGAACACCTCGGCGACGGTGCCATGCTGCGCAAACAGATCACGCAATTCGCTCTCAGTCGTGCTGAAAGCCAGATTACCGACATACAATTTGGAACCCATGATGATTTATCCCTTGATCTACCGGTAGTTCACGGACTGTTCCCGATCGCCGGGTTTCAAATCATCACCGGGCGCTTAGCCCGCCTGATAATCCACCATATCTCGTAACCTAACACAGAGTCTATCCAGGAAACGGCGAACAGACCAACAGGCCGCTGCGAAAATGCAAGCTATTCCTTTCCAAGCAGTCCCACCCCGTCAGAAGCAGCCTTTGCCGCCGGGTGGGCAGCGACCAATGCCAGCGCTGTGCGCAGGAGCGTTTTGCCAGGCTCCATGCGGTGCCACGGCGAAGCTCCGGAGGGATGGGGCAGCGGGATGACCTCGACCTGGTGTCCGCGATAGGTCACCTGAAACGATCGGCCAACGACTTCGGTAAGCGGCCGTTCCCCAAGGAACTGCGTGATGGCAAGTTTGCCGACAGGCAGCACCAACCGCGGCCGCAGCAGGGCAAATTCGCGTTCCAACCAGCGCCCGCAGTTCCCGATTTCATCCTCGTCCGGCACCCGGTCGCCGCCTTGCGGCTTCTTGCCCGGGAAACAGCGGCAAACCGCGGCAAAATACACCCGGTCGCGCGCTTCATCCTCCGTCCAGCCAGTCGCCTGGTTCAACCACTTGAACAGCGTCTTGCCGGCAGTCCACGCAAACGGCCGGCCGAGAACCGGCTCCTTGTCGCCCGGCGCCTGGCCGACGAGGATGATGCGACTCACCACCGGGCGGCCGACGACAACCGGGCGGTGCATGCGCGGGCAGAGGGTGCACCGCCGGAGCGCGGCGAGATGCTGCTGGATCGGCGCGGGGGACGGGGGAGTGGTTTCCATGCGGGCGAAGGTCGGGGCGCGCTGCCTGGTTCAAATGCTGTACCTGGCCTTGATGTCCTCTGGGATCCGGACGGCGCGGTTGACCGCCAGATTGACGAGCTTATACTCGGCATGGCCGCTGAAGCAGCGCTTGCCGGTTTCCTGTTTCTCGATCTCAAAGCGCACCCGCACCCCGGCATCATCGGCGAGAAACTCCTCGATCCAGGTCCGCACGATGAAGCGGTCGCCCAAGCCGAGCGGGCGCAGGAAGTTCATGGTCGTCGCGGTCAGGTACCAGCCCAGGCCGCGCTTGATGAATTCCTCCCAGGACATGCCGTAGCAGCGCGCCATCTGCTCGTAGCGCGCCGCCAGCACATAATCCATGTAACGGCTGCTGTGGACGTGCTGGAACAGATCGATGTCGTCCGGCCGCACCTGCATCTGGGTTTCGAATTTCGAGTGGATGTTCATCATGAAAATGTCCGCCGCACCGCCCGGCCCTCAGCCGAAGAACCGGTCCAGGAGCCGCCGGTCGCGCTTGGTTGGTCGGCCCGAGCCCTTGGCGCGGGCGAGCAACTGCTGCACGCGCTGCCGCCGCGCCTGCGCAAACTCCTCCGCCGGCGTCTGGTCTTCGCAGTAGGCCGCCACGCCTTTTGCCCCGACGCGCGACGCCGGCACTCCGAGCACCTTGAGTGTGCGACGAATCAGTCCCTGGCGGGCGACAATGACCACGCCGCCGCGCACTTCGCGGGAGGGCTTCACCGGCTGGCCGTTGATGGTGACGCTGCCGGCGCGGCACGCATCGGTGGCGAGGCTGCGCGTCCGGAAGATGCGCACGGCCCACAGCCATTTGTCGATGCGTTCCGCCTCGGGGGAAAATGCCACGGCCGCGAACGTAGAACGTCCGCGGCCGCGCGCAAAGGATTTTGCATCAGCCTGTCGGGCCGGCCTGCGGCGGTACGATCTCCCCTGTCATCGGGAGCCCGAGGAACGAGGGCGTGGCGATCCAGCAGACTGGATTGCGTCGTCGCTTCGCTCCTCGCAATGACAATGGTGAGATGTCGGGCTCGACATCCTGCGTCACGTTGATCTGGGCGTGTGAGCCAAGTTGCTCGTCGTCATCCGCCGGCCGCTTTCGCTGATTTGATCTCTCCGCGCAGCCAGTCCTTCAAGATGTCTTTCTCATAGCGGAGCGGTTCAGAACTGGGGAGAACCAGCCGGCTCATGAAATTAAGGTCGCGCAACTGGCGCTTCCCCGAGCTGATCACCTTGCCATCCGCCCCGGTGAGTTTGAATTCAAGGTCGAAGCGCGGCGGATAAATGTCCTTGACGATGCGGACATCCATGAACTGGGGTCCGCGCTGGGGCTCATACTCGCCCGCCAGGTCGATGTCGGTGAATTTCACCTCCAAGGCCTGCCCGGCCCCAAGGTAGGAAGCCGCCTGGGTCTCGATGAACTGCTTGATCTGGTTCAGGATGGCGTCCCGCCCCTTGTCCGTACCCGTGTAGGAGTCTCTCACGTCCGCAAAATTCTCGGGATGGTCGAAGATGACCGTGACCTTTCCTGGTTTGGGTTTGTCCGTGTCGGCGGCGAAGATTGTGCCTGCGCCGAGCAGGCTGAGGATGGATATCAGTCTGAGAGTTTCTGTTTTCATGGCATCCGGAAGTTAGGACTATTGTATCCGTGAATACTCAAAAGACGAACTTCAGCCGCCATTTGTTATGGCCCTCTTGCTGGCCGCCTGCGGCGGCAGACGTTTGACCAATCGGGGCAAGACGACTGGCGAGCCCCCGGCTTCCGAAGTACTCGCCATCCCGAGACATGCACGATCAGGCACGACGCCGCGCCCCGTGCCGGCCCGGCAAGGCAATCCGGCTGTCGGCCAATAACCAGTACCGCCGCGGCAGGGCGGAACCGGCAAACCGATGGAATTACGCTGATTATCGAGCTGGCCTGGTTCAGCGGCGCAAATCATCGAGCTTAGAGGGAACGACGAGGATTGCGCGTGCCAGGTCAATTATCAGATAGGCGACCAAAAAAGCGGCGTACGCCACAATTGGCACGAAGCAGGCCACCACGATCAACCCCGCGCCCGTCGCCAGTCCGGGCGCACCGCCGGCCAAATTCTGCATGAGGCCGACTCCGGGCGCCAGATTTCCCATCATCGCGACGGTTTCTGAACCTCGTTCAGAGAATGAGAACAGCAAGGCAAGGACGCCGGCCGCTGCAAACAGCGCGAAGAGCGCCGGGACAATCCGCAGCCAGACCTTTGGGAAGAACGCGAGCAAACCCACGGCTTCTTCACCACCACTCGCGCCCGTCACTTCGATGTTCATCGAGGCGGGATGCAGGGCCGCCATCGCAGCCATCAAGAACAGGGCGGCGCCCAACAAAGCGGCAAGCAAGGGACCGACGGCCTCGAATGCAATCACCCCCTTTATGCCCGAGAACAAGGTGCCCAGGCCCATCAGGACCCAGATCAAGGCGACGCAGTCCGGGAAAGCTGGCGAAGCCATCCGCGTCGGACTGGCGCGCAATAATCGATCCCCAGCGTCCAGGAATCGCGTGGCTGCGAACTGGCCCAACGCGATGGCAATTACGAAGGCCAAGCCGGCAAGAGCGATGCTGAATTGGTTGAGCTTGATCGCCCAAAAAATGGCGACGAGGACCACCAGGGCCGCTCCGACCAGCACCGCGTAATGACCACCCGATTTACACCATTCCAGAATCTTTTCCAGCAGACCTGGCCTCACCCACGCACGAAACCATCTCAGGACTTTTTCCACGAAATCGCCAAGCAGAGTTTTCGCAGGGAGCTTCACGCCGGTCGGAGGAGGCGGGGGAGGCGCTGGCGGAATGACGCTGGCGAATTCACTCTGGGTGTTGGCCGCAAGCCACGAAGGGAGTCCTTCGTGCCATATGAGGGTGTTCCCCTTGATCGCCCCAGAATTGATGAGGGCCTTGATTTCGTCCGCCGTCACCGGGCCCGTCTGGGCTCCGTTCTTCATGTAGTACCATGCAATGCTCATAGGAGTAGGTTGGGGGGTTGGAAAAGCAAAGTGTTCGATCGGAATCGCAACTTGCCTGCGGATTCTCGATGGACCGGTAATATCATCCCTGCAAAAACGAACAACTTCAAAACACCTGAACAAGTTGTCCGGACGGATTGGTCCCGCGTCAGGCCAGGAGCGGGGCCAAAGTCCCCGCCTCAAGTCTCCCGGCCGCACTTATCCGTGCAACGCTATCGGCCCTAAAGTCTTCGGCGACGCGCCGGCTGTCCAGGCGCATCAAACAACGCCGCCGTCGCGGAAGAAACCGCGGCGGCGGCGCATGAGCTAAACCTGTTGGAATGAGCCTGGCTGCCGGGCTCGCTTTACCGTTCCTGGGTGGCGGTCTTGGTGAACCCGATGTCCACGTGCGTCTTTCCTTTTTCGATCTTGACCGCGATCGAGGCCATCATCTGCGGGTCGGCATGCTGCCCGAGTATCGAGGTGGTGGCCCCGTTTTCATCCGTGCCGCTCTCCCTGCTCGCGATCGTGAACCCGCCATCGGTCAGGGCCTTCTCGTAGAAATCGGCCACCGTCTCGACCGGATCGCCGGTGGTGAAGACATAAGTACCCATCGTGTTCCCCGCGATCGCCCCAAGCGAGGCTTCCAGAGTCTTCCCGCCACGGTAGGCGGGAATGAAGGCGGGAAATTTCTTCAACGCAGCGGCAAAGGCGGATGCGCGGGCCGGGCTGATGCTCTCCGGAACCCGCTTGGCGGGCGCCGGCGGCTCCTCGGTCATGGCTGGAGCGGCCGCCGGTTCACTCGCTTCCGAGTCGGATTGCGCCGGCGTAGAAACCTTCTGCCCCTTCGCAAACTGCTGCATGGCCTTCTCCATCTTGTCGGCGGAGAGGTCGTTGAGATCGAGCGTAACTGTCTCACCCGTTTTTTTGTTCTTGATCGTGATCTTCCGGGCCTCGGGGTCCTTCGAGACGACCTGAAGGTTCGGAGTGAGCGAAGCGATCATGTTCACCGTCGCGAATTGCGGGTCTTTCTTCACATCCGCCGAGTATTCCGTTGCCTTCTTGTGGACGAAATACGCGCACGTTGTCACGCATCCACCGATGACCAAGAGGATGCCACCGAGAATGCAGAGGACGATGATCAGCGTGCGGTTGCTGCCCTTCGCCGGCGCCGCCGGGGAGGGCGGCGGAGGCGGAGGAGGGGGCGGTGCAGGCGGCGGAGGCGGAGGAGGCGTGGTCATGAGCAGGAAAAACGGTCGACTATTTGATCAGGGTGAGGCGATTGCCGATGAGTGGCAGCGGTTTGCAGACCCCGTTCGCTGCGTTGATGATGCCCATTACGACCAGCACCAGGATCCCGATGAGCACCGCAAAGTGCAGAAGCATGATGAGGATCCAGCCCAACACCGGGATGAAAATGAGCACCGCCGCGAGGATCATATTCGCGATCCAAGCCGCGATGGCCGCAAGAAACAGCACCAACCCCTGGTTGCAGTGGTACCTTGCGAATGGAGAGTCTTTCGCGGCAAGCAACGGCACGAGGAAAAGGATCCCGAGATAGGACAGTATGCCCATGACCTTGTTCTTATCCACGTCGGCCGGGTTGGGAGTGAACACGCCGGGTCCACCGGTCGCTCCCGCCGGGGCAGGCGGGGGAGCCGCTGGTGGAACAGCGCCCGCAAACTCACTCTGGGCGTTGGCCGCGGCCCATGCCGGAAGTCCTTCGCGCCACACGAGGGTGTCGGCCTTGATCGCCCCGGAGGTGATGAGGGCCTTGAGTTCGTCGGTCGTCGCCGGGCCCGTCTGGGCTCCGTTCTTCATGTAATGCCATGCAATGCTCATATAGGAGTAGGTTTTGGTTTTGGGGGACGGAAAGCGCTTGATCAGATCTGCCTGGTTGCGGCCATTCGGATCAGCTTCTATGGGGACGGATTCCGGACCAGACCGAGGGTGGTAGCAATCGATCGTGCTTCAGGAATGTTCTGTGGGTATGAATCGAATATTCTCTCGGTCGGTTTCTGAGGATCGATTTTTCGAGTCTCACCTCAACAACCTAGCAAGAGCGCCGGAATCTTCAACCTGCCTGTAGGTTTTCGGTATACAGGCAGTATCATCCCTGTCAAACTGAACAACTTCAATATCTCGCTCCGGGTTGTCCCAGAGGCTTGATCCGGTAGCCGGCGGCGGGGGTTTGCAGGCGGCTTTTTACACCCCATGGTGGCACGCCACGGAGGCTGTGCCGGAACCACGCAGTAGAAAGGTTGCTTACGACCGATGATCGCCTGTTCCGCTGGCCAGCGGGAGGCTTCCTACCACGCCGGCCAACCACACCCGGCGCCCGCCCAACCCCGCCCTTGACACCCCTGAGCGGCTCCGGTCACCTTGACCCTCTTTTTCGACAAGATCATGCAACCTACATTCCGCCCCCATCGCAAGAAACGTGCGCGCAAGATCGGCTTCCGCGCCCGCAAATCCACAACCGGCGGGCGCAAGGTGCTCGCCGCCCGTCGCCGCAAAGGCCGCAAGCGCCTGACCGTCGTCTGAGGAAGAACTGAGGGAGCGAAGGGCTGAAGGGCTTAAACGCGAAGTCGTCCATGACGGCGGTCGCATCTCTGCCCTGCAACCTTCAGCCCTTCGGTTCTTCAGCTCTTTGGCTTCCCGGCCCTCTGGTTTTTCAGCCTTTCAGTCCTTCCCCCTCTGTGCGTTTTCGCCCCGAGCAGCATCTGCGGCGCCAGGCTGACTTCCGCAACCTGCGGATGCAGGGCCGCCGTATTGACGGCGGCGCCTTTACCTTGTGGTGGCGGAGCCGCGCACCCGCCGGACTAGCCGCACCGCTGCCCGTGCGGGTGGGCGTGGTGGCCTCGATTGCCTCCGTCGGCCCGGCCGTGCGCCGCAACGCGGCCAAGCGCCGCCTGCGGGAGATTTTCCGCCGCCATCAGACGCTGGTGCCGCCGGGGACTGATCTGCTGCTCGTGGCGCGCTCCTCGCTGAACCGGCTTGAGTTTCGCGAAGTTGAAGCGAAGTTCATCGACGTCTGCCGTCACCTCACAGGAGATAACGCATGAGTGCGATCTCGCGAAGCTTTGATCATGCAGTCGCCCTGCCCGCCCGCGTCCTGCTCGGCCTGATCTGGCTCTACCGGAAAACGCTGTCGCCAGTGCTGCCGATTGTGTTCGGCCCTGGCTGCGGCTGCCGGTTCCACCCGACCTGCGCGGTCTATGCGGCCCAGGCCGTGCGGGAGCGCGGCGCGCTGTCTGGCATGTGGCTGGCGTTGCGCCGGCTCCTCAAGTGCCACCCGTTGCACCCCGGCGGCTTCGATCCGTTTCCCGCCCGGCGTCGGCCGATTGCCCGGCGCGTGCCGGTTTGGACCCGGATGCCGTCCTCCCCGGAAGTTGATCCGGACCGTCGCGAGCTGAACTGTAGCCGCTGATTATTTCAGACCCTTTCCCCTTCCCTTTCCCTTTCACTTTCACTTTCGCCCCCACTTTCACCTTCACTCTCACTTTCACTTCCAGATGGACAAAAAGAACACCTATATTGGTGCCCTGCTGCTGCTCGCAGCGTTCGCCAGCCTTTACCTCGGGCAACGCTTCGCGCCGCCGCCACCACGCGCGCCGAGTGTCGGGCAAGCGCCGGATCTTAGAAATGTCGCGCCCGCGCTGACGAATTCCCCCGCCGCGCCGGCGCCGGCCATGCCGTCGGACGCCACGTTCGCAGCCGTCGCCCAGGACAGCACCGAGGCGACGATTACCACGCTTGCCAACGATTTCATCGAGGTGCGCCTGACCGACTTCGGCGGAGCCGTCCGCGATGTGGCCTTCGCAAAGTATCACGCCGAGCTGGGCAGTCCGGCGCCCTACGTTTTCAATCAACAACACGCCGACCCGATCCTGGCGTTCACCCCCGATTCCATTCCCGGTCTCGGCCGCACCACGCGTTACCAGCTCGTCTCTTCCACGCCAACCGAAGTGGTGTATCGCACCGTGCTTGAGAACACCCTGGAAGTCACCCGGCGCTATGTCTTGCGCGCCCCGGGTGATGCCACCGGCGATCCCTACATTGTCAGGCATGAAACCACCTTCCGCAATCTCACCGCCGAAACAAAGCCGTTGCCCCGCGCCACGCTCAGCCTCGGCACCGCGTCGCTCGTCAGCCTTACCGACTACGGCCAGTACCTGAACGTCACGAGCTACGACGGTCACGACACCCAGTTCATCGATCGCAGCGACCTGGAAGGCGCCGGCGTCATCGGGCGCATGCTCGGCAAGGACACCAGCCCGAAGGCCTTCGTGGAGAAGAACGGCCCCGTCGTCTGGGCCTCGGTGACCAACCAGTTTTTCTCCGGGATTTTTGTCGCCGACAAGCCGGGGGAAGCGGTGATTGCCCGGCGCATTGACCTGCCGCCTTTCCCCGGCACGCCGCGGACCAACATCGGCCTGACCGGCGCGGAGCGTTTCGACCTGCCGGCGCTCGCTCCGGGCGCCACGGCCACGCTGGCGGGCGACCTCTACGTTGGTCCGAAGGAATATCCCCGTCTGGCCAGGCTCGCGCACAACGAGGACCTGGTCCTGCAGTACAGCCGGCGCATCTACAGCCGGATCTTTCTCTGCGGCTATGTGGCGCCGTTCATGAACACGCTCATGCACTGGACGCATCGTTGGGTCTACAACTGGGGCCTGGCGATCGTGCTGATGACGCTGATCATCAAGACGGTCAGCCTGCCGTTCACCCTCGCGGCGTCGCGCTCCGCCAAGCGCATGCAGAAATTCCAGCCGCAGATCGCGGCGCTCAAGGAAAAATACAAGGACAATCCCCAGAAGTTGAACCAGGCGACCCTCGAGCTTTTCAAGGAGCACAAGATCAATCCCATGGGCGGCTGCCTGCCGATGCTCATTACCATGCCGCTGTTCATCGGGTTCTTCACGATGCTGCAGGGATCCGCCGAGCTCCGTTTCCAGGGTTTCCTCTGGGCCCGGGACCTTTCCGTGCCCGACACCGTGGTCCGCCTTTTCGGATTCCCGCTGAACATCATGCCGCTGTTGATGGGCGCCACGATGCTCTTCCAGATGCGCCTGACCCCTCAGCCGACGGTCGACAACGCGCAGGTGAAAATGATGAAGTTCATGCCGGTGATGTTCACCCTCTTCTGCTACAGCTTCTCCTGCGCCCTCGCGCTTTATTCCACGGTCAACGGTCTTTTCACCATCGGCCAGCAGCTCGTCATCAATCGCATGAAGGATGAGCCCGAGGCGCCCGCGGCCGGAATGGCCGGAATGAAAAACGTGACGCCGTCAAGAAAGAAGCCTAGAAAATAGGGCGTTCGCACCGCTTTCCCGCTTTCCCGTTTTCTCACCCTCCCCCTATGTCCGGTCATAGCAAGTGGGCCAAAGTCAAGCGCGCCAAGGCCGTCACCGATTCACGCCGGGGCAAGATCTTCAGCCGCCTGGCGCGCGAGATCACCATCACCGCGAAGGCCGGCGGTGGCGATCCCGGCATGAATCCGCGCCTGCGCACCATCCTGATGAAGGCGCGCGAGGCCAACATGCCCGCCGACAACATCGACCGCGCGATCAAGAAGGGCACGGGCGAGCTGCCGGGCGTGGTCTATGAGGAGGTGACTTATGAAGCCTACGCCCCCGGTGGCGTCGCCATGATCGTGCAGGTGACGACCGACAACAAGAACCGGGCCGCTTCCGAAATCCGCAGCGTCTTTACCCGCTACGGCGGCAATCTCGCCGGCGGCGGCGCCGTGCTCTACAAGTTCCAGCATCTCGGCCAGTTTCTCATCGGCAAGGACAAGGCCACCGAGGACGCCCTCGTGGAGATCGCCCTCGACGCCGGCGCCGACGACGTCATCACCACCGAGCACGGATTCGAGATCCGCTGCGCCATCAAGTTCTTCGACGCCGTCATCCGCGCCCTCGAGAAGAAGGGCATCAAGCCGGACTCCGCCGAAATCGCCTACATCGCCACCCAGACCCTCCCGGTCACCAGTCTCGACGCCGCCCGTTCGCTCGTAAAATTGCAGGAGGCCCTCGAGGAGCTGGACGACGTGCAAAACGTCTTCTCGAACGAGGAGATGGACGACGCGCTCAGCGAGCAGGCGCATGCGGGGAGCTGATTTCACGGGAATTGGTCGCGGGAGCATGCGGCGCACCACAGATTCCTCTGCGTCGTAAGCCCCTGGAGGGCGAGGCTCCTGCCGAGCCGCCTTTGGATCGTGATTTCGGCTCGGCGGGAGCCTCGCCCTCCGCGCCAGGTGTATGGATTCAGGGCGTTGCGGAAAATCTCGAGAACTCCGGCCGGGCCAGAACTTCCCGCCATGACGCAAAAATCTGTGTTCATCTGCGGTGATCTGTGGTTAACACTGCTCATTTCATGAACGACGCGGAGGAGGATCTTCCTAGTGCGCCCCCCGAACCCGGCGAGGTCGGCCTCGTCGAGCCGCATGATTTTGTCTGCCCGCAGCCGTTCCGCTTTGAGAGCGGCCAGACCTTGCCCGGCTTCACGCTGCGCTACGAAACCTACGGCCACCTCAACGCCGCGCACGACAACGCCGTCCTGATCTGCCATGCGCTCAGCGGTGACCACCATTGCGCCGGCATCCATGCGCTGACCGACCCCAAGCCCGGCTGGTGGAATAACTTCATCGGCCCCGGCAAGGCCGTTGACACAAACCATTTCTTCGTCGTTTGCGCCAACGTCCTCGGCGGCTGCCAGGGCTCCAGCGGCCCGTCGTCGCCCAACCCACACACCGGGCGGCCATTCGGTCTCGCGTTTCCGTTTGTGACCATCCGCGACATGGTGCGCGCCCACAAGCTGCTCTGCGACCATCTCGGCGTGTCCTCGCTCTACGCCGTCGTGGGCGGCTCGATGGGCGGGATGCAGGTGCTGCAGTGGGGAATTGAATACCCGACCTTCGTGCGGCGCATGATCCCGCTGGCGACGACAGCGCGCGAAAGCGCCCAGGCGATCGCCTTCAACGAGGTCGGCCGCCAGGCCATCATGCAGGACCCTGAGTGGCACCATGGCGACTATCCAAAGGGCGGCGGTCCGCGCGTCGGTCTCGCGATCGCGCGCATGATGGCGCACATCACCTACCTGTCCGACGAAAGCATGGATCTGAAGTTCGGCCGGCGCAAAACCGCCGGAGTCGCGACGCCCCCTGGAGCCGCGACGCCCTCGTCGCGGAAACCAAGCGCCGCCGATGCCGGCTCCACCACACCTGCGTCAGGTACGTCCGCTGCCTATACCTTTGACGTCCAGTTTGAGGTGGAGAGCTACCTCCGGCATCAAGCCGAGAGCTTCATCAACCGGTTCGATGCCAACTCCTACCTCTACATTACTCGCGCGCTCGACCACTTTGACCTGACCGCCGCCCATGGCTCGCTCGAGCAGGCCTTTGCCGGCGTCGAGGCCGCGACCCTCAGCGTCGCCTTCACGAGCGACTGGCTGTTCCCGTCCGCCCAGAATCGCGAGATCGTGCTCGCGCTACTGCGGGCCGGCAAACGCGCCAGCTACGCCGAACTGTCCACCAATCTCGGCCACGACTCGTTCCTGCTCGAGTCCGAGGAGCTCTACTCTCTCGTCCGCGGATTCCTGACACGATAAGGCTTGTGTCGCAGCGGGCGGCTCTGCTTTCTGAATTTTCTAGAATAATTCGATTTGACCCTATGGTATCAATTGATACCCTCGGGGTGTTATGGCTTTCGACTCATTCCTGAAATGCGCGATCAAATACCCGAAGATTGGCGTTCTGCAGTCTGCCAGATTCTCCAGGCAATGCACAGGAACTCAATCACTTGGACAAGCAGTGCCCAGCAGCGATGGGAGGCCGAATCCTTCGGGGCTCACCGTGCCGATGCATGTCAAGCCATGCTGGTGGCTTTGTCGCAGCCTGGGATTACTGGAAAACGTCATGACTACCCGAATGAGCCCGGTGAAACGTGGGCTTTTCTCTTCACCTACCAATCGGTTCCATTTTACGGGAAGGTTTGTCTGAAAAACAGTCGCCTCATTGTGAAGATCCTTTCTGCTCACAAACCGAACCCATCCGACCGGAACACGTGACGCCACCATGAAAACTCCCCATCGAGTCGTTGATTTCCTCGTCAATATTCCGAACGACGAGGGCGACGGCGTGCTTTGCCAGATCCCGATCAAGGTCCCCGTGGAGATCGATCCGGATACCGGTGAGGAACTGATCACCGACGAAGGCAACGAACTCATCGAAACAATTCGAGCCCGCCACATGGGGCTCATGACCCAGGATGAAATCAAGATTCTGCGCATTCGCCTCGGCCTCAGCCAGCGGGAGATCTCCGAACTGCTCCGCTGCGGCGAGAAGAGCTACACGCGATGGGAAAACGGCCATGGCCGGCCTTCGCAGCTCGTCAATTTGGTCCTTTGCGCGCTTCGAGATGGCGAACTGAAGCTTGCTTACCTCCGTAGCCGCTGCCCAAGCGGCGAGTGCGATCGAAGGCGAAGAAGGAATCGCCCGCTGCACCGGAGGGCTAGAGTTTTGGCGTGACCGTTCTCGCGTTCCAGCGGAGAGTCAGGCGTGCCCACGCTCACCTGGATCGGCAAGGACGCCGTCGTGAATCACCACCAGGAGGTGCCCTACAACCTTCTGCGTGATGTTGCCTCCGGTGCCGCCAAGACTCAGTCTTAAGCCATCCCTCCCAAGTAACGGCTCGACTTGGATTTAGAAACGCCCCTTCCCGTCATGTCGGTCTTCGACGCTTTCGCTGAGTATCACTACGAGCTGCATCTCCGCCTAAAGTTCCATGAGGAGACAGGCGATGCGTTTCAGGTCTTGTTCTCCCGATTGATGAGCAAGACCTATCCCGACGATTTTCACCCCACTCGTCCGTGGGGCAATGTCGGTGACCGGAAATGCGATGGCTATCGTGTATCTACCCGAGCGCTCTACCAATGCTACGCGCCGTCCGAACTGACGCTGGAGAAGGCCAAGGCGAAGATTGTGGCCGACTTTGAGGGCGCGCTGGCGCACCACGGAGAGTTTTGGGATACATGGGTTTTCGTCCACAACGCTGTGGATGCCTCCGCGATCTATCACCCTCTTGTTCGCCTCGCTTCAAGTCTGAACCCGGTTTGAAACCTTGAAAAAGAAGCTCCCCGGTTCTGGACCGTATGCGGTTTTCACCGTTAAGGTGACGCTGCTCGACACGAAGCCACCGATCTGGCGGCGACTGCGCCGGCCGGCCGGCACAGCGCTGGCCGACATGTATTGGCTGCATCAAACTATGACAGCATTGTGGCTTGCCTCCTCGCGCTTTGCGGCCTCCGTGTTAATGCCCTTGAAATGAGCAAGCTCGTCGAAAAGCGGACGGTTGACATGCAGATCATCGGTGACTGGGTCGAGCCGGCCAGCCGCGTGCTCGACCTGGGCTGCGGCCGCGGCGTGCTGCTCGACTATCTGCAGCAGACCAAGCAGGCGCGCGGCCTGGGCGTGGACCTCGACTTTCAGAAAATCCTCGGGTGCGTGCGCCGCGGCGTCACCGCCTACCAGGGCGACATGGAGGCCTTCATGCGCGCGTTCCCCGACCGGTTCTTCGACCGGGTCATCTGCTCGCGCACCGTGCAGGAACTGGCCGACCCAGCCGCCGTCATCCTCGAGGCGCTGCGGGTCGGCCGCGCGCTTACCGTGGGCTTCGTCAACCATGGTTTCTGGAAGAACCGCGCCGACGCCCTCTTCCGCGGCCGCAAGCCGCGGAATCCCGTCTACACCACTGAATGGTTCGAAAGCCGTCCGGCCAACCCCGTGACCATCGACGATTTCGAGCGGTTTTGCGCCGCCAAGGGCATCCGGGTTTCGCGCCGCGCGCTGCTGCGCGGCGACTGGCACACGCCCTGCACCTTCCGGCCGAATCTCTTTTCCGGCTACGCGCTGTATGATCTCGCCAGGTGAGGGGGCGGCGGCTTCACCCCCATCGCCGGCCGGGGCAGCTCCCGTTTTTCCAGCACCAGCCAGTCGCCCAGCACCTGGAAAAGCTTCTCCTCGGAAATCGGTTTGAACACCACGGCAGCCATGCCCGCCGCGCGGCATTCATCCAGCCGCCCGGGCGCCACATGCCCGGTGATCGCAAACATCGGCACCCCCGATTGCCGGGCGGTTGCCCCCAGACGCCTGGCCAGGGTGCCGCCATCCGTGTCGGGCAGGCACCAGTCAATGAGCATCGCGTCGTAATCGTGGCGGCAGGCCATGGTCAGCGCGTTGGCGCCATCTGCCGCCCAATCAACCTCGCAGTTCAATTTGCGCAGCAGACCGCCGATGACGAGCCGGTTATAATGCTCATCCTCGACGAGCAGGATCCGCCGGCCCGGGCGGCGAACGGGGGTCAGCCCGGGCGCCGGCCCGATGCCGGCTGCGCCGAACGGAACCTCGATCGTCAGCGTCGCGCGTCTTCCCTTCCCCGATACGCCGACCGACCCGCCGAGCTTCCGGACCAAACCGCGGCACACCCATAGCCGGCTCTCCGGGACCAGCGTGATCCGCCCGAGCATCCTCCGCCAGAATCGCGGCGGGGCAAACCACCATTCGCCCGCGACGGGGGAGAACCGGGAACCCACGTAGGACACGTCCATGCGCACCCGGTATTGTCCCCAGGAGACCGCATCGGTTGCGACCAGGACAGCCACTGATTGCGCCCGGCGGTGCCTGAGCGCATGATCGAGACATTCGCGGGCCACCGCCTTGAAGCCGCGACGATCGCCTGCGACGACAACCGACGGTCCCTGCCACCCTTCGATTGTGACCAGGCCGCGGCCTTGGTCGAGCGCGTCGACCAGCTCGCTCAAGACCTCGCGGACCGAGAAATTCTCCGGGCCCGAGGCGTCCTCCGCCCCCAACGCAGCCCCAGCCGGCCCGGCCGATGCGAAAGCGGACACCTTCCCTGTATCCCCGATCGGGATGCGGTGCATTGTCTCAGGGTCCGTTGACTGCGGCATACTATAAGGCAAGAACAACATTAACCAGTCCGACACAAGACTGGATTTTTTCACAAGATAGGTGGATTTAGCGCTCGGCCGCTCCGCACCAGTGGTTTGCGAAGATCTGACCTGACCGGCTGGCTGGCACCCCGGGGGCCACATTCGGGCTGGAGCGGACATGGTTTTTTTGATCACCCAGGTTTTCGGGCCAGATTCATACGCGAACCGCGCCCCGCCCGCGAATACGCATGGCATCAGGGAATCGGTGTAGGAGCCTGCTTGCAGGCGATTCCGGGTGCAGTCCCGTCGCCATGGCCGAAAAATCGCCTGCAAGCAGGCTCCTACAAAATGAAATAAACTTCGGCGGCACGAAATCATTCATCCCACAAAAAGGCCGGCCTGAACGGCCGGCCCTGGGAAATAATCCGGACTCTCCTGAGCCCGGGTGCGATAATTGACTCCTCAGACTTCGTACGGCGGCAAGGTCTTCTCGATCCGGTGCTTTTCGAGGCGGGCGAAGACGGGCAGCCCGTTGTCGTACGGTACCGGGACCTCACCCTGAATGAGCGGTAGGGCATACCGGAAGAACTGGAAGTTCATGCTCACCCCGTCCTCATTGATCCACTCGCCCGGGAGCTTCTTCACGCCATTCGCGATTTCGCTGAGCAGCGCAAGTCCAGTCTCACAGGTGTAATGCTCAGTGTCGCCGCGCACGAGCACCACCATCTTGTCGGTCTCGCCCGCAATCGCGGCCTTGACCGCGGCCTGGCCGGCCAGGAAGGCTTCATCGCTATCGGTCTTGGACGAGCAGTGGGCCGCGGCCCGCTGGGCGATGCCCAGTTTGGCAGTGCGCGCCTTCACCCCGATCTGTTGCTCGACCAGTCCCTTCAGGTATTCGCCCGCCCCGCCCAGTTGCGCGTGACCGAACGAGTCGGTGCTGGCGCTGTCGGTGGCGACGTAGTTCCCGTCCTTGTCGACGAGGCCCTCGCCCACGACGACCAGGCAGTACTTTTCCCGCTTGAGCACGCGGCGCACGTCTTCGACGAATTTTTCGCTGCTGAACGGCGTCTCCGGGAGATAAATCAGGTGCGGCGGGTCGTGCGGGTGGTCGCGGCGCTTGGCCAGCGCGGAACCCGCGGCGATCCAGCCGGCGTTGCGGCCCATGACCTCGAGGATCGAGACGAGATCGTTCTGGCCCATGGCCTCGTTGTCGCAGGCCAGCTCGCGCACGGTTGTGCAGATGTATTTGACCACGCTCCCGTAGCCCGGGCAGTGGTCGGTGACCGCCAGGTCGTTGTCCACGGTCTTCGGAATGCCGATGACACGCAGTTCGTAGCCCTGCGCCTGGGCGAGTTTGGAAATCTTGTCCGCGGTGTCCTGGGAATCATTGCCGCCGCAGTAGAAGAAGTAGCGGATGTTGTGCGTCTTGAACACCTCGAGGACGCGGTCGAAGTCCTGCTGCTTCTTGAGCTTGTATCGGCAGGTTCCGAGCGCGGCGCCCGGCGTGCAGCGCAGGGCGCGGATCTGCTGCTGCGACTCGGCGGCGAGGTCGATAAACTCCTCGTTGATGATGCCGAGCACGCCGTTGAGGCCGCCATAGACCTCCTCGATGCAATTATGGTTGAGGGCTTCGGCGACGACACCGGCCACACTGGCGTTGATCACAGCGGTGGGACCGCCCGACTGGGCGACCAGACAGTTACCTACGAGTTCAGCCATGGCTTGGGAGGATGAGAGAGTTCAAAATCACGTGAAGAGGAGCAACGAAAGGCTTCGCTCCGAGGCGTGGCAAATCAAATTTCCCACGATAATTTTCGTCCGCGGTTCGCCGGGAGCCGGCTCCGGCCGGCTTGCCCCGAGAAAATTCTGTTTCCAGACTGCCAGGATTGTGCACGCTCGGGCTCGCCCGGCGAAAAACCCACCTAAGGAGATCCTATGATGACTTATCGCAAAAGAATGGTTCTGGCGGCCTTGACCCTCGCACTGCTAAGCCCGGCGTACGCGGCAGATGTCGCCGGCAACTGGAAGGCGGAGTTCGACACCCAAATCGGCATTCAGAAATACACCTACGAATTCAAGGTCGACGGCGCCACGGTCACGGGCAAGGCGACCTTTGAGCGAGAGCAGGCCAAGGGGGAAGTCCCGCTCAAGGAGATCAAGGTGACTGGCGACGACATCTCGTTCGTCGAGCCCTTGAATTTCGATGGCACGGAGATCCGCATCGAGTACAAAGGCAAAATCTCCGGCGACGAAATGAAACTCACCCGGCAGGTCGGTGAGTTTGCCACCGAGGAACTCGTGGCAAAGCGGGTCAAGGAAGGGGCCGCGACACCGGCCCCTGGCAAGCCCGCCGACAGTCCGCCGCTTAGATAGCGGGATCCTCGCGTTCCACGCCGCGCGCGACATTTTCGCTGGAGGGCGGGGTCGCGACGAGTGCGCAGCCTCGGCGGCCGTACCCCGCCCCGTTTGGTGCAACGGCGGGATCTGGCGATCCCGCCCTACAACCGACGAAATCATTCTGCACTAGAGCACTTTCTATTTAGATAGTCTCAGGTCGTTTTTTGTGGTACCATGGTTTCCCATGGAGGCGAAACCATGAG
>Ga0182021_10003811_pt1 | contig 17712 bp, 14 predicted proteins | sample 612E3MmetaG_FD_120493 | JGI IMG/M metagenome (GOLD analysis project Ga0182021, IMG submission 120493) | Permafrost microbial communities from Stordalen Mire, Sweden - 612E3M metaG (Illumina Assembly) | ecosystem: Environmental > Terrestrial > Soil > Wetlands > Permafrost | place: Sweden... | reverse complement strand
GTTCGACGCCGTGCCGCTGCGCTATGCCGTGGCGGTCAACAGCGTCACCTCGATCATGCTCAACAAGATCGACATCCTTTCCGGCCTCGACGATGTCCTGATCTGCATGGCCTACGAGGTCGATGGGACGCGGGTCGACTGGTGGCCATCGGACGCCGACGTCCTGGCGCGGGCGAAGCCGATCTACGAGCGTTTCCCCGGCTGGGCCGAGCCGCTCCACGACTGCCGAACCATGGGCGATCTGCCCGAGAACGCCAGGCGTTATGTCGATGCGGTCGAGCGCCTGTCCGGCGCCCCGATATGCTTCGTCTCCGTTGGCCCTGAGCGGCATCAGACGATCGAGCGTATGCCCCGCCCGCAGCGGCCGAAGCCGCTATCTGCTGCGGTGCCGGCGGGCTCGAGTCGGGCGGCTCCCTCGGCAGCGGCAGCGGCCGACCGATGAGCCCGCAGGCGTCGTCGGGGGTGAATGCCGGGCCGAGCGGCCCCGCCCGCCTGCTCGTCCTTGGCGGCGGCGGCCGCGAGCATGCCCTTGTATGGAGCCTGAGCCGCGAAGCCGCGGTCGAGGCGGTGCTCGTGGCTCCGGGGAGCGACGCCATCGCCGACGAGCCAAAGGTTCGCTGCTTCCCGAACGTCTCCGCTCTCGATCCGGCCGCGGTATTGGACCTCGCCACGCGCGAGGACGTGGATCTGGTCGTGGTTGGGCCGGAGGCGCCGCTCGCCGCGGGAGTGGTGGATGCGTTGCTCGACGCGGGCGTGCCCACCTTCGGGCCGACCCGTGCGGCAGCTCGCATTGAGTGGAGCAAGGCCTTCTGCCGCGACGTGGCGGCGGCGGCCGGGGTTCGGATGGCCCGCGGCCGCGACTTCACCGCAATGGAGCCGGCGCTCGACTTCGCCAGGGAGCTCGCGGAGGCGCCCGGGTCGCGTGGCGTCGTCGTCAAGGCGGACGGTCTGATGGCCGGCAAGGGCGTGACCGTCTGCGACGACCTGGACACTGCCCGGGCGGCGCTCGGCGTCCTCTTCGCGACGCTGCCCGAGGGCCAGCTGGCGCAGCCGGTGGTGGTGATCGAGGAGCGGATGAGCGGCGCTGAAGCCAGCCTGATCGCCCTTTGCGACGATCACGGTGCGCTGGCCCTGCCGCCGGCCCGCGACCACAAGCGGCTCCTGGACGACGACAAGGGCCCGAACACCGGTGGCATGGGCGCCTACAGCCCGGTGCCCGACGTGCCGGAGAGCCTGTGCGCCACGCTTGTCGATGTCGTCCACATGCCCATCCTGGCCGAGCTCGCTCGCCGGGGCGCTCCCTTCCGCGGTGCGCTCTATGCGGGCTTGATGCTGACGCCGGAAGGTCCGGTCCTTATCGAGTGCAACGCTCGCTTCGGGGACCCCGAGGTCCAGGCTCTCCTGCCGCGCCTCGCCGCACCGCTCGGGCCGCTGCTGTACGGTGCAGCTCAGGGCGACCTGGCAAGTGCGGCCGGGGCCCTGGGGTTGACCGGGCGGATGCTCCCGACGACCGGCGACGCGGCGGTGGCGGTTGTGCTCGCCGCGGCGAACTACCCGGCGGCGCCCCGCAAGGGGGACGTAATCTTGGGTCTAAACGACGCGGCTGCGGCTGGCGCTGCTGTATTCCACGCCGGTACGGTCAGAGATGCCGACGGCCAGTTCCGGACCAACGGAGGCCGCGTTCTGGCGGTTGTCGGGCTGGGGACCACGATCCCGGCCGCCCGGGCCAACGCCGAGCGCGCCGCCGATCTCATCACGTGGCCGGGCATGCAGCGGCGCCGCGACGTCGCCGCCAGGCTACCGGCGGCCGCGCGTGGAGCGGCCACGTCACCTGATCCCGTCTCCGAGAAGGCCTGGATGAAGGGTGGGGCCTCGTGATCCCGCGATACACATTGCCGCAGATGGGCGCCATATGGACCGATCGGGCCCACTTCGAGGGGATGCTGCGGGTCGAGATCGCCGTGGCTCGGGCCGAGGTTTCGCGAGGCATGGTGCCGGCCGGGGCGCTCCACGCGATCGAGTCGCGCGCCAGTGTCGACGTCGACCGCATCGCCGAGATCGAGAAGACGACCGACCACGACGTCATCGCCTTCGTGAGCCAGGTCGCCGAGACGGTGGGTGAGGAGGGGCGCTACCTCCATCTCGGACTCACGAGCAGCGACGTAGTCGACACGGCTCTGGGGCTGCAGCTTCAGGCGGCCGGGGCGCGGCTGGTCGAGGATGCCGACGCCCTGATCGAGGCCCTGGTGACCCGGGCGAAGATCGAGGCGAACACGGTGATGATGGGCCGCACTCACTCGGTCCACGCCGAGCCCACGACCCTGGGCCTCAAGATCGCCGGCTGGGCCTTTGAGATCGCCCGCGATCGGACCCGCCTCGCCGCCGCTGTCGACGACGCGGCGACCGGCAAGATCTCCGGTCCGGTGGGCACGTACAGCCACCTCGACCCCGATCTGGAAGAGGAGGTTCTGGCCGACCTGGGGCTGCATCGAGACCCGATCTCCACCCAGATCGTGCAGCGCGACCGGCACGCGGCGCTCATCGCCGCAGTCGCCGTCACGGGCGGCAGCCTGGAGCGCATCGCCACGGAAGTGCGCAATCTCCAGCACACCGAGATCGGCGAACTGATGGAGCCGTTCCGGGCCGGCCAGAAGGGCAGTTCGGCGATGCCTCACAAGCGCAACCCCATCCTTTGCGAGCGCATCGCCGGCCTGGCCCGGCTGCTGCGCGGCTATGCCGCCGCGGCGCTGGAGAATCAACCGCTCTGGCACGAGCGCGACATCAGCCACTCGTCGGCGGAGCGAGTGCTGCTCCCCGACGCCACAATCCTGCTGGACTACATGCTGGTCAAGACACGCGGCCTGGTGGAGCGACTCGTCGTCCGTCCGGAGCGGATGCGCGAGAACATCGAGCGCGGCCTTGGTCTCCACTGCAGCAGCCGCGTACTCATGGCGCTGGTCGAGGAGGCGGGGATGTCGCGCGAGGAGGCCTACGCCGTCGTCCAGCGGAACTCGATGAAGGCCGCCGACGAGCGTCGCGGGCTGCGCGAGCTGCTCGCCGCCGATCCCGATGTGGCCGCGAGGCTCTCCGACGAGGCCCTCGCCGCCTGCTTCGACGAAAGCCACTTCCTCAGGAACGTGGCCACGGCCATGGTCCGGCTCGACAATCTCGTCCCGACTCGAAGGGAGGCCGGAGATGTCGCCCGATGAGAGGACAGTAGACGCGCCACTCCCCGGAGATCCGCGAGCGATGGTGCCTGCGCTCCACGCTCCGGGCAGTTTCGTGCGCTCGGGCAAGGTGCGCGACCTCTACGACGTCGGCGAGCGGCTGCTGCTGGTTGCGAGCGACCGCCTGTCCGCGTTCGATGTGGTTCTCCCCACGCCGATCCCGGACAAGGGTCGCGTCCTGACAGGTCTCTCGCGGTTCTGGTTCGACAGAACATACGACATCATCCCGAACCACTTGGTGGGCACCGATCCGGCCGAGCTGCCGGCGGGCTTCACCGACGGAGCCGGCCTCCGCGAGTTGCGCGGCCGGATGATGCTCTGCCGCCGGGCCAGGGTGCTGCCGGTTGAGGTGATCGTGCGGGGCTACGTGTCCGGCTCCGGCTGGAAGGACTACAAGCGGACCGGCGCGATCTGCGGCATCAAACTGCCCAACGGATTGCGCGAGTCCGATCGTCTTCCCCGCCCGATCTTCACACCGTCCACCAAGGCCGAGGTCGGCCACGACGAGAACATCGGCTTCGATACGATGGTCGAACTCGTCGGCGGCCCGCTGGCCGAGCAGGTGCGCGACGTGGCCCTCGCGCTCTATCGCTGTGGCGCCGAGATCGCCGAGAAGGCTGGCATCCTGCTGGCCGACACGAAGTTCGAGTTGGGAACTGCCCTCGACAACGGGGAAATGATCCTGATCGACGAGGTCATGACGCCTGACTCCAGCCGCTTGTGGGACGCCTCCGCCTATGAGCCGGGACGCGCCCAGGCGAGCTTCGACAAGCAACCCGTCCGCGACTGGCTCGAAGCGCAGCTGTGGGCCAAGACCTATCCGGGGCCCGACCTGCCGCCAGAAATCGTGGCCGGGACCCGCCAGCGGTACGTGGAAGCGTTCGAACGAATCACCGGGGCCAGCTTCGAACGCTACCTGAAGGAGGACGTGGTCGCCCAATGAGCGAGTTCCGGTACGCAGTCAACGTTCTGCCGAAGCCCGGCATCCTCGACCCGCAGGGCCGGGCCGTCGAGCTGAGCCTGCCTCATCTCAATGTCACGAACGTCTCTGGGGTTCGCGTCGGGCGCCGCGCCGAACTGACAGTCACCGCCGGCTCAGAAGCCGGGGCACGCGCCGTCGTCGACGGCCTCGCCAGAGAGTTGCTCAGCAACCCGCTGATCGAGACCTACGCCATAGAGCTCTTGGAAGGCACATCGTCGGCCGTATCCACGAAGGCGCCGTCGCTGTGAGAATCGGAGTCGTCACCTTCCCGGGTTCGAACTCGGACATCGACGCGCTCAACGCGCTGGCGGTCGCGGGCGTCGAGCCGGTCACGCTGTGGCACGAGTCGCCCGACCTGTCCGGCGTTTCCGCGGTGATCCTGCCGGGCGGGTTCGCCTACGGCGACTACATCCGGGCCGGCGTGATCGCGCGCTTTTCGCCCGTGATGCGGGGCGTCAAGGATTTCGCAGCGGCCGGCGGGCTCGTCCTGGGCATCTGCAACGGGTTTCAGGTTCTCGCGGAGTCCGGGCTGGTTCCCGGAGCGCTACTGCGAAACAGGTCCCTGAGATTCGCCTCGAAGATCGTGGCCATCAAGCCGGAGCGGCTGGACTCGCCCTTTACTCGCGCGGCCAACGGCGCGCCGATCCACATTCCGATTGCCCACGGCGAGGGCTGCTACTACGCCGACGAGGCCACGCTGGACGGGCTCGAGGCGAGTGGCCGGGTCCTATTCCGATACGTCCGCGAGGACGGCTGTCCGGCGCTCGATCCCGACGATCCGGCGAATCCAAACGGCTCGCTGCGAGGCATCGCCGGCGTGTGCAACGAGGCCGGCAACGTGGCCGGCCTGATGCCTCACCCCGAGCGCATGTCAGAGGAGATCCTGGGCAGCGATGAGGGCAGGCAACTGATCCGCTCGCTGGTCGAAAGCGCGAAGGAATGGGAAGCCGCCGGGCGGCCCGCCCCGAGGACAAAGGCGGAGGCCCGGGCATGACCGACGTGACGACGACCCCGTCGGCCCCGGCGGGGCCCGAGCCGCTCCACCGCCGGCTGGGGGTGACCGACGGCGAGCTCGACGTCATCCGCGAGAAGCTCGGCCGCGACCCCAACCACACCGAGCTGGCCATGTTCAGCGTGATGTGGAGCGAGCATTGCTCCTACAAGAGCTCCAAGCCGCTGCTCAAGACCCTCCCGACGCGCGGCAGCGGCATGATGGCCGGCATCGGCGACAACGCCGGAGTCGTCCGTATCGGCGACGGACTTGCGGTGGCCTTCAAGATCGAGAGCCACAACCACCCGTCTGCGGTCGAGCCGTACCAGGGCGCCGCGACGGGAGTGGGCGGCATCCTGCGCGACATCTTCACGATGGGCGCTCGCCCGATCGCCGTGCTCGACGCGCTGCGCTTTGGCGATCCGACGGACCCGCGCACGCGCCACCTCGTCGACGGCATCGTCCGCGGCGTGGGCGGCTACGGGAACTGCGTCGGCGTCCCGACCGTGGGCGGCGAGCTCGTCTTCGACCCGAGCTACCAGGGCAACCCTCTCGTCAACGTGATGGCCATCGGCCTGCTCGAGGAGCGGATGCTGATCCTGGCCGAGGCGCCCGGCCCGGGCAACTACGTGGTCCTGTTCGGATCCACGACCGGCCGCGACGGCATCGGCGGGGCCAGCGTCCTCGCCTCGGCGACATTCCAGGACGACGACCCCAACAAGCGGCCCACGGTCCAGGTCGGCGACCCGTTCGCGGAGAAGCTGCTTATCGAGGCAAGCCTGGAGCTGATCGATCGGCGCCTGGTCGAGGGCATCCAGGACCTGGGCGCTGGCGGCATCTCGTGCGCTGCCTCCGAGTCGGCAGACAAGGCCGGCACGGGCATCCTCCTCGACCTTGACGCGATCCCGCGGCGCGAGCCCGGCATGGCCCCCTGGGAGGTGATGATCTCGGAGTCGCAGGAACGGATGCTGGCCACTTGCCGGCCCGAGAACTACCCGGCCGTGCGCGAGGTCTGCGACCGGTGGGGCATCCCGATCGCGCTGGTCGGGCGGGTCACGACGGACGGCGACATCGCCATCGTCGAGGGCGGCATCGACCCGGACGGCGAACCCAACCCCAGCGCGAAGGAGATCGCCCGCGTCCCAGCCAGAGCGCTCACGAGCGACGCCATCGTCCACTATCGCGCGGCCACGCCGCCGGCCCGGCGCCGGCAGGCGCCGGCGCCGGGAATCCCGCTCACGGCCCACGACGGCCTCCCCGAACGTGGCATGGACCCGGCCGCCGTCCTCGCTGCGCTCCTCGGCAGCCCCAACCTGTCGAGCCGCCGCTGGGTGTATGAGCAGTACGACGCCTGCGTCCAGAGCAACACCGTCGAGTGGCCGGGTCATGGGGCCGCGGTGCTGCGAGTCAAGGGCACGAGGAAGGCGCTCGTGGCCACCACCGACGGCAACCAGACCGTCAGCGCGCTGGATCCGCACCTGGGCGCCCAGCTCTCGGTGGCGGAAGCGACGCGAAATGTCAGCATCACCGGGGCTCGGCCGCTCGGCATCACGAACTGCCTCAACTACGGCAACCCGGAGCGCCCCGAGGCGTTCTGGCAGCTTCAGGAAGCGGTCCGGGGTATGGGCGAGGCCTGCCGCGCCCTTGGTATTCCCGTGACCGGGGGCAACGTCTCGCTCTACAACGAATACCCGGGCGGCGCCATCGCGCCGACACCCGAGATCGGCGTGGTGGGCCTGCTGGACGACATCTCTCTGCTCGTCCGGCCGCCGTTCACGACCGTGGGAGACAACGTCGTCCTCGTGGGGCAGAGCACGCCGGGCATGGCCGGTTCCGCCTACGCAGCCCTGGCCGGGATCTCGTCGGAGGACGCGCCTCCGGGAATCGAGCTGGATCGCGAAGCCGCTCTCCAGTCGTTCATCCGCGAAGCCATCGGCCGGGGCCTGGTGGCGTCGGCCCAGGACGTCTCTGGCGGTGGACTGGCCGTGGCAGTCGCCGAGTGCTGCATGTGGAGCGGCCTCGGCGCCAAGCTCCGACTCGGCGTTTTGGGCTCACCCGCGATCGAGCTGTTCGGAGAGAGCCCGTCTCGGCTGGTTCTGTCCTGCCGCCCGCGCCACGCTCCGGCGATCGACCTCCTGGCCCGGCAGTTCGGGCTGCATGCCGAAACCCTCGGCACGGTGGGCGGGGAGCGGTTGCGCATCGAGCTGACCGGACAGGGCGCAACTGGCGCGGCCGAGGAGCGAGGCTCTGGCGTGGCCGACGCGCTGGACGTCTCCCTGGCCGACCTGCGCCACACCTGGGACCACGGCCTCGCCCGCGCCCTCGGCGCGGAACCTGGTCCGGCGTACGCAGCGGAGGCAGCGGAGGCTGCCTCTCCAGGTGAGACGGCCTAGCCATGTGCGGGATCTTTGGCGCGGTAACTCCGGGCAGAGATGCCGCAGGGATGGCAGCCCTGGGTGTCTTCTCGCTTCAGCACCGTGGCCAGGAGTCCGCCGGCATCGCGGTCAGCGACGGCGAACAGCTGATGCTCTACAAGGATCTGGGCCTGATCGCCCAGGTCCTCGACGAGCGGCGCCTGCCGAGCCTCCGCGGATCCCTGGCAATCGCCCACTGCCGCTACTCCACGACCGGCTCCACGGTCTGGGAGAACGCCCAGCCCACCTTCCGGATGGGTCATGGCAAGTCGATAGCCATCGGCCACAACGGCAACCTCGTGAACACCCGCGAGCTGCTCGCGATGCTGGAGGGCGGCAAGTCCCGCCTGGCCGCAACGACCGATACGGAGCTGCTGACCGCGCTCCTGGCGGACGACACGTCCGGGGACACGGTCGAGGCGCTGAAGCGGGTTCTGCCGGCGGTCCGAGGCGCCTACTCGCTGGCGATCCTCGATGAGAAGCGCGTCATCGGCGTGCGCGATCCGTATGGCTTCCGGCCGCTCGTTCTGGGCAGGCTCGAGCCGGCGGCCGACGACCCGGAGGGGGCGCGCTCTGGCGGTTGGCTGATCAGCTCCGAATCCGCCGCGATCGAAGTTGCCGGCGGAACGGTCGTGCGGGATGTCGAGGCGGGCGAGATGGTGATCCTCGAGGAGGGAAAGGATCCGGTCTCGGTTCGCTTCGCCGAGGGCCACGAACAGCTGTGCGTCTTCGAGCTGATCTACTTTGGCCGGCCGGATTCGTACATGCTCGGCCGCAACCTGTACGAGTCGCGACGTCGAATGGGCGTGGCTCTGGCGTCGGAGGCCCCTGTGGCGGCCGATCTCGTGATGCCTGTGCCGGAGACTGGGGCGCCGGCGGCGGCCGGGTTCGCCGAGGAGTCGGGGCTGCCGTATCGCGAGGGTATGGTTCGAAACCGCTACTCGGGGCGGACCTTCATCCAACCCTCGCAGGGCATGCGGCAGCGCGGCGTCACCGTCAAGCTGAGCCCGCTGCGCGAGGTCGTGGCGGGGAAGCGGCTGATCGTCGTCGACGACTCGATCGTGCGCGGCACCACCACCCGCCAGATAGTGACCCTGCTGCGGAAGGCCGGTGCTACGGAGGTCCATCTCCGCATCAGCTCGCCGCCGATCCACCATCCGTGCTTCTACGGCATCGACACGCAGATCGAGACCGAGCTGATCGCGTCGACTCACTCGGTCGAGGAGATCAGAGAGTTCGTGGGCGCGGACTCGCTGACGTTCCTCTCGATCGAGGGGGTGCTGCAGGCGCTCGACCTCCCATACGACAGGTTCTGCTTCGCGTGCTTCGACGGCCGCTATCCGGTGCCGGTCCCGTACGACACGGCCCGCCACAAGTTTGTCCTGGAGGATGCGGCGGGCGAGCCGGTGTCGCAGGGCGAGGTCGAGGCGATTGCCACGATGCATCCCCATGAGTGACGCGTGGGGAACCAAGGGGCGCGACGGGGGTGCCGCGGACGCTGGCTCGGCAGGCCCGGGCGTCAAGCGGGGCGGAGCCTGGGACGCCTACCGCCGCGCCGGTGTGGACATCGATGCCGGCGAGCGGTCCGTCGAGCTGATGCGAGCCTCGGTCGCGGCAACGACGCGGCCCGAGGTGATCGGCGGTCTCGGCGGATTCGCTTCTGCCATGGCCCTGCCGGCGGGCATGCGTGAGCCGGTCCTGGTCAGCTCGACCGACGGAGTCGGCACGAAGACGGCGATAGCGATGGCCCTTGGCCGCTACGACACCGTCGGCCACGACCTGGTGGCGATGTGCGCCGACGACCTTGTCTGCGCCGGAGCCGAGCCACTCTTCTTCCTGGACTACATCGCCGTGGGGCGCGTCTTCCCCGAGCGCGTGGCGGCGATGGTGGCCTCGGTCGCGAACGGCTGCAGGCTGGCCGGCTGCTCGCTCATCGGCGGCGAGACGGCCGAACACCCGGGGCTGATGGAACCCGACGAGTTCGACATGGCCGGCTTCTGCGTTGGGGTCGTGGAGCGCGATCGGCTGCTCGACGGGACGGCCGCCCGGGAGGGCGACGCGCTGGTGGGGATCGCCTCGTCGGGCCTGCACAGCAACGGCTTCTCGCTGGCTCGGCGCATCCTCGCCGAGGCGGAAGTGCCGCTGGGCCAGGGATATGTGGAGCTGGTCGGCCGGATCCTGGGCCCGGCCACAGCGCCTGAGGCGGAGACGCTCCAACTCACCCTGGGAGAGGTCCTTCTGACGCCGACGCTGATCTACTCCAGAGCGATCCTGGCGCTGCGACGTCGGCTGGAGGAGAGGGGCTCGGAGCTTCGGGGCGTGGCCCATGTCACCGGCGGCGGGCTTCCCGGCAACGTGCCGCGGGTTCTCCCGGAGGGCCTGGGCGCCCGGGTTCATCCCGCGGCCTGGCGCATGCCTTCGATCATGCGACTCATCGGGACGCTCGGCGGGCTCTCTGAGGTCGAGCTGCGTTCAACGTTCAACGGCGGACTGGGCATGGTGTGCGTCGTGCCTCTTGCCGGCGTCCGCGCGGCGGTTTCGAGTCTCGCAGAGGACGGCCTGACTGCCTGGCAGGTCGGCGAGGTCGTGGCGCTCGACGCGCCGGAGGCGCGCTACCGGGAGTCGTGAAGGAGCCCCGGCGATGTTGGGCGGCGCTCGTGCGTCGCCCGAACGGCCGGCATGGAGGAGGAGAGGCGTGGCGCATCGGATCGCGGTTGGCGTTTCTGGAACCGGCAGCAACCTGCGTGCCCTCCACTCGGCGGCGTCCCGCGGGGCTCTGGACGCCGAGATAGCCCTGGTCTTCGCCGATCGTCCATGTGCTGCCCTGGATTGGGCAGTGGAGCAGGGGAGCGAGACGGTGCTCGTGCCGGCGGCGCCGCGTGGCGACGATGCGGGCCGGGCCGAGGAGGACCGCGTCCTGGCGGAAGCGGTTGCGGCGGTTGCCCCAGAGCTCGTCGTTCTGGCGGGCTACATGCGCGTCACCGGTCCCACGATGCTCGCCGCCTTTGCCGGCAGGATGCTGAACCTCCACCCGTCGCTGCTGCCTGCATTCCCCGGAGCCCACGCCGTCCGCGACGCGCTGGCCGCCGGGGTCAAAGTCACGGGCGTCACCGTCCATTTCGTCGACGCCACGGTCGACGGCGGGCCGATCGTCGTCCAGGACTCCGTTCCGGTCCTCGCCGGCGACACCGAGGGGACGCTCTTCGAGCGGATCCACGCGGTCGAGCATCGACTGCTGCCGACGGCGGTCGGTTTGGCCCTGGCCGGCGCCTTGTCGATCGAGCCAGACGGTCGAACAGTTCGAATCGACGCCGCCCGGGCGGCGGAGTGGCTGCCGGTCCCTAGACGGGCGCTCCTGTCCGTCTCCGACAAGACCGGCCTGGCCGAGTTCGGCGCGGGCCTGGTCCGCCTCGGCTTCGAGCTGGTGTCGACCGGCGGCACGGCGCGGGCGCTGCGCGCGGCTGGCCTGCCGGTCACCGACGTGGCGGCGGTCACGGGCTTCCCGGAGATGCTCGACGGGCGCGTCAAGACGCTTCACCCGCGGGTGCATGCCGGGCTTCTGGCCGATCGGCGACTGTCTACCCATCGCGAGCAGCTGGCGGAAGCGGCCATCGAGCCTTTCGATCTGGTCGTCGTCAATCTCTATCCATTCGCCGCTGCGGCTGAGAAGCCGGGCATCACGCTCGACGCCCTTGTCGAGGAGATCGACATCGGCGGGCCGTCGATGGTTCGGGCGGCGGCCAAGAACCACGCGTCGGTGGCGATCGTGACGTCGCCATCCCGGTATGACGCCGTCCTGGAGGAGCTCGGGGAGAACGGCCGGGTTGGGGAGGGTCTGCGCTCGGCGCTGGCGATCGAGGCCTTCCGCCTCACCGGCGCCTACGACGCCCGGATCGCCGCCGAGCTGCCCGGTCGGATGGCCGCGGTCGGCGTGGAGCTGCCTGACGAGCCGGGTTTCCCCGGCTCCGCCGACCCATACCCGCCCACGCTGGTCGTGGGTCTGGAGAAGGTCGAGACGCTGCGCTACGGCGAGAACCCGCACCAGCAGGCGGCGCGCTACCGCCGCCCCGGTACGAGCAAGTGGGCCGGGCCGTTTGCCCATGGCGGCTCCATCCTGCAGGGCAAGGCTCTCAGCTACAACAACGTCCTGGACGCGTCGGGCGCCGACGCGATCGCCCGCCAGTTGCGTGGCCCGGCCTGCGTCATCGTCAAGCACACCAACCCGTGCGGCGCGGCGGAGCGGGCGACGCTGCTGGAGGCGTGGCAGTCGGCCCTGGCCGGCGATCCCGTCTCCGCCTACGGTGGCGTCGTTGCGCTGACCAGGGAAGTGGACGACGCCACGGCCCAGGGCCTCGCCTCCATCTTCCTGGAAGTGATCGTGGCTCCGTCGTACTCGCCAGGGGCGCTGGCGATCCTGGCTCGCAAGACGAACCTGCGAATGCTGGAGGATCCGCTCCTGGGGAGTGGCGAGGTCGCGCCTGCGCCGGACCCGCTCGGTTCGATCCGAGTGGTCGGCGGAGGCGTTCTGGTTACCGCCCCGGACGTCGTGCCCGACGACCCGGCGACGTGGAAGCTGGCCACGTCGCGCGCCCCGTCGGAAGGGGAGATGCGCGACCTTGACCTCGCCTGGCGGCTGTGCCGTGGCGTGGTCTCCAACGCCATCGTCCTGGTCAAGAACGGCATGGAGATCGGTCTGGGATCGGGCCAGACGAGCCGCGTCGACGCCGCTCGCCAGGCCGTGGCGAAGGCGGTCGCCTTCCAGGGCCCGGATGCGCTTAAGGGCGCCGCATGCGGCTCCGATGCGTTCTACCCGTTCCCGGACGCGGTCCAGGTCTGCCTGGACGCGGGCGTGACGGCGTTCGCCCAGCCCGGCGGCTCGATCCACGACACGGAGGCGATCGATGCCGCCGAGAAGGCCGGCGCGTCGATGCTTATCACGGGCGTTCGCCACTTCCGCCACTGAACGGCGCGGGTGAGGGGATGGTCGGTGAAGGGTAGGTCTTGCGGCGCGGACCCTCGACGACTCTTCGCAGGTGGCGCGACCGGCAGGATGTGGTCAGATTCCAACCCGGGTGGCGCGGGATAGCTCTTCTCGCGATCGCCTCGCCGCCGCGTCGCCGAAAGCGCGGGCGCCGACCGCTCGGAGGCTGCACTGGCCATGGCCGGGCGAATCCGGGCGTTTCCCAATGCGCCGGCACTGGAATACCTTGGGACGTGCCGCCCCCACTGGAATCTGGCCAAACGCGCGACCGATGGAGCCGCGGTCGTTGCCGCAGGGGGCGTCCACGACGGCAGGCGGGGCGTCGGCAGCCGGGGCGCCGGCAGGCGGGGCGGTACGCTCGGCTGGGGTCCCGCGATCGGGCTCGTCTGCCTACTTGATCGTCTTGAGGTCGTCTTCGATCGGCTGGCGGTCCTCGGGATTGGCGACCGACTTTAGCGCCTCGCGCGCTCGGGCAAGCCAGGCCTTCTTCTCGTCCTTGTTGCCGGCGACCGAATAGGCTCGCGCGAGCGCCTCGCAGGCGGCCGCCTCGTCCCAGTTCTCGCCGCCTCCGAAGTCGGTCAGCAACTCGAGGCAGCGCTGAGCGTGCCAGATGGCGGGCTCGGGGCGGCGGAGGACGGCGTAAACGCGAGAGCAGAGCCACTCGCCTCGAGCGAGGTTGACAGGACCTCCCACGTTGCCCCAGTGATATCTAGAAGCGTGCGCGGCGTGGAGCATCTCGTCGTCCTGCTCCGGCCGTCGTTTCGGCAGATCCATTAGCCGCCACACGTCGTTGTAGAGGCCCGCGGCGAGGCGGCGCTCGGTTTCGCGATCCAGGTCGGGCATTCTCGTCGGCGGCATGTCGCCCAGTTTCGGCCCACACGCGAGGGCGGGTCAATACCGCGGTCCTGCCTCTGCCCGCTCTCGCACCGCCTGATACCATCGGGCGCCATGAGCTCCGCCGATCGCTACTACATCACCACTGCCATTGCCTATGCCAACAACAGGCCCGGACTTCACACCCTGTACGAGGTGGTCGGGGCCGACGTGATCGCGCGCTGGCATCGGATGAAGGGTGACGAGACTCGTTTTCTCACTGGCACGGACGAGCACTCGGTCAACATCGCCCAGAAGGCAGCCGAGCTCGGCAAGTCGACCAAGGACTTCGTCGACGAGAACGTGGCCCTGTTCCGAGCCGCGGAGGATGCGCTCCTTATCAGCCCAGACCGGTTCATTCGGACGACCGATCCGGACCACATCCATGCGGCCCAGGAGATGGTTCGGCGGGCCTACGCCAACGGCGACATCTACGTCGGCGACTACGAGGGCTGGTATTGCCCGGCGGAGGGCTTCAAGTCGCCGTCGGACGTGATCGAGACCGCCGACGGAACGCGCTGCCCGAACCACCCCACCGTCCCGCTCCAGTGGCTCTCGGAGCACAACTGGTTTTTCCGCCTGTCCGCCTACCAGGCTCGGCTGGAGCGCCACTTCGAGGAGCATCCCGACTTCGCCCAGCCGGACTACCGGCGCAACGAGATGCTCGGCTTTATTCGCGGCGGGCTCGAAGACTTCTCGATCAGTCGCGCCGGAGCGACGTGGGGCATCCCATTCCCAATCATGCCGGATGGTTCGTCATCGCAGCGGCCGGATGGGACGTGGGATCCCGCGGCAGGCACCGTCTACGTCTGGTACGACGCTCTCATCAACTACGTCACGGGCGCCGGCTTCCCCGACGATCCGACCGCCTTCGCCAGGTGGTGGCCGGCCGACCTCCACGTCATTGGCAAGGACATCGCCCGCTTCCACACGATCTACTGGCCGGCGATGCTCTGGAGCGCGGGGCTGGAGGCGCCTCGCCGCGTCTGGATCCACGGCTGGCTGCTGGCCCAGGGCGAGCGCATGAGCAAGAGCCTGGGCAACTTCCTCGACCCCGTGGATGTTGTCCGGACGCTGGGCGCTGATGGAGCGCGTTACGTGACGCTGCGCGAGGTTCCGTTCGACAGGGATGCGGACGTGTCGTGGGACTCCTTCGTTCGCCGCTACAACGCCGACCTTGCGAACAACTTCGGGAACCTGCTGAACCGGAGCGTCTCCATGGCAAATCGCTATCTGGGCGGCGAACGCCCGGCGCCGGGCAACGGCGGCCTCCAGGGCAGGTGGATGCAGGCGCTTCCGGCTTACGGCGAGAAGCTCGAGGCCTGCCAGCTCAGCGAGGCGCTGGCCGGGCTGTGGGATTTCGTCGATGCTGCCAACCGCGACGTGGACCTCCAGCAGCCCTGGGTCCTTGCCAAGGAGGCGGGGGCAGGAGCCGAGGGCAAGAACGAGCAGCTGCGCGGCGTCCTGGGCGACCTGCTCGAGGCCTGCCGGCTGATCGGGCTGGCCGTGGCACCCTTCATGCCGACCGGCGCGCCGAAGATCCTGGCTCAGCTCGGGTACCAGTACGCCTATCGGGCCGATGGCAACGGCGGACCTGCCCTGCTCGATGAGCTGCGGTGGGGCGCCCACGAAGGCGAATCCGGCCGTGTGGCCGTTGCCGAGCCGCTCTTTCCGCGCATCGAAGCCGAGTCCGCGACTCCGGCGCCAGGCTGAGCTCGAGCTGTCGGGCACGCTCATGAGGCTCATCGACAGCCACGCCCACCTCGGGGCCGAAGCGTTCGACGCCGACCGCGCGGAGGTGCTGGCGGCCGCCCGCGGGGCAGGGGTCGAGCGGCTGCTCGTGCCCGGCTGGGACGCCGGGTCATCGTCGGCGGCGGTTGAGATCGCGGCCGACCTCAGCTGGATCGACGCGGCAGTCGGCGTCCACCCGCACGACGCGGCGCGGGCCACTACCGCGGATTGGGCCGCGATCGAGAAGCTTGCGGTGAGCCCGTGCGTCGTGGCGATCGGGGAGACCGGGCTGGACTTCGACCGCATGCATTCACCCCCGGAGGCGCAGCTCGCCAACCTCCGGCGCCACCTGCGCCTCGCCCTGGACACGGGCAAGCCGGCGGTCCTGCACTGCCGATCCGCGGCGGGAGGGCGCGATGCGCAGGACGCGCTGATCGCCGAGCTCCGCGTCGCCGGCTTTGGGGGAGCGGCGGCTCGCGAGGCGTTCGGGGATCACCCGCCCGCCGTCCTGCACTCGTTCTCCGGCCCCGTCGACTACGCCGCCGCGGCGCTGGAGTTGGGGCTGGCAATCTCCTTCAGCGGCCTTGTCTTCCGCCGCGGCGAGGAGTCGTCCGCCGTCGTCGCCGGGCTCGTCCCCTCCGATCGGCTGCTGGTCGAGACGGACTCGCCGTACCTCGCCCCACCCGGGGTGCCGCGCAACACCGCCGGGCGGACCGCCCCGGGCTCGACGCCCGCGTTCTCCGGTCGGCGCAACTCACCGGAATGGGTTCGCATCACTGCCGGGTGGCTCGCGGAGCGACGCAACGAAACCGCAGATACGATAGGCGACCGGCTCGTCGCGGCCTATGACGAAACGTTCAGGCGCGGCCGGCCGGGCTGAGAACTCATTCCACATCGGCTCACGCGGGCCGCACGCTACCGAGGAGGCGACCATGACGGATCGGAGCTTCGAGCGCGCCAATGACGAATCGCGACGGCGCCTCGCACGCCTCGTCGAGTCGCTCACTTCGGTCCAGCTCGCGGTCGACCTCGGCGAAGGTTGGACGGTCGCGTCTGCGCTCGGTCACATGGGCTTCTGGGATCGCTGGCAGGCCACGCGCTGGATGAAGATGCTGGCCGGAACCTGGACCGCGGAGAGCGAGTCGATCCTCGCGGCCGAGCATCTGGCTAACGACGCGCTTCACCCATACTGGGCGGGCGCCTCGGCGGAGGACATTCCAGGCCTTGCCGTGGAGGCGGCCGCCGCGGTCGACGCGTTGATCGCGAGCGCGCCCGACGCCCTTGTTGATTCGCTCGAGGGAACGTCGATCGGCTTCCTGGTGCACCGCCACCGCCATCGCAACGATCATCTCGACCACATCGAGCGGAGCATCGCGGCGTCCGCTCCTGCCGCTCTCGACCGCGATTTCGTCGAGCGGAACGCCGCCAGCCGGCGACGCCTTGCCTCGCTGGTGGAGCGCCTGCGCGAGTCGGACATGGCGCTGACCACGGAAGAGGGTGGCTGGACCGTGGCCCAGGCTCTCGCTCACATCGCCTTCTGGGATCGCTCTACCGCGGCTCGCTGGCGGCTGGCTCAGGCGGCGAGCGCGGACGGGAAGCCTCTGGATCCATTCGGGATCCCATACGAGCTGCTCGATGGGATCAACCCGCCGCTCGTCGAAATGGTGGACGCCTGGTCCGGGCAGTTGGGCCTGGCCATCGGCCGTGAGGCCCTGAACGCCGCCGCGGCGGTCGACGCGATGATCGAGTCACTGGCGGGGGGCCTGCCCGACTCCTTCACTGTCGAGAAGCCCAACTTCGTCGCCCGCTGGTCGCATCGCGAGGCGCATATCGAGCAGATCGAGCGGGCGCTCCTGGCTGGCCGTCCCGAGATCGCCCCGGTCGATCGGTCCTTCGTTGCCCGCAACGAGGCGAGCCTGGCTCGCCTGCGCGAGCTCCTGGGGCGCCTCTCGGCGGCCGACCTGGCCAGGTCCTCTGGCGAAGGATCGTGGGCCGTCGGCCAGATCCTCGGACACCTGACTTTCTGGGACCGGTTTCTGGCGTCCCGCTGGCGGGCGGCAGTGGCGGCGGGACCGCGCGAGCAGCCCACGTTCCTGCCTCACGAGCTGGCCGACCTCATCAACGGCGGTCTCCCGACCAGCTGGCTGGCGTTTGCGTCGGCCGCCCCCGAGGCTGCCATCGCCGAGACGCTCGCCGCGGCCGAAGAGATCGACGGGGTCATCGCCGGGCTGCCGGAGTCGGCTCCGGTCGAGGCCATCCTCGCTGAGCGCCCGGCGTTGCTCGACCGCTCGATTCACCGTCGGGAGCACATGGAGGAGATTGCGAAGGCTCTGGCGGCGCATCGGGGCTGATCGCGCGGGTTGCGAAGCCGTACCACCGGGCTTGATGTCGCGTGCGCAGGAACTCCCGCAGGAGTTACCGATGACTCGTGTCCGGCTTGCGTGCAACCCCTGGGGCCAGGGACTGGCCGAGTACGCCCTGGTCCTGGCCCTGATCGCGATCGTGGCGGCCAG
>Ga0182021_10003810_pt1 | contig 17714 bp, 17 predicted proteins | sample 612E3MmetaG_FD_120493 | JGI IMG/M metagenome (GOLD analysis project Ga0182021, IMG submission 120493) | Permafrost microbial communities from Stordalen Mire, Sweden - 612E3M metaG (Illumina Assembly) | ecosystem: Environmental > Terrestrial > Soil > Wetlands > Permafrost | place: Sweden... | reverse complement strand
TGCATCGGGATCGACGGATTGTGCGATTACATCAGCTGCTTCGTTGCACTCGAAAAGGGTCAGGTTGCTGCCGCCGGTAACGTTAAAGAGGACGCCTTTCGCACCGCTGATGGATACATCCAGCATCGGGCTTGCGAGAGCTGCCTTGGCTGCTTCAACTGCCCTGTTAGAACCCTTACCATGACCGACTGACATCCAGGCCGGACCGGAATTCTTCATGATGGCGCGGATATCTGCGAAGTCAAGATTAATAAGGCCGGGTACGGTGACCACTTCGGCGATTGCCTGCACACCTAGTTTCAGCACATCGTCAGCGAGTCTAAAAGCGTTATCAACGGTCGTCTTGTTATCGCAGAGTTCAATTATCCTGTCATTCGGTATGATTACCAGGGTATCAACCTTATCACAAAGCTGCAATATGCCCTCTTCAGCCACTTTCATGCGGCGGGCGCCTTCAAAGGCGAACGGCTTTGTTACGATGGCGATAGTCAATGCGCCTGACTGTCTTGCCACTTCTGCTACTACTGGAATACTTCCGGTGCCGGTACCGCCACCCATGCCGGCGGTGATGAAAACCATGTCTGCGCCGGCTACTACTTCCTGGATAGCCTGGCGGCTTTCTTCTGCTGATTTGCGGCCGACGTTGTGATCGCCACCAGCGCCAAGTCCACGTGTCAATTTTTCACCCAACTGGACACGAACGGGGACTTCAGCCAGTGCAAGAGCCTGGGCATCAGTGTTCATGCAGATGAACTCCACGCCCTTGATACCTTCGCGTACCATGCGGGTTATAGCATTTGAGCCACCGCCGCCGCAGCCTATTGCTTTGATCTTGGCCGGTGCTGTTGAGAACATAGATTTTGACATACTTTCTTTCCTCCTGTTATTTCAAAAATTTATTTATTGGGCCCCAAAGAATTTCTTGATGAGTCCCATTACATTGTTCGCAGTTCCTGGCTTGCTTTTCGCTTCCCAGGTGGGTTTCCCGCCGGTTTTAATTGCCCAGAGTAGCAGCCCCACGCCTGTTGCATTGGCCGGGTCATGCAGAACATCGGTTATACCGTAGACACCCATTGGCTCTCCTATCCTTGTAGGAATACGGATGGTCCCGCGTGCTAATGCTTCCAGTCCGTTCATCTTTGAGCCGCCGCCTGTCATTACCAGGCCGGCCGGCGCAAGTGTTGCATAACTGGTATCGGGCATTTCAAGTAGGATCAGGCGCAGCAATTCTTCCATGCGGTCCCTGAGTATGTTGGACAGGTCTTTGTATGAAACGCTATGGCCATCTTCTACAGTGAGAGTGGAACTTTCGTCTTTGGAACCTGTCTCAGGGTAGACGTTGCCATACTTCTTTTTCATTGCCTCGGCTATCTCAAAAGGAAGCCCGAGTCCGATGGAAAGATCGCTGGTAAACTGGTACCCGGCCACGGGGATAATAGATGTGTGATATATGCTGCCATCTTTGAATACTGCAATATCGGTAGTGCCGCCGCCGATATCGGCCATAATTACGCCGATTTCCTTTTCTTCTGGGGTCAATACCGATTCGCCACTGGCCAGAGGTTCAAGAACCAGGTCGTCAATTTCTACGCCGACACTGCGCACGCATTTGACCAGGTTTTGCACTGATGCGGTGGAAGCTGTGATAATATGTGTTTCCACGTCCAGTCTGAAACCATGCATACCTACTGGGTTCTTGATTTTTTCCTGTGTATCCAGGCTGTATCCTCGGGGGATCTGGTGAAGTATTTTCCTGTCATCAGGGATATTGATGTTTTTTGCGGATGACAGAACACGTCCTAGGTCATCCTGCCTGACTAACCTATCAGTGCGGGGAATGGCCACTACTCCATGGCTATTAACCGAACTGATATGCCTGCCAGTGACACCGACGTAAGCTGACTCGATCTTAACACCACTAGCCTGTTCGGCTCGTTTTACTGATTCTGCGATTGAATCCCTTGCCTCGTCTACATTCACGACCATGCCTTTATGTAGGCCATGCGACGGTACCTGACCGACTCCGAGAACCTGCAGCGCACCGCCGGAATCAAGGGTGGCAACTATGGTGCAGATCTTAGTTGTACCTACATCGATACCGGTGATTAATTTTTTTGTCATTTATCCTTGCCTCCTTAAATTTTGTGACTCTGTTTAATACCTTTATTATTAACGCCGACCCTTTACAAGAAATATAGGATGGCGATAGCTATCATCAGGCTGACGAAAACGATGCCATCAAAAACCATCCCCCCGAATATCGCCAGGAGTCTCCTGTCGTTATTCAGGATGGAGCCGAATCTTTTCGCTTCTATCATTTTCTTTGCCTCCTGCTATTTATAATTTCTGCGCGATGCGGAGTTTGGCACTCCGGCTTCGCTGGTTTATATCGATTTCAGAATCAGTAGGTATCACGGGATGTTTATTAATTAAGATAAACTGCGGAGTATGTTTACAACGGCACTCGGGTAAATTCGCCGGGCAAATACAAGATTTGGTTTCACGAAGCATGAAATTTTTTACTATGCGGTCTTCCAGGGAATGATAGCTAATGACGGCCAGTCTGCCGCCGGGGGCCAGGCAATTCAGGCTTTGCTCCAACGCTGAAGTGAGATGGTCCAACTCGCGGTTGACTGCTATTCGTAATGCCTGGAAGGTCCTTGTGGCTGGATGGATCTTGCCGTGCTGCTCGCCTACTGTGCTAATTACAATGGCTGCAAGGTCGGCGGTATCGGTTACGGGTCTGTGATTAACTATGTTTTTCGCAATCTTGTTAGCGAATGGCTCTTCCCCATATATGTAAATAAGTTGTGCTAGTTTGGATTCGGGGAGTTTATTGACAATGTCGGCGGCGGTCAGCTGTTCGTCCGGGTTAAACCTCATATCCAGGGGGCCGCTGTGCTGGAAACTGAAGCCTCTCTCGGCTGTTGCTAATTGAAGGGATGACAGCCCCAGGTCAAATAAAATTCCGTCCACCGGCAGGAATTTGGTTTCCTTGCAGATATTTTCCAGGTTGTAAAAGTTGTCATTAATAATTACAGTGTTTTCGAAATAATCATATAAATTGTGTTGGGCGATCCTTATAGCTTCGGGGTCTGAGTCAATCCCGAGCAATTCACATGAATGCTGGAGCTTAGAGAGTATTGCTAGTGCATGGCCGCCTCCGCCCAGAGTGCAGTCGACATAGCGTTTGCCCTGGCGGACATTCAATGCTGCTACTACCTCATCAACGAGCACCGGGGTGTGTACCATTTTAGTTAATGTTAAGCTCATTTTCGTTCCTTCATCTTATCCACCAACTGGCGGGCCTCATCTGATGACAACTGCTCTTTCTTTAAGCCGGCGGGAGTCCAGATTTCGAAGTAATTATTAACACCGGTTATTATTGCGGTGTCTGATATTCCGCATCTTTCGCGTAATGCGGAGGGCAACGCTATTCTTCCCTGGTTATCAATACTGACTTCGTTGGCGTTACTGTATATAAAGCGGTTGAGTTTTCTTTCGTCTTCAGAAACAAAGAATCCGGTGGGAGCGGCATTAGAGGTCATTTTCGCCCAGTCTGCCTTTGTGTAGGCAGTAATACAATTGTCCGCTACCATTGTGAGTACTAGCCCGTCATCCATATCCTTGCGGAATTTGGGTGGCAAGGGTAAACGTCCCTTGTTATCGACCTTATATTCGTATTCGCCAACAAACATTTTTATATACCTGATTAAATACTATCTATGCAGGAACTGCTTCCCGCTCTACTTCTAATTCAAGATTCTTAATTGCACTCCAATCTAACTCAGCTAAGTGCTGGATCTGCATGCTCAATGCATGCTCGTAATTTAGAGAATAGTGGGCTATGCCGCTTGTGCAGTACTGCTCATTAACCATGCCCTTATCTATTAATTCCTGCATAAGCTCACGAAGATGATGACGTGTGATATCGAGAGCATGTGCCATGCAATCAAGATTGAATTTGGCTTGCGGATGCCTTCCCCAGAACAGGAGCAGCCGTAACCTTAATCCGGTGAATTCATTTTCCTTAAGGAAAGATATGAGGTCCTCATGGACCATTTCTCCGTAACAATTACTTATTACCATATCTTTCCCCCTTTTTTACCACTTTTTACCACTATGTCCCATTATGAACACTTTATCCCCCACTTGTCAATAGCCTATGAGTTAAAAATTTAGGTACATTTACAGGTTTTTTTCATATAAATTTATGTGGGAGTAATAAAGAAACACAATAAGTTGATGATTTGTTGGCATAAAACACTATATATAGTGGTGCTATGGCAGGTATAGTCATTTAAGAAGAATTTTATGAATTTAACTATTTTGTGGTTTGGAGAGCGTATGGTAGAATTACTGTCTCATTTTGGTATTTAAGGCAGACTTGAAAATGTTGCAAATCGATATACTGACTTTATTCCCGGGGGCTTTTTCCGGCTATTTGCAGCATAGTATTATTGGGCGGGCGATCGAACGCAATTTTGTAGATATAAGGTTACATGACATCAGGTCCTTTACGCATGATAAACATGGCACGGCAGATGATTATCCTTACGGTGGAGGGGCCGGGATGGTCATGAAACCGGAGCCGGTATTTGAAGCAGTTGAGTGCATTAAATCCGGCATTGAAAAATCTGAATATCCTGTAATACTTCTAACGCCCCAGGGGAAAATTCTTACCCAGGAAATCGCAGAAAAACTTGCTTCACTGCAAAATATAATTCTGATATGCGGCCATTATGAAGGTATAGACGAGAGGGTTGCAGAGCATCTTGTTACCGATGAAATAAGCATAGGTGATTATTTACTTAGCGGTGGTGAGACGGCAGCTATGGTTATCATCGATTCTCTTGTGAGGTTATTGCCGGGCGCCATCGGATCTCAAACATCCCTGGATGAAGAATCCCATGTCGGCAATCTTTTGGAGTATCCTCAGTACACCAGGCCTCCTGAGTTCAGGGGGTGGAATGTACCTGAAGTACTCCTATCCGGAAATCACAAGGAAATAGCCATATGGAGACGGGAGCAAAGCATCCTGAGGACGGCCATAAGGCGTCCCGACCTTTTGAAAAGGGCTTCTTTGACAGAAGCTGAATATAAAATGTTAAAATCTATTGGTTTGCAAAACAATTAATATAATAGTAAGGAAAGGAAATACAATGGACATCAGTGCTTTAGGAAAAAATAAAATTAATCCGGGTCTGCCTAAATTGTCTCCCGGCGATAACGTGAGGGTTAGCTTCAAAATCAAAGAAGCCAACCGTGAACGTGTTCAGACATTCCCGGGGCTGATTATTAAAATAGCCCGGCATAATTCGGGGGGTAACTTCACGGTACGCAGGGTAACCTCTGGTGTAGGTGTCGAACATACTTTCCCGTTTGCCTCTCCTCTCTTGGAGAAAATCGAAGTTGTCAGGCATGGTAAAGTGCGGCGCAGCAAACTGTATTACATCAGAAGGCTCAGCACTAAAGAGGCGCGTCTTAAGGAAAGGCGTGAGGCCATTGTTGAAGCGGCTGCAAAGACCGTGGTGGAAGAAGTGGCGGAGACTCCCGAGCCTTCCAGTCCGGCAACTGAAACAAAATAATCTGAATGAAATACGCGGAGGTGGCCGTCAGTGCTCCTGGCGGCCATCGACATACTTTCACCTATGCTATCCCGGATTCGTTGGATGTTGAGGTGGGGTCTGGGGTATGGATCCCTTTCGGTGCCAGGGTTTTAAAGGGCGTTGTCGCCAGGCTGGCTGACAGTTCCAGTATATCCGAGATCAGGATGATATCGGATATCATAGGAACTTCTCCTCTGGTATCTCCTGAACATATTCAACTGGCTCTATGGATTGCTGATTATTACCTCGCTCCTGTATTTAGTGCCATTGCGCTTATGTTGCCCCCTGGTTTTGAGAGGACGCAGGAGATTAAAACAAAACACCGGGCATTTTTGAGATTGAATCCGGATAAGGAATTGATTAGCCGGGTAATCCTTGAATTGAAGCGTTCAAAGGCATTGAAACAGGCTGAAGTATTGGAATATCTGGATCAATCGGCAATCCCTTTGCTCACATCTCAAATACAGGAACATCTAAAGTGTAATCGCAGTCCCATAAAAGCCTTGCTGGCAAAGGGGTTAATTATTGAGGAAAATGTCGATGTTGACCGGAACCCTCTTGCTGGAAGGGAATTCCCATTGGAATTTCCCTTCACGTTTACCAGCGATCAGCAATCTGCATGGCAACGAATAAAGGGCTCAATTACAGGCCAGGGGGGTAATGGAAACCCGGGTATATTTCTATTGCATGGAGTGACGGGAAGCGGAAAAACTGAGGTCTATCTTCAGGCTCTGGCGGAAACGATCAGCTTGGGGAAAAAGGGTATTTGTATGGTGCCGGAGATAGCTTTAACCCCACAGATTATTGACCGTTTCATGGGGAGGTTTCCGGGGAGGGTAGCCCTGTTACATAGCAAATTATCACTTGGTCAGCAGTATGATGTTTGGCATGGCATACGCCGCGGGGATTTTGATATCGTTATCGGCCCGCGCAGTGCCATATTCGCTCCTCAACCGGATCTCGGTCTGATTATTGTAGATGAGGAACATGAATGGGCCTACAAACAGTCCGACAAAATGCCTAGGTACCATGCACGGGACATCGCCGTAAAACTCGCCGGTCTTACCGGTGCAACACTAATCCTTGGAAGTGCTACTCCTTCGGTTGAGACATATTACAGGGCGCAAAGATCGGAATATCAACTGGTTGAACTGCCGGAACGAATCACTCCGCTCGGTCAGTCGCCATTACCGAAAGTGACTATCATCAATATGCGCGACGAGTTTAAGTCCGGTAATCGCGGTATATTTAGCCGTCTATTGAAATCGCGTATGGCATCTGCATTGGAACAGCATGAACAGGTTGTTCTTTTTATTAATAGGCGCGGCCTGGCTACTTTCATCGAATGTATGAACTGTGGTTTTGTTCCAAGTTGTAGTAGATGTTCGGTTGCTCTTACCTATCATGCAGCCAGTAACCGGCTGATATGTCACCATTGCAGACGCGTATATACGGTTCTCAAGAAATGTCCAAATTGTTCAAGTACGGATATCAAGTATTTTGGCGTAGGGACGGAGAGTGTCGAAACTGAATGCCGGAAACAGTTCCCTGGTTCGAGGATTATCCGTTTTGATAGTGATACTGTGAGCAGTAACAGGGAATATGAGACTACTGTTAATAGCTTCCGTAAGCATGAAGCGGACATATTAGTTGGTACCCAAATAGTAGCCAAAGGGTTAAATTTTCCCTATGTTTCCCTTGTTGGGGCTGTGAATGCTGACATCGGTCTTAACCTGCCTGATTTTCGTTCTGGGGAAAGAACGTTTCAGTTATTATGCCAGGTAGCCGGTAGGGCGGGGCGTGGCACATTTGCTGGAAAAGCTGTGATACAGACTTTCAATCCTGACTACTATGCTATCAAATTCGCTGCGCGCCATGACTATGCAGGATTCTATAACAGCGAGATAAGGTACAGACGAAGTTATGGTTATCCTCCATTCAGCGATATGATCAGGCTGGTCTATAGTCATATAAATGAAGAGAAATGCAAGGCCGAGGCGGATAGGGTGCATACGTTGATTAAGATGGAGATTGATTCAAAGGGGTTACCCGGATTCAAATTGATTGGGCCGGTTTCTACGTATATTGCCAGGTTGCGCGGTAAGTATCAAATACAGATTATCCTGCTTGGAAAGGACTTACAAGATATCTTATCTGCCATGTATTTCCCAAAGGGTTGGATTCTGGACGTTGACCCGCTGGGTATGATTTAATATTTGCTGATGGCAGTACTTAAAATCAGGAAAAACCCTGACCCTATATTAAGGAAAAAGGCTAAAAAGGTTACCAATATTGACGTTTCCGTACAACGTATTATTGATAACATGATTGAGACGTTAGACAAGGCCTCAGGAGTGGGGCTTGCTGCAAATCAGGTTGGAGTTCCGTTACGAATTGTTATTATTCATATCCCGGATAAGGATGTTATTGTGCTGATAAATCCGGAGATCATAGAAAAGACGGGTGAGAGACTCGTCGTCGAAGGGTGCCTCAGCGTTCCGGGATATCAGGCTGAAGTGAAGCGGTCCGAATCCGTAAGGGTGAAAGCCAGGGACAGGCAGGGTAAACTATTTCGCAAGAAAGCCACAGATCTATTAGCTCAAGCTTTTGAACATGAGATAGATCACCTGAATGGCATACTGTATATAGACTATCTTCAGGATATGGATAAACTGGAAAAAACGGACTACGCACCGGATTAATTACCCGGTAGAAATATCAGTTATCCGTTCCAGTCCATTTCCACTACAAATTTTCCTGTCCAGTTTTCCAGAGCGACCGGATAGAAGCCCGGAGTGTCCTTGATGATCTGGAATTCTACATTCTCCATCTTTCCCGGTCCAAGAGTAATATCTCTCTGGCTGTCGGCAATTCCTTTAACTCTCAGAATCAGTGTATGGCTGCCGATAAGCTCTCCGGTATTGGTCACAGAAGCTGTAACGATAATAGGCTGTCCCTGACGTACTCGCTCTGGCCCGACTGAGAAGTTCGTCACTATAAAAGAAGGTGGCGTAAGCGGTATGACGGTGAAGAATCCCCCGAGTCCATCGATGTCGGCATAGTAGTCACCCGGCGTATCTTTAACAACCGTAAAACTGGCTGTCTGACTGGCTCCGGGTGGCAATGTTAAATCGCTGATATTTTCGACGACGCCGCCGACTCTCAGTACAACACTGTATTTTCCCGTTTGAACGCCATTATTGGAGACAATTATGCTTATGCTGACCTGTTCTCCTACCTTTACATTGTTAGGAGTAATAGTGAGATTACTTACAGAAAATTTGGGCATACCCATGGACTGATAGCCTCCCGGTATGGGAGCTTGCATGCCAGCCTGTGACCCTGGGTGCATGCCCGGAGACATGGGGGTCTGCATTGGCGGTTGCATTGGGGCATGCATCGGTTGCTGCATGCCTGGAGGTGGAGGAGCCTGCATCCCATAGGGCATTCCAGGTTGAGGTCCTCCTTGTGGCATGCCAGGCTGCATCCCGTGTGGCTGTTGAGGAGGTTGAGGCATTTGCGGGGACGGAGGGTACTGAGGCGCTCTCATCCCTGGCTGTTGCATGCCCGGTTGTTGAGGCGGCTGCATCCCTGGTTGTTGAGGAGATTGAAATGGCTGCTGCATACCAGTCTGCTGTTGAAACGGCTGTTGCATACCCGGTTGGGGTGGAAACGGCTGCATGCCGGGTTGCTGAGGAGATTGAAATGGCTGCTGCATACCAGGCTGCTGTTGAAATGGCTGTTGCATACCCGGCTGGGGCTGAAATTGTTGTTGCTGCATGCCCGGCTGTGGATACTGCTGTTGCATGCCGGACATGTCTTGAGATTGTCCCTGGGGACCCTGATTACCGAAAAGCATGCCATCAGGTGCATTGGCCACACCTGGACGTTGCATCCCGCCGCCTGGCTGCATTTGAGGTTCACGGGCGCCGGGCTTCCCTGCTTTACCAGCCTGTTTGCCCTGCTTTTTACCCTGATCAGATAAAGCCCCCGCCCTTTTCTTTGGCGGTTTCATTACCATCAAGACTACCAGCATTATTATTACAACGGCGATTACACCGAAAAATATCCAGAGGTATATGGGTAAACTATCAAAGAAAGAGCCTGAATTTACGGTAAAGAAGCCTTTAAGGCTACCCACGCTTACATCATTATTGCCGGTAGTCTCAGCTGCAACCTGAAATGCAACATCTTTGCTTCCGGCTGGGTCCAGTGATAATTGCTGCGGAGAGCCGGCAGCCTTTCCGTTGATGGTCAGTGTCAGTGCGTAATTTATAGGTTGAGTGCTATTGTTGGTTGCCTTGACTTTGACAGTAACGAGATTGCCTTTGGTAACTTCACTTGGAGCAATGAATGGTATCCCTTTGGTGAGGGTTAATCCATCTGGCAATCCGGTAGCATTATCCTGAGCTAATGAAAGGCTGGACGTAAAGCCGCTGGATATAATCGGTACGTCAACCGATGTAATGTGATCGTTCAACAAAAGCCCGCTGGCATAGGCCGCCATCGGGAATATCAATGCCAAAAATATCGACAAGGCAATCGGTAACGATATTAGCAACCTTCTCATGTATATTTAGCCTCCAAAATATTTGCCGCCATAACCTTGGTAATACTCTACTCTAAAATTAAATCTAAATCAATACTAATTACTGCTAACGGTCATTTTCGATTTCACGTAACCTCTCATCGTCAATGCCAAAATAATGCGCAATCTCATGTTTTACGGTGTTAGCTATTTCCTGTCTTAGTTCATTCAGTGATTTGCATTGAGATTCAAGTGGCTTCTGAAATATTGTTATTTTATCGGGGAGTACCAGGTTATAGTTCTGGCCGCGATTTGTCCTTGGGGTCCCCTCATATAAGCCGAGAAGATCGTCTTTATTTCTCAAGCCCACTGCTCTCAATTGTGTCCTGGTAGGCCAGTCCTCTACGATAATGTCCACATTGTCCATCAGTTCCTGAAACTCCGCGGGCAAGCCGGAAATAACGGCAACCACCAGTTCTTCGAATTTATTATGTTCCATATTGAGCCGCTGACCGAAATTAGTTATGCGTTTATAATATCAATTTCTGTTTAATCTTACATTTTTTCGTGCGCATCGTTCGAGCTTGTGTTGACGATGGAACGTACAAAAGTTAAAATTTCCACTATTATGAACGCTGCGAGTAAATATAATCCACAAGATATCGAAAGGAAGTGGCAGGATAAGTGGGCCAAAGATCATTTATACGAAGTCAAAGAAAATGATCCGAGGCCGAAATTCTATGCCTTAACCATGTTCCCGTATACATCGGGCGATTTGCATATCGGTCACTGGTATGCCATGGCGCCTTCGGATGTCTTTGCACGGTTTAAGAGGATGCAGGGTTACAACGTTTTGCACCCTGTAGGGTTCGATGCTTTTGGACTTCCCGCAGAAAACAAAGCCATTGCAACAGGGATAAATCCTGCTGAATGGACATTGAAAAACATAGAGAACATGCGGCGCCAGTTGCGGACCATCGGTGCAATCTATGACTGGAGCCGTGAGGTTATTACATGCCTTCCTGAATACTATAAGTGGACCGAGTGGTTTTTCTTGAAGCTGTATGAAGCGGGCCTGGCTTATCGTGGCAAGGCGGCAGTGAACTGGTGCCCCAAATGCCAGACTGTGCTTGCCAATGAACAGGTAACAGATGGCGCATGTTGGCGCTGCGAAAGCATGGTTGAGAAAAAAAGGCTCGAGCAATGGTTTTTCAGGATTACCAAATATGCTGACGAGCTCCTGAAATTCGACGAAATCGACTGGCCGGAGCGCATTAAGACCATGCAGACCAACTGGATCGGAAAAAGCTACGGCGCCGATATCTCGTTCGGGCTCGACGTTCCTGGAATCGAGGAAAAAGAGATCAGGGTTTTCACGACAAGGCCGGATACGCTTTACGGTGTGACCTTTTTCGTCATGGCCCCGGAGCACCCTCTGGTGCCGGCGCTGACCACTGCCGAACATAAGAAAGAAGTTGAAGAATATATTCGTAATGCCCAGAGACAGACCGAGTTCGAACGCACGGCTGCCGATACTGAGAAGACGGGCGTTTTCCTGGGCAGCTATGTAATCAATAGGGTAAACGGGGAGAAGGTCCCCATCTTCATTGCCGATTATGTGCTTCCTCAGTATGGGACCGGCGCCGTGATGGGTGTACCAGCCCACGACCAGCGCGACTTCGATATGGCCAGGAAATACAACATCCCCATCAGGATAGTGGTTGCCCCGGATAACTGGGACGGCAAAGACCTGCAGGCAGCGCATGTAGACGATGGGCACATGGTGAACTCGGCCCAGTTCAACGGTCTCTCAATGGAAGAGATGAAGTCGGCCGTCTGCGAATATTTAACCAGCAAGGGCTGGGGTGGCAAGACCATCACATACCGCATGAGAGATTGGCTGATATCGCGCCAGCGGTATTGGGGTGCCCCTATTCCAATGGTATATTGCGATAAATGCGGCATTGTCCCTGTACCCGAAAAAGACCTGCCTGTGCTGCTGCCGCCGGATGTTGAGTTCAGGCCGACCGGTGAATCGCCTCTCAAGGACTGTGAATCCTTCGTTAATACGAAATGTCCCAAATGCGGTGGCCCGGCCAAACGTGAGACCGACACCATGGATACGTTTATGTGTTCTTCCTGGTATTTTCTCAGGTACACCAGTCCGAAATACGATAAGTACCCGTTCGATAAAGACAAATTAAAGTATTGGATGCCGGTTGACCTGTATACAGGTGGTGCTGAACATGCCACCATGCATCTTCTTTATTCCCGTTTCTTTGTGAAAGCCATCAGGGATATCGGGATAGTCAATTTTAATGAACCATTCACCAGACTATTCAACCAGGGCATAATTGTTCAGCATGGCGAGAAGATGAGCAAATCCAAGGGCAATGTGGTCACTCCCGATGATTACGTCAGGGACATGGGCGCAGATGCAGTCAGGGTGTACCTGATGTTTGTTGGTCCATGGGAACAGGGAGGCGATTGGAATGATAACGGTATTGTGGGTATGTTCCGTTGGCTCAACCGTATATGGAACCTTGCGTCAGCCGAGTACACCGGGAAAAAAGTAGGCGCGCAAGCGGAAAAAGAATGCAGGCGTGTTATGCACAAGACAATCAGGAAAGCAACGGAGGATATGGAGAGGTTCCGTTTCAACACCATGCTTTCGGCCTTAATGGAATTTACTAACCTGTTAGGTAAGATTGTTGAAATAGGTTCGGTAAGCAAGGTAACATGGGACGAGGCTATAAAGAACTTGCTGATACTAATCGCTCCGTCAGCGACGCATATGGCTGAGGAGTTATGGGTTGAGTTGGGTAATCCCTACAGCATACATAATCAGCTATGGCCAAAATGGGATAAGGAACTGGCCAGTGACGAAGAGGTTACATTGGTCATTCAAATAAATGGCAAAGTGCGTGAAAAACTGGTTGTCCCGGTGGATATCAGCGAGGATGATGCCAAGAAGTCCGCTTTCGCCGATGAAAAAATCAAAGGTTATATCGAGGGCAAGCAGATATTGAAGACCATCTATGTCCCCGGCAAGCTGCTGAATATTGTCGTGAAATAATAGTCCCTGGCGGAATTATCGTTAATTATAATTAGAGAGGTGAGATCATGTTGGAATCTCTGATGACCGATGGGCAAAAAGCGTTAAGGGATGAGGTCCGGCAATATGTGAAATCCGTCCCCAGGCAGCTTTTGCTGGACATGGATGCTGATAAGATCAGGTATCCGCGCGATTACGTTATTGGCCTGGCCCAAAATCACCTGCTGGGATTACGTTTCTCCAAGCAGTATGGTGGAAGAGGCCTGAAATGGGTTGACGAGATCATTGCCCTCGAGGAAATTGGCGTTCTGGGCATGTCTTTGGGCTGTCTTTTCTCGCTGGTAAGTATAGTGGGAGAAGCGCTTGATGTTTTCGGCACAGACCAGCAAAAGAAGAAATACCTTGAACCGCTGCTGAAGGGCAAGATCTTCTGCGCCGAAGCGCTGACCGAGCCGCGCGGGGGTTCCGACTTTTTTGGGGCCACTACTACTGCGGTCCAAAAAGGTGATCACTATATATTAAATGGACAGAAAAGGTTTGTTGTTGGTGCTGAGGGAGCTGATATATTTTTAGTCTATGCCAGGACGGAAGGGACACCCGGCAAATCAATCAGCGCTTTTATAGTTGAACGTGACATGGGCGTCGAGGCCAAATACATTTATGGATTATTGGGTACCAGGGGTGGAGGGGCAGGAAGGCTGGTATTTAAAGATACCAAAGTACCAAAGGAGAATCTCATTCTGGGTTTGAACAGGGGAGCGGATGTATTTAATCAGATGATGATTCCTGAGAGGATGACCTCGGCTGCCGGGGCTTTGGGGCTCGCCAGGGCTGCGCTTGAGATAGCTACCAGGTACACCGATAAACGAAAAGCGTTCGGCCATAAAATACGCGAGTTTGAAGGCGTCAGCTTTAAGGTTGCGGAGAGTATTACCAGGCTGGATGCGGCCTTTGCACTCGTTCACGGAGCATCAACCGCTGTGGATGCACTGGGAAGCACCGGCTATTCAAGGCGGCTGGTATCGGAAGCTAAAAAATTTGGTACTGAGACTGCCTGGGAAGTGATCAATAACGCTATGCAGGTGGTTGGTGGCATTGGCTATACCAACGTATACCCGATTGAGAGGATGCTCAGGGATGCCAGGCTTCTCATCATCTGGACGGGTACCAGCGAAATAATGAACATGATAATACAGCATGAGTACTATCGGGAGACGCTTGCTCCTGCTGCTAAAGTCAGGGACGTGGAGGATGACGCACAGGAAGCGCGTGCTGAGGACGAAAAAATCTACGAGTGATATAGTTTCTGTGAAGTGAAACACTTTAATGCAGATGATGCTATAGCAGGCAACGTAGAATGGGTGAGCAAGCGAATTGCAGTTGCCTGTGAAAAAGGCCATAGAGAATTCAACTCGGTCAGGCTAATAGCAGTTACGAAAAATTCCCCGTCGAAGGTAATGCGCCTGGCTTACCAGTGCGGAATACATGATTTTGGCGAAAACAGGGTGCAGGAAGCCGGCCCCAAATTCAAAGAGATTTATGATATCCGGTCGTTGATACGCCTGCACTTCATAGGACATCTCCAGGGCAACAAGGTGAAAGACGCCCTGGAAATTAGCGATGTGATCCACAGCATAGACTCGTTAAAACTGGCCCAGGCAATCAACCAGCATGCTGCGAGGAAAGTCTCCTGTTTTATTCAGGTCAACGTTGCGGAAGAAAAGACCAAGTACGGTTTTTTTAAAGAAGAGTTGGGTACGGCCGTCAGGAATATCGGCGCATTGCCAAATATTGAGGTGATCGGGTTGATGACCATTGCACCGCTCACTGGTAGTCTCGAAGAAGTAAGGCCCGTATTTGCAAAGTTAAAAGAACTTAACCGGGGTTATGGATTTAAAGAGCTGTCCATGGGTATGACGGATGATTTTGAAATAGCAATAGAGGAAGGTTCTACTATGGTACGTATTGGCAGGGCCATCTTCGGTGAAAGGAGTTGACATAATGAAAATAGCAGTAATTGGCGGTGGTACCATGGGCGAGGCCATCATCAAGAGTATATTGAGGAAAAAGCTGGCGGACAAAAACAGCATAACCGTCAGTGATGTGGCTGCCGCACGCCTTGACCAGTTGAAGAAAAGATACGGCGTTCAGGTTACCTCTGATAACATCATTGCATTGAAAAGGGCGGAGACCGTCATATTAGCGATCAAGCCGCAGGAAATGGCCCATGTGCTCGGCCAGCTTTCCGGCAAGCTGAAGACGCAGCTCGTCATATCGATAGCAGCAGGGGTAACGCTGGAGTCAATCTGCTCGAAATTGAATTACCGGCAAGTGGTGAGGGCTATGCCCAACACGCCGGCCCAGATAGGCAGGGGTATGACCGCCTGGATTGCTGCAAAGGAGACCACCGCCAAAAATGTAGAAATAGCCCGCAGTATCCTGAAGTCTTTGGGTGAGGAACAGAACTTCACCGATGAAAAATATCTCGATATGTCCACGGCCATTAGCGGCAGCGGCCCTGCTTACGTTTTCCTTTTCATTGAGGCCATGATCGATGCCGGAGTGCACATTGGTTTGCCTAGGAACATTGCCCAGAAGCTGGTCATCGAGACAATCACCGGCTCGGCCGAGACCATGAAGAAACTGGCGAAACATCCCGCTGAACTTAAGAACATGGTCACCTCGCCTGGCGGTACCACCGCCGAAGCCCTGTATAAGCTGGAAATGGGCGGATTTAGGTCCCTGCTGATCTCCGCCGTCGAAGCTGCCTACAACAAGGCAAAAGGCCTTGGAGCGAAATAGGCGACAGCAATAATGCAATGGAAACAGGAGTAAACATGGTTATCAGACGGGAGAAGCCTGAAGAATTCCCCCAAATATATGATCTGGTTAAAGTAGCTTTCCAGACAGCAAGAGTATCGAACGGCAAAGAGCAGGATTTCACTAATCAGTTGCGCAGTGGAGGCAACTACATTCCGGAACTGGCTCTGGTTGCTGAAGATAACGGGAAACTGGTGGGACATATAATACTGACGAAGGCTCACATAGTTAATGGCTCTAATAAATTCGAAATACTTTATTTAGCGCCCATTTCAGTTGTTCTCGCGTATCGAAATAAAGGGATAGGCTCTGGTTTAATAAAAGAGAGCTTCAAATTGGCAAAAGAGATGGGATACACATCTGTGCTTCTGGTAGGTGATCCTGCTTACTATCATAGATTTGGTTTTAAAGCTGCGGTCATCTTCGGCATTAAACACAGGCACGAAATTCCGGATGAAAACGTGATGGCGTGTGAACTGGTCCCGAATGCGTTGAAAGGTGTCAGCGGGACAACCGATTGTTTCTGAGGCTTCTATAATAGATTGAGTCAGGTCACTTCCTATCTCAACAATCTTTAGGTGCTACTAATTCTCTGAGATCATTAATAAGCTGATTTAAAGCAGTTCGATAAACTCATCGACAGTTAAGCCAGGCTGCCTTATGATGGCTTTTAGCGTTCCCTGGGGGAGATCAGTTCTGTGGATGGGCACTGTGATCGGACGGTTGAAACCCTGTTTATAGAGGATAACATGACTGCCGGTTTGCCTGCTGATAGAAAAACCGGACCTCAATAGTGCAGCAATTACCTGTTTAGCTTTAAGTACCGGTAATTGTTTAGGCAATGTCTTCTAAATTGAGGATGATTCTATTTGTTCGAACTGGTCAGGAATTGGAATACCCTGTTCTTTGGCAACTTCCAGCCACCCTTTCATGGCATCTTTGATCATTTCCATGGCTTCCTCAAATGTTTTACCGTAAGAAATGCAGCCCGGCAACGAAGGCACGGCAATCGTATATCCCCCCGTCAGTCTCCTCCTGCAATTCAAAAACGATGCCGCTCCGGATTACCTGGAAATTTCGTAATGTGTTGGCCCGCATGATGACTAACCCTAATTAATGATTATAGGAGTATGGAACAGTTCTTTCAAATACGGCAGTTAACCCTTATCTTACGCCGGTTTCCGGCAATAAATAGCTGTGCTCTTGGGGAAAATGTGATTTAGCCCGCCTTCTATCCACTTGGTGTATTTATGACCGTTATAGATGTCCCATACCAGGAACTTATAGTATTGAGACGGGATAAAGGCCTTCTCGTTTTTCAGCCCAAAGATACCCTTTGACCACCAGTAAATCGAATGAAAAGCGTGTTTATAGCGCACTGCGAATATCTCGAGGTTGAGCCCCTTTAGCAAATCCAGGATTTCTTTATGTTTGAAAATCCGTATGTGCCCGCCGGGCGTATTGTGGTACTCATCTGATATTTTCCAGCAGACCGACTCGGCGAAATAGGACGGTACGCTTACGGCCAGTATCCCGCCGGGTTTTAATACACGCACCAGTTCGGAGGCTGCCTTATTCAGGTCGGGGATGTGTTCCAGCACTTCTGAGCAAATAACCTTATCGAAAAAACCGTCTGCGAAAGGAAGGCTGGTAACGCTGCCGGCCACCATATACCAAGGACCTGCACACTCCTTTTTTTCAT
>Ga0182021_10003809_pt1 | contig 17716 bp, 17 predicted proteins | sample 612E3MmetaG_FD_120493 | JGI IMG/M metagenome (GOLD analysis project Ga0182021, IMG submission 120493) | Permafrost microbial communities from Stordalen Mire, Sweden - 612E3M metaG (Illumina Assembly) | ecosystem: Environmental > Terrestrial > Soil > Wetlands > Permafrost | place: Sweden... | reverse complement strand
CGGTCGTGCGCCGCCAACGCGGCCGACACGACCGCCGACCGGGACAGCACCACGGCCCGGGGGTTGCCGGTGGATCCGGAGGTGGGCACCACGACTGCCGCATCGGGCTCCTGGACACCCACGTCCGTCTTCAGCACCTCGACCCACCGGGCGGCTTCCGCCGGGCTGTCGGGCAACGGCGCGAACGGCCCCGACGTGCCTTCCAGCACGGCCTTCACCGCGTCGGGCACCTCGGCCGAGGCGACGAGGCGGAGGGGGATCACACGGCGATCCTAAGCCTGAGGGGCGTCAGGCGAGCGGCGCCTACACTGACGCCATGGGACGAGTGGTGCTCGCGGTCGCGGTGATCGGACTGGGTGTGTACGCGTTCGTCCAGGCGTTGCAGGCCGATGCCACCCAGATCCGGCTGATGCCCCGCTGGCTGTGGGTCGCGGTGATCCTCGCCTTTCCCGTGGTCGGCCCCGTCGCGTGGATCCTCACGGGCCGACAGACCCAGGCCGCTATCAGCGACGAGGGTCCGCTCGGCCCCGACGACGACCCGGAGTTCCTGCGCAAGCTCTAGCCACCTGAGCGCCGTCGCCCCTAGCCGGGCCACACATGAGAGCAGGATGAGACGGCCAGCCTTCACAGCGCACGCGCTGTTATCGTTAGTTGCAACACCTAACTATCTGTACGCCGACTCCCAGAAGTGACGCCGTGACCGCCCGCCCTGTCGAGACCCTCACCACCACTACCGCTGACCTCATCCCCATCGCCCGCGAGGTGCGCCTCGCTGCGCAGTCCCTGGCCCGCCACGTCAAGGACCACACCCCGTCACTGGCCCCCCACCTGTTCACCGTTCTCGCCTGGCTCGAGGAGGGACCCGCGACGGCGGGGGATCTCGCCAGTCGAGAACGCGTGAGCGCGCCATCGATGTCGAAGTCCGTCTCCGAGCTGGAGGAACGCGGCCTCGTGTCCCGCACCGTGGACCCGCACGACGCCCGTCAGAAGTTCGTCTCGCTCACGGCGGCGGGGAAACGTGCGCTGCAGCAGGGCCGCAAGGACCGTGACCGCTACACGGCCGCCCTGCTCGTCGACTGCACTCCGGACGAGCTCGCCGACCTGCTGCGCGGCGCCCAGCTCATCCGCAAGGTCGTCGAGAAGTGAGCCGTACCTTCTCCAGCCTTTCCATCCGCAACTACCGCAACTTCTTCATCGGCAACTGCGCGTCCAACCTCGGGCTCTGGATGACCCGTACGGCGCAGGCTTGGATGGTGCTCGAGGTGCTGACGCACGGCGATGCGACGGCCCTCGGATGGCTCACGACCGCGATGTTCCTGCCCACCCTGCTGCTCACGCCGCTGGCGGGGACGATGGCCGACAAGTTCCCCAAGCGGACGATCATGCTGTCGGCACAGGCGCTGCTGTTCGTCGACATCATCATCCTGGCGACGCTGACGCTCACCCATCACGTACAGCTCTGGCACGTCTTCGTCCTGGCCCTGCTCGACGGCATCGCGGGCGCCTTCGACGGCCCGTCCCGTCAGTCGATCGTCACCGAGCTCGTGAGCGTGTCCGAGGTGTCGAACGCCATCGGCCTCAACAGCACCGCCTGGAACTCGGCCCGCCTGCTCGGCCCAGGTGCGGCTGGACTGCTCATCGCGCTCATCGGCACCGGGCCGGTGTTCGTGCTCAACGCCTGTACCTACGTGGTGCAGGTCGTCGCCCTCATCTCGCTCGACCGCAAGTCGATGGTCAAGCCACCTGTCTTCAAGTCGGAGAAGGCGGGATTCATCACGGCCGTCCGCTACGTCGCCGCCAGGCCGCTGTTGCTCATCCTGTTCGTCATCGCCCTGGCGATGGGCGCGTTCGGCTTCAACCAGTCCGTCACCAACCCGCTCATGACCACGGAGGCCTTCGGCAAGGGAGCGACGGAGTTCGGGCTGCTCGGCTCGATCATGGGCATCGGGTCGCTCTTCGCCGCGCTCCTCGCCGCTCGACGGCCACGACCACGGATCCGCCACGTCGTCATCGGCCTGGGAGTGTTCGCGTTCGCGATGGCACTCTCGGCGCAGGCGCCGTCGTTCCTCATCTTCGCGCTGCTGCAGATCCCCATGGGCCTCGCCGGCGTACAGGTCATGACCTCGGCCAACGCCATCGTCCAGATCAGCGTCTCGCCACAGCTTCGCGGCCGCGTCATGGCGCTCTGGGTTGCCGTCGTCATGGGCCTGACCCCGATCGTCTCGCCGATCGTCGGCTGGGTCGGCAGCACGTACGGTGCGCGCGCGACCGTGTGGTTCAACGCGTTCTGGGTGGTCGTCGCGTTCATCATCTCGTCCATCTACCTCTACACGCGGGGAGGCGTCGAGCTCCACGTGAGCCGCCGACGTCCTTGGGTCGACGTCCAGCCCCGCCCGGAGGTCTAGCCGCTCCAGGTCGGCGTTCGGCGACTGGAGCCGATCCCTTCGAAGGCAGACGCACAGCGGACGCTTGGCCTGCGACATGCTCAGGCGACGTAGGATGGCGGGTGAAGTGCTCCGGGGTCGGTGAAAACCCGAACCGGCGGTGATAGTCCGCGACCCGAGCGCCCCAGCCACCCGGCTGACGGCTCTCGGCTGATCTGGTGGAACTCCAGGACCGACGGTCAAAGTCCGGATGGGAGGATGCACGAGGCGTACGGCTGTGCCGTCCGCCCGACGCTTGTCGTCGTCCCCGGGTCATGGTTGACCGGAGAGGGACGCGTGAGGCGCAAAGGGACAGTCCTCCAGCCGCAGGTACGCCACGTGGCGGCACCTGTACTGCTGGGTCTGGTGATCCTGGGCGCCTGGCTGCTCCTGTCGCGCGGGCTCCCGTCGTACGTGCTCCCGACACCCGGCGCCGTCGTCGTGAAGCTCTGGGCCGGGATCACGACGAGGACGCTGCTGGCCCCCCTCGGGGCGACGCTGCTCGAGGCTGCCGCGGGCTGCCTCGCGGGTGCGGCGCTAGCCATACCGCTCGCGATCCTGCTCCACCGGTCGCGCTGGGCCGACTCCGCGACCCGCCCGTTCCTCGGCGCCACCCAGGCGATCCCGGCGATCGCGCTGGCGCCGCTGCTGGTGCTGTGGGTCGGATACGGCCTCGTACCGATCGCCCTGCTCTGCGCACTCATCGTGTTCTTCCCGATCCTCGTCGCCGCGGCGTCAGGCCTGCGACACGTCGACCACGAGGTGGTCGACGCTGCGCGGATAGACGGTGCCTCATCAGCGCAGAGCCTCGTCCACATCGAGCTCCCGCTCGCCCTGCCGTGGATCTACTCCGGGCTCCGCAACGGGTTCACCCTGTCCGTGACGGGCGCGGTCGTGGGCGAGATGGTCATGGGTGGTACGGGACTGGGCACTGTCCTCGTCGTCCAGCGCGACCAGCTCGACACCGCCGGCATGGTCGCCACGATCGTGCTGCTCGCCGCCGTGGCCTCCGCGGCCTATCTGGTCCTCGTCGCTCTCGAGCGTCGATCCGCCACCGTCTCGTCGTTGATCCATGAGTCCTGAGGAGCACCCCGTGCGTACCCGTCTCGCCGCCCTTGCCGTCATCCTGCTGACGCTCGTCGGCTGCTCGCCCGCCGCCAGTTCGTCGGCGCCCACGACCTCGGCGAGCGCCGAGGCCGCCGTGATCGGCCTCACGTACATCCCGAACGTGCAGTTCAGCCCGTTCTACGTCGGTGTGGCCCAGAAGCTGTACTCGACGCCCGTCACGCTGCGTCACCACGGGACGTCCGAAGGCCTGTTCACGGCGATCACCACCGGCGCGGAGCAGTTCGTGGTCGCTGGCGGCGACGAGGTCCTCCAGGCGCGCGAACAGGGCACGGACCTGGTCGCCGTCGCCTCGTACTACCGCCAGTACCCCGTACGGATCATCGTCCCGGGCGACTCCACGATCACCTCGGTCGCCGGCCTCAAGGGCCACACGATCGGCATCCCCGGCAAGTACGGAGAGTCGTGGTTCGGCTTCCTGCTCGCGCTCAAGGAAGCCGGCCTGACCGTCAATGACGTGACGGTCCAGGAGATCGGCTACACCCAGCAGGCCGCGCTGGCCACGAAGAAGGTCGACGCGATCGTCGGCTTCGTGAACTCCGAGCCGATCCAGCTGCAGGCGGCCGGGATCGCCGCCAAGGTCATCGACATCGGTGCGGTACCGCTGGTGAGCATCTGCCTCGTGACGACGCATGCCTACGCGACGGCCCACCCCGATGTCGTGAAGGCCGTCGTCAAGGGCACGGTGGCCGGGATGCAGGCGGTCGTCGCCAACCAGGACGCGGCGTTCCAGGCGAGTACCACGTACGTGCCGGGGCTCAGTGACGCCGCCACCGCCAAGGGCGCCAAGGCTGTACTGGCGGCGACCGCTCCCCTGTTCCAGAACACCGACGGCACGGTCACCGGCACGATGGACGCCACCGCGTGGGACGCGATGTCGGCCGCGATGCTCTCTGCGGGCCTCCTGAAAGCGGCGCAGCCATCGTCAGACGCGATGACGAACGCGTACCTCTAGGCACGGACCCTCCCCAAGCCGGAGCCCGACGCCCCATAATGACGCCGTGGACCCTGCACACCTGAAGGCCGAGCTCGCAAGGCTGCGTAAAGGCCGAGGTGTCGCCCGCCCGGACCTCCTCGCCGTGCTCGGCCCGACGCTCCGCACGATCCTCGACATCGATGACGCAACCCGCGACGACGAGGCGCGAAGTCGGTTCGTGTCCCTCGTCAGCGGCGAGGCGGCGGGGATGCCGGACGACCTGGGCCAGCTCGTCAGCGCGGCGTTCGGGATCTCGGACAGCCGGCCGCTTCTTCACGATCGCCTGGTCGCCGTGGGGCAGCTCCTGCAGCGCGACGAGCGCACGTTGCGTCGTCGACTCGCCGAGGCCGACGACCTCCTCGCGGATCGCATGGTGCTCCGGTTCGGGGCTCGTGCCGGCCTCGCGATACCGGGGTGGCACTGGTCGTCGTACCGCTTCGAGGTCGACGTGGCGGGTGATGCGCCCGTCTTCCTGAGCACGCGCACCCTCGTCCCCTCTCTCGACGGCCTGTCCGAGTTCGAGGAGATCGTGTCCGTCCCTCAGGTCGGCGACTCGGACTCTCTGCAGGTCGAGGGAGTGGCCGGCTGTACGTACCTGGGACGCGAACCGCTGTCCGGGAGCAGCTGGCGACTCCTGTTCGCGCTCCCCCGCGCTCTGGGGGCGGGCGAGGAGCACGAGACGGTCGTACGGTTCACGTGGCCGAGCCGCGACTGGATCCAGCCCGTCGCGGCGTTCGTGCCGATGCGCCGGGTCGAACGCTTCGAGGTCTCGGTCGCGTTCGGGCAGCCACGCTCGTGCGCGAAGGCGTGGGTCCTCGACGGCGTGCTCCCGACGTCGTTCGCGGATCCCCCCGTCACTGAGGAGCTCGCCCCCGACGAGACGGTCGAGGCGGCCTTCGACGACCCGCTGCTCGGTCATGCGTACGGGATCGCCTGGACCTGGGCCTGACCGCCCGAGTCCCGAGCAGCGGATCGTGGCTCAGGCTTGGGTGTAGTGCGCGACCCAGTCGATCTGGATGTCAGACACGGCCGGGGTGAGCGGGCCGGGAACGCCGTTGTCGACGGTCTCGTACGCCTTGGCCGAACCCTTGGGGTCCATCGCGCCGCACTGGAAGCCGATCCACAGCTTCTTCGTCGTCACATTCGCGTTGGTGATCGTCGCGTACGGCTTGCCGTCGAACGTGTACGTGATCGTGTTGGTGCCGATGATCGCGCCGTACGTGTGCCACGCGCTCATCGTCGTGTTCGTGAGGAACGACTGCGCCTGGTTGTTGGCAGCGCCCCAGTGGTACGTGGCGGTCACCAGCGGCCCGTTCGCACGGCCCTCTGCCAGGTCAACCTCGGGAGGCCAGGTGCCGTCGTTGGGGTAGAGCAGGAACGCGTAGCCGATGCCCTTGGAGACCGGGAACTTCGCCCGCACCTCCCACCGTCCACCGGAGGCGCTGTAGAAGTCTCCGCTGCTGACGCCTGCGCTCGACCACGCACCGTTCACGTACTGGGTGCGCAGCGTCATGATCCCGTTCGAGGTGAAGGTGTTGGACTGGAGATAGCGACCCATCGCGCCCTGACCAGGCACCTGATAGCCCCATCCGTAGCGGCCCCACTTCGTCTGGTCGATAGGGACGTTGAGGTCGTCGACCCAGTCGGCCTTCCAGCCCGCGTACGCAGGTGCCGTCACCGGCGTGGGAGTCAGGGTTGCGGCGGTGGCGGTCTTGGTGGCCGTCGCAGTCGCGGTCGGCGTGGGCCGCTGGCGCGAGGACAGGTAGTTCTCATTCGCCGTGGACGTCGGCGAGAGCGTCAGCCCTCCCGCCGCCGAGCCCGAGCTCGCCGAAGCCGAACCGCTGGCCTGAGCTATCGCGAAGGCGAGCAATGCAGCGCCTGCTGCGGCCATTCTCAGGCGTGCAGGAGTATGCGAAATGGACATATCTGGGTTCCCTCGATCGGGGTATCTATACGTGAAGGAAACTACAGGTGAAAACTGTGCCCCCGGTCCGAAGATGAGAGGTTCTTCACAGACTTGAGTCTGGCGACGACCTGCGGAGATCTGTGCGCTGACAAGGGATGTTGCCCGGAGGTCACATCCCCGAGCGCAGCTACCTGAGAATTTCTTACCAGACAGGAATATCGGTCACCGTGGCGCCTCTCGCTGTACGCGAATATCCGCTGATGGACCCCGGATGATTAGCCAGCCAACGAGGATGATAAACTTCGGCCTCACAATTCGGGATGCGGAAGACGGCAATCACTCCGCCCGATTGTCGAGTACCCCCCGCACGCCATTGTCGGCGCCATCTTCACCGGCGGCACGCGCGTCGCTCGCTGCCATCTGTGATGGGTCGCCCGTCGGCGGAAGCCGTCGCCTTCCCACTTCCTGGATGACGTGGCGTTCGCACGCAGACCACCGAGCCTCATGGACGCTCGGATGGACATCGGGATCGACCACGTCGGCGGTCGAGGTTGGTGCTGTTCGAGCGAGGCCGCTCCCGACAGCACTGATGCTGGTACGCCCACCGGGGCTCGAACCCGGGACCCGCGACTTAAAAGGACGCTGCTCTAACCGACTGAGCTATAGGCGCACGCAGCAGTCTAGTCGCGGCCGGTGTGGACGGCTGCCTCACGGAGGCATCGTCGCGCCCGGTGCCGATCAGTACAGTGCACCGCTTCCGTGACGTACGGCATGGACGAGGTGCCCACTAGGTCGGTCCGGGGTTTCCGGAGGCAGCCCCAGGTAACGGGTGCCCCAGCCGGCGAACCCGAGGTCCTCGACCTCGTCGAATCCGTGGCGCTCGAACAGAGATGCGAGCTCCGACGGGGTGAAGTGCGTGAGCCACGGCTCGCCGATCGAGGCGACCCTGTTCGCCCGGGCCGTGCGCCGACGCGCCCCGGCCCCGGTTCCGGGGTCGTGCTCGCTGTAGTCCAGCACGAGGTCGGTCCGGGCGGACGACAGCCCGGCGACCCGCGCGACGGTCTCCTCGATGGCATCAGCCGTCAGGTACACGGTCACGCCGAGCCACACGACGGCGACGGGTCGCTCGCGGTCGAATCCGGCAGCTTCCAGTGCAGCAGTCAGGTCATCCGTCTCGAAGTCGACAGCCACGTACCTCACGGGCACCGTCGGGCTGATGCCGGCCTCGACGAGCCGTTCGAGCTTCCACGACTGCGTCGCGGGGTGGTCGACCTCGAACACCGTGCCTCCGAGGAGGCCAAGTGGTTGGTAGGCGATGGTGTCGAGACCCGCACCGAGCACGACGACCTGCGCGTCAGCGGGACTGCGGGCCAGGACGTCGCGGGCGTACCGGTGCCGACAGGCGATGAAGGCCCGCATGCCGCGTCGCTGAGGGTGCAGCCGGGCGTCGTCGGCGACCCGTTCGGGCGACCAGCACGTGATGGGGACGGCCACAGCGTCCGGGAACACCGCTCCCCCGTCCACGATCTGGTGCGCGGCACGGTGCAGCGCGGCCGACCAGGCCGTACGGCTCGGCTCGCCATCGATCATCGGTACCTCCCGCTCGCGACAGTAGCCCGTACAGGCCGCGTGGCAGGCTGGGGGCATGGAGTGGCGCATCACCGTCGGGGCTGCGGCGCTCGGCGTGCTCGCGCTCGCGCTCGCGTTCCTCTCCGACCGTCGCTCCCGACGTCGTCGCCAGCAGGCGAGCCTCCCGCCCGACCGCCACGTCCCGAACCTCCCCGAGGCGGCGGGTCCCGCCTACCTCAGCGCCGAGCAGGCGAACACCCCTCCACGCGATGCCGTCAAGCAGACGATCCCCGCTGACGAGCGCGACACGCTCCGCGCAGCGAGCTCCGCACCGCAGCTGGCATCCGGCTGGGCAGATCCGCGGTTCGTCACCGATCCGGAGTCCAGCTGGGCAGTGCTCCACGACCCGTTGGTGGTCGTGGTGGAGGAGATCGGCTCGGTACGGGAGCTGCTCCCGCTGGTCGAGAAGGCAGCGGCCGCAGATCGGCCGCTCGTCGTGGTCACCGGCTCGATGGACCCGGACACGCTGGACACGCTCGCCGTCAACGTCGTGCAGCGCACCCGCCGTGCTCTCGTCGTGAAGCATCCGGGCACGGACCTGCGGGCAGCAGCCCTCGAGCTTGGTGTGGACGTCGTCGACCGGACCTCGCTCCAGGCGGGCTGGTGCCCGCCGACCGTCTTCGCCCACGTCACGGTGTGGGTCAGCTCGAAGGCCGGCAGCTGGTTCATTCGCTGACGACCGTGCGAATGAATTACACCATTGTTATTCTCACGAGAAGTCTTGAGCGGCCATTGAGACCTCGCCGGATCCGGCAATCTCGCGCATTCTGAGCGCCATTCGGCGCAAGGCAATAAATGACACCGATGTAATTCCAGCGTGCATTTATGAAGACTTTCTTCATAACTGGCCAGATATCTGAGAACCGCCTATGGTCTCGAACCAGTGAGACACACGATGCACACGTGTCGGATGTGACTTCTGTGACGTGAGTGACAGGGCTCGCAACCGACGAAGGGGGATTTACTATCGTGAAGACGGTGCTGCGCGGATTGCGCACGATGGGCGTGGCGGCAGCGCTCGCGCTCGGCCTGTCGGGCATCGGGCTCGTGGTGGGACCGGCGGCGGTCGCCGACACGGTCATGACCGCGACGACAACTGTCAATGTGCGTGCAGGTGCCGGTACAGCCACCGCCGTGATCGGTGTGCTGCCCAGCGGCACCAACGTGACGGCGACAGGCACATCGACGAACGGCTGGACCAAGGTCAGCTACAACGGCCGCACCGCGTACGTCTTCTCCACCTACCTCAAGGCTGCCGGGACCAGCGTCCAGACACCCGCCGTGACCACCGTGAGCTTCTCGGCCACGACGTTGGAGGCCGTCAACGCCCGCACGGGCCCGGGCCTCACGTACTCCGTCTGGACAATCCTCCCCAACGGCCGCGCGATCACCGTCACCGGCGTCACGCAGAACGGCTACGCCCAGCTCACTGACGGGCACTGGGTCTCGAGCGCCTGGATCAGCGTCGCGCCGGCGGCGACGACTCCCACCACCACGGCCCCGAGCACCAAGGCCTTGACCTCGAAGTCGTCCAACGCGGCCCTGCCCGCGATCACCGGACAGGTCCGCGCGACCGCCGCGCTCATGATCCGTACGACCTCTGGAGCGGACTACACGAGCCTCGGAGACATTCCGGCGGGCACGCTCCTGAACGTCACGGGTGTCGCCACCAACGGTGTCACGCAGATCGTCTACAACGGTGCGGTCCGTTGGGTGAACTCGAGCTACATCGTCCCCGCGACAGCTGCAGGTCCTGTGTCGAACGCAGCTTCGGTCGCGCTCGCCTTCGCTCTCGCCCAGGTAGGCAAGGCGTACGTGTGGGGCGGCAACGGGCCGAACGCGTACGACTGCTCGGGCCTGACCACCGCCGCCTACAAGAAGGCCGGCATCTCGCTCCCCCGCACCTCGTACGCACAGTTCGGTGTCGGGACCGCCGTGAGCCTCGCGAACCTGCAGCCGGGGGACCTGGTGTTCTACTACTCCGGGATCAGCCACGTCGGCATGTACATCGGCAACGGGAAGATCGTGCACGCGGCGAACCCCACCACCGGCGTCGCCATCGCATCGGTGACTTCGATGCCGTTCGAGGGCGGCCGACGCGTCGCCTGACCCCTGCCAGGACGCCATCGGCGAGCAGGGCTGACGTTCAGCCCCAGCCCCAGGCGTGCAGCCGTTCGTCGGAGATGCCGAAGTGGTGCGCGATCTCGTGCGCCACCGTGACGGACACCTCGTGGACCGCCTGCTCGTACGTGTCGCACATCGCGAGCGTCGGCTTCCGGAAGATGTAGATGCGGTCGGGCAGGACACCGGAGTAGTGCGAGTCGCGCTCGGTGAGCGGTATCCCCACGTACAGGCCGAGAAGGACCGGGCCGTCGGCCGGAGGGTCGTCCTCGATCAGCAGTACGGCGTTCTCGACCATGGCCAGCAGGTTCTCGGGCACACGGGCGATCGCCTCGTCGACCATGGCGTCGAAGGCGGGAGCGTCCATCTGCAGCGGCACCCCGTCAGGATATCGAGAGGCGCCCGGAGCGCCCCGGCGTCCCCGAATCGCTCCCAGCCAGCGGCTGTCCTAGACTGATCCCCGGCTCAGGCCGAGTCCCCATCGTCTAGCGGCCTAGGACACCGCCCTTTCAAGGCGGTTGCGCCGGTTCGAATCCGGTTGGGGATGCGACGAGCCAAGTGGCGGCAGCCGCCGTCGGTTGGCTATAGTTCACGAGGCCCGCTAGCCGGGTTGGCCTGTCAAGGCCCCGTAGCGCAGCTGGTTAGCGCGCCGCCCTGTCACGGCGGAGGTCGCGGGTTCGAGTCCCGTCGGGGTCGCGTTGTTCCCCTGTGGTAGCCCCTCGGGGCGTACCCCTTGGCCAGGTAGCTCAGCTGGTAGCAGCGTTCGCCTGAAAAGTGAAAGGTCGCCGGTTCGACCCCGGCCCTGGCCACCAGACCCCGCCCCGGCGGGGTTTCACTGTTTCTGGCAGGGTGTTGGCGTGCCAGACCGGTTCACCAAACACACCGCTGCAGGCGCTGCGCTGTACGAGGCCGCCGGGTTGCGCTGGCTGTCTGCTGTCACTGACGGTGCAGCGGTCGTCGAGGTCATCTCCGCTGATGAGCACGAGATCGTGCTGCCTCGTGTGGAGTCGGTCCGGCCCAGTTCCGAGGCTGCGGCGGAGTTCGGGCGGCGGCTGGCCGCGACCCACGATGCCGGCGCCGAGGCCTTCGGCGCGCCGCCCGAGGGCTGGGCCGGTGACGGCTGGATCGGTACGGAGCCGATGACCCTGGCGCCCCGTACCAGCTGGGGCCCGTTCTATGCCGAGCAGCGCTGCCGGCCGTTCGCCGAGAGGGCGTACGCACGCGGCGGCCTCGACCGGGATGGGCTGGCGGTGGTCGAAGGGGTCTGTACGAGGATCAGGGAGGGGATGTACGACGACGACGCGCCGCCTGCCCGCATCCACGGCGACCTGTGGTCCGGCAACGTCATGGTCACCGCTGCCGGCTGCCTACTGATCGACCCCGCAGCCCACGGCGGCCACCGGATCTCCGACCTGGCGATGCTCGCGCTCTTCGGGGCTCCGTACCTCGAGGTCACCCTGGCTGCGTACGAGCGGTCGTCAGCCTGGTTGCCGCCCCGCTGGCGGGATCTCATCGGCCTCCACCAGCTCCACCCGCTCCTCGTACACGCCGCCCTCTTCGGGGCCGGCTACGGAGCCCAGGCGGTAGCTCTGGCCCGCACCCTCCTGTGAGGAATGAGGAGGGTGTCAGCGGAGGTAGGCGGACTCCCAGCGGCGGAGCTCGTCGGCGAAACGGTCCCGTACGAGTCGTGTGGAAAGGACGATGTCGTGGATGGCGCCCTCGAGCCGTACGAGCGTCACGTGGCGGCCGAGGCGATGGGCTTTCGCGGCGAGGCGGGACACGTCGAGGACGGAGTCGACTCCGAGCAGCTCGTCGGACCAGCGGCGGCGGAAGTCGCTCCTGGTCGAGGTCACCATGAGGATCGGGCAGTCGATCTCGAGCCCCGCCGAGACCCTGTCGTGGCCGGCCATCACCGCGGTGAGCCATGCGGACCGCGCCGGCTGTGACGGGTTGCGCTTGAGCTCCGGGTCGAACGTCCACGTGCCATCGCGGAGCGAGTCGAGCGTGCGCGCGTAGAAGCCGTTGTCGGGGAGAGGAAGGATGAACGTCGCCGCACGTGTCGCCACGCTCCGGACGATCCGCGGCATCAGTGCGTGGATGAGCGCCGACCCCTGCAGGTCGATCCACGGTGAGTTGAGCACGAGCCCGCCGAGCGCACCCGGGTGCCGATCGGCCCACAGCGACGCGACCAGCCCGCCCGTCGAATGGGCGTAGAGCACGACCTTCTCGTGATGCCGAGCGACCCGCTCCATGGCCGCGTCGATCTCGAGGTCGTACTCGCTGAGGTCCTCGATGTAGCCGCCCATCATCCCGGCGCGCAGACTCCGCCCGTACCGTCTCAGGTCGAGGGCGTAGAAGTCGTAGCCGAGCGCGTCCCACCAGTCGGCCACGTGGGTCTGGAAGAAGTAGTCGTTCCAGCCATGGATGTACAGGACGGCTCGTGAGTGGTGACGCTTGTTCCGGCGGACGAGAGTCGCGACGAGCTCGTCGTCACCGACCTCCGGGTCGATCTCCTCGAGGTGGCGCGTGAGGCCTACCAGCTGCATCTCTCGCGCCTCGTAGCCGGCCAACAGCTCGTCGTCGTGCCACGGCAGCCACACCACGTGGGGCGGCTCGGGCGCTTCGACAACCTCGGTGTCAGGATCAGCGGGCACGGACTCAGGACCGGGCTGTACCTCGGAACGTGGCGTCACAGGGACAGTGACTAACCCGAACGACGCAGGGGCCAAGACTCGTCGGACTCGTCGTCTTCCTCGTCGTCATCGGCGAGCTCGTCGGCATCGTCGACATAGACCTCGGCGAGATCTGCGTACTGATCAGGGATCTCGTCCGACGGACTGCGAAGCTCACGCTCCAGCGATGAGAAATCCGTGGATACCGACCTGTACTTCAGTTCTCTGGCGACTTTCGTCTGCTTCGCCTTCGCACGGCCGCGCCCCATAGAGCCAGCCCCCTCGCCTGTGATCGCTCGCGGAGTGGCCGCGGCACATTGTTGTCAGTTCGTGGGCCCAAGGTTACCGGGTTGCAACCGATCCACCAACCTTGATCGGCAAGCATGTTGGCGGACTGCGCAGGCCCTCGGGATCAGGCCTGGTGGACCCCGTCGAGACGTACGGACCCGTCGCCGAAATGGATCTCGCCGCAGACCCAGGAGGCGATCCCACGGTCAGTGAGGATGCGCTGCGCGGCGTCCACGGCGGTCTGCGGCAGCACCATCGCCATGCCCACGCCCATATTGAGCGTCGCCTCGATGTCGGGCTGCGACACCTCTCCCAGCCGCTGTACGAGACCGAAGACGGGAGCCGGGTTCCACGTCGCCCGGTCGAGCCGGGCGGTCACGGTCGACGGCAGGACGCGGGCCAGGTTGTTGGCCAGGCCGCCGCCGGTGATGTGGCTCATCGAGTGGACCTCGGTGCCGCGCACGACGGCGAGGACGTCCGCCGCGTACACCCGTGTCGGTTCGAGGAGCTCCTCGCCCAACGTACGTCCCAGCTCGGGGATGTACGCGTCGAGGCGCAGGCCCGCCTGCTGCAGGAGCACGTTGCGTACGAGGGAGTAGCCGTTCGAGTGGAGTCCGCTGGACGCCAGCGCCAGGACGACGTCGCCCGGCACGACCCGGTCCGGACCGAGCATCTCGTCGGCCTCGACGACGCCGGTGGTGGCTCCGGCGATGTCGTACTCGTCGGCTGCCAGCAAGCCCGGGTGCTCGGCCGTCTCGCCGCCGAGCAGAGCCGCACCGGCGGCCGCGCACGCCGCCGCGATGCCGGACACGATCGCCGCGATGCGCTCGGGCACGAGCGTGCCGCACGCGATGTAGTCGGTGACGAACAGTGGCTCGGCGCCGACCACCACGAGGTCGTCGACGAGCATGCCGACAAGGTCCCAGCCGATGGTGTCGTGCTTGTCGAGCGCCTGGGCGATGGCGACCTTGGTGCCCACGCCGTCGGTGGAGGTCGCGAGCAGTGGGCGCCGGTAGCCCTTGAAGGCCGATGCGTCGAACAGGCCGGCGAAGCCGCCGATGCCGCCGACCACCTCGGGCCGATGGGTAGCCTTCACCGACGCCGACATGAGCTTCACGGCGCGGTCGCCGGCCTCGATGTCGACCCCTGCCTTCGCGTACGCGGACTGGCTCATGCGTTCCCCCTCATTCCCAGGCCTCGTGCCGACGGTGGTACGGGCACGGGATAGATGCCGTCGAAGCATGCCCGGCAGAGCCGGTCGTTCTTGATGCCCGTCGAGTTGACGAGCCCGTCCAACGAGATGTAACCGAGGGTGTCGGCACCGATCGACGTCGTGATCTCCTCGACCGACATGCCGGGAGCGATGAGCTCCGCACGGGTGGCGAAGTCGATGCCGTAGAAGCAGGGCCACTCGACGGGCGGCGAGCTGATCCGTACGTGCACCTCCGCAGCCCCGGCCTCCCGCAGCATCCGGACGAGGGCGCGCTGCGTGTTGCCGCGCACGATCGAGTCGTCGACGACCACGAGCCGCTTGCCCGCGATGACGTCACGCAGCGGGTTGAGCTTGAGCCGGATGCCGAGCTGGCGGATCGTCTGAGATGGCTGGATGAAGGTGCGCCCGACGTAGCTGTTCTTGACCAGCCCGACCCCGTACGGGATCCGGGAGGCCTCCGCGTAGCCGATCGCCGCAGGGGTGCCGGACTCGGGCACCGGGATGACGAGGTCGGCGTCGACCGGGTGCTCCAGGGCGAGCGTGCGGCCGATCTCGACGCGCACGCTGTGCACGCGGCGGTTGGCAATGATGGTGTCAGGGCGAGACAGGTACACGTACTCGAACAGGCAGCCCTTCGGCTTCGGTTCGGCGAACTTCACGCTTCGCACTCCGGAGTCGTCGATCTGCAGCAGCTCCCCGGGCTCGATCTCGCGGGTGAACGTCGCGCCGACGATGTCGAGGGCGGCGGTCTCCGAGGCGACGACCCATCCGTTCTCGAGCCGGCCCAGCACGAGCGGGTGGATGCCCTGCGGGTCACGCGCCGCGTACAGGGCCCTCTCGGTCATGAAGACGAGGCAGTACGCACCGGTGAGGCGCGGCAGCAGGTCGAGCGCGGCGTCCCAGAGCGCGACGCCGTCGTACGTGCCGAACAGCCCGCTGATGAGCGAGGTGTCGTTGGTCGAGTCGAGGGACACCTTGTGCGGCACGGGCTCGGCCGAGTCACGCTCGTGCAGCAGCTTCTCGAGCTCGTCGGTGTTGGTGAGGTTGCCGTTGTGGGCGAGCGCCAGGCTGTCGTCCTCGAGCGAACGGAACGTCGGCTGCGCGTTGTTCCACGTGCTGGAGCCCGTGGTCGAGTAACGGGTGTGGCCGATCGCGAGGTGGCCGGTCAGCGAGGCGAGGGTCGACTCGTCGAACACCTGCGAGACCAGGCCCATGTCCTTGAAGACCATGATCCGGTTGCCGTTGCTGACCGCGATCCCCGCGGACTCCTGGCCCCGGTGCTGCAGTGCGTACAAGCCGAAGTAGGTGAGCTTGGACACTTCCTCGTTCGGGGCCCAGACGCCGAAGACCCCGCATTCGTCGCGGGGTCCTGGAGAGTCGGCGTCGAGCTCATCTGTCAGTCGACCGTCTCCGCGCAGCACGGGCTCAGCCTAACAAGGCGCCAGGGGTGCGCCGAGCCGCGGCCACTGCGCGGAGCGGGTCTTCGAGACTCAGCGCTGGAGCAGCCCCGACATCTGGTCGGCGATCATCGTCATGGCGCGCTCGGGGACGAGCCTGGTGAACCAGTCCATCATCTTGGCGTCCGGGCCGACGAGGACTCTGTACGAGCCCTTCTCCATCCCGTGGATGATGATCCTCGCGGCCTCGGCAGGCGGCAGCACCTTCTGGTTGGACGCGTTGCCCGACCCGCCGGCGACCGCCGGGATGTTGACACCGCTGTTCTCCGTGATGCTCGTGGCGACGGCGCCGGGGAAGACGACGGTGACCCGTACGTTGGTCTTCCGCAGCTCCGCGTGGAGCCCCTCCGTCAGCAGCTTCACGGCCGCCTTCGACGCCCCGTACACGGTCTGGCCGGGCACCGGGATGAACGCACCCATGCTGGAGACGTTGACCAGCGCGGCCTGCGGTCGCTTCATCAGCTCCGGCAGGAACGCCGACACCATGTTGACGACACCCCAGAAGTTCACGGTCATGACCCTCTGGATCTCCGAGTGCTCGAGCTCGGAGAAGTGCACGAACTTCTGGATGATGCCTGCGACGTTCAGCAGGCCGTCGACCGCGCCGTGGGCGTCGATGACCGCCTGCGGGAGCGCGTCCACCGCTTCCGCGTCGGTGACGTTGACCTGGTGCGTGCTGAGGCGGTCGGCGTTCGGACCCGCCAACGCGACGGTTCCCGCGAGCCGCTCCGCGCTGAGGTCGACCGCGGCGACGCGTGCTCCCCTGTCAAGGAGTCCGAGGACGACCTCACGGCCGATGCCGTTGCCTCCTCCGGTGACGACGAAGACCTTTCCCTGGATCTGCATGCGTTTCTCCCTTGTTGGTCGAGGTTGTCAGTTCGAGGCGATGTGCTTCGCCGCGATGAAGCCGAAGACCGCCGCCGGGCCGAGTGTCGATCCCGGTCCTGGGTAGGTGTGTCCCATGACCGAGGCGGAGTTGTTGCCGCTCACGTACAGGCCCTCGATGACGGATCCGTCCTCGCGCAGCACGCGGGCGTGCTCGTCGGAGAGCAGCCCGCCCTTCGTCCCGAGATCGCCGGGCACGACCTGTACGGCGGCGAACGGGCCCTTCTCGATCGTGCCGAGGTTGGGGTTGGGATGTACGGACGGGTCGCCGTAGTAGCGGTCGTACGCGGAGTTGCCGCGCGCGAAGTCGTTGTCGACCCCCGCTCGGCAGAACCCGTTGAACCGCTTGACGGTCGTTTCGAGGGCCTCGGCATCCACGCGGATCCGGCCGGCGAGAGCCGCCAGCGTCGGCGCCTTCACCATGGTGCCGGCCGCCTCCATGGCCTTGACCGCGCGAGGATCCATCGCGTACGAGCGCAGGTAGCGGCGCGTGTGCCGCACGTCGGTGATCATCCAGCAGGTGCCCGGCACGGTCTGGAAGTGCTCGAACATGTGGTGGCCGAGGTCGACGTACGACTCGGACTCGTTGGCGAACCTGTGCCCGGCGGCGTCGACGATGATCGAGTGCGGCATGGACCGCTCGCTCACGAGGAACATGGCGGATCCGGCGGGCGCCGGGGACGGGACCGAGCCGCCCCACCAGGCGTCCTCCATGAGGTCGACGGCGGCTCCGACCTTCATCGCCACCTCGATCGCCGAGCCGACGTTGCCCGACGCTCCCGACGAGTCGGCGCCGGTCACGCCCTGGTAGCGCTCGCGCCACTCCACGTTGTGGTCGAAGCCGCCACCACCGAGGATGACGCCACGAGCGGCGGCGATCGTACGGGGGGAGCCGCCCCGCGACGTACGGACGCCGGTGACGCGACCGTCCTCGGTGACCAGCTCGTCGATCGGCGACGAGAGGCGTACCTCCACGCCGAGCTTCAGAGCCACCTGGAGGAGCGACGCGGTGACGGCCGCG
>Ga0182021_10003808_pt1 | contig 17716 bp, 12 predicted proteins | sample 612E3MmetaG_FD_120493 | JGI IMG/M metagenome (GOLD analysis project Ga0182021, IMG submission 120493) | Permafrost microbial communities from Stordalen Mire, Sweden - 612E3M metaG (Illumina Assembly) | ecosystem: Environmental > Terrestrial > Soil > Wetlands > Permafrost | place: Sweden... | reverse complement strand
TCGATCGCGCTGGAGGCGACTACCGTCTGGAGGTAGCCCGTCCGACCGCTCCAGGAGTCGTCTTCGTGCGGGCGGGTAATGACCGGAATGTAGTGGAAGTTCTCGCACCGGCGGGCCAGGCCTATCAGTTCCGTCCGGAAGGCCAGGTCCCAGGAGGTGCGCGCGCCGTGGACCATCACGTACTGCCGCGGCCCGTCGCATTGCCCAAGCGCTTCTTCTGCGAGCCTCCCCTGGATGCCCGGCTCGAGCTCGTTGCGCAGCATGGACATGTACGGCGCCAGCCCCGTCCCCGTCGCGACCATGAGTACGTGCTTGGTCGACGATCCGTCAAGGGTGAAGATTCCTTCCGCCCTTGGGCCGATGAACAGCCGATCCCCGACCTGCAGGTTGAATAGTCGAGGCGTCAGCTCCCCGCTCAGGATCAGGGTCACGTAGAACTCGAGGTACTCGCTGATGCGGCTGTTCGAGGTCATGCAAAAGGCGCGACGGAGCATCCTGTCCGGATCGGCGGCCATGCGGGCGGCGGTGGCGGCCTGTGACTCTACGGCTAGCAGACCGTCCGGCTCGCCGGCGGGAGCCAGTGCCAGCTCGATAGCCGGCCGATCGGCGTCCGCCTCGCCAACACGAGCTTCGCTTGCCTTGAGCCCCAGGACTGCGTACTGACCGGGCTCGAACTCGAACGGGCGCTTGTCGGGTTCGATGCGCAGGATGACCGATCCGGGGACGACCTCGGCCCGGCCAACCAAGGTCGCGTTGTACTCGGCCGCCATGGAATCTCCTACGAGGGGGCGGCTGCCGAAAACGCGGCCCGCTCGCCGCTCAGGAGAATACGTGCCTGACTGTGCCTTCTACGTACGGGTTCACTGGGCGGCCCACAGGGTGCGCTTGAGCAACGGACGGGCGGCCGATAGAACCGGGGCGGCTAATGCTCGATCCCTGGAAGTACGGGGTCGTTCGAACCGGCGGCCTGCGCGGCCTGGGCGACCTGGGCCGACTGGATCGATTGCAGTACCGCGCCGCCGGCCGAGCCGTCGAGGATGGACATGTGGGTCCCGTGGGAGACCATGTTCAGGCTCACGTCCCAGCCTTTGGCGGCCAGGAACGCGTTCAATTCGACGGAGTCCTCCGGGTCGACCGACTCGTCGGAGGTACCCGCGATCAGGCGGACCGGGATCGGCAACCCGGTCGCGTATTTGAACGGGTCGCTCGAAGCCCGAGCCGTCGACGTTTGAGATGGGCCGGCGCCGAAGAACTTCGCGAGATCGGATTCGTTGTAGCTCAGGTCGTAGTTACCGGCCAACCCGACGAATGCATCGGGCCGACCGCTGCCCGGCTCGAGACAGCCACCGGTGAACTCCGTCGGGTCGAGGGCGACGACGGAGCCCACGAATCCGCCGAACGAGTGGCCGACCAGGGTCACGACCCCGTTGCCACCGAAATTCGGAGCAGTCGCCCGGGCGTAGCGGATTGCGCAGGCTACGTCCTGGAAGGCTTCCGGATAGCCGCCTCCACTGCTTGCAAGGTCGCGATAGTCGGCGTTGTAGACGATCAATCCGTTGCTCGCGAGCTGGGTCGCGAAGCCGCCCAGGCCGACGCGGCCGCCGATCCCACTCGGGCCGCCCCGGATCAGCACGACTGTCGGATAGGGGCCCGGACCGGCGGGCACATATATGTCGAGCGCGACCTGGCAAGTGCTGGCGCCGCAGTTCACGGGCTGGGTGTAGTAGATGTTCGATATGACGTGGACGGACTCGCTGCCCGAGGTTGCCAGCGCACTCCCAGGGGCGGGGTCCATGGCAATTCCCTGGGTTGCGTAGGGCGATGCCATAAGCGCCGAGGGCGCCGCCGCGATACCGGCCGCCGGCCTGGCGTCAAAGACAGTGATCTGGGTCGGCTCCGAGGTTGGCCTCGACGTGGGACCGGGCTCATGAGCGGCGGCCTGGGCCACCACCGCCAGCGTGACACCGGCGGCGAGGAGCACCTTTGCCGACCGCCAGAGCCGGTTGCGCAACTCGTGCATCCGCACATACACCTTCAGGATCTCGAGATCAGCCGGCCGCGGGACAGGCGGGAGGTCGGCGAGCCGCCGATGTTACGGCGAGTGGCTGAAAACATCCTGCAAAGGGCGTGTTCAACCTCATCCGGGCCTGAGTAATGCCGGCGTAAGCCGGGCGGCGCTACGGGAGAGCCGCGATAGCCCGGGCGGGAGTTTCGAATACCGCTGCGACCGTCGCCGCAGCACGGCACTTATATATTACTCGACAATCGGCGAGAGCCTGACCTCGCGGCGGGGAGCGCCGATCTGCTGCGAGCCAGGGGTCGCTGCTGGACGGCTCCCGGGTCGGGTCCGGTCAGCCGACCAGAACTCCAGGTTCGGTCGCCACAGGAGTCTTCGGCCGAATCAGGGCCGTGACCCGGGCGAGCTCGTCGAGCATTGCGTCGGCCGAGCGCGTCATCACGTCGTTGGGCCGCACTGTGCCGGAGTCGTCGATGAACTGCGAGAAGAACGGCAGGTTCACCGACTCGGCGACCGGGATCATCTTGAGGGCAGTGACGACCTGCTTGAGCTGCTGAACCGCCCGCGTTCCCCCGGCCACGCCGCCGTAGCTCACGAATCCAACGGCTTTGTCGGCCCATTCCCCGGAGAGGTAGTCGATTGCATTCTTGAGAGCCGCGCTATAGCCGAAGTTGTACTCGGGCGTTACGAAAACGAAGGCGTCAGAGCGCTCGACGATGCGGCTCCAGTTGATCGTGTGTTCGTGTACGTACTGGCGCAATCGCGGATGGCTCGGCTCATCCAGGAATGGCAGGTTGAGCGTGGCTAGATCGACCAGCTCGACGTCGAAGGCGTCGTGGGAGATTGCGCGGGACCGGAACCATGCCGCGAACTTGGGCCCGACGCGACCCGGGCGGGTGCTGCCGATGACGATGGTGAGGGTTGGCTTTGACATCGAGGAGCTCGTTTCGTTGCTGCTTGTTTCGTACCACTGCATCATACCAGATAATTGCATAGGCAACCACTTAGGATTTCGGACGCCGGCGCGTGCGGCCTCGCCGTGTCCGGTACTCGAACACTCGAGGCGAACTGATCCGGGAATATCTGGTAGAACACCGCGTCGCGGACCCACGCCGGACCGGACGCCTCAGACGCCGGGGATAACCCAAACCCCATCAACGCGACAGCCCGAGTGTGCCCACGGTGTCCGCCGCGCCCGAAACGTCGGCTGCGGCGAGGTCAAGCCCAGCCTCTTCCGCGGCCTGATCGCGCGATTGCTCTGCCTCGAACCGTACCTTGAACGTCCGTCTTTCACCGGGCCCGAGCCTGACCGGCCAGCGAAAGATGATCGAACTGCCCTGGTATACCCGCTCGAAACCGATGTCCGAGTTCGAGACCGTCTCGACCGGGTACCAGGCCGCCGAGGTCGGAGGATCTGGCGAGACTTCGATCCGGACGCCTTCGTAGTCATTCCCGAAGCGGAGCGCGGAAACGACCGCGAGCTCACCGGCGGCGTCATGCGGCAGGCGGGATGCCGGGTCGCCCGGGTTGGTCTCGTACCACGCGTCCGGGTTGTGACCCCCGCCGAGCATGTTGATGTTCCACTCGACGGCCAGTTCGAAGGCCAACTCGACGTCTGTCGGGTTGATGACGGTGGTAGCCAGCCCAAGGCTGGGTTTGCTACGGCCCCCGGCAAAGGTGAATTCCTTCTCGACCACGAGTTGCCTGGGCTCGCCCAGCTGCGCAACAAAGCCTGCGCGCCGAGTCGACAGCCGATGGTCATGGATCTCGGTCACCTCGAATTTGCCTTCGACGAAGTCGCCGAGTTCCTCGTACGTCGCGGAAACCATCCGGTCGAGGTCGGTCGTTCCGTCGGCGGGCAAGAGGTGTATCAGCCCGCTGCGGCGTTCGTGACGGTCATAGTGGAGGCGGGACGCCAGGCCCGATTCCGTGACCATGACCATCTCATGGATAGTCTTCGGAGCGTCGGAGGCCGCGCCGTCCTTGTCTCCGTCCCGCGCGGCCAGTTCGAAGGCGATCAGGTCCGCATGGTAGGCCTCCGGCCGGCGGCGCAAGACCGACGCGAGGGCCATGCGACTGGCTCGCAGGTCCCAGCTCGAGATTCCCGCCCCGTGCTCGGGGTCGACGATGACGGTCTGGCCGGGCATCGCCACGAAGACCTCGTCGACGGCATCCAGGTCCGTGTCGACGAGCCGCGCTCCGTACGGGCCGGGATCGGAATCCTGAGCGGCAGCGGCCGCGACGTTCGCGAGGTCCTCTGCCGCGATCAGGTGCGCGAGCGTGGCCATCCGCATGTGGTTGATGTAGATGCCCCCGAAGAGGCCGTGCCAGTAGCAGTCGTTCGATTGGCCTTTGTAAAGATGATCGAGCGCGCGGGCACGCGACGGACCGACCGCCATGGCATCCACGCTGGCGGATGCCCGGAGCATCTGCTTGTGCAGTTCGTTGATCTCTCGATATCTGGCGGCATAGTTGCGCCAGAACCCGCCCCGCAGATACCGGGCCTCCGGCGAACCATTCTGGCGAGCCGACTCGAGCAGCCGTGAAAACACGGGCGTCTCATCGGGCGGAAGAACCCACTCGGACATTTCGAGATAGGAAGCCGTGGGAAAGTAGGCTCGGACGGTCGGGGGGTGGGCCTGGAGCCAGGTCGAGGGCGTGACCATGCTGAGCCAATCGGCGCTTGCTTCGATTGCCTCGAAGAACCGCTCGACCCACCGTTCGTTGCTCCAGCAGTAGGCATAGGTGCCCGGCCAGGCACCCAGCTTCTCGCCGTCGTCGCCCATGACCCCCACGAAACGCCCGTCCGGGGTTCGGCGCGCGGCGAGGTAGGACATCACATCCTCGACGGGCTTGAACGGAATTCGATACCTCAGCCCTTGCTCGGTCCCGAAGACCGTAAGCCGCAAACCGCGGTCGTCCGTCGTGAACGCGGTCCACATCGCGTCCTCTTTGATCGACGCCGCTCGCAGATGGCTGTCATCAAGGACGGTCCAGCTGTAGCCCGCCGAGGCCAGGTCGTGCGCCAGCGAAGGCTCCCAGACTCGTTCGGCCAGCCAGGCGCCCTGCGGTCGGCGACCGAAGAGACGCTCAAGTTCGTCCGCCATTCTGACCAGCTGTCCGTTCCGGTCGCGATCGGGAAGGGTGGCGAGGATGGGCTCGTAGTAGGCCCCGCCAACGATCTCGATCTGGCCGCGTTCCACGAGCGCCCGGATCTGGTCGAGTGCCTCCGGGTGGCTGGCCGCCAGCCATTGGAGCAGCGGCCCGGTGTAGTGGAGAGCGAGCCGAACACCGGGATGGCGATCGAGCGCGCCCAGGAAGGGCGAATAGGCGTGCTCGTAGACGTCCTCTATGACCCAGCCGAAGTTGCCGACGGGCTGGTGATTGTGGATGACAAGAGAAAGGGAAACGGTCGCTTCCACGTGGACTCACTCCCCTATCGAAGGTCGGATGCGGGCATCCGGAACGAACAGGCTCCCCACGCCGGCCCTGGCCGACGCGGCGCCCGCGTTGAATGGGGAGCCTGCCGCCTCGCCGGGATGCGATGGCGAGGCGGCAGGTGTTACTGCAGTTGGAACCCGCGTTGAATCGTCAGCCCTTCACGCCGCCGATGGCGAGTCCGCCGATGATCCAGCGCTGGAATATGAGGTACACCACGGAGACCGGAAGCGACACCAGGATCGCGAAGGCCGATAGAGTGCTCCACGGTGTCGTGTTTGCGTAGGTTCCGACCATCCCGAAGAGGGCCATGGTCAGGGTGAAATTCTGTGGGTGCTCCAGGAACATCCAGGAAAAGTAGAAGTCGGTCCACCCGGCGACGAAGCCCAGGAAAGCCGTGACCGCGAGGGCCGGCATGGCCAGCGGCAGGATCACATATCGGAAGGCCTGGTTGCGGCTGCATCCGTCGATCGTCGCTGCTTCCTCGAGGTCCTTTGGGATCGTGTCCAGGTAGCCCTTTAGGTTCCATATGGCAAAGGGAAGCGCTCCGGAGATCAGCGCCAGCGCCACTCCGGGGATCGAGTCCCGGAGGTTGAAGTCGCCGATCTTGACGGCGTTGAGGAGCACGAACAGCGGCGCGATCGTGGCAACCGACGGCAGCATCAGCACGGCCAGCACGGCGATCATGAGGACCGACCGCAGCTTGAACTTGAGCCGCGAGAAAGCGTACGCGGCCGATACACCGAAGGCCACGCTCACCAGTGAGGTGGCGATGGCCAGCTGCAGGCTGTTCAGGGCCAGCGCCCAGAACGAGATATGGTTAGGCGATGGGTTGGCGATCGCTCTCCCGAAGGCCGCGAGAGAGGGATCTGCGGGGATGAGGTTCAATCCGTCGGGCCGCGCGAGGCTGCGGGGATCAAGGGCCAAGCCGAACACGTACACGATCGGGAAGAGGACCGTGATGGTCACCAGGATGCACAGCGCCTGCATCAGGACCTGCTTCCTCAGGCCTCGAATGAAGCGCCGTCGTCTCTTCGCCGCGACTGGCCGGTCTGCGGCCTGGGCGATGGCTTGCGTTCCTCCCGTCATCGGTCGAGCCCTCCGCGATGGCGATCTGCGATGCGCTCAGTCCACATAGCTGGCCGTCGCTTTCGTCAGCCTGTTGGTGATGATCGTGAGCGCCAGCAGGATCAGGAACATGATCACGGAGAATGCTGCGGCCACGCCGTAAAGGTGCTGCTCATTGACCAGACGGTACGCCTCGGTCACGAGCAGCTCGGTTCTGCCGAACGGCCCTCCGGCGGACATGAAGTAGGAGAGGTAGAACAGGTTGAACGTGATCACGAAGCCGTAGATCGCGAAGGGCAGCATCGCCGGTCGCAAATACGTCAGGGTCACGACCCTGAACTTGGTCCATGCACCTCCTCCGTCGATCTCGACGGCCTCGTAGAGGTCCTGCGGGATGCTCTGCAGCGCACCAGTCGCCACCACGGCGTTGAGGGGCCAGCCGAGCCAGACGTTCGCCGTGAGGAGCGCGAAGTACGAGAGGGGCAGCAGCGGGAAGAACCAGATCGGATTCCCCGGGTCGGTCAGCCAGGCGATCTGAACGCTGCCCGGCGCCTGGCGGAGGAGGATCGCTATGAGGTAATTGATGGCCCCGTTGTTCGTGTCGAACACGTTGCGCCATACGGTGGCGACGATGATTGGCGGGATCACGACCGGCAGCACGAAGATGGCGCGGTAGAGCGATCGGCCTATCAGACCCTTCTGGTTGAGCAGGAGTGCGATCGCCACGCCCAGGCACACGTGGATGATTACGTTACTGAACGCCCAGAACAGGTTAAACGCGAGGATCCTGAGGAAATCGTAGTTGGGGATGCCGGCGATATCGTTGGTCAGGATCTTGATGTAGTTGCCGAACCAGATCCATGGCGGCGCGGGAGCGCCGGACCTCAGGTTCTGGGTCTGGAAGTCCGTGAAGGACATCCAGACCTGGTACAGCAGTGGGTAGAAGGTGATGATCGTCATCACCGCGAACGCCGGGATCAGGTAGAGGAAAGCGACCCGAGCGTCGGCACCGAAGAGGTGGTGTTGCCGCACGTACGTCGCCTTCGATGGGGCACTCAAGGTCACGCCCTCCGCGTCGTGTCCGGCGGTCCCGCTCTGGAACCGCTCCTCGCATCTCCAGTGCCAGTTACAGGCCTCGGGACGGCCCGGGCATCAGTACGTTGAAGCCTGACGCCATGTCCGCTACCCCAAGAAACGAAGGGCGCCGGAGAGTCCGGCGCCCTCGTCAAACTCGCCAGTACTAGAGGCCGTTGGCCTTGTTCATCGCGTCACAGGCGGTCTTCACCGCTGCCACCGGGTCGGTGCCCTTGATCACTACCGAGTCGAAAGCGTTGCCCCAGTTGCTCCAGTAGGCGCCCAGCTGTTTGGTCTGGGGCCGCGGATAGCTGTCGATGATCTGCGCCGCAAAGCCCTGGGAGATCGGGTCCTTGACGGTCGCGTCCTTGACCGCGGGGAGATGGCCAGCCTGGTCGGCGAAAGTCTGCTCACCACCGGCCGCGCTGACCTCCCAGAGGGCGAACTGGGTGGCCAGGGCCTTCTGGCTGTCGCTGATGTTGATGTTGATGTACCAGCCGTCGGGGGCGGACATCGGCAGGGCCTTGCCCTTGGGGCCGGCCGGGATCTCGGCGATGCCGAGGTTGGTCGTGAGCGCCTTCTCGAAGTCACCGGTGGCCCACGGACCCTCGAGGTCGATGGCGAGCTTGCCGGCCTCGAAGTCGCTCTCGGCGGCAGCCTCGGTGGTGTAGAACGTAACGTTGCCAGTGTCCTTTAGGGCCTTCAGGTAGGCGAGGCCGTCAGAGACGCCGGTGGACTCAGCAGTGCACTTGCCGGTGGAGTCCATGAGCGGCTGGCCGCCGAACGCGTTGAAGAGCCACCAGTTGTAGTAGCCTCCCGCGTACTCCATGATGCCGACCTTCGTGCCGGCCTTCGCCAGCGTCAGGAGATCGGCGGTGGTCTTCGGCACGTTGGTGACGAGAGTCTTGTTGTAGAGCATGGAGATGGCCTTCATGCTCTCAGGAATCTCGAAGAAGTGGCCGTTGACCTTGGCACCGTCGAGCGATACCTGGGTGAAGTTGCCGACCACCGGGGCCATCGCGTCATCCACCTGCATGAGGATGCCTTCGCGCTGCTCGGTGCCGAGGTTGTCGTTCGGTGCGATGTACATGTCGGGGCTCGTCTCGCCGGAGCCCCAGGCCGTCTCGACTTTGGTGTAGATGTCGGAGAACGGAACCACTACCTCGTTGATGGTCAGGTTCGGGAAGGTGGTCTTGGCCTTGGCCAGGACCAATTCCATGGCCGCACCTTCAGACCCACCGCCCGAAGCGTAGGCGTCCCATATCGTGAGAGTGCCGCTGAGGCTGGGGGTGGCAGTGGGAGCCGCCGTGGGCGCCGGGGTAGCGTTCGGTGCGGTCGTCGGCGCTTGGGTCGGGGCCGCGGTGGGCGTCGCGGACGATGAGCACGCCCCCGCGAGGATCGCTACTGCGGCGAGCGAACCCAATCGGGTCAGTGTATTCATGTGATGTTCGTCCTCTCCTCTTCCTGACGTCTCCCTGACGTCCTCGGTGGATACAGCCGGGTTACGGCCTGCAGCAAACGCGCGTTGTCGATTCGGTGCGGTAATGACGTCGCGATAGCCGACCCGACCTCGCCCGTGCGTGTCTCAGGTTTCGGAGTTCACCTCCTGTCGTTCTCCAGCCACCCGGGAGGTTGACTCGCGGATGATCAGCCGAGTGCCAAGGCGCCGGTGTTCCGGCTGGCCAGAACCGCGTCGATCGATTGCGGCAAGCAGCAACCTTGCTGCCGCGGCGCCTTTCTCTCTCGCAGGCTGGTGCACGGTCGTCAGCGGTGGATGGGTATGCTCGGCTTCGTCGATGTTGTCGAAACCAACCAGGCTGACGTCTCCTGGGACCGTCAGCCCTCGTTCATTGGCGGCGTGGATGGCTCCAATGGCCATCGCGTCGCTCATCACCAGGACAGCTGTGAAATGGAGCCCGGAGTCCAGGCCCCGGTTGAAGGCGCCAACCCCACCGTCGAAGCCCGCCGAACCGGTCACGACCCGCTCGTCGGCCAGTTCGATACCCGCGGCTTCGAGCGCCCGCCGATAGCCCCGCATTCGACGGGACATGACGCCGTCCAGAACCGGGCTCACGACGTCGCTCCCAACCGCGAAATACGGCGGCTCTACGGCGATAATCAGAAAGTCCGTGTGACCCAGTTCAACGAGATGCTGGGCCGCCGCAAATGCTCCACCCTCGTCATCTACCTCGACCGAGCCATGTTCGGGGAACGCCGCCGAGTCGACGAGCACGATCGGCAAGCCGGCGCTTCGGATCTCCTCGACCTCGGGGTGGTCCTCTCCCAGCCCGATTGCGACAAAACCGTCCACGCTCGCCTGCCCCGCCGCCCGTGCCAGCGAACCATGCAATGGCGAAACGTAGAGGAGGGCGTAGCCGAATTCTTCACCGACGCTGGCAACGCCCTGGCTGAACATGCTGAAGAAGGGGTTGCCGAAGGCGACGGTCAAGGCTTGCGGAGTCAGGATGCCGAGGGTTCGCGTCTGTCTCTGCGCCAGCATCCGGGCGACGGGATGGGGCCTGTACCCGAGCGAATCCGCCACCGAGCGGATTCGCGCCGTGGTCTCTGCGCTGAGCCTCTGAGGGTTGTTGAAGGCAATCGACACGGTGGACTTGGACACTCCGGCCTCGGTCGCGACGTCGATGATGCGTACGCGTACAGGGCGCTTCTGGTCCACGTAGCCCGCCTGGCAGCATCCGGACGGCGACCCGCGCCACTGGGCTGGCGCGACGGTGGTCCAAGTTGTCGAACCGGTTTATTGAACCGGTTCGACGGGACTTTAGTACCGCATGAACGGGGTGTCAATCCCCTCAATCGAGACGCGGCACGGCACGCTGGGGGCAGGTTTCACCGGACCCGGGCCCGGCATCGCAGGCGCAGCAGAAGCGAGGATTCGCCGCAGGTGACGAGGTGAGCCGCGCGACCAGCTAGTTGCCGCCGAGCCTGGCCCCGATATGAATGGCGATCGCAGCCAGCGGCCCGATCTCGAAGTGGGCCGTGCCGTCGGCAGCGACCGTTACCGCGACCCCCAGGCAGCTCGTTGCCGACGCGGCCAGGTCGCCGGCAACGACGTCGCAATAGGTTCCGGGGGCAAGGCCCGTCTGGAGGGTCTGCGAAAGCCGCGTCGTCGACCGGTTGATCACGACGAACCCGGACGAGCCGCGGCCGAACGCGACCTGGTTGCCGTCGGCCGGATTGGACCACCAGTTGGTCATGACCGGCGACCCGGTGGTGACATCGCGGAACCCGACCATGCCGGCGATGGCGTGCCATCGCTGCTCACAGACCCACTGGCCCGGAGCGAGCCCGCAGTTGGGAGTGGTAGAGCCAGGTGCGTAGATCGAGTTGGTGTGTCCCTGGGCGTCCGACGGCGGTCCCGCTTCGGTGTCCGTGAAGACGAAGCTCGACATCACCCGGGGGTAGCCCAGCGGGTACGCAAGCATGAAGACGTTCGCCAGCGCGTAGACCGGCCCTCGCTTGTAGCTCAGGATCAGGCCGCTGCCGACGTGTCCTCGTTGCGAGTCATGGTTGTCGGTGAAGACGACCGCCTTGTCGCTGGGCGCGATGTATGGGGCAGAGGCCAGGTTCTCGAGCGTCGACAGCGTTTCGTCCGTGTGGGTGAATGCGGCCGCGATCTGGGCCGCGTAGACGAAGTCGTCGACGCTGCCGGTCGGGTAATAGAAGGTCTTGGGGACAGCATCGCCGCCAAAGTCCGTGACCTCCTGATCGACGAAGAAGGTGGCCCCGGCAGGTATCCTCGCCCGAAGGAGATCGAGGATCTGGCCGAGTTGAGCCTGGTCGATGTGCTTGGCGGCGTCGATTCGATAGCCGCGGACGCCCAGCCCGTACAGGTCGGCCATGTAGCTCGCCAGCTGGTCCTGGACAAAGGGCTCCTCGGTTCGAAGGTCGGCCAGGCCGTCCAGCTCGCAGGTCCTAACTTCTGTCGGGTCGTTGAAATCGTTGATGGAGTGGTCGCACAGGATGCCGGGATAGTTCGGGTTGGGGTTGGCGTGGAAGTCGGCCGGCCCGTAGAGGCCTGGGTACGAGTACTTGGTGTAGACGGTTCCTGCGCTGCCCGTCCCCGAGCCCGCCGCCATGTCGTTGAGGAGCACGTCAGCGTAGATGTCGACCCCGGCGGCGCGGCACCTCTGGACCATGGCCGCGAATTCGGCCCTGGTTCCGCTCCGGCTGTCGAGCTTGTAGCTCACGGCCTGGTAGCGCTCCCACCACGGGAAGACGTTACCGCCGCTGTCGATCTCGGCGTGCTCCTGTGGCGGCGAGATCTGCACCGCGGCAAAGCCGTGCGGCCCGAGCCACTGCTCGCACTCCACGGCGATATCGGTCCATTTCCACTCGAAGAGCTGGACGAACACGGTTCGCTGCGGGTAGACCAGCTTCGCCACCGGGGCCTCGGGCGAACCGTAAGGAGACTGCGATCCCGATGCGGTGGACGAAGGCGCTGCCGATGGCGTGGGAACGGCGGACTGACAGGCCGCCAGCAGCAGGGCCATCGCGACGAGCCCAATGCCGCCGACTCGCCGACGACCGATGCGGCCGCGAGCCGACATCGAGCGATCGCCGGATCCAGCCAACGACGCGCCGCTGTCGCGATCTCGACCTGCGCGAGGGGCCGCCCCGGCTCGATCCATCTCAGCTTCTCTCGCGATGGGGATAATGGCCATCGGAATCCACCATACACCACGCCCAGACCGCACATCCGGGAAAGGTTCTGACCTTGCGTCGCCAGACCGTCCGACTCCATTCCCCCGCCGTCCCGGGTCCGGCGATGACCGGCGAGTGGTGGCGGCGAGCCGTGGTCTACCAGGTCTACATCCGCAGCTTCGCCGACGCAGATGGAGACGGCGTCGGGGACATCGCGGGCATTCGTCGACATCTCCGATACCTTGCGCAACTCGGCGTCGACGCGATCTGGATTACTCCCTGGTATCCCTCGCCCATGGCCGACGGGGGCTACGACGTCGCCGACTACTGCGCGATAGACCCGCTCTTCGGCACCCTCGAAGACGCGGATGCGCTCATTCGCGACGCGCACGGCGCCGGCATCAAGGTCCTCATCGACCTGGTGCCGAACCACACGTCCAGCCGGCATACGTGGTTCCTCGAGGCGCTGGCATCTCCGCCGGGCTCCACGGCGCGGGCCAGGTACGTGTTCCGGGACGGTCGCGGGGCCGGAGGTGCGGAGCCCCCGAACGACTGGATGAGCGGGTTCGGCGGCTCGGCCTGGGAGCGGATCATGGAAGCCGACGACTGCCCGGGACAGTGGTACCTGCACCTGTTCGACAAGGCCCAGCCTGACCTCAACTGGGAGAGCACAGAGGTCCGATCGGAGTTCGAGGCCATCCTGCGTTTCTGGTTCGACCGGGGCATCGATGGATTCCGGATCGACGTGGCGAGCGCGCTGGTCAAGGACACTGCGTTTCCGGAGGTTCCGCCGGAGCCGGCCGGTGGTGGAATGCCCGACTCGCATCCCTATTTCGACCAGGAAGGCGTACACGAGATCTATCGCTCCTGGCATCGGATCGCGTCGGAGTACGTCCCGGAGCGCGCGCTGCTGGGCGAGATACACGTTGCGACCGCCGAGCGGCTGGCCCGCTACCTGCGACCGGGCGAGCTCCAGGGCGCGTTCAACTTCCCGTTCATGCGGACGCCGCTCGAGGCGACGGCGCTCCGCCGCGTGATCGACGAGACGCTTCGCACGCATGCGTCGGTCGGCGCGACCCCAACCTGGGTCCTGGGAAACCACGATGAGATCCGCCAGGTGACCCGCTTCGGCCGGGCCTACACGGGCATCCGCAGCCGTCCCCAGGACGAACGAATGCCATCGGACCCGACACTCGGGGCGCGGCGGGCCAGGGCCGCGATCATGCTGGTCCTCGCTCTTCCGGGCGGCGCGTACCTGTACCAGGGCGAAGAGTTGGGGCTGCCGGAGGTCGAAGAACTGCCCGACGAGCTGCGGCAGGATCCTCTCTGGAACGGGACCGGGCACGAGATTCGCGGACGCGACGGCTGTCGCGTACCGATGCCCTGGTCGGGCGAGGTTTCGCCATTCGGATATGGACCACACGGCTCGACGCCCTGGCTCCCCCAGCCGACCGACTGGGCAGCCCTCACCGCCCAAGCCGAGGCGGCGGATCCGGAGTCGATGCTGTCGCTCTACCGAGTCGCCCTGCGTATTCGCCGGTCGCTCTCGGCGTTGGACGGCGGACCGTTCGGCTGGCTACCGAGCGCGGCAGGAACGTTGCTCTTCGCGAGGGCCGGAGGATTCCGGTGTGCGGTCAACTTCTCCGGGGCGACGATGATGCTGCCGTCGGGCCGCTCGACCATACTCGCGAGCGCCCAGATCGAGGGCGATGCCCTGGGTTCAGACGCCGCCGCCTGGTTCCATGAGGCAGCCGGCCAGTCTCGCTAACGTCACGATCACTTGCCCAATGCCGTGAAGACCCCGGCCTTCGGATCGAACAACTCCGCGATGGGCAGGGAACTGCCGGACCGTCCGCCGGCAAGCAGAACCCGGCCATCTGACAGGAGCGTGGCCGTCTGACTATCCTCGGCCATCGGCAGTGGACCCGTCGCCCTGAAGGCACCCGTCGTCGGATCGAACAGCTCGGCACTGGCTAGGTCCACGGCGTCTTTCTCGCCGGCGGCGATGAGAACCCGGCCGTCGGCCAGTGGCGTAGCCGTGTGGTTCTCGCGGGCGGTGGTCATCGAGCCGGTCGCGCTGAACGTGCCCGTGCCGGGGTCGTAGATCTCGGCCGTTGCCTGCGTGCTGGCGAACGAGGCCTTGCCGCCGCCGGCGACGAGTACGCGGCCGTCCGCCAATGGAGTGGCGGTGTGGTTGTTCCTACCGGTGGCCATCGATCCCGTGGCACTGAACTGCCCCGTCGCCGGATCGTAGAGTTCGGCTGAGGCAAGCTCCCTGGCGTTGTCCTCGCCACCAACGACCAGGACGCGGCTGTCCGAAAGGAGCGTGGCCGTGTGGTGGTCCCGTGCGGTCAGCATCGATCCGGTGTCATGGAAAGTGTCGGTGCCCGGGTCGTACAGCTCCGCCGACGCGACCGAGCCCTGCGACTGCCCGCCCGCGACGAGGACGCGGCCGTCCGCCAGGAGACTGGCAGTGTGGCCCGATCGAGGCGTGGACATCGACCCGGCCGGATGGAAGATACCCGCAGCCGGGTCGTACAACTCCGCCGACGCGAGAGGCCCGGAGTCGTTCTTGCCGCCGACCACGACGACCCGGCCGTCCGGCAGGAGCGTCGCCGTCTGACCCGTGCGCGCCATCTCCATCGATCCGGTCGCGCTGAAGGTTCCGGTCCTTGGATCGTAGATCTCCGCCGATGACAGGGTTCCGGAGTCGTTCGTGCCGCCCACGATCAACACTCGACCGTCCGCCAGGCTCGTAGCGGATTGCCCCGACCGCGCCGTTGTCATGGGGCCTGTGATCGTGGCCGGGTAGTGGATACCGCCGGTCAGGGTGGCGACTATCTCGGCGGCCAGGATGACGGCTCCGATGAGGATGAAGACTTTGGCGAAGCCGACCCACGGGCTGGCCTCCGGCTTCGGGATGTGCCGCCGCGAGCCGCAGGCCGGACACGGCGTGCCGAGCAGCGCTTTGCGCGGCCCGACCCAACCGCAATCAGCGCACTGGGCGCCGCTGCGCCCGCACGCCGGGCAGACGATCACCCCGTCGGGCACGCGCGCTCCGCACGCCTCGCATTCGTAGATCGCCATCGCGCCCTCCTTTCGCCACCGGGACACGGTAGTTCGAGCGCCGGTGCACGCCGGCTCACTCGCGGGCCGCGGCACGGCTCGATCATACGAGACACCCGATCGATCTGGCCCGAGCTGGCCGGTGTGAACCTTTGTGCCATCGGGAAGTCGCCCGCGTCCCCACGATTCAGAGCCTCAACGCCCGTCCGCGGGACCTGCGAGTCGAAACCTCGCGGGCACCCCGCCCGCTATGGGCGGAGGGTCCCGAAGAAGACCTGCCAGGCGAGCAGTGACTTGGCGACCAGGCTAAAGAGCATGTAGGCCCGCTCGCCGTATAAGTAGTCACGCCAGCGACCGATCTTTCGGTACTGCAAGACCATGTTGATCGCGAAGACGTTGAAACCGATAAACAGTGAAACGAAGATGGCGATCACGAAGCCGGGAATAGGGGCCGAGCCGGGCTCCGTGGCCGACACGAGGATCGTCACAAAGATGACCAACCACGGAACAGCGCCGGCGATGCAGCCGAAGACGTAGTGCAGCCACTGTGGCCGGTCGCGTCCCTCGTTGGCGATTTCCATGCTCCAGCCGAACATGATCATGGCTGCGTTGACGCCAAAGACAGCGATCAGCGTGCCGACCTCCTGAACGCCCGCGAGGGCCGCGATGACGACGATCATCACGCTCGAGCTGAACGAGTACTCGACCCAGCGAATGGGGTTCTGGCCGCGGGCAAGATGTGCCTCGTACCAGCGCCGTGCCGGGAAGGCCATCATGAAGTGGGCGATGGCGCTCATCAGGAAGAACAAAGCAACAGCCGGCCCGATCGGCATCTCCCAGATCGAGCGCTGCGCGGTTACGAGATGCTGAGTCGCCTGGTCAAAATGGAGATATGTGCTGACGACGGGCGATGTCACCATGGGGTTCCTGGCGAACGAAAACGCCAGGATCGCAGCGGCCTGGATGAAGTGAAGCGCCGCCAGGACGGCGTTCCACCGGAACAGGTTCTCCGATCGATCGGCCGGGACGCTCGCGGCTGCGTGTGCGTACATGGAGCCTCCGATTCATGCCTTCGGGCTGCAACGCTTTCAACGATACGGGGAGTCCTCGACGATTCAATCCCCGGCTTGCGATCACGACCACTGTTTGACGTCCATAAGAACCGGGCCGGCCAGGGAGTAACCGGGCCGCCCCCGCGGGGAGAGAGGAGAGCCTGGGCTCAGCGACGGTTACGCACCGCCGCGAAACGCAGGGAGCCGACAGCACCCACCGCGAGGGCCAGGGCAAGCACGTTCGTCCCAGTCTCCGCGCCAACTTGGGCTACCTCGCCGCTGCCATCGGCCCAATCGCCCGCCGATATAGCCGCCGGCACCGACGATCAGAGGCGCATTCGACGAGTATGTGCTTCGGGCCTGCGAGGGGTCGGACGTGGGTCGGAAGAGTGGGTCGGATTTCCGGCGTGGCCCGCGCTTCACCATCCCAAGCTGCCCGAGCCTCCCTTGAACGGGCCTACGATTCGCGAGGTGACCCAGCCGCCGTAGAACCGTCCCGGCTGCGGCGTGGCGCGTTCGTCGCCGACCCACGCCTCGTCCACGGCCCAGGCGTAGAAGGCTACGTAATCGCGGATGGACTCATAGCCGGGGCTAGGCTCCGAGTAGGACCAGGCCGCATTCGGGATCGCCCGGCTGGGAAGGACTATGGTCCAGTAACCCGCTTCGCCCTTGAACTCGCAGAAGCTGCGATGCGACGTCGGTGCCAGGAAGTCCGGATGCACGTCCTGCGGAGGAACGTAGTACACGGGCGCCCCGGCCGTTTCGAGCACGCGGAGAGCCCGCGTGCTGTCGGCAATGACAAGGCCATCGGCAAGGATCCGGATGCGGTCGGGCACGGGCTCCACTCGCGGCGGTCGTGGGTAGTCCCACACGGATTCTTGCCCCGGGCCCGGCGTGACGGGGTCGGGCCGGTTGGAAGCGAGGCCGGCCGGGACGTGGCCGTCCGTTGCGGCGCGATCAGAAGAACTTACGTGTTTCGTCACGTTGCACCTCGATGATTCGGCGGCAGACTGCGAGAGGTCAGCGTCGGCTTGTCGTTCGGCGGGCGACGCTCGTTGCCCAGAGAGTGGCCGCAATACACAGCGCGCCGATGACGGCGAAGCCGGACGCCAGCTGCCCCGGGTTCCAGCCACCGATCAGGACTCCTCGCATCGTCTCGAGGACGTAGGTCGTCGGGTTGAGCGAGGCGGCCACCTGCAGCCATCCCTGGAGTTGCGCGCGCGGCATGAAGGTCGGGGCCAGGAAGACGAGCGGGAAGAACACGAAGGTGGCCGCCTGGGCTGCCGCGGCGTTCCCCGCCAGCAGGCCCGTGGCAACGGCATAGCCGGCGAAAGCCATG
>Ga0182021_10003807_pt1 | contig 17718 bp, 16 predicted proteins | sample 612E3MmetaG_FD_120493 | JGI IMG/M metagenome (GOLD analysis project Ga0182021, IMG submission 120493) | Permafrost microbial communities from Stordalen Mire, Sweden - 612E3M metaG (Illumina Assembly) | ecosystem: Environmental > Terrestrial > Soil > Wetlands > Permafrost | place: Sweden... | reverse complement strand
TGGAGCCGGCGAGCGGATTCGAACCGCTGACCTGCTCATTACGAGTGAGCCGCTCTACCGACTGAGCTACACCGGCTAATCGATTCTCCGGAGGGCGAGCGCCCTCTCGAGAAGTCATAGAAAGATTACCATTATCCGGGCGATGGGGAAACCGTGACCGACCCGAATGATCAAATATACTCGGGCACCCAGCCCTGGAGCCTGCGGATGGACTCGGAGACCTCTTCCTCGAGCATGTCCTCGGCTTCCTGGCCGCGTTCGCTCTGAAGGACGTCGCGGAACCTGCCCTGTCTCTCGAGATACTCTTTGACGGGCTTGCGCTTGACCTTGCCTTCGAGGATCCGCTTGGTGGTGGAGGTGAACCTCGTCTCGCCGTCCTCGTGCTCGTACAGGAGCCACATACCGCTCTGCACGGCCATACGGCTGACCTCGATCATCTGGCTCGGTGGGAACTTCCAGCCGGGCGGGCACGGAGCAAGAATCTCGATGTACTTGGTGCCCTGTATCTCTTTTGCCTTGAGCATCTTCTGGTAGAAATCGAGTGGATACGCCAGAGAGACCGTCGCCACGTACGGAATGCGGTGAGCGATCATGATCTGGGCGATGTCCTTGCGATGCTGAGCCTTTCCGCCGGGAGTCGTCGTCGTCCACGCGCCGAGCGGCGTCGCGCCCGAGCGCTGCGTCCCGGTGTTGGAGTACATCTCGTTGTTGTAACAGACGTAGATGAAGTCTGTCTCACGCTCGGCTGCGCCGGAAAGAGACTGGATGCCGATGTCGTAAGTCCCACCGTCGCCGGCCCACACCAGCACCGTCGGCTCCTCTTCGAGCTCTCCCTTCTTGACCAGGGCTTTGACGCCCGCGGAAACACCCGAGGCGGCGGCGCCGCCTGTAGCGAAAGCCGTGTTCATGAGGGGCAGGTCTATTGACGAGTGCGGGTATGACCCCTGGAGCACCGAGGTGCACGATGCCACAACGACGAGCATTGTGTTCCTCCCCAGAGCCTTGAAGGCGATGCGGAGCGCGAGGCTCGACGGGCAGCCCTGGCACGCCACGCTGCCCGCGAGGAAAAGTTCTTCTTCTGAAAGGTCGCTTAGCTTAACCATCTTTACCTCTGATCGTCCCGGCCGCGCATTCCGCGCTTCCGCCGCGCTATTGATCCAGCAGTTCCTCGAATTCGCACAGCAACTCGCGGGTTACCTCGTGCGCGTCCGTCACGTGCGCATCTCCCCACGTTATCTCGTCGAGCGCGCCATCCCAGGCTTTCCGCACGTTTTCGGCGATAAGCTCGTACGTGACATCGCGACCGCCGATCCCTACTATCAGGTTTCGCACGGGTTCGGAACCATGGCCGTACAGTGCGGCCTTGACCTCGGTGAAGAGCGCGCCCTCCATCCCGTACGAATAGTCGCGGTCTATCACCAGCAGGCCTTCTCGCCCGGCACAGCACTTGCGGATCTCGTCGATGGGGAACGGCCTGAAGAACCTCACCCTCAACAGCCCGGCCGCCTTGCCCTCTTTGCGGAGCGCGTCCACGGCCACCCTGCTCTCGGCTGCGAGGCTCCCCATCGCCACGATGAGGAACTCTGCGTCGTCGAGCATGTAGCCCTCGACCATCGCGCCGTGGTAGCGGCCGAACATGTCACGGAACTCGTCCGCCGCCTTTTCGATAATGGCGCGGGCGCTTTCCTGCCCGAGCTGCATCGACTGCCTGGTCTCGCTGAAATCGACGGGGTAGACGACGGAGCCGTGCGTGACCGGCTTCCGCGGGTCGAGCTTCCACAGCGGTTTGTATGGTGGCAGGAAACGTGCGACCTCTTCCCTGGATGGGATGTCGGCGTCCATGTAAGTATGAGACAGCACGAACGCGTCGAGGTTGAGCATCAACGGCAGTAGCACCGAATGGTCCTCGGTGATGCGGAAAGCCTGGATGACCGTATCCACTGTCTCCTGGTGGCTCGCGACGTACACTTGCAGCCACCCGGTGTCTCTCTGGCTGATGGAGTCCTGGTGGTCACACCAGATGTTCCAGCCGGGCCCGAGCGCGCGGTTCACGTTAGCCATCACGGCCGGCACGCGGATGCCGGCGGCGTAATGGAGCATCTCGTGCATGTAGGCGAGCCCGTGCGAGCTCGTCGCCGAGAAAGCCCTCACCCCGGTCAGCGATGCCGAGACCAGCGCGGCGCACGCGCTGTGCTCGGACTCGACGGGTATGTATTCCGCGTCCATCTTGCCTTCTGCTATCAGGTCCGCGATTTTTTCGATTATCTGTGTCTGGGGTGTGATCGGATATGCCGGTACGACCTCGACGGCTGCCGCGTTCGCGGCGAGCGCGACAAGGTGGTTGCCTGTCTCGAGCAGCCTCACCGCTTTTCCTCCTTGACCATCTCTATTGCTTTAGTGGGGCACTCGACGGCGCATATACCGCATCCCTTGCAATACTGGAAATCTATTTCGAGCTCATCCTTGGTGATACAGGCCTCGGGGCAGAACACCCAGCATAGCAGGCATTTGTTGCACTTCTCATCGTCCTTGACCGGGCGGAACACGCGCCACTCGCCCGTGTCGCCCGAGCAGCCCTTGATCGGCCTCGAGAGGCTGGTGATATAGCCGACCGTCTCTTCCTTACGGCTCAATGGGGGTCACCCCCGTCCTTGACGTGTTGAAATCTCCATCAGGTGGCACCTGTCCGGTGCCCCCGCCATCTCCTGCAATCTGCACCCCGTTCCAGCCCGCTTTAACGGCAGTGTCGTAAGCCTCGGAGTTCTTTCGCTTTGAAGCGATGGAGTGAATTATTTCCAGCACCGACTCGAGTGGCGCCGCCCCCGACTGGTTCGCTAGAGTCCCGAGCAGCGGGAGGTTGACCATTGGCATGCCGTCGAACTCGAGGCCGAGGTCGAGCGCGATGCCAGTGGCGTCGATGTAGTAGACATCCCTCGAGAACCTTTCCGCGAAGCGCTCGGCCAGCTCGCTGCCCGCGTTGACCAGCAGCCTGCCCTCAGGCGTGATGCCTTCGGAGAGCGCAAGGCCCGTAAGGTCGGGGCTCATTACGACGAGAAGGTCGGGATGGTATACCTGGCTCCGAAGGTCGATAGGTTTGTCATCGATGCGGACGAACGCTTTCACCGGGGCGCCGCGCCTCTCCGCACCGAAGAATGGGAACGCCTGGACGTGCTTGTCGACGGAGTACCCGGCCTGGGCGACCCACGTACACAGAGTCACCGCGCCCTGTCCCCCCAGACCGTGAACCCTTATCTCGAACAACTTCTTTCCTTCCTTTCCGCTTCCTGGACCTCGCCGCGGTGTCCCGCTTCGCGTCGTGGGCGGAATCAAAACACGCGCACAACATAAAACCGCCGACTTGAGACCAACACACGGCGGTCATGGAGTATCTATATTATCACTAATACCTGCGGCCCGCGATTGATAAACACCAATCTCAACCCTGCACTATTCGGTGGTTTCCTTCTCGTGGGGCTCCCGCGGCTCACGATTATCTCGCGGACCCCTCTTGCGGGGCTTCTTCGGGCCCTGTTGCCGGTCTTTGGGCGCGTCGAGGTCGTCGAGCGATACCTCGATCCTCTTGCCTCCATCTATCTCGACCAACACGGCCCTCTTGGGCACCTGGTAGCCAACGACCTTGCCTGCCCCCTCCTCTGTCTGGACTTCGCTCCAGAGAGGCGGAGCTTTCTGGTTGAACTCCTCGTAAGCACCCACCTCGTACTTGAGGCAACACATCAGGCGCCCGCATATGCCACTGATCTTCGAAGGGTTGAGCGGGAGGTTCTGTTCCTTGGCCATCTTTATGGAAACCGGGTTGAAGTCCGAGAGGAACAGGCTGCAGCACAGGTCTCTCCCGCACGGCCCGAGCCCGCCGACCATCTTGGCCTCGTCGCGCACGCCGACCTGTTTGAGCTCTATGCGCGCCTTGAGCGTCGAAGCGAGGTCTTTTACGAGCTCGCGGAAGTCGACCCTTCCCTCCGCCGTGAAGTAGAAGACAATGCTCGAACCGTCGAAGACGTAATCGACGTCGACCAGCTTCATGGGAAGGCCATGCTCGCCGATGAGCCGCTTGGCGGTACGGAACGCCTGCTCTTTTTTCTCGAGGTTCTGGCGCTCCCTCTCGCGGTCCCTGGTGGTCGCCCTGCGCATTACCTTCTTGAGGGGCTCTTCCAGCCCTTTTTCGTCGACCTCCCTGATGGGAACGACCACGCGCCCGAAACCGACGCCTTTCGCCGCCGGAACGACCACCTCGTCGCCCGGAACGAGGGGCAGCCCCTCCGGGTCGTAGAGGTATACCTTTCCCCCCTGCCGGAAGGAGATGCCAACAGCCTTAGGCATAAAGTGCCTCCTGGAGGCCGAGCAGGGTGCTTTCTATGTTTAGCTGCGGCGTGACGTTCTGCTCCGCCGCCCTGATGCTCTCTTCGATCAATTCTATGCACCTCAGCAGTTTGTTGAGTGGCAACGCGCTCGCTTCCTCCGCGATCTCCGGTTCGAGGTCGCGGTTGACCAGTAGCGCCGTGTCGCCCCCTTCCTTGTATATCAGGATATCACGATACCACCAGGACAGCGTCGAGAGCACTTCCTTCACTCCGCGCAGCTCCTCTTTCAACTGCTGCCGCTTGAGCTCCTCGTCGAACTCCTTTCCGAAACGTCGGACCACTGCGTTATCGAGAGAGCCGTCGTCGAGGAGCTGTTTCTTCTCCTGGTAATCCGCCGCAAGCTCTTCGACGGGCGCGCGAACCTCCCTGTGGAGCTCTCCGGCCATCTCCAGCACCCTGTTGAGGTCGGCGCGCCGCAGGGCCCTCGCGGTCTTGACCACGTTGTCTCTACGGGCAAGCCTCCACGGCTCGTCGCACCAGTCGAGTGCCCTTCCCAGGACGCCGCCCGTCAGCCGCGCTATAAGGTCCGCGCGAGCTTCTGTGACGCCCCTTGTCTCTACCAGGTACTCTTTCAGGTCTTCGATCGGGATATTGGTGAACCTTATCTCCTGGCAGCGCGAGCGTATCGTCGGGAGCACGGCTCCTGAATTGTCTGTGACGAGCACGAAGACAACGTCTCCCGGCGGCTCCTCGAGTACCTTGAGCAGCGTCGAGGCGCCCTCCTCCCACATGCGCTCCGCGTTCTTGATGATATAAACTTTTCGGTCCGCTTCGACAGGCCGCCTGAAGGCGTCCATACGCAAGGCGCGGATCGCATCAACCGGGATATTCTTGCCTGCCGGCTTCATGACCGTTACGTCCGGATGCTTTCCCTCGAGGACCCTCCGGCAGATGTTACAGGTCCCACAGCCTCCCTGTGGACATAGCAGCGCCGCGGCGAACGCGCGTGCGACCATGAACTTTCCGACCGCTCGAGGACCGGTAAAGAGATAAGCGTGGTTTGTGTGGTTTTGTTCGACAGCCCGCTGAAGGCTTAGCTTGGCGGCCGCGTGGCCGACCACCGTATCCCAGAGCGTCGCCAAAAGTGCCTCCGGATCAAATGATCTTGCTTACCTCATGGAAGACGCGCTGATGGACCATCTCCGGGGTTCCCGTGGCGTCGACGGTGATATATCTGTACGAGTAGATCCGCTGGAGCATGCTGTACGCGTAGCGGACGTTCTCGTGGAACTCCCGCTTCTCGCGTTCTATCCTGTCGAGCTCGCGCCCGGCGACCCTGGCCAGGCCGTCCTCTACGGACATGTCCAGGAAGACCGTGAGGTTCGGTTCCAGGCCCCCGGTCGCCCAGTCGTTCAGGTTCTTGACCGGCTCCAACCCGCAGCCGCGCCCGACTCCCTGGTATGCCAGCGAGCTGTCGACGAACCTGTCACTGATGACTATCTTTCCCTTCCGAAGGGCGGGTTTGATCACATCCTTCACCTGCTGAGCGCGGTCTGCCGCGAACAGCAGCGCCTCGGTTACAGGTGCTACGGACGCCCCCGGCTCGAGCAGGAGCTCCCGTATCCTGGAGCCGATGGGAGTCCCACCGGGTTCGCGAACCAGGATGGCGTCTTTCCCTTCTGTATCCAGCCGACTCTTGAGCATAGCCGCCTGCGTGCTCTTGCCCGCTCCGTCGCAGCCCTCGAACGTAATGAAAGTGCCGAGGAGCACAGAGGGATCGGCCGCCGGCTGTGATGTGGTCCGTTTCGCCACGTTCTGACCTCCGGGAGAATGGGTGGATCTAAGTTCATAACTGAGCATAGTATACAAGCTCTAATCGCGTCTATAACGCGCATGCCTCGAAGCAAGGAAATCCGTGCCCGAAGAATCGATGGCGACGAGCACCGGGAACCGGACGATCGTGACCCGGCGGACCGCTTCCGGCCCGAGGTCGTCCCACGCGACCGGTTCCATCGCTACGACCATTCCGCCGTACAACGCGGCGATACCTCCGATTGCAGCGAAATAAACAGCTCCGTTGGACTCGTGCACCGCCGTGGATTCAGCGGACCTGGGCCCCTTGCCGATTGTCGCCACCACACCCTGGTCGAACAGCATCTCGAGAAAGTGGTCCATGCGCGCGGCTGTCGTGGGCCCGATGGCTCCGGTCGGCCTGCCGGCGGCCGGCGGCGTAGGCCCTGCATGGAATACGACCTGTCCCGACAGCTCGAAAGGCGGCCGCCCACCCTCAGCCAGAAGGCTGTCGAGACGTCCGAGCGCGGCGTCCCTCATCGTGAGGACCTGCCCGGTAAGCACTACGTCATCGCCGGCCTCGAGAGAGCGAAGCTCCCCGATGTCAGGGGGAATCTGAAGTTCCTTCACGGGGCTCACCTCCCTCGCCCTCCTGTTGTTTCTCCGGTTGTATGAAGACGAAGCCCGGCTCTATTTCCGGCATCGGACCCCTTGGGGATTCGCCTCCCTGGGGCCCCTGCCCCTCAACGGACTCGAACCAGCGATGCAAGCTCCTGATAGCGATGATGCCTCCGATAATGACGACTATTGCGCCGACCATCAGGGCGAGCATCGCCGGGTAGATGCTCTTGCTGTAAAACCCGATGTTGAGCGTCTTGCTGACCGGCTTCTTTGCTGTCCACGGTATCCACACATGGAATAGCGCGGCTATTACGGCGAATATTCCCATCGAGAGCAAGAAACACGTGCGCATGATCGTCTGGAAAGCCGCGAAGACGCGTCCGCGTATATCCTCGTCCAGGTTCTGGTGCAACAGGGTGTAGGCGGTGACCAACAGGTAACCGAGCATCGTGCCGCCGATGAATATGACCACCGCCGACATCGGGTAGAAGTCGATTAGCGCGAACACGAACATCGCTATCCCGAATCCGACGACCGCGCGCCCGAACCATTTCTGGACCGGCAGATACTTCGAGGCGACCGGCGAGAGAGCGGCTCCTACGACTATTCCCACCATCAGGAAAGTGATTATGAGAGTGAACTTGGCGCCCACGGCGTGAAGGACCTGCTGCGCGAACGGCGCCCCGAGTATGTAGAGCGAGCCACCTCCGATCAGGCCGATTATCATGACCCCGAGGATAGACCTCGTGAGCAGGTTGGTCCGCATGAAACCGATGCCGTCCTTGAAGTCTTTCCAGATCTGCCCGCGCTCTATCTTCGGCATCTTGCCTGAGTACTTCCTCGGGAATGCGATCGTGAAGATGAGCATCGCGGAGACTATGAACGTGAGGGCGTCGACGATAAACGCGAACTGGTGCTGGAACTTGTCGAGAGGCTCGATGCTCGCCACGAGTGGGAACTTGTAGATGAGCGCCGCCAGCCCGAGGATGACCGTGGCAACCATCGTGCCGAGAGCCATCGTCAGGTAGGTGCTGGTCGAACTCATCGAGTTGGCCGTCATGACCTCTTCCTTGCCGACGAGGTCGGGTATCGATGAGTCCTTGGCGGGGCCGAACATGAGCGAGAACGTCTCGATAGAGAAGACCAGCGCGCAGATGATCCAGAGCGAGTTGGCGAACGCCAGGCCTACGACGAGCACGCACCGCGATATCTCGCAGACAATCATCAGCGTCTTTTTTTCCAGCCGGTCAACGAAGGCGCCGGCCAGCAGGCCGAAGAGAAACGCGGGCAGGAACCTGAAAGTCATCATGATGGCCAGGCCCGTCGAGCCTCCAAGCCGGTTGACGCTGTCAAGGAGGATCCCGACGATGACCCAGTCCCCCATGCTGGATATGCCCTGGCCGATCCAGAGCGACATGAAATTGCGGTTGCGGACGACCTGCCGGAAAGACGACAGCTCGAGCGATACCTGGGCGGCGGGCTCCTGCTTGTCTTCACCGGCTTCGCCGGACCCGGACCCTTCCGCGCCCCCCTGGGTCTTTTTCACATCATCGACATCGTCGTCCACGCGGTTTTCCTTAGATCTGTACGGTCTTGCGCCTGAGAGCGTGGCAGTTTACGCTCACCGCGACCGGAAGCGTCGCCATGTGGCAGGGAGCCTCCAGTATCCGCGCCCCGAAGCAGGTCACCGTTCCACCCACAGCGCCGGGGCCGATACCCAGCCTGTTCACGCGCTCGACCAGTTCCTCCTCGCGGGCCCGCGTCACGGGGTCGGTAGTCTCGACATCCAGTGGCCTCATCAGCGCTTTCTTGGCGAGCCTGGGCGCACGCTCGAAGCCCCCGCCGACGCCGACGCCCAACACCAGGGGCGGGCAGGCCCTGGCCCCGAACTTCTCGACAACGCCCGCGATAAAATCGAGCGCCCCCTCCCAGCCCGCGCCGGGTGGCATCATAGCCAGCCTCGATGCCATCTCGCTCCCACCGCCTTTGGCGATAACACCGAGCATGGTCGTCTCTCCACTCCCCGTTTCGACTTCGACCAGTGGAGGAGTGTTATCTCCGGTATTCATACGGCCACCGAGCGGGTCACTTATCACCGATGGCCTGAGGGCGCCGCGCGCAGTCGCGCGCGCGACTGCCTTTGAGGCCTCGTCAGCAAGGTCGCCCATTATCGCGGTGCCTTCCGCGAGTGTCAGGTAGACGGTAAAGACACCCGTATCCTGGCAGATAGGGACTCCGAGTTCGGAGGCGGCGCGCGCATTCTCCAGGATGAGGTCGAGGGCCGAACGGCCTGCCGGCGATTCTTCTTTTCTCGTAAAGGAGCCGAGGGCTTCGGTTACATCATAGGGAAGGTCTGTAGATATCTCGAGACAGAGCTGCTCGATGTTCTCGCTTAGCTCGGAGGCCTCAATCGCTCTCATCGGCGGCAACCGTCTCAAGCTCGGACACCCGCTTGCCTACGCCCTCCGCGGAGCGGGCCAGCGCTTCGGCCTCCCGCTTCGAGAGCGTCAGTTCGATGATCTCCCCGATCCCCCCACGTACAAGGCGGGCCGGAACACCCAGGAAGATTCCATTTATTCCGTACTGGCCATCCAGGTACGCTGAAACCGGGAGCACGCGTCCCGTGTCGCCTAGAACGGCAAGTGCGGTGACCCCGACGGAGACCGCCGGCGCGAAGTATGCACTGCCGGTCTTCAGATACTTGACGATCTCGGCCCCACCGTCACGCGTTCTCTGGACGACATCGTCGAGGGCCGCGGGCTCTAGAACCTCTGACAGCGGCCTGTCCGACGCTCGCGACCAGTCGACGAGGGGAGCCATATCGTCGCCGTGTGTGCCCAGCACCGTGGCTGTTACGTCTCTCGTCTGAATGCCCGCGAGCGAGTCGAGGAAATAGAGCATTCGCGACGTATCGAGCACTCCAGCCATGCCTATGACGCGTGAGGTGTCGAATCCGCCGGCCTTCCATGTCAGGTAAGTCATCTCGTCGACCGGGTTGGTCACGATTATCACTACCGCTTCGGGCGCATGAGCCGCGACGGCCCGTGCAATAGAAGTGACAACGGGGACGTTCTTTGATATCAGGTCCAGGCGGGACATGCTGGGGAGCCTCGGATACCCGGCCGTGATTATCACGAGGTCGGAGCCTTCCACCAGTGAGGGGTCCGTCCCACCTCGCAGCGTCGAAGTCGAGCCCGTGTACGGCAGTGATTGGCCGATGTCAGTGGCGAGTCCCACTGCCTTGCCTTCCTCTACATCGACGAGAGCCACCTCGAGGCTCGCCGAAAGAGCAAGGTAGAACGCCGTAGTCGCTCCCACGTGGCCTGCCCCGAAAATCGTCACCTTATCCATGCGGCCTCCAATCCCAGATCGTGAAACGGTCCCCCGGTGAGGGGCGGTTAATCCTTTTCCTCTTCGGAACCCCTGGACCCGGCGGCGCCAGCGCCTGCGCCCGCGTTAGCTTTCGTCGGGCACTGCGGGTCCAGGCAAAGCTCCCAGGGCCTGGATCCCTTTGAGAGCACTTTGATTCGAGGGCTCTTGCACTCTTCGCAAACCTCACCCGTGGCTATTACGGCTCCCTTCTGAGGAAGGGGGAAAGTGATGGTGCATTCCGGGTATCCACCACACCCGGCGAAGCGCTTTCCACTCTTGCGGGCTTTCAATATGCGCATCTCGCCGCCGCACCCGGGGCACTCGCCCAGCACCGCGTCGCCCCTTACACCCTCACGTATCTCACGGGATATCTCTTCTTTCTGGCTCTCCATGGTATCCAGGATCTTCCCCAGCACCTCGCGAGAGCGGTCAACCACAGCCTCGAGTGACTTCTTGCCCTCGACGATGTTGTCCATATCCTGTTCGAGCTCCGATGTCATGTCCGGCGTCGTGACGGTGGTCGCATGGCGCTCGAGCGCCTGTGTGACCGCTATTCCGGTCTCGGTAGGCCTCAAGGGGCTGCCGAACGCGTATCCTCTCTCTATCAGGCTCTGGATAATGCTATGACGCGTAGACTTGGTGCCAAGTCCGAGCTCCTCCATCTTCTCTATGAGCCTTCCTTCCGCGAACCTCGATGGCGGCTGGGTCTGCTTGGCTTCGAGAGACCTATCGATGATGGCGACCGTGTCGCCTTCCTCGAGGGCTGGAAGCTCCTCGTCCTTCTTCCTCGTGTACGGGTAATAGTGCAGGTAGCCTTCGTCCACCATGACGTCCCCGCGCGCGACGAACGGCTCGTCGTTGACATCTATGTCCACTCGTGTCGATCTTGCCTTTGCCGCGTCGGAGAGCGTTGCCATGAAGCGGCGTGCGACCAGCTCGTATACTTTCCATTCCAGGGAGCTCAAGCTGTCTTTCTTCGGTGCTCCTGTGGGATAGAGGGGCGGGTGGTCGGTGGAGAACTTCTTACCCCGTGTCGGCGTGAGCTTTCCTTTCTTCAGGAGCTCCTCGGCGAGTGGGCCCACCACTTCCGCGCCCTTGATAGCGGCCAGCACCTCGGCCAGGTCGAGTGAATCAGGATAGACGGTGTTGTCGACCCTCGGATAGCTTATGATGCCTCGCGTGTAGAGGCTCTCCGCCACGTCCATGGCCCGCGCGGGAGGTATCTTGAGGCTGGAGGCCGCGGTCAGGAACGCCGTCGTGTTAAAAGGCGCGGGAGGATTGAGCGTCCGCTCGCGGGTGGCAACCGCAGTGACTTTGCCTTCGTCGCCCAGTTTGTCGAACGCGGTCTTCGCGGCCGCCTCTTCGGTGAAGCGCTCGGTGGTGTGCCTGGCGATGAACGTCTGCCTACCGCTCTCGCACGTCACTTTGACCTGCCAGAAATCCTCGGAGACGAACGCCTTGATCTCTTTTTCACGGTCGACGAGTATGGCGAGGGTCGGGCTCTGCACCCGCCCCGCCGAAAGGAACTTCGACCCGAGCCTCGTCGTGGCGAGCGAAATGAAACGCGTAAGCGCGGCACCCCAGATAAGGTCGATTTCCTGCCTCGCCTCTCCGGCTTTGGCCAGGTTCTCGTTGAGGTTGTCCGTGTTTGCGAACGCCTCCTCGATCTCCTTGGGGGTCAACGCGGAGAAACGCGCTCTCGTGAACACAACATTCGGGTTTGCCTCGAGTATCAGATCTTTGATATCGGCTCCGATGAGCTCACCTTCGCGGTCGTAGTCAGTCGCGATCACAACGGCGTTCGCCTCGCGCGCGAGTTTCTTGAGTGTGCTGACAAGCGTCTTTACCTTTGGGATCTTTTCGATCTCGGCATCGACCAGCGCCCTCGGCTCTACCTGCTGCCAGACTCGATACTCCTCGGGAAAATCCACCTGCAGGACGTGTCCGCGCATACCGACGATCTTGACCTCGTCACCGTCGTCCATATAAGCGTACACCATGCTTCCAGGGCTTTTTTCCTTTGTGTTTTTCCCGCTGGATAGGATATTTGCGATCCGTTCCGCGGTCTGGTTCTTCTCAGTCACAATTAGTTTCATAGTTACCAGAGTTTATAGAAGGTCCGTCAGATGTCAATTTATAGGGTCACTCCGCACGCGGGCAGGAGTCAACCACGGATTTGCATTTCTTTGCTTCTCGAGCCGGTCTCTCCGGGCCCGGTTCGCAGAGGGCAAGGTGTTACGCCACCCCCACCCCGACCCCCACCCCTGGAGGGGGATGTGAACAGCCCGGGCTCATTTCATGAAGAGAGGAACGAAGAGCAGGGAGACGACGGCCATTACTTTGATCAGGATATTCATTGCGGGTCCGCTGGTGTCTTTGAAGGGGTCGCCCACTGTGTCGCCGCAGATGGATGCGGCGTGTGTGGGCGTTCCTTTGCCACCAAGCTCTCCGCTCTCGATGAACTTCTTGGCGTTGTCCCAGGCGCCCCCCGCGTTGGTCATGAACACAGCCATAACAAACCCACAGGCAAGCGCCCCACCCAGGAAGCCCGCGAGCGATTCAACACCGAGGAAACCACCGATGAGCAATGGAGCCACTACCGCTATCAAAGCGGGTATGAGCATCTCGAACACGGCGGTCCTTGTCGTCATGTCGGAAATGAGTCGGTAATCGGGCCGCGCGTCGGGCTCTCCTTCGCGCAACCCCGCGATGTCATGGAATTGCCGCCTTACTTCATCGATCAAGGCCGACGCCGTGCGTCCGACAGCGCTCAATGTCAACGCGCTGAAGACGAATGGTGTCATTACACCCAGAAGCAGCCCGACGAAGAACCTGTAATTACCGATCATGTCCACCTTGGTCAGACCGGTCGCGTGGGCGTATGCCGCGAACAGCGCCAGTGCGGCAAGCGCCGCGGACCCGATGGCGAAGCCTCGCCCGATGGTCGCGGTCGTCGTGCCGACGGAATCGAGGCTCTCCACGATTTGCGTGGTCTCCTCGTCGACTTCAGCCATCTGCGCGATGCCGGCGGCGTTATCCGCGACCGGGCTGTAGGCGTCTATTGCTACGAGTATTCCCGTAGTGCACAGCATGCCGAGAGCCGCGAGCCCTATGGCGTACACGCCGCCGCCGTTATGGATGACGTGATTGCCGGTAACGAACGCGACGCCGATCGCTATCGAGACCGCGGCGACCGGAATAACAGTAGATATCATCCCCATCGCGAGCCCGGTCAGGATGGTTGTCCCCGAACCTGTCTGAGCGCTCTTTGCAACCTCCTTCACCGGGCGGAAGTGATCGCTCGTGAAGTACTCACTCGTCAGGCCTATGACTATGCCGCTCAGGACGCCCGCGAGCAGCGCCCAGAACAGCCCTATATTCTTTCTGCCCGCTATGCCCCACACCAGCCAGAACGACGCCAGCATGGCAAGCGCGGACGTGGCATACAGCGTGAGTGTTAGTGCGCTCTGAGCGCTTTTCTTGTTATTTCCGGCTCTGACAAAGAGCGAGCCCAGGATCGAACAAGCCACGCCCGCGCCGGCGATGGCAAGCGGGAGTACCATGGCCTTGACCCCGAGCTTCTGGTAGACGACGCCTGATGCCCCGATCGCAATCGGAGCGACAATCGCCGCTATGTAGGATTCGTTGAGGTCGGCGCCCATGCCGGCGACGTCGCCCACGTTGTCTCCGACCAGGTCGGTTATGACAGCCGGGTTTCTGGGGTCATCCTCGGGAATCCCCTCCTCCACCTTGCCCGCCATGTCAGCTCCAATATCCGCTCCCTTGGTGAAGATACCCCCGCCAATGCGCGCGAACAGCGCTACAGTCGAAGCCCCCAGCGCGAATCCCAGGATTATGTTCGCCGAATCGTGAAATCCGAGGATGCTTTCGAAGATTATGTAGCAGACCGTAAGCCCCAGGAGACCGAGACCCGCGACGGTGAGCCCCATGACCGCTCCACTTCTGAACGCGACATCGAGTGCGCCCGCGAGCCCGCCGGTAGCGGCCTGGGTCGTGCGCGAGTTTGCTCGAGTCGAGATCGCAAGCCCCGCGAAACCGGCCGCAAGAGAGCAGGCGGCTCCGAGTATGTAGCACAGGGCTATCATCCAGCCGCGGTCGTTCCGCAGCGCGACCGAGATTAGAATCACCACGATCACGACAAAAATCGCGATGTAGGAATACTCTCGGCGGACGAATGCGAAGACACCGTCCCGGATGGAGCCCGATATCTCCTTCATGCGCTCGCTGCCAGCATCGGCCTTCAGGACCAGGCGAGAGAACACCAGCGCGGCGATTAGGCTCAGCGCGGCGACCCCGGCGGCTGCGACAGGCGTCCATGTAACCATTGATACTCCTCTGTAAACAATACACGGCTTCTCATGCCACAAGAGAAGACACAAGTGCAATGAAAGTGATTATATTTGGGCGCACTCGCAATCGCAAATTGACACGCGATGCTCGCACGGTCCCGGCGTCTCCGTTTTACGGGTTATGGAGTCTTTGTTACACTTCCGATGTCAGCGGAAATGCCCGGAACGATGCGAGAAATCGTGGAGGTAACTGTCTTTGATATCCGAGAGGGCCTCCCGGCTTCCTCCCTTCTACGTCATGGAAATCCTCGAGAAGGCCCATGAGATGGAGTTGCAGGGAGCGCATATAATACACATGGAGGTCGGGGAGCCGGACTTCGATACGCCCGAGCCGGTCAAGCTGGCCGCGATCCGTGCGCTTGACGAGGGAATGACCCAATACACCCACAGCCTGGGTCTCCCGAGGCTACGGGAGTCGATCGCTTCTCATTACAATGACCGCTACGGGGCAGACATCTCCCCCGACAATATCCTCGTCACCAATGGGACCTCCCCCGCGATGGTGTTGATATTCGGTGCTCTCCTCAACCCCGGCGAGGAGCTGATCCTGTCCAACCCATGCTACGCCTGCTACCCGAACATACTTGAGTTCGTGGGCGGGGTTCCGAGGTACGTTGACGTCTTCGAGCAAGACGGTTTCAAGTGTCACCCTTCCGATATCGCCGAAAAGTTATCCGATAACGTCAAGGGAGTGATGATCAACTCTCCCGCCAACCCTACAGGCATAGTGCTCGATGGTGACGACCTCGCCGACCTCGTCGAAGCCATCGGCGACCGGGCGTTTATCGTCTCCGACGAGATATACCACGGCCTCGTGTACGAGGGCAGGGAGCACTCAATCCTCGAGTACACGGACAAGGCATTCGTGCTCAACGGTTTCAGCAAGCTATACGCCATGACAGGCTGGCGGTTGGGATACGTCATCTGCCCGCCCAATTTCGCTCGGCCGCTCCAGAAGATACAGCAGAACATCCATATCTGCGCCAACAGCTTCGTACAGTGCGCGGCCATCGCGGCCCTGGAGGAAACCTCCGAGCACACGCGCGAGATGGTCCGCGTCTACGACGAGCGCAGGCGGTTCATGTTGAAGAGGGTGCGCGAGATAGGGTTCGGGGTTGAGGTCGAACCTACCGGAGCGTTCTATATCTTTGCCAACGCGAAGAAGTTTACCGACGATGCCTACGCCTTCTGCCTCGAGGTCCTCGAAAACGCGCGCGTCGCAATCACGCCGGGCATCGATTTTGGAAGCGGCGGAGAGGGCTTCGTCCGTTTTTCCTACGCCAACTCGATCGAGAACCTCGCGGAAGGAGCTACCAGGCTCGAGAGGTACTTAAAGGAGCGTGGATGATATGGCAGACAAAGTCAGGTATGTCGATCTGAGCGTGCCCATCGAGGAGTCGGAGAGCGAGCCGATGAAACCGACCATCGTCCACCTGGACCACGCGGCGGGCGCCCAGGTGATGTCGGCGATATTCGGCGTGCCTGCCGAGCAGCTCCCTGGCGGGCTGGGCTGGGCGAACGACAACATCACACTGGTCACCCATGCCGGGACGCACCTCGACGCGCCGTGGCACTACGCGCCCACTTCGGGCGGGTCGCGGGCGATGACGATCGACGAGGTACCGCTGGAGTGGTGTTTCTCAGATGGGCTCGTGCTCGACATGAGGCACAAGGAGGACGGGTCGGCAATAACCGCCGAGGATTGCGAGGCCGAGCTCGAGCGCATAGATTACCAGGTGAAGCCGTTTGACATAGTTCTCGTCATGACCGGCACGGATAAATACTGGGGAAGCCCCGAATACATCAACCACGGCGCGGGGATGACCCGCGAGTCCACGCTGTACTTCCTCGACCGGGGTGTAAAGATCATGGGCATCGACGCCTGGGGGTTCGACCGCCCGTTCGTCAGCATAACCGAGGAGTACAAGACAACGGGCGATGCCTCGATAATATGGGAGGCTCATTACGTCGGAATAGACACGCCGTACTGCCACATCGAGAAGCTCGCGAACCTCGACCAGTTGCCCCCGCACGGGTTCAAGGTCGCATGCTTCCCCGTCAAGATAACCGGAGCGAGCGCGGGCTGGTGCAGGCCGGTCGGCATCGTCAGCGAGTGAGAGGCTGAATCAATGGAATTGAAACACATCTATGACACGGTAAAAGAAACGTTCGACCGCGAGAACCACGCGCGCGAGGAAGGACTTTCGCTATCCCGCGATACCATACAGTTTTGCGCCAACTCCATACGCGCCGCGCACCGCGGCGACGCCGACGAGTCCAGGCGCCTTCTTACCGCGGCCCGCGACAACGTCCGGCACGCTCACGCGCTTCTCGAGCCGTACCCACGGATATTCTACGCGGGCTTCCTGCAGGACGCCGAGAAAGAGTACGCCGAGGCCGCGTGCACGATGGCGCTGATCGAAGGCGAGCCCCTGCCTCTGCCCGATGATCTCGATGTCGGCACCGCGCCCTTCCTGAACGGACTGGGCGAAGCCGTCGGCGAGATGCGCCGTCACGTTCTCGACCTCATCCGTATCAACAAGCTCGACAGAGGCGAAGAGATACTCGGCCTTATGGACGATATCTATTACCTCCTCGCATCGGTGGACTACCCCAACGCCATCACCAGCGGCCTCAAGCGCACCAACGACATGGTCCGAAGCGTCCTCGAACGCACCCGTGGTGACCTCACAACGGCCATCAGGCGCCTGAGCCTCGAGCTCACCATGAAAGAGCTGGAGGAAAAGCTCAAGGGGTAGCAGTTCCGTCAGGCATGTTGGCGTTGGCGCGTGCGGGGCGCGGGGCATCGTCTCCGTCGAGGTCCTCGCTCATAAGTCGTTACCGGGGTCGGGAAACCCCGGTTTTCGTTCATATTCTTGATGAGCCGCGGAGTTCTCCTGCGACGACACCCCGCGCCCCGTAGAGTGTAAAGCCTGCCGTCAACCGCCACCCGCCTTGAGCGCAAGAAGAACGATAACAAGTTGACCTTGAACTATGGGTGCGGCCCATGTTTCCCTTCCAGGAAATAACTCTGCCAATTAAAGCGTCAGCGAAAGGTGTTTATCTCCGCGGTACTCCGCAAGCGGTGATGGTTCTCAACCACTCTGAGCTCGGATATTCATCCCGGATACGTCGAGACAGAGCTTATCGCCGACTGGCCCCGGGAGCATCTCGATAAGGTCCTTCCGCGCATCCCTATGCGCCGCTTCGCCGACCCGGCGGAGGTCGCCCAGGTCGTCACGTTC
>Ga0182021_10003805_pt1 | contig 17720 bp, 21 predicted proteins | sample 612E3MmetaG_FD_120493 | JGI IMG/M metagenome (GOLD analysis project Ga0182021, IMG submission 120493) | Permafrost microbial communities from Stordalen Mire, Sweden - 612E3M metaG (Illumina Assembly) | ecosystem: Environmental > Terrestrial > Soil > Wetlands > Permafrost | place: Sweden... | reverse complement strand
TCCCTTTTCTCCGCAAAAGTTCTACACTAAATATATGGCCATCCGGCATTATCACCACCGTTACCATTTTAGTTATTTGACTTCAAAAAAGCGCCATTTCTCCGCGGCATTAATCGTTATCGCAGTTTTGACATTGATACTATTGACGCTCTTCCGATATTTGACGCCTGAAAGAAGTGTTAATCTTGACCAGCTTTCCCCCATCATTATCTTTTTTGCCACCTTTAATACTCTTTTTCGGCTTCTAGTCGCTTACATTTTTGCCCTCATCTTAGCCATTCCTCTCGCTCTTGGCATCACCAGCAGTGAAAGATGGGAAAAAATCCTCTTGCCAATTGCCGACATTGTCCAATCCATTCCGGTTTTGGCTTTTTTCCCTATCGCTGTCATCGCCTTTATTAAATTTAACGCTCTTGACGGAGCAGTTATCTTTATTCTGTTTTTAGAGATGCTTTGGAACCTGGTTTTTTCGATGATTGGCGGATTAAAAACTATCCCGAAAGATATTTTAGATACGGCTCAGATTTTTCATATCAAAGGCTTTATGAAGCTAAGATACGTCATCATTCCGGCGGTTTTCCCATACTTGATTACCGGTTCTTTACTTGCCTGGGCAGCCGGCTGGAGCATTTTAATGGTGGCCGAAAGTCTACACAGCTATATTCCCCATGGCAATCCCGCCAATGACCCTTTAGGACTTGGTAGTTTGCTTGTGAACTCTTTTTACCAAGGTCAAAATTCTGTTTTTCTGATTACGCTGATTACAATGATTGTGGTAATTGTGGTCTTAAATTTCTTTGTTTGGCAAAAACTGTTGCATTTGGCGGAAAGGTTTAAGTTTGACTAAAATTATTGATTTCAAAAATGTCTCGCGCGCGTACAAGGCGGCTAAAGTCACCGCCATTTCCGACGTGAGTTTTGACGTTAACGAGGGCGAATTTTTCTGCTTGGTTGGTCCTTCCGGCTGTGGCAAATCGACAATTCTACGGCTAATTGGCGGCATTGAGCCGCCAACTTCGGGCGTTATTGAGAAACCGAACGAAGTTTCCATGGTGTTTCAATCCGGCGCGCTTTTTCCTTGGATGAGCGTTGAAGAAAATGTGGCGTTCGTCAATAAACCTAAGGGTTTATCGCAAATGAAAATTGACGAGCAGACCACAAAATATTTAAAAATGGTGGACCTGGAAGCTTTCCGCTTCCGCTATCCAAGAGAGCTTTCCGGAGGACAGCGGCAAAGAGTTGGTATTGCCCGAGCCTTGGCGGTTGAACCGAAGGTTTTGCTTTTAGATGAGCCGTTTTCTGCCTTGGATCCGGTGACAACCGATGAGCTGCATGAATGCTTACTAAAAGTCTGGCGGGAAACACAAAAGACCATCGTGATGGTTTCACATTCCATTGAGGAAGCAGTTTTGCTTTCCGACCGGATTGCAGTGATGAAACAAGGCGGCATTAAAGAAATTGTGGAAGTTGACTTAAAACGGCCGCGGAACGAAGAATCCAAAGAGTTTTTGAAACTTCTGGACGAAATAAAAGCTCTCCTTGAAGGTTGATTGTTATAGGACTATTTGTTATAATTAACTACTGTAAAATTATGGCTATTGAAAACAATCAATATCTTCCAGCTGCATGCGAGGCATGTTATAAAAGACAGCAAGCAGCTCAACCAGACGTTGAGCCGAGCTGTATCCTAGATAATACCCTTGCTCCGCTTGGCGAAGGGGTTACTGCGCAAAATCAAGAAGCGAAAGCAGCAACATTTGGACAAGTGATGATTTGGGCTGTAGGAAATAATTGCCCGGAAATTTTAAAAGCTAGGTTAGGACACCAAACTTATGAGAAGATTCGTCCTGGCCGCCCGTTCAGATTGTTTAACAACCGCACGAATTACCCAAAAACACAGCATGGCGCATATATAAATGAAGAATTATTTAGAAGAAGATCTCCCCGCCGCGACTAGATAAAAATTAAGGACATTAACCCCATTGCCGTGCCTAAAAGTGAACCGCCGATAACGTCTGATAACCAATGTTCCCCCAAATAAATCCTACTTACGAACATCGCTCCAACAATAATAACGATCAAACAATATAACAATTGCTTTTGAACTCTTGAGAGTTTACGTGAACTATAAAGAATAAATGCAAGAATAACTGATACAAATAATGTTCTGGCCAAATGTCCCGACGGATAAGAAGAGCCTGGCTGAACATAAGAAGTCGGAAACTGAAAAGGAATATCATAACGGAAAAATAAATATGGCGGTCCGGGATGAGCAACAAACGCTTTCCCGTAAAGCTCCAAAAGATGAAAAAAACCAAACAGGAATAGAACAAAAATATACTTCAATTTTCTAATAAACACCCACAGAAATAGCAAAAATACGCTCACAATTTCAAAGCTGGCAAGTAGACTTAGAACCGAAAATGGCGTTGTCATAAACGCCGGAATTTTATTTTGCAATCTGACGGTTGTGTCAAAATCAAGTTGCGTAAACAGGTTTTTGTGGACCAAATAAGAAAAAACAACAAAAGCTATAAAAATGATTGCGTCCCATAAGAGGACGGGCAGGCGGTTTTTCATCACGACAAATCCAGTTCCTTTAAAAATTGCTTGAATTCACCGTTAATGTCCGGATGCTTTAAGCCAAGCTCGACCACGGTTTTCATATACTCCAATTTATTGCCGGTATCATAGTATTTCCCACCCTTTATTTCCGCGGCTAAAATTCTTTTGCCGTCATTAAGCATCCTTTTTAAGGCGTCATTGTAATAAAATTCTTGACCTTCTTCCAGTTCTTCCATTAGTTTTTCAAGGTAATCAAAAATGTCGGGAGTAAATAAAAACCCGGAAACGTTGGCCAAATCCGAAGGAGCGTTATTTTTGCCCGGCTTTTCGATAATAACATCCGCGTCAATTAACCCCGGTTCAATCTCTTTTCCGCCCGCGAACCCATAGCGGTCATAATCTTCATCTCTGGTTGCCCTCACGCTCCCCAAAACTGAACAATGGTATTTTTCGTAAACTTCGACCATTTGCCTGAACCTTGACGGCTTTGCCAAAATGAAGTCATCCGAAAAAGCGTAGATAAAAGGTTCATCCCCAATTAAATGCCTAACGTTTAGTAAAGGAGTCCCATTTCCGTAGGGCCCTTTTTGCCGCACATAAACGAAATTTGCCATCGTTGCAATTTTTTCCAAAGATTCCAAGAGCGGCAGTTTCTTTTCTCCGCCTTGAACAAGATTGTCGATTAAATCTTTGTTAGCAGCATCAAAGTGATCTTCAATGGTCCTTTTGTGGTAACCGGTAACTAAAATAATATCGGTAATGCCCGCGTCAACCAACTCTTCAACTACGTATTGAATAACCGGCTTGTCAACAATCGGCAGCATTTCTTTAGGCATGGCTTTTGTCTGAGGGAGAAATCTTGTACCAAATCCTGCTGCGGGGATAACTGCCTTTCTAACTTTACTCATAGCTTAAATTGTAAAGCCTACGCCCTCCCCTGTCAACTCTAGTTAAATTCTTCTTTACATACTATAAATTATCTGCTAAAATGTTGACAAATCCCATAAACTCTTTGTTAGGTTAGGGATTTTAATTTATGGCAACTACACCGGTAGTTTTCTTAAAAGAAGTTCGGGATGAACTTGGAAAAGTGGTCTGGCCAACCAGAGACGAAATTATTCGGCTAACGGGAGTAGTCATTTTGATCAGCGTAATTGTCGGCATTTTCTTAGGCACAACCGACTTTATATTGACAAAATTAGTAGGACTTTTAATCGCAAGAAGGTAAATTATGGACGACGCAAATAAAACAACTGAAGAAGTAAAAGACGAAAAGGTTAAGGAGACCACGAAAGTGGATGAAGCGCCCGTTGCTGAGCAAAAGACTGAAGAACCAGTTGTTGAACAGCCCGCCGAGGAAGCTCCTGCGGCTGAAGAACCAAAGCCGGAAGAGATTGCCGCACCGGAGAAAGTTGAAGCAATTGAAGCTCCAAACGAGCCGGAAATTGAAGCTAAAGAAGAAGAGGGCGACGTAGCTCCGGCTGAAGAAGTGGTTTTGCAAGAAACCGCTCCCGAAGAAAAAGCCGAAGAAGTTAAACCTCATTCCCCTGCCGACGACGCCAAATGGTACATCGTTCACACTTATTCCGGACACGAAAATAAAGTGGCCAAATCCTTAAAACAAAGAATTGAATCAATGGGTTTTGAAAACCGCATTTTCGATATTATTGTCCCCGTCCGCGACACCGTTAAAGTTTCACAAGGCAAAAAAGAAAACGTTAAAGAAAAGATTTTCCCGGGCTATGTTTTAGTCAAAATGATTTTAGACGACGAAAGTTGGCTATTGGTTAGAACCACTCAGGGCGTCACCGCTTTTATCGGCGCGGGCAACAAACCGACTCCGATTTCCGATAAAGAAGTGCAAGCCATCCAAAAGTTTATGGCCACCGAAGAACCGTTATACAAAACCGCTTTCGTTACCGGTGAGGCTGTTAAAATTACCGACGGACCGTTTACCGATTTTCTTGGCACAATTGATAACATTGACGAAGCCAAAGGCAAACTCAAGGTGCTAGTTTCAATATTTGGGAGAGAAACGCCTGTGGAACTTGATTTCCTTCAGGTAAGTAAACTGTAACGAATCTATACGAATTTTTCTTCCGAATAAATCTGAATATTCGGGTAAATTAGGATTAATCATTCGGATGAATTAGGAATTAAGTATGGCTAAAAAGATTAAGACAATTATTAAAATTAATATTCCGGCTGGAGCGGCCACGCCTGCGCCACCCGTTGGCACGGCTTTAGGTCCGCACGGACTGCCGATTATGGAGTTTGTTAAGGCTTTTAACGACCGAACCGCCGATCAAAAAGGAACGATTGTTCCGGCTGTGATTACCGTTTACGAAGACAGAACTTTTTCGTTTATCGTTAAAAAATCACCGATTGCGGAAATGATTAAAAAAGCGATGAATTTAGAAAAAGGTTCGGGCAAACCGGGAAATGAGAGCGCGGGAACATTAACTAAAGCGCAAGCCGAGCAGATTGCTAAAGACAAATTGGAAGATCTAAATACTGATGAAGTTAGTCAAGCCGTAAAAATTGTGGAAGGAGTTGCCCGCTCAATGGGCATCAAAGTAGCATAATATGGGTAAAATTAGAGTAAAAACCTTCGGAGACGAAGAAGTAGAACAAAAACAAAAAGAGGAAGAAAAGAAACGCAAAGAAGCCAAAAAAGCCGCTAAAGGTACTGTTGTGGAGCCAAAAGCCGAGGAAGTTGAACCAACGGAATCCTCCTCCGCTGAAGCTACGGCGGGCAAGGAAGAACTTGAAAGCGTCGAAGCGCCAAAAGAAGAAAAAAAGAACAGAAAGTTGAGCGAAGCGAAATCCCCGAAGGGGGCTTTCCATTCACAAAAATACCAAACGCTTTCCGGTCAATTTGATAAAAGCAAAGCCTACTCTATTAAAGAGGCTTTGGAACTTTTGGAAAAACTGCAACGAAAGTCTTTTGATGAAACCGTTGAATTACATTTGAACACGCTTACGAGCGGCGTTTCGGGACAAATTACTCTCCCCCACGGCACCGGCAAAGTAACCCGCGTGGCGATTGCCGACGACAAATTAATTGCCGAAATTGAAAAAGGCGTTATTAATTTTGATGTTTTGGTGGCAGAACCGGCCATGATGGTAAAACTGGCTAAAGTCGCCAAGGTTTTGGGGCCAAGAGGTTTAATGCCAAATCCCAAAAACGGTACCATCACCGTAAAACCGGAGGAAGTGGCCAAAAAGTACGCCGACGGACAAATTAATTTTAAAACCGAAGCCAAAGCGCCGATTATGCATTTAACGGTTGGCAAAATGTCCTTTGGCCCGGAAAAATTAACGGAAAATATTGAAGCCCTAATCGCCGCCATCAAAAAATCCAACATCGTCAACGCCACCCTAAAGTCAACGATGAGTCCGGGCCTCAAAATTAAAGCCTAATCCTTAAGACTTGAGGAGTTTATTCTTGACATTAGACCACAATCACAGTAAAATCTCCAACATGCCAGCACCATCAGAAACAAGAAATTATCCTCTTCCCGAATTAGAACGTGTTTCAAAACCGGTTGTAACATGTAGTATTTTAAAACAGGAACCGGGTAAAGCACATCATTCTTTTTCAAATGACGTCATAGCAGTTGTTGATGGCATAGTAATAATGAGAGAAAGTGATAGAGTTTTTAATACTTTTTTTGCAGCTAGCGGGACCTTCATCGCTGCAGGCGGAGCAAGTATAGTGATTGCAGAAGTATTGAAGGAGCAAATCCCAACACCTTTAATGATTTTAACTGCTGTTTCCGGCGTAACGGTTGCTTTCATGAGCGTTAGACTTTATCTAAAAGATAAAATAGATCGCATCTAAAACTTCCGACAAAACCACAAAAAAAGCAGCAGTATTACCTCCTGATTCCGCCCTATTGACAACCACCCAAACCCGCAGTAGAATCGCTTCAATATGCATGGAGGAATTGAGAATCAACTTCATCTCTCTCCCGATAGCGTTGCCACCACGACAACACCACCAGGACACTCTTTTGCTGATAATCCTCTAGAAACAAGATCCCAACTTGAAGCTCATGTCGCAGCTGTTGGTATTCATGCTTATGTTGCCAAGCTGGGAGTAGGTTCAGATCCGGCTTATCGGGCTTGGGAAGCGGTTAGAGATCATAAAGCGGGTAGAGCGCAGATATTGGTTGGAAAGGTGTTTGGTTCTGATGGAAATCTCTTGCCTTACACAGGATTTGAAGGAGATTACGCCGGATTACATCCCGCAAAAATTGTTGAAATGGAAGAAAACCTAGGAGAACATATTTTAAGAAGTATTCGTTACAAATATGGAATGCACGAGGCATCTTCCGGCCCTACTGAACGCGAAGTATTAGCGGCACTCCATGGAAAACCAATGTCTGTAAGACACGTTCGTGAAATTCTGGAGTTTTTCGATTGCCTTTTCAAAGAAATTCTGGCAAAGGCAGAACCTGACGCTCCTTCGGAAGCATATAGACTTTTCCGAACAGCTACCTATCAAGAGCTTGAATCAGGTCAAGCATCTACCGAATCTGCACAGCCCAATACCCGCGTAACTATTTCAACACCAAGAAAAACCGAAGCATACCGTGCTCTCGCAGAAATCGGAGTGTTCGGCCATGACGGACTTAAAAAACTGCACAAGATAGGACTAGAAGAAACAGAAGCGATACGCGCAGAAACGGAACATGCAGAACCATGTCTTGATTCTGTAAAGTTCGCCATGGCATTCCCCCAGATAAACACAGCAGATGGTGACGATAATCCGTTATCGCGCTAATCTACATATTAATTTGACAATTGCTCCGTTTTGTCCTATTATCCACAGTTATGAATCTTGAGCGCATTAGAAACGCTATTCATACAGAATTTCAGCATAAAAGAGAGTTAAAGCTTGGTTTTGCTTTAGTTGCGCTATACTGCGCGGTTGCAGGGATAGGTGGCATACAAGCCGATAGCTTAGGTGGCTATGTCGCCCTTGCCGGAACCGCGCTATCTACAATTGTAGCAGCAAGAATCTAATTTCTAAATTTGACAGACAAATCCTTATAAACTATAATCCTCTTCTTATGAGATCTATTGAAACAAAAATTGCACATGATGTAATCACGGGTTTAGCGGGAGCAGCAAGTATTGCCATCAGTCTCGTAATGTTCGTTGAAGATTTTGCCAATAGTAATCTACAACCCGACAGAATTGTCGTCGATGTGGCTGGAGTTATTGCCGGAGCAATTATGTATAGTCTCGCCGCCCGACAAGTGAAAAGAGATGCAATAGTTTATGGACAAGAGTTACGATCCGAAACAAATTCCTCAAAATAACCCTTGACGATTAAAGACTCTTCTGGTAAACTGTGTAAACCTAAGACAGCAAGTCTCTGAATAAGAATAAATCTTGCCGAGGCAACATTAGTATTTAGAATTAAGTATTAAGTATTGCGCTCAAGGGAGCGCTTTTTTAATGTTTGGAGATTGAATCATTCATTAGAAATTAGGAATTAAAAATTAGAAATTTAACTTATGGACACAAAAGTTACAGCTAACAGGCAGAAGAAAATCGAAATCGTTGCCGGACTAAATGAAAAAATCGCCCGCTCTAAGGCGATTGTTTTTACTAATTTCGAGAAGATGACACACAAACAGCTCGAAACCCTAAAGAAAGCCATCAAACCGATGCAAGCCGAATATGTCGTCGCCAAAAATTCGCTGGTTTTACGCGCTTTAGAAGAAAATAAGATTAAATTAGAAGGCGAAAATCCCTTAGAAGGACCAACCGGAACCATGTTAATCTACGGAGATGTCGTAATGCCTTTAAAGCAACTGGCAAAGACCATTAAAGAGTTAGGGCTTTTGAACGTAAAACTGGGAATTATGGAAAACAAATTCTTAACCGGCGAGCAGGTTTTGAAGATTTCGACTTTGCCGACAAGAGAAGTTTTACTTACCCAAATTGCAGTGGGATTAAAATCCCCTATTTCTGGCTTGTACAGAGCTTTAAGTTGGAATTTACAAAAATTCGTAATGACTTTAGCCGCAGTCGCTAAGAATAAACCATCTGCAGCTCAAAAAGAAGAACCAAAAGCGGAAACTGAACCGGAAACAATTTTAGCTGAAACCACGGAAGAAAAGGCGGCAGAAGAAACTGTTGCCCAAGTCGCAGCTGAGCCGGAACCGGAAACAATCTTAGCCGAGACAGACGAGGAAAAAGCAGAAGAAGTTCCAACTGAAGTAGTTTCAGAAGCTCCAATAGTAGAAGCAGAAATTAAAGAAGAAGTAAAAATTGAAGGGGGTGAGAATTGATGGCAAAAATATCTAATGAAGATCTATTAAAAACAGTTGAAGAAATGTCAGTTCTCGAACTATCTGAATTTGTTAAAGCCTTGGAAGAAAAATTCGGAGTTAGTGCAGCCGCTATGGCAGTCGCCGCACCGGCAGCCGCAGCTCCCGCAGAAGCAGGAGAAGCAGTTGAAGAACAAACAGTCTTTAACGTCGTTATTGCCAACGGCGGAGCAACCAAAATCGCAGTTATTAAAGCTTTAAGAGAATTAGTCCCAACCTTGGGACTCTCGGAAGCCAAAGGACTCGTTGACAGCGCTCCAAAAGAAGTAATGACAGCGGTTAATAAGAAAACAGCCGAGGAGGCCAAGGAAAAGCTCACTGCTGCAGGAGCAACAGTCGAGTTAAAATAACGGAGTATCTTGTATAAAGTATTTCGTATTTAGTATAAGCCCCGAAAGGGGCTTTTTACTTAGCGAGTCATACTTGATACATAATACTTACTACTAAATACTATTTTCCCTCTTGACAAATATGTGCTACTTTGTTACTTTATAAGCAATTACATAGCATATTGATATGGCAGAACAACAGCTTTCAATCAACAACCTACCCGACTTACTTACCGTTCGCGAAGTCGCGCAAATTTTAAGAGTCTCCCCTCTCACAATAAAACGTTGGGGTAAAAGAGGTAAACTTCCCGCTATTAGAATTAATTCCAGAGGCGACAGACGCTACAAAAAAGAAGCCGTCCTTTGGCTCCTCGGAATTCAGGCAAAAGAAGAATAATTAAGCTGCTTTTCTCCTTGATCTTGATTTAGATTTTGACATTGGTTCTTTTGGCGGCATTGGGATTAAGCTACTTACGGACTGGTTCATTTCAATTCTTTTTATTGCCTCTGCCAATAACGGTGCGACTGTAACAATTTGTACTTTCGGATTCTCAAGAATTTCTCGCGTCTGGGCAACCGTATCAGTCACAATAACTCTGTCCACCCCTTCCGATCTTAATAGCCTAAGCGATGCACTGGCCGGTCTTTTACTTGAATCTCGCGAGAATAATCCATGCGTTGCAAAAAAAGTAACGCTTCTCGCTCCTTTTCTTTTAGCTAATTCTCCAACCCCTATCGTCGTTCCGCAGGTATCATCAATATCATCGGGAATATATAAATCTTTACCATCGTACCTTTCACCTGAATCTTGTACTTCCGCTTGATTGTCCTGAGTCCTATCTTTTATCAAAACTGTAACATGCCTGCCTAAGCCAAGTAACTCTGAAAACCTTTGAGCTCTCTTTGCTCCTCCTGTGTCAGGAGAAACTACCTTCACATTAGTCATATCCGAGCTCAGTCTTCTGGCAGCGGGTAGCAAAACTGCGTTACCGTAAAGAATATCTATTGGATTCTTTGTTGAACCTTCTGTTGCGGGCGAATGAATATCCATGGTTAGAATACTATCGGCGCCAGCATCCATAAGCATTTGAGCAGTATCTGAAGCAGAAACCGGCTCTCTTGACTGATTCCTTCTGTCTTGCCTTGAATAGCCAAAATACGGAATTATCAATCTTATTTTTTCTGCGTTTGCTCTTCTGGCAGCGCTTATCATTAGGCGAACCTCTTCGATTGCATCATTGACACTCGCCTTACCATCGGCACTTCTTGCGGTTGACTGAATAATATACACGTTTTTCCCGCGCACATTCTCCCCAAGCCTAATATGCACTTCCCCATCGCAGAAAATATTGTATGGTTGAAAATCTAAGCGGAAGTTAAGGCATCGTGCGATATCTGCTGCTAATTTGGGATTTGATCTACCCGTAAGGAGAACCATTCTATCCGTGCTAAGAAGCGGCTCAAACTCTCCAAGTCGCTCTGCTGTTTCCCTTTCTAAATCCGGACGACTAGGAACAGAGATCCTTCGCCAAGAACCCTCTGGGATAACTAGTGAAGTTCGGGGATATTGTTGGGGTTGCCTACCCTGAAACATCTGAGTTATGTCCGAGTCTCTAATTGGTGATTGTTGTCTTTCGGCCATTTTGTCTCGGGCAAGGCATAACCATATTATAGAAACAAAAAATGGTTGTCAATTGGGAAAATGGGGTTATTTGGCAAAATCTGCGCCGAGGATAACCAAGATTTGGGCATTTGGTTTGGTTTCGCCGGAGGGGATTGAAGAAGACACGCTGCCGCCCAAAAGGTTGGCAAGTTTAGAAGCAACAGTGCTTTGGTTTCCCGAAACATCAATTACTTGAGTTTTTGCGTAATTACCTTTTGCATCAGCTTCCGTGACGATTTTTGCGTTAGCGATAGCGGCTGTTATTTTATTACCGGCAACGCCCGCCAAACCAGACGTAGTTGTGCTATTGTAAATTACTACCGTAAACGTGGCGGGAGTAGGCGTAGCGCTGTTTAGATTAGCTGAAGCAGAAGCCGCAGGTGCGCCTAAATTTACTGGCGCCACCTGAATAATTTTATCAATGCTTTCTCGGTAAAGAATTGCTTCCTTACTTTGGGTAAAAATTAAAACCTTATCGCCGTTTTTTGCATTGGCAAAAAACGGTTGGCTTGTTAATTTAGTGACGTCGGAAACTGTCGCAATCGTCGGCGTTTCTCCACTTGGCAACACCATTAATCTCCCGACTTTATCAATTAAAGTCTGCGTTTCTTGACTTACCGACGCTGTTGGATTTTGTAAAATCGCCTGCGTTTTTTTGTACTGGTTATAATAATAGTAGGCCGGCAGAGAGGCAACGATTAAAATGATAATAATCAGGATTAGCCAGAGGCTTTTGTTTGACTTAATTCCCCCTAACTGTTTGAGGATGGATATTTTCATCTCTAATTTATCATAGAAACTCAGCGCACCCTTGTCAAGGATTGAACCACGTCTGAATTTGTTGTACATTAAATATGGATGAGTAAACAAATATTTTTCCTGCTCTTATTTTTTTTATCGGCGAGCTTTCTGGCAAAAGTGCCCAACGCTCAAGCTAACTTCGCGAATGCTTATTTAAGACTGGATAACCCAACCGCCAACACTGCCCTTTCCGGAACGGTCTGTGCTCAACCTTTTACCAGTGGAACAGAGGCTAAAGTTGTCCTAACCTTTCCGGACAGCTTTAGCGTCTCTGCCAATGCCAGCAATTGGAGCACTAACGTTAGCGATATTCCCTCCGGAGCAACTGTTTGGCCGGGCATTGGCGCCACTGCCTCAAGCGTTTCCGGCAATGCAGTCACTTTTATAAGCGGTGATTTGACGGTTGGCACTTTGTATTGCTTTAATTTTTCGGGAACTTCTTCCACCACCGGCGCCGCCGGCAATGACCAAAACGGAACAATTGCAACCAAAAATTCCTCAAATGCAATTATTGACTCAACCACTTACGCATTATCGATAGTCACCGACAACCAAATTAAGATTACAGCCACTGTCCCGTCGCAAGTCAGCGGCTTACCGATTTCAATTGAGTCAATCACCACCGGCACGCAATTCTCCCAGAATACTACTCTTGATTATAAAATTACCTACGGCTCGTTAGCCAGTAGCGCTATCCCATTGACGATCCAGGCCCAATGGTCGCAGGGCACAATCGCAGGCAGTCCGGCGCCGTCAGTTGACATCGTTGACTACGTTATTGGCAGTGCGACTGACGCTTATGGCTCGACTCCCGCCGTCATTGACACGGTCAACAATACAATTACCTGGACCATTCCCTCTTTTCCGGCCAATACCGTAGGTCAAACAGTCGCGTTTAGTTTAAAAACCAACACTTCTTATACCGGCGCAAGCAGTGTCAGTTTTGATGTTTCGGCCAGAGCCATCTCCGGTTCAACTGTCACTCCCGACCAAACTATTACCCAAACATATTTATATAGCGTTTCTTCTGCGTCGACTTCAACTTCGACTCCGACTCCCGCTGCTGCCGCTAACGCTCCTTCCGGGGGCGGTACCAATGCGGCACCGTCAGTAGGACTTTTGCAAGGCGCACCCGCCGCTCTATTTGATATTATTTCGGCAACCGTCCATGCGGCAAAGCAAAATATTATTCCTTTCATTATTCTTTGTGTCATCGCATCGGTATTAGTGATATGGCTTTTGCTATTTACCGTGCGGCGGATCAGGGCGCATGCGGCCGCCAGGAAAATCGAGGAGGAGATGAATACCGCACCAGCTCCCCAACCTAAGGGGTTGAAAAAATCAAAGAGACAAGGGACAATAGATAATGAAAATGGCAATTAAAATGAAATTATTAAATAAGGTTCTCTGCGCTTTTTTGTTCATTGCGCTTCCGGGGCTAATTTTGCTGTCACCCCTTGTATCTGCTCAAGTGAATATCACTAAGAATGCCCGCGTTGATACCGGTAACGCCGGGCTCGCAGTTAGAGTGGCTCCGGGAGAGGTTTTGCCCATTTCGGTTAAATTATCAAACTTTGGCGGAGGCAAAAGAGTCGATGTTCTGCTTAAGTACTCTATTTTTACGAGCACGGGAGAGGAAATATACACGACGAGTGACACCGCGGCGGTGGAAACGACGGCCAGTTTTGTAAAAACGGTCCAAATTCCTTTTGGTACGGCGCCGGGAGTCTATACCGCCAAAACTTCCGCTACATACCAAGGCCAATTGGCACCCACTACTACCCAATTTTCTTTTACAGTGGAACGAAAAATTCTCGGAATTTTTCAAAGCGATTTCTTTTTCTATGGAGGCATTAGTGTTCTCGCCGGTATTTTTATCGCCTTATTGGTCTACTTTTTGGTCAGACGCCGACGTACGACAAGGTTTACGCCCTTAGATTATTCCAATATCCCCCACGATAAGCGTACTTTCTACGAAATCTTAAGCGACACGATTATGCAAATGCGCGGGCGTGTCGGAGAGCAAGCGCTTGAGATTGCCTCGCACATTGACGGACTTAAGATTGATAAAGAAACCGGTCGCGTACTAGATTTAACCGAGCCCCCGGCAAAAATTATTGCTACTCTTGTATCTGAATATGAGAAACTGCTTGGTAAAAAAGTCAGTTTCTCATTCCGGGGAAATACTTGACATCAAGAGAAAATAGATCTATAAATTTATTAGGGCATGAATTGTGGAAACGCAAAAAACAATACTGATTGTTGAGGATGAAAAAAATCTCCGCGAGGCGATTGCGGATATCCTTCGTCTCAAGAATTATCTCCCCCTTGAAGCGGAAAACGGCAAGGTAGGCGTAGAAATGGCGCTCTCAAAACACCCCGATCTTATCTTGCTTGACCTGCTTATGCCGGTAATGGACGGCATGGCGGCTCTTAAAAAAATCCGCGCAGACGCTTGGGGAGCAAAAGTTCCCGTTATTATCCTCACCAACTTAAGTGCAACCAATGAGCAACTGGTGGAAGACATGGTTACGCATAAACCAATGCATTATTTAATTAAATCTGATTGGAAACTCCATGATGTCGTTGCTAAAATCGAAGACATCTTAAAAGCATAGGAAAATATCCACTTAGCAGGAGGGGGGGGGTGAGACTACTATGGAAGATAACGGAGAATCAAAAAAACTCGCACTGCATTACATGCAAACGCTGGTAGATGTGGCCAGAGAATCATTCTTAATTCTTGACTCTAATCTACAGGTGATATCAGGCAACCCGACTTTCTACCAAAACTTTCAGGTCGAGCCCACGCAGACGGAGGGCAAACTTCTTTATGAATTAGGCAATGGTCAATGGAATATCCCTGAACTGAAGAAATTGTTGGAAGATATTTTGCCAAATAAAAAAGTGGTTAAAGATTATAAGGTTGAGCATGTTTTTGAAACCATTGGGGAGAGAACAATGTTACTCAATGCTAAACAGGTAGACACGGTACAACTGATTATTTTGGCCATTGAAGATATTACCGTCAGAAAGGCTCTTGAAGATAAATTAAGCAAGTATACCAAAGGGCTCGAGGCTAAAGTCACCGAACAGACAACCAGTCTGGCCAATCGAGTGGAAGAGTTGGAGCGGGTAAATAAATCCATGGTTGGAAGAGAATTAAAAATGGTGGAACTCAAAAAAGAAATTGAGCAGCTGAGGAAGCGAGTCAAAAACGGCAATGGGAACGGCAATCATAAAATAACTTCTAAATAGGTATAGGCATGGTAAAATAGCTAGGCTCTTGAGGTTGATTATTGGGAATTAACTAAATAACATGTCCATCAAAACAAAACTTCTTTCAGTAATTATTAGCACTCTGGCAGTTGTTGGCTTAGTTATGGTGAGTATAATTTATTGGCAAATCACCCAAAAACTGACCGAGCATTCCAACGCCGACATAAAAAACAATATTAACTATAGTTTTCAATTGATTAATCTTTATCTTGGCAGAGTCAATGACAGTGTTTACAACTTGGCCAATGATCCGCTAATGGTTGAGGCGTTAACGACCAAAAACCCACAAAAGCTCAAACAAATCTCAGATAAATTTACGGCCATCGTTAATACTACACATATCATGGAAACTGTTGCCTTATTCGAAGTTAATGGCGTAACCTGTACTAGTCGCACATCCGGTCAAGCTTCTTTGCCATCAACCGCGGATAGAAATTATTCCGACCGCGACTATTGCAAAGGGATTCTCAAAACTAAAGCGCCTTATCTATCTTCCGCTTATATCGGCACGGCCACTAAGCATCCTAATTTGGCATTGGTTATCCCGGTAAAAAATGCTCAAGGTAAAATGATTGGCTTTGTTTCGGGAGTGATTGACGTAAGTGGGCTCCGTGGTTCCCTGCTGAGCCTGCAGAAAGATAGTTCGACAGTTTTGCTTGATCGTTATGGCACGCGGTTTTTAGACACCAAGAAAAAACTAGTAAAGTTTGATAATCCGCCGTCAGCACTTGTCAATGAAATTAAGAAAAGATTAGCCTCTAATCAAAAAGAGGGATATTTTAAAGACGGGAATAATTTTATCGGTTATAAGTTTGATGGCTCCATGACCGTAGTTTACGAAACATCAACAACAGATTTATTAGCTTTAATAAACGTATTAAGCTTAACTGTTCTTTTGGCTCAAATCGCGGGAGCATTTATAACGGGCGCCGTTGTTTATTTAATCGTTGGGACAATTGCCGGAAGAATTTCCCGCCTTAGCCTAATTTCCCAACAGATTGCCGGCGGTAAATTTGATATTAAATTGGAGAAAAAAGATCTTCAGTCCACGGATGAAACTGCCGTTTTGGCCAGAGCTTTTGACGAAATGGCAACTAAACTTGCTTCTTCATATAAAGACTTGGAACAAAAAGTGCGTGACCGGACGCAAGATTTAGAAAATGCGAATAAAGCTTCTCAAAATGTTCTTGACGATTTAAGTACGGAAAAGACTAAACTGGAAGAAGCAGAAGCCAAAGAAGAAGCTTTATTAACAAGCATCGGCGATGGCGTGACTGCGACCGATCTATACGGGAAAGTTATACTTATCAATCACGCGGCAGAAGCGCTCACGGGCTGGAGTAATCAAGAAGTAATGGGCAAAATATGGCCGGCAGTAATCAACCTTGAAACCGAAGGAGACATAAAAATACCGCCGGATAAAAGACCAATTTTCATAGCTATTCATACAGGGAAAACTACTACTACTACCGGTTCATCTTATTTTTACGTCCGGAAAAATGGAACTAAGTTTCCGGTCGCCATAACGGTTAGTCCGGTAATAATCGGGGGCAAAATTATCGGAGCAATATCCGTATTTCGCGATATCACCAAAGAAATAGAAATTGAAAAAGCTAAAACGGAATTTGTTTCGCTGGCCAGTCACCAGCTGCGTGGTCCACTGACTACCATCAGCTGGTACACCGAAATGATTTTAAAGGGAGACGTTGGTAAGATTATTCCCGGCCAAAAGAAGTATCTTGAAAAAATCTATCAGGGCGATCAACGGATGGTTGAATTGGTGGATGCCCTTTTGAATGTTTCCCGTATTGAGCTGGGGACATTTGCGCCTAGACCGGAACCGACGGACGTAGTTAAACTGGCGCAAAGCGTGCTTGATGAGCAAAAACCGGCAATTGAAAAGAAAAAGCTGATAATTAAAGGAAGTTTTAGTAAGAATATCCCAACGCTGTCAGCCGATCCAAAGTTTCTGCGCATGGTTCTGCAGAATCTCCTCTCTAACGCTGTGGAATATACGCCACCCGGAGGGAAGATTGAGCTGGCAATTTCTTTGGAAAATAAAAAGGCGATACTTATAAAAGTTTCCGATACGGGCTACGGTATCCCAAAGAATCAGCAGGATAAAATATTTACCAAGCTTTTCCGCGCCGATAATGTCAGAGATAAGGAAATCGGCGGAACGGGTTTAGGCCTCTATATTGTAAAATCAATCGTTGAGAATTCCGGCGGGAAAATCTGGTTCGAATCCAAAGAAAATAAAGGCACTACTTTCTATGTAACGCTTCCTTTAACCAAGCCTGTTGTTGGCGTCCCCGGCTCAAAAAGTTGAAAAAATCCCACAGACAATAGATAATAAAAATGGTAATTAAAATGAGATTATTAAATAAGCTTCTCTTCGCTTTTTTGTTGGTTGCGCTATTGGGGTTAACGGTGAATAAAGCGCTAGCGGCGCCGTCTCCCGCTCCAACTGTTAACACTTTGTTTTTTTCTGCGATTACAATCGATTCTCTGTCAAAGTCGCAAGTGCAAATTACCATCAACACCAACGCTAATTCTAGTTTGACACTTAAGTATGGCGCTTCCCCCACCGCGCTTTCGCAAAACATCACCAGCCTTACCTCTTTAACGCAACGCTCAATTATTCTGACCGGTCTTACTCCCGATACCAACTATTATTTTAAGGTTATCGCCAAAGACGCCAGCGGAAAAGTCACCAATTCCGACACTTTTACTTTT
>Ga0182021_10003804_pt1 | contig 17722 bp, 13 predicted proteins | sample 612E3MmetaG_FD_120493 | JGI IMG/M metagenome (GOLD analysis project Ga0182021, IMG submission 120493) | Permafrost microbial communities from Stordalen Mire, Sweden - 612E3M metaG (Illumina Assembly) | ecosystem: Environmental > Terrestrial > Soil > Wetlands > Permafrost | place: Sweden... | reverse complement strand
GGCATGCCGCCTCTGATGATACTGTCGAAGTCAGCCACTCCCGTAGGAATCCGTTTCACTGGTGCATCCATACCCTTCCATCCTATACCATTATATTGTTACTTGGATTAAAAGGATTGTATCTGGCGCCAGTCCCGGTCCCCGAAACTCAGCCTAATGCCCTTATGACGAGTCCGATGAGATAGTCCGCCGCGGACCTCTTGATGGTCGCCCGGTCCCCTTCGAAAAGCATCCTCTCGGTCCAGATGTTATCTCCATCATCGACCGCAAAATAGACCATCCCGACCGGCTTTCCTGGCCTCTCGCCTCCCGGACCGGCGATCCCGGTGACCGATGCACCGATGTTGGAATGGAACTTGTTCCTGACCCCTGCGGCCATCTCCAGCGCACACTGTTCGCTCACCGCGCCCTGGTACGTGATGGTCCCCTCCTTGACTCCCAGCAGCTCGATCTTGGACCGATCGCTGTAACACACGATAGCTCCGACAAAATAGGCGGATGAACCTGGAACATTGGTTATCAGGTCGCTCGCCAGACCACCGGTGCACGATTCGGCCAGAGAGACCGTTACCGCTTTGGCCTTAACTATCTTCCCCAATTCCTGTTCCAGGGTCATCTTCCACCTTCATCTTCGGATTTGGGGCAAGGTCCTTGATGCGGTTGACGCCATCTATATCGTCGATGACCTTGGCCACCGCTGGCGGGACCAGGTCTTTCCATTCCTCCCCGGCCATCATTCTCCGCCTGATCTCGGTCCCGGAGTAAGTGTCCCGGTTGAACATGGGAGAATCGCGGACCTGATAGGCCGCTTCGGAGAAAAGCCTCCGGGTCAGATTGTTGTTTGTGAAGACCACCTCGAAGGGCGGCACCAGGGAGACCACGTGGGAAACCCAAACGGCGTAACGATTGATGTCCACGATGGGCACGAGAAAATATTCGTTCATGCCCTCGTCCTTGAGGGTGCGCGATATCATCAGGTGCCGCTCCCCGGCAGTGAACGGGTTATCGACCGTGTGGGAATACTGGGCGCTGCCTATACCGATGATCAGAGAGTCACATTTCTTCGCAATGGACCGCACGACCTCCAGGTGTCCTTTGTGAAATGGCTGGAAACGCCCTATCAGCAGGCAACTCGAGAAATGTTCCGGTACATCCATCTTATGATCAGTGTCAATAATGGTTGACTGGATATTCAAACATATTCAGTTGAGTCGCCCCAGGTCTTGGTCCGGTGGTTGGAAAGTTGATAACTCAATTAATCCACAATCGTTATCAATAATGATAATAAAACTTTATTTTGTCCCATTACCTTATAGCGCATAAAACCAAACCTGATAATTATGACGAAGGCGTCTTATAACAAAAGGGGGACCATGGCGACCGGTTCGATGATCATCGTCATAGCCTCGATACTGACATCCGGAGCAGCCGGCACGGTCATCTTCAACTCTGTTCAGAGCACCGGTGATCAGGCCACAGCTGTCGTGGACGACACGCTGTCTAACCTCTGCGACGGGCTCATGGTAGTTGACGCCACGGGTCATTACGCGATCAATAACCTCATAGAGCTTCAATTCTTGATGAAGCTATCCCCCGGCAGCAATCCCATCGACCTCACCAAGGTCATGATATTCGTTACCACACAGGATGGAGAAATACCGTACCAGTTCGACAATAGTACGCACGTGTTCTCCACCGTGATCTATTGCGGCAACGATACCACCGTGGTGCATAAGGGCGAGTTGCTGAAGCTGTCGATATCCGACCTGAACATCCCGGTTGGACAAGAAGTGATAGTCAAACTCGTCCCGGCAATGGGACAGATACTCTCGATGAAGTTCACAGTACCAGACAGTCTGGGAAATGAGTTCGCCGTGCTGATGTAAACCTTTTAGGCCATTATAATTACCAAGCCGGGGGAGGCCCGAACGCGTCCCTTCTCTTTTCTATTCTCTGTTGTTCAACAACGGGCAACATCCAATAATTCGAAACCGTTCCAGATCTGGAGGAGTATACGAACAGATTGTCAAGAAGTTCCCCATATCATTGGCGTTTGAATAGCGACAATCGTTGAGTCGGTCGCTGTCAATGATATTGGCACATTGTTTCGCATCAGCAGGCTGAGAAGATCCTGCGGAAACGGTTCGCCAGCTGAGAAAGTACAGAAAATAAAAGATGGAAAGGAAATGGGTTTCTTGGAGTTTAGTTCAGGTTCGGCTTCGCGGCGATGACCGGGGCGCTATGCTCCAGGAGCTCGGCCAGCTTCTTCAGCAGGCTTTCCTTCTTGACGCCTCCGACGAGTGCGTACTTCAGCACTTCGCCCATGTTCGTCACCGGGATGATCTCGATCTTCCCGACGTAGCGCTCCTCGAGCACGATGTCGTTCATGTTGGCGCGCGGTATTAGCACCCTCTTGATCCCCGACTCACATGCCGCCTCGATCTTGGCCGTAACGCCGCCCACCGGGAGCACTTGCCCACGGACGCTGAGGCTGCCGGTCATGGCCACGGTCTGGTCCACTGGAACCTCTTCCAGGGCCGATATGACCGCGGTGGCAACCGATATCGAGGCACTGTCACCCTCGACGCCCTCATATGTTCCGATGAACTGTATGTGGACGTCATGGTTGTAGATATCCTCGCCAGTGTACTTCTTGATCAGCGCGGAGACGTTCTCCACCGCTTCCTTGGCTATCTCGCCAAGCTTGCCGGTGGCGATGATCTTACCAGCGTTCTTGATCTGCGCCGGTGTCACCTCAGCCACGATCGGCAGGACCACACCGGACATCTCGGTCATGCTCGAACCGGAGTTCAGAGCTGCCAATCCGTTGACCACTCCGACCAGGTCACCCTCGACGTTGAAGCTCTTGTAGTCCTTCCTCGCCTGGATGTACCGGTCGACGATCTGCTGCTCAAGGCTGCGAGCGATCTTCTTGGCCGCGAACACGTGCTGCTGGGTCACTACTGGCTTACTCTCTTCCCGGGCGATATCGCCGGAGACACGGATCAGGCCGCCGAGCTCCCTCAGCCTCAAGGTTAGCTGACCCCGCCTTCCGGCGCGGCGCTGCGCTTCCTTGATGATCTCCGCCACTGCCTTCTTGTCGAAGTGCGGGATCTTCTTGTCCTTGGCCACTTCCTGGGCCACGAACCGGACCAGCTTCTTGCGGTTCTCCTCGGTGTCGTCCATCGTGGAACGCATGTACACCTCGTAACCGTAACCACGTATCCTGGACCTCAGCGCAGGGTGCATGCCCTGTATGGCATCCATGTTACCTGCGCATACCATCACGAAATCGCATGGTACAGGCTCGCTCTTCACCATTGCTCCGGACGAGCGCTCGCTTTGCCCGGTGATGGAGAACTTACCCTCCTGCAACGCGGTCAACAATGACTGCTGCGATTCCATCCTCAGCATGTTGATCTCGTCTATGAACAGGACGCCCTTGGACGCCTTGTGTATCGCACCGACCTCCAGCCTCTCGTGGGCCGGGGTCTCTAGGCCGCCGCTCTGGAACGGGTCGTGCTTGACGTCGCCAAGCAATGAACCGGCGTGCGCTCCTGTGGCATCGATGAAAGGAGCTGTGTCCTTGTCATCATGCGTGATGAGCAACTTGGGCACCATGTAGCTTTCCTGTCTGTTGCCCGAGTAACGCATCGCGAAGAATATGATAGCGGCAGCGATAATTCCGATCAACAATATGTTGGTGTCCGTCCCATTTGTGGCGATGAAGAGCACCAACGAAAGGCCTACGATCATGACCACCATGATGGTGACCATGGAGGTCTTCTGTGACTTGCGTTGCATGGCCTCCCGCTTCTGTGCCGCTACGATCTCCCTTCCTTTGCCGGCCGGGACCACCCGGATCTTCGGCTCATTTGAATCGTCTGGATTATGATATGCCACTACGTCCTGGAGTTCGCTTTTCGGCAGATACTCCGTCATGGATTTCGCGAGCATCGACTTCCCGGTACCTGGCTCCCCGATCAGCATCACGTGGCGCTTCTGTTCGGCGGCCTTCTTGACCACTTCTACAGCTGCCTCCTGACCGATGACCTGGTCGGCTAGCTTGTCCGGGATCTTGATGTCCGCTGTGGTGGTGAAATCCTGCGCCTCTATCCACGTCTCTGCGTCGGGAAGATTCGCTATTTCTTTTGGGTTCTCTTCAACCATACTACACCGGCTTCTAACTTCATCCCATATAAGCCCTGCTATAAAAAGCTATTTTAAAAAATAGTCATCTTCTGACACTATCCAGCTACCCAGACACGAGGTTCAGCAGAGGGGTTTTAAAATGCTCCGGATAGCTTTGTTTTTATGGACGAATCCTCCAATCGACAACCCTTTATGTCGGACATTCCTTGCGAATGAACAGGCCAAGGAGACCGAACTACCACATGCATATCAAGGACCTAGATCTTCCCGCAGGGGTCATTGAGATCCTGGAAAAGGATGGCATCACGGAGCTATATCCTCCTCAAGCAGAGGCGGCTCCGATCGCTATAGCGGGAAAGAACCTGGTGTTGGCGGTCCCAACGGCGTCCGGCAAATCACTGATCGCGTACCTGGCCGCGATGAAGCACATACTGGAGCGTCACGGCAAGGTGCTATACATCGTGCCGTTGCGGGCATTGGCCACGGAGAAGTACGATGACCTCAGGAAGTTCGAGCCGCTCGGGATCAAGGTAGGCATCTCCGTCGGCGATTTCGATTCGCCGGACACGCGCCTTCAGTCCTACGACGTCATCGTAGCCACCTCGGAGAAAGCGGATTCGCTGCTCAGGCACCAGTCGGACTGGCTCAAGGAGGTCACGCTCGTGGTCGCCGACGAGGTCCACCTCATAAACGACCCGGACCGGGGCCCCACCCTGGAGGTCACCCTGGCCAAGTTCAAACGCTTCAAGAACAACCTGCAGATCATCGCGCTTTCTGCCACGGTCAACAACTCAAGGGAGCTGGCCGAGTGGCTGGACGCCGTTCACATCGCCAACCGGTGGAGGCCGGTCAAGCTCAAGGAAGGGGTCTATCTGGACGGGTCGGTCAAATTCATCGACAACAGCGTCAGGAAGATCGTTTTCGAGGAGGACCCGGTATGGAGCTTGGTCAAGGACGCCATCAAGGAAGGAGGTCAGGCGCTGGTCTTCGTGAACACGCGCAAATCGACCGAATCGCTGGCGGTCAAATTCTCCAAACTGACGAAAGATCTGGCCGAAGGAGTGGTGCTGGATGCTGAGACGGAGAGGATGATAGATGGGGAGGCGGAGCACACATCCGTCGGCCGTACCCTGAAGTCATGCGTCAAGAAGGGCATCGCATTCCATAACGCCGGACTGACGAACGAGCAGCGGCGGATGGTGGAGAGCTCGTTCAAAAAAGGCAAGATCAAGTGTATCGTGGCCACGCCCACGCTGGCAGCCGGGATCAACCTGCCCGCCCGCAGGGTGATCATACGCGACGTATACCGGTTCGACAACGGCATGAACGTGCCGATACCGGTCATGGAGATCAAGCAGATGTGCGGGCGTGCGGGCCGGCCGAGATACGACCCCTACGGAGAGGCCATCCTGCTGGCGAAGTCGGAGGATGAACTGACCTTCCTCAGGGACACATATCTGCTTGGGGAACCGGAGGACGTCATTTCAAAGCTAAGCAACGAGGCGGTGATGCGGAGCCACGTCCTTTCCACCATTGCCAGCGGTACGGCCAGCAGCTGGGAGGGTCTGATGGACTTCCTCGGCTCCACTTTCTTCGCCCATCAGGCGAACATCGTCGGCATCGAGGAGGCGGCCAACAACATCCTGGAGTTCCTGGAGGAGGAAGGGATGATCAAGACCGGACCGGACCAGACGTTCAAGGCCACCTTCTTCGGACGGAGGGTCTCCGACCTTTACATCGATCCGATGTCGGCGGTGCGCATGCGCCAGGCATTGGAGAAGTACAAACCGGGCAAGGAGTTCGGCCTGCTGCATGCGGTCTGTTCGACCCCGGACATGAAGACCATGTTCATCCGGCGCAACGACCGGGAATGGCTCGAGGACATGGTCTTGCGCCGGGAGGGCGAACTGGTCTTCGACCCGCCGGAGGACGACGAGACCGAGTATGAGTTCTTCCTAGCGGAACTGAAGACCGCCACGATCCTGGAGGATTGGACCCAGGAGGTCGAGGAGGAAAAGATCCTGGACAAGCTTGGCATCGGGCCTGGCGACCTCCGCAACAAGGTCGAGATCGGGGAATGGCTGCTTTATTCCATGCGTGAGATGTCCAACATCTTCAGCAAGGATGCGTACCCTCCCCTGACCGAGCTCATGACCAGGCTGCACTACGGCGTCAAACCTGAACTCCTGGACCTGGTCAAGCTGAAGGGCGTGGGCAGGATACGGGCGCGTTCATTGTTCCGAAAGGGCTTCACTTCACTGGAGGCATTGCGCCAGGCGGAGATGGGTCAGATATCCCGGGTGATCGGGATCGGCGATGTCCTGGCCACTAGCATCAAGAAACAGGTGGGGGCGCCCACAAAGGCCAAGCTTGCCCCCATCCAGGATGACGACCCCGATGAACCGGGGACGCAGAAAAAAGGTAAGGACCGGGGCCAGAGCAGCCTGTTGGACTTCTAGAGGTCGCTGATGGCCCGGGTTATGAAGAAACTGGCATCCTTGTAATAGAATGAGTAATAGCTGCTGGAATGGTCCGTCTCACGCAGTTTTACGCACCGCAGCCGCCTCTGCACGTCGGTCTCCCCGACGTCGACGGTCTTCAAGTGAATGATGCCGTCGGAGAGGAAGTCCGTCTCCTCTCCCCCATAGTACTGGAAATTGCCGACCGGCATCTCCGAGATCAAGATCGTGGTTACGTTCAGGGAGCGCAGCCATTCATACATCCTGAAGATGTCCTCGCGGGGGCGTTGGAACTGCGATATGAGCGATAGAGCTCCCAGCGAATCGATGACCAGCAGGTCGTACCGCATCCTCTTGCGGGTCTCTTCGATGGCGAACTTGAAGGTATCGAGCCAGTTCGCACCTTCCGTCTTCATGCGCAACTCTCCCAGGTCGAGGATGTCCAGGTTGGCCTTCAGTTTGCCATCGAAACCGAGGCCGCGCACCTGCCGCATCAGGCTGTCCCTCGACTGCTCTAGTGATACGTAGAGACCAGGCACGGACTCGTGCATCGCGTTGGCATAAAGGATGTAATAAGCCAGGGATGATTTCATTACTCCGGCGGTTCCTGACAGAAGCACGATGCTCCCGTCGGGGATGCCGCCGCCTATGTTCTCGTCCAACCCGTGAACGTGCGTCCTATATCTTGGCCTCTGGTCCATTGGAATTCCCATCCCGCTGCTACTAGTAACGATTGCTAGGATAATAGATTTTGTTACAGCCCGGACGATTAAATTACTGGATACTAGGGTGGATCCAAGACTAATCCTTTGCCGATATGCATGCCTTGACCGACGCGAGGTCCGCTTTGGCTTGATGCACCTTTCCGAAGGATTTGATGATCGTGTCCGGGTCCTTTAGGACGTGACCGGTGCAGATGCACACCACCCTCTCGTCCTTGTCGATCTCACCCATCTCCACCAGCTTGATCATTCCGGCTATAGAGGCGGCGCTGGCCGGCTCCACGCCGATGCCCTCTGACCTTCCCAGCATGCGCTGTGCCGTCAGGATCTCCTCATCGGTGACATCGACGGCGCTCCCTCCGGTGCTGTAGATCGCCTTTAGCGCCTTCTTTCCGGACGCCGGGTTTCCGATGCGGATGGCCGTGGCAATGGTCTCCGGGTGGTCCTGCGGTATGAAGTCCGAGGTACCGTGCCGGTAGGCATCGACGATCGGCGCAGAACCGGACGCCTGTACCCCGGTCAGCTTCGGGACCTTGTCGATCCAGCCCAATTGCCGATATTCCACGAACGCCTTGTATACCGCCCAGATGTTGGCGGCGTTGCCCACAGGCAAAATGATCCGGTCAGGCAGTTCGAAGTCCAGCTGATCGATGATCTCGAACGCCACCGTCTTCTGCCCCTCGGGCCGGAACGGATTGATCGAGTTCAATAGGTACAGTTCGCCCTCTGCCGCCAGCTTCTTCACGATGTTGAGGGCGTCGTCGAAGTTACCGTCCACCGAGATGACCTTGGCCCCATAGAACATGGCCTGGGCCAGTTTACCCGCGGCCACCTTCCCTGAGGGTAGGAGCACGACACATTCCAACCCGGCCTTCGCAGCATAGGCGGCCAGCGCCGCTGAGGTGTTGCCGGTGGAAGCACAGCCCACGACCTTGCAGCCCAGTTCCACCGCCCGGGTGACACCGACGGTCATCCCGCGGTCCTTGAAGGAACCGGTGGGGTTCGCCCCCTCGAACTTGACGTAGACCTTCTTCAGCTTGGCCTTGTTGGCCATCGCCTTGCAGTCATAGAGCGGGGTGCCCCCTTCCTTCAGCGTGATCGCCTTGGCCTCACAGACCGGTAACAGCGGAGCGTAGCGCCAGACGCCGATGGGACGCTTCCTCAGGTCAGCCGGGGTCAGATCGGCCAACCTTTCCAGGTCCATCTCGACGGTCAGTAGACCGCCGCAGTGGGGACAGGCATCTGCGAAATTGTCGGTGATGGTCTTGCCGCACTCGAAGCATTTGACGGTGTAGCTCATTCCGATACCCGCCTACAGCCCTCGCCCCAGGTGGTGACCCAGGAGAGACAGTCGATGCCGTGGTTCTCGAAGAACGCCTGGACCGAACGGGCGATCTCGACACCATCGGTGTCGTTCATGTCGAATATGGCGCCGATGCACGGCCCGGAGCCGCCCAGGAACGATGCCAGTGCGCCCCCCTTGATCGCCGCTTCCTCGGCATCCTTGAGATGCGGGTTCATGGCCGTCCTGGCCGGTTCGACCACCACGTCCTTCATGGAACGGGCCACCAACTTGACGTCCTTGTTGGCCATACCGGCCACCAGTGAAGATGCATGTCCCACTTGGAACACTAGGCTCTTCAGGTCGATGGACTTGGGCAGGACCTTCCTCGCCTCCCGAGTTGGAACGGCGAAAGAGGGCAGCATGGCCACGATCCCGAGGTTTACTGGCGGGTTCACCCGCACGATCTCCATCGGTTCGTAGGAAAGGATTATGGTAAAGCCGCCCAGCAATGCCGGTCCGGCGTTGTCCGCATGCCGGCTTCCGGACGAGGCCTCCTCGCCCAGGGCGGCGCAGAGGACCAACTTCTCCACAGGGAACGGAGTTTCCAACATTAGGTTGGCGGCGTAGGCGCCCCCGGCGGCGGAAGCGCCTGACGAACCCATTCCGCTGGCCGGCCGGATGCCCTTCTTAATGCTCATCCTCAGGCCGAAATCGGCGTTGGCCATCTCCAGTACCTTCTGTGCCGCCACCGCCGCGGTGTTCCTCGAGTTGTCAATGGTGACCCCGTGAGCCCCGATGCCCTCGATCTTTTCGACGCGGACACCCTTCTCGGTGGTCCGGCGGACCTCTATCAAGTCGGCCGGCTCCTTCAGGGCGATCCCGAACACATCGAAGCCCGGCCCCAGGTTCGCTATGGTTGCCGGAGATCTTACCACGACCTTGTTAAGTGACATTTGATTGCGCTCCATCTAATATACCGATGAACTAGAACGAGCCCACAAAACCCGTTTGCCCTAATAATCCTTTCTAGCTACTGACCATGACTCCAACGAAGCACTGGGGAACTCGGCCTCCCAGTCCGGCAGCGGTCCAGAAAACCAATATATACGCTTTCCCCGTTGGACTGGATATGAGCTCGGCCTTCATCCTGGGTGCGAGGGGGGAAGCGTGCAGCGCCAAGGAATTCATGGCGCAGGTCCAGTCGCTTCCCTGCGAGGTCCTTCCGATGGACGCGGACCTGGTATGCGGCAAGGCGCACCTGGAGGCGGCGGTTATCCATGCCGAGAGGGCTTTGGAACAGGGCACCAACGCCTCTTCCACAGTATCCATGGAGACGATGTTGTTCGCCTCGGGCGAGAGACAGATCTCGAAGGCCAAGGAGAAGATGGGAGTGAAGGATGGAATGAGGCACTTCGCCCTGGTCCTGTTCGACTGCAACGATCCGATGGAGGTAATCCGAAGGCTCAAATTGATCAAGGATGACCTGGTGCTCCTCCCTTCAAAGGAAAAGGCGGTCAGTTTCGGGATCCAACAGGAAGAGCTGGAATCGGTGCCTGAATGGCAGGCGCCGGACCTGGTCCTGGAACGGGTGGCCTTCGTGGAGATACTGAAGCGTTGAACATGTGTAACAATTACCGTTCCCCGAAATCCTGGCAAAAGGTATATCCGGTACTGGACCAATCCGACCGACACCTATCCCATGTACATGGAATGGCGGTCCGATCGGCTCCCGGGGCTGATTACGCTTGACTGGAGACTACATAAAACAGCTGCAGCTCAAAAAGCAGATTGAGCAAAAAGCAAAGGAAGCAGCGAAGAGCCGCGAGGCTGCGGAGGAGAAACTGGCCAAGGCAGAGGAATCTCTGAAGCTGGCCAAGAAGATGGATGCCCCGTCGGCCGAGGCGGAGAAGCAGCTCACGGAAGCGAGCTCATTTTTCAAGGAAAAGGATTACCGTTCATCGCTGGGAATGTCCACCAAGAGCATCGAGACATCCCACAAGGGCCAGACCGACCGGGTCAGGTCCATGCTCGATGCCGCGGACGACCTGAGGGCGCTGGTGGAGAAGCGGGGTACGAAGGCGGAGGACCTCGCCCTGAGCTCCCAAGAGGTCAAGACCGCGCTCGCCAATGGATCCATGGAGGAGGCCTTCGCCCTGGCCAAGGACCTCTATGACAAGGTGGAGAAGCTGGTCAACCGTTACATGGCCACCGCGTTCGGCGAGGCCCAGACGGTATTGCTCCTGGCGGAAGGCCAAGGGATCAAGGTCGAGGCTGAGAGACGATCATTGGCAGAGGCGAGGGATTTCCTCGAGAAGGAACAGGTCCCTGCCTCGATGGAAAAACTGGCCTCATGCCTGGAGTCGATCGACGCCGCCCTCACAGACAAATTCACAGTCCGGGTCGAGAGCCTATTGGACGTTTCCCAATACCAGCTCGAAACGCCGATAGACCTTACCAAGGTCGATAAGTCCCTGAAGAAGGCACAGGGGCTCCTTGCCCAGAGCTTGTTCGAAGAGGCGTTCACCGCCCTCACCGCCACAGAGGCGGAGCATCAGAAGGCATTGACCCGGGGATTCACCGCGGAGATGCAGTCGCTGCGGAAGAGGGGCAATATCCTGAAGGAGAATGGGGTGGAGGTCAAGGAGATCAATGCCCAGATCGCACTGCAGCGGGACCTGCTCAAGGATTCCAAGTTCAAGGAGGTACTGGAAGGCATCAAAGCGGTGAGGGTCCAGCTCCGAGAGAAAGAGACCGCATTGCTCGCAGAAGCACTGCTGAGATTGCGGCCGAAACTGCTCATCGCCAAGCGCCTGGGGATCGATCTGGCGACGGCCTCGAAGAACATCGAGGCGGCGAGGAACAACCTGTCCATATCGGACCTACGGGAGGCGATGGACCAGGTCCAGACCGCTGAAACGGAAGTTAATGGGGCGTTGAAGGGCCTTGCCGACCTGGAAACCGAGCTGTTCAAGGCCAGGAAGGCATTGGACAACGCCGCGTCCCTGAAATTGGACGTTTCCACGGCAAAGAGCTTCATGGACTCGGCCAGGAGGGCGACCCTGTCACACGAGTTCGTTAGCGCTTCTGGTCTGCTCCGGGAAGCGCAGTCGGAATTGAACAAGCAGCTAGAAGAGAATTACGCCAAGGACGTCATGGCGATCGAGATCAAGTTCGCCGGGGCGGTCCGCATCGGGGCGGACGTCACGGAAGAGACCGCCATGCTGGAAAAGATCGTGGACCTGATCAAGAGGGGAGAGTTCACGGTAGCTCCAGAACTGCTGTCCAAGTGTTCTGATACCACTGACGCGAAGCTTCGGTTCCAGGTCCAGAAATCGATGGAAACAGCGCAGGCGAGCGTCGACGCCTACCGTGATTCCATGGACGTCAGCGGTGCGGCCGGCATGCTGGACCAGGCACGACAGGCCATGGACAAGAAGGATTTCGTGAACGCCTTCGACCTGGCGGGGGAATCGGCCGAATCCCTGAAACGTGATGAAAAGCAAGCGCTGGACCTTAGGTTGGCGGAAGCCCGCACCATGCTCGCCATCCTGAAGGAGCTCAACTGCGAGAGCGTCACCCTCAAGGACAAGATGTCAAAGGCCGAGGAGATGAAAGGTAAGAACAACATCATGCAGGCCCTGCGAACGACCAACGACGTGATCAATTTCTCTCATTCGATCATGTTGGACGAATTGACCAGGGAAATGGCCGCCACTTCGCGGTCGATCTCACTGGAGCGCAAGAAAGGGGTCGAGGTCATGAAGCCCGAGCACCTCCTGGAGGAGGCGGGAAGGGCGCTGAAGGAAGGAGCCTTCGAGAAGGCCTACGCGAACCTCAAGGAATCAGGTATCAGCCTGAAGCAGCTCACCAGCGTGCACGTGGAGATCTATGACCGGATCGTGGAGATATCGACGTTGCTGGAAGAGGCTGATTCCCAGAGCATCGACACCCGGAAGGCCACCGATCTGCTCCTCCGGACGAAGCGCATGTTCGAGAGCGGCAGATACACGGACGCCCGGGCCACCTCCGCCGCTGCATATGCCGAGACCGAGGTGATCGTGGCCCCGTTCATGGCACTGAGGAAGATCCTAGAGGCGAAGGAACTGGTCCTGGCCATGGACACACTGGGCCTGGACACGACGACGGCACAGGCGTCGATCACGGCGGCATCGGACCTGGAGGATAGGAAGGAGCACCTGACAGCGCTCAAGACGATAAACAGCGGAATTGACTCGATCAGGAACAATCTGTCCGCCGGCATCTCACGCGACATAGGTCTATGCCGGGCCCTGATGGACCGGACCAAGGCGGCCGGCATAGACGTCACTTCACCACAGCAGATCTTCCAGAAAGCCACCAGCCTGCTCACGGAAAAACGATACCTGGACGCGCTCCGGGCATCACAGATGGCGCGCAGCGAACTGGAGCAGCTGATGCTCATGGAGCAGAAGGCCACCGAGCAGATCGAGCGCACCATGGCCACCCTCAAGGCGATCCAAGACCTGGGTGTGAACGTGTCGCCGGCGGTCGAAATGATGAACCAGGCCCGCATCATACAAAGTCAGGGGAACCATCCGCTGGCGATGGAGCTTTCCAAGCGTGCTGTGGACCAGGCGGCACACCTCATGGACATGATGGCCTCCAGGAAGATGGAGGAGGTCGATCTGCAGCTCCGGCGGGACGAGATGGAGGGGCCGGACCTGGTAATAGTCGACCGCATCCGAAGGGACGTCACCGACCGCATCAACCAACGCCGGTTCCGGGACGTGCTGCCCCTGGTCCGCAAATATGAGGAGGAATTGGGCAAGGTCAAGGGGATCAGGGACACAGCGCAACGGACGATCACCGAGGTGCGGGCCAAATTCGATGAGGCGGCAGCCGCTGGCGTCTACTCGGAGGAATTAAGACTGCTGATGACCAAGGCCGAGGAACGGATGAGCGCGCGCGCCTTCGCCGAGGCTAGCGCTCTGGCGATGCGCTGCCGTGATGAACTGGGACAGCTGAGCGAGATGTTCGAGGTCAGGATGACAGAGCTGCAGTCGCTGAGACATGACTTCCAGTATCTGGAGGAAAGCGACGACCGGTCGAACATAAGTTCGCTGCTGGACCAGGCGGATGAGGCGTTGCTGGCACTGGACTTCGAGAAATCCTCGCTGTTCCTACGCCGGGCCAAAGCGCAATTGCTGGAAACGGTGGGACGGGAATCAGGCAAGAACTACGAAGAGCTGATGTCCCTATACAAGCTCCTGCACGAGATCGGGTATGACCGGTCAAAGCTGCCAACGAGCGTGCTGAAACTGCACGAGGTCAAGGGCGGTACCTTCGGATCGAAGGAACTGGAAGCACTGAACATGGGCATCCTGACGCTGCGCCAGGTGCTCATCGAGGAGTTCGACCGCAAGCGCATGAAAGTGGCCGAGGAGATCGCCAAGGCCAGGAAGTCCGGTCTGGAGGTCAACATCAGCGAAGGACTTTACACCAGTGCGACCGGCGGCCTGCTGACCCAGGACATCGGCGAGGCCTATAGGACACTGGAGAAATGTGAACGTTCCATAGGTTCCGCGAGCGCTGCCAACCAGGAGTATCGGCAGATCCGCACCAAGCTGAAGGCGGACCTGGAGAAGATACGGGGGGACGGCGTGCCGGTCGTGGCAGCAGAACAGATGTTGAAGAAGGCGGACGCGCTTCATGCCAACGACACACTGCAGGCGCTGGAAATGCTTCGTGAGGCAGTAACCAAGGTGGAAGAGCAAAAGCAGCGCATGATGCCGGACATCGGCATCGACATCGATTTCCTGGACGAGCCGAAAAAAGGCTCCTGGGCGAAGGTACGGTTGCATGTCAGCAACGACGGGACCGCCGTGGCCAGGGAGATAAACATCGATATCATCGGGGACGTGGAGGTCAAGGGCCTCACCGGGATCGACCGGCTGCCCCGGGACGAGAACAGGACGATCGAGGCCTCGATCCGGCCGAAGAGCTCGGGCGTGGTCATCCTGAAGCTCATGTTATCGTGCAAATCGGTCGTCTCGGAGGAGCTCGTCGGCTTCGAGTCCGAGTTCGAGCTGAATGTAGATTAGGATATCGGGTCGTTGCTTCCCTTTTGGGGATTCTTTTCTAGCCTGGATATATCAAAACCCTTCTGGCGCGAACGTTCCAGCAGATCCTTGTACACAGATCCATCCATCTGGGGCGTCCTGGAAAGGATCCAAAGATATTTGCGAGATGCGTCCCCCACCACGGCATGCTCATAATCCTTTCCAAGTTCGATGATCCAGTAGTCTGCGGCGAATGGCCAGAAGAAGCTCACTTTGAGCTTTGCGTTCGTTCCGGTATCAACGACCCAGGCCTTGCCATTGGCCATCCTTAACTTGCCGTTGAGATCTCCCTGATATCCAGCATTGATGACCCTGACCTTTCCGTTGGGAAGTAGCGAATAGGTCGCCGTGATGCCGACCAGACCTTTCTCGAACCTTTGAGGGAACTTCGCAATCTCGAACCAGGTTCCCATGTATCTTGTCACATCGACGTGCCGCACGGTCTTAAGTTCAGACATTTTTATCCGACCACAATTTTATTATCTAGAGATATTCGCCCGCACCATGGACGTAAACGCCCTTAATGGTAATTGAACGACGGACGATTTGAATCGCAATGCTCGGTTCAACCTTTTGATCGGGCATTCTGTTTTCCAAGCTCGTTCGGGTCCGACGGAAGACGATCCAGCTTTGGCGGATTCTATTAACAAAGGAGGAAAGGGATTTGCGCCAGTGGCGCTTGGTGTTCATTGTCTGACCGGGGCGAACTTGTAACCGTAATGGATGACCCCCCCTGGACCGTCCGATCCCAGCTTTCTCATGGTGGCCTTGACCTTCATCCCTATGGCCAGTTCGCTCGCCTCGACGTCTATGAGCTGCCCGGTCACCATGACCCCCTCCTTCATGCGGATGATGGCCATGACGTACGGTTTCTGCATCTCGAACTGGGAAGGGGCCTCGTGCACGACGGTGTAGGTGAAGACCTCACCCTCACCCTTCAGCTTGAGGGGCACTAACTTGCCGATCGACTTGCGATGGCAAGTGGGGCACACCGACCGTGGGGGGAAGTGTACCTTGCCACATATGGTGCACTGCACGCCGATCATGTTGTACCGGGACGCGTTCTCCCTCCAGAACCTGGCAGTGGTCATCAGGCCACCCCCAGGATATGGACCACGGCTGTGGCGCCGGTGCCGCCCACGTTCTGGGCCAGACCGACCTTGGCGTCGGCCACCTGGCGCTTTCCCGCCTGCCCGCGCAGTTGGGTGACGACCTCCACGATCTGAGCGACGCCGGTCGCCCCGATCGGGTCACCTCTGGCCTTCAATCCGCCCGACGTGTTGATGGCGATCTTTCCCCCAAGCAGGGTCTGCCCGTCCATGGTGGCCTTCCCGCCCTCTCCCTTCGGGAAGAAGCCTAGGTCCTCGATCGCGAGTATCTCCGAGATGGTGAAGTTGTCATGAACCTCGGCAAAGTTGACGTCCCTCGCCGTCAGCCTGGCCTGCTTGAAGGCGCGGTCGGCCGCGACCCTGGTGGCGGCGAACCCGACGATGCTGTTGCGGTGGTGCAATGCCAGCGTATCCGATGCCTGTCCCGATGCCAATATCTTGACCGGTATCTCGGTATATTTCCGGGCCTTCTCCATGGCGCACAGGACGACCGCCGCCGCGCCGTCCGAGTTGGGGGCGCAGTCGAACATTCCCAACGGGTCCGAGACCAGTGGTGATTTGAGCACCGTGTCCAGGCTGATCTCCTTCTGGTACTGGGCCTTCGGGTTCAACGAACCATGCTTGTGGTTCTTGACCGCGACCTGGGCCATCTGTTCCCTGGTGGTCCCGAAATCATGCATGTGACGGCGCGCGATCATAGCGTGCAATGACGGGAACGTAGCTCCGAACGTCACCTCCCACTGCTCGTCCGCTGCCGAGGACTGGATCTCGTTGGACTCGTTGTCGCCCACGTCGGTCATCTTCTCCGCACCGCCGACCACGACGATGTCGTGCATCCCAGATGCCACGGCCATATATCCCTGGCGCAATGCCAGCCCACCGGACGCCCCGGCCGCTTCCACCCTGGTCGCCGGTATGTTGTCCCTGGCCATACCAGAGTAGTCGGCGACGAGCGCTGCGACGTGCTCCTGCTGGATGTACCGACCGGCCGACATGTTCCCTACATAGAGGGCATCGATGTCCTCACCGGACAGGTTGGCGTCGTAGACCGCCGCCAGTCCCGCCTGCATACCGATCTCCCTGAACGATAGGTCCCACAGTTCCCCGAACTTGGTGGCACCGATGCCTATGACTGCAACTTCTCTCACTCGGATCCCTCCTTGAGCTTGATCTTGCCGCGGAACTTGGCGTACGTGGCATAATCGATGAACTTCTTGTTCTCCACCAGCTGCTTCACCGTGGGCGCCTCCTCCCGGCGGAAGCTGGAGATGTTGTCCGTGACCGTGATGTCGAAGCCATCCGCGCCTGCTCCCGATCCATATGCTATGACGAAAATCCGGTCTCCCGGCCTTGCCACATCGAGCACCGATGCCAGCCCGAGCGGTACCGCGCCGGAGTAGGTGTTGCCGATCACCGGTGTCAGCAATCCGGTCTCGATCTGCTTCTCGGTGAACCCAAGCTGTTTAGCGACCCGCATCGGGAACTTACCGTTAGGCTGGTGGAACACTGCATACTGGTAATCGGTAGGTTTCGATCCCACCTTCTCCATCAGGCCCTTGGCGGCGGCGGAGACGTGCTTGAAGTAGGCTGGCTCGCCGGTGAACCTGCCCCCGTGCGAAGGATAGGGTTGGCCTTCCCGCCTCCAGAAGTCAGGAGTGTCGGTGGTGTATGAGAACGTCGAGTTGAGCTTGGCGATGATCTCGCTGGAACCGATCAGGTAGGCCGCACCCCCGGCCGAGGCCGAGTACTCCAGCGGGTCGCCCGGGGCGCCTTGGGAGGTATCGGCGCCGATGGCGACGCCATATTTGATCATGCCCGATCCGACCAGGCCCATGCAGACCTGGATCGCGGCGGTACCGGCCTTGCAGGCGAACTCGAAGTCGGCCACGGTCAGGTT